>Ga0302140_10012738_pt1 | contig 10299 bp, 9 predicted proteins | sample I_Bog_E1_1_FD_202095 | JGI IMG/M metagenome (GOLD analysis project Ga0302140, IMG submission 202095) | Peat permafrost microbial communities from Stordalen Mire near Abisko, Sweden - I_Bog_E1_1 | ecosystem: Environmental > Terrestrial > Soil > Wetlands > Peat | place: Sweden: Abisko, Stordalen...
CTGTAAGCCATTCCTGTACACCGTTGACGGCGTCCTTCATTTTTTCGTGATCGCCCTTGCAGACAATTTCAACCCTCTCCCTCAAGTCTCCGCCGCGGATCATGGAGAGTATCCGGGTGCCTTCGCTAATCGGCGAGAGGATAGCGTCGAGCATCTCATTGACGTCTTTGACGATCCCCGCGAATGCGCCGGCGAACCCATCAGGATTTCCGCGCTCCGACAGGTTACCGTCGGCAGACGCCAGCATAAGTCCGGCTACTTCTTTCTGTAGACCCTGCAGCACAACCGCAACACGGTTTACTGACAGTTTCATCATTTCGTGATCGCCCTTGTAGGTCTGGACAATCAATTCATCGATCTTACCGTCGGAGATTCGTTCCAGAATTCGGTTGCCTTCTGCTATGGGCAGCAAAATAGCATCCAGAGTCGTATTGACCCCCCGAATGATTTCGGCATACGAGCCATGGAACTCATCAGGGTTGGCTCGTTCAGACAGCTTGCCTTGCTTGGCCAAGTCGCTCATGCGCCTCATCTCCTTATGCAGGAGTTGAATCGCAGTCACAACTCCACGGACGCTATTATTGATCTCAACGAATTCCGTCCTCGCGTCGCCTGTGAAGTTGTCGCCGCCGACCAATGTCAAATCCACGGTCATATCGCCCTTCGCGATGAGGTCCAGATTTGATGTCAGCCGATTCACTTGTTCCGCGACGCAGGTCTTCTCCCGAACAATTGTCGTAAAGTCTTGTACCACTTCGACAAAGCCGACGTGCTCTCCCTTGCGATCGATTAGACGGGAAGATTCCTGCTTGCAATTATGTGCACCCCAATCGAAGTGCGTCTCCCCGTTGCCGCCCAATTGTACGGTGCCCGAGTCGTCGATCTTGCAAGTACTGGCATTCGACGGCGAGAAATGCATTCCCGGCGCATCCTTACGGCTACCAATCGTGCCGTTGTCTACCATTAACTTTTCGAAGGCTTTGTTAAGAAAGACCCAATTCATGTTCTGGTCCAGGACATGAATTGGAAATTGAACCGCATCGAGAATACCTTCGTACCAATGAATTTTCTCCGATAGGACTTCCAGGATCAGATCCACACCCTCAATGATTTTGCGGCTATTCCCTTCGAAACCTTCTACCTTACCTCGCTCATCGAAGAGACCTGTTTGGGCGGCGTGAACCAACCTTAAGATCTCTTCCTGAACTAGATGCTCATTGTCGGGAATCTCTAGACGATCCAAGAGGACTAGGCTGTCTGATGAGTCTCGGTGGGAATTTACCTGCCGAGCTTTACGGGTCTGCGGTGCCATGTTGTTGTTCCTCGCAATGATTTGGTGCCTTGTCTCGTCACTGCCTTCACTAAGGCTCTTGTTTCGCAAATATCACTAGTTGTTTGGTGAATGTTCTCGATGATTTGCTTTGCACTCACCAATTGTCGTTTGCATATCAACACCATGGCATCAGATTGCCTTTCCCAGAGCTAGATCCGCAGTACGCTCTTCATCCAGCACCAGAAGCAATCGGTCCTTCAACTTGTACACACCACGAATGAGTTCGCGTGCCGCAAAACCTAAATTGTCCGGAGGACGTTCGTAACTCGACGGATCTAAGTCAAGCACGTCTCCGATCTCGTCGACCAAGAGGCTTACGGCCCCGTCTGCCGTCCGCACGACTATACTCATCGATTCCGGATGGTCCCCCAGTCGCGTCGGCAGAAGGAGACGTCGTCTCATATCAATGGCCGTAACGATCTGCCCACGCAGATTGATAAGGCCTTCAATGACATTCGGTGCCCGTGGAACGGAGGTCATCGGCTGCGAGCGCAACACTTCCTGAACGTGAAGTACATCAACACCGAAGAAGAGGTTAGCCACGAAAAAAGTTGAAAATTGAGTGGTAGTGTGCGATGTTGCGACTTTTAGTGCTTTTTCCGTTGCCATTGCTTACCTTGCCTCTCCTAAATAAGCGGGGCTTGTCTCGATCAATGCCTCCGGTAAGATCATCCGCGCGACCGATGCAAGAACTAACGGACCGTCGAACTTAGCCTGGCAGTCCTGGAAGCCTGCCTTACGAGCGTTAAGGGCCATCATCGAGTGCTCCGTATCGACCAGCGCAAGGACTGGAATTCTCGACCACTCTGATCTGCCGTGTAGAGCAACTAGCAGCGCCGAATCCCCATTCGCCTGCAGGTCAAGCGCCGCAGCGATGGCATCTATCTGCTGTTGCTCAAGTTTCCGCATTGCTTCGCTCAGATTCTCAGCTTCGAGGACCACGTAACCTGCCATCTCGAGGGTGCCCCGAATCATTCCTCTCGAGAATGCTGATGTGTCGACGACAAGAACTCTTTTGCAATTTGTGTTCCCATGGGCGCTGGGAGGCCAGCTTCCTTTTGCAGAACGAATCACCTCACTGAGGTCAAGGAAATCCGTGACCCTGGCCCCGACCACTGCCGAACCGAGGAGCCCTTTGCGATCCAACCTCTGCCGCACTGTGATGGATTCTTCTGTAACATTAAGGATCTGGTCGACTACCAAACCCATGTTGACATCGCCTTCATGGAAGACGATTACCTGTACCGGATCCGCAGCTTCCTCACAGGGGGAATCTGGCTCGAGAACACTGCGAAGAGATATGAGCGAAAGGATCCGGCCTCGGTATTGAACGACCTGCCCTCCACCTGCGCGTTCAATGGCAGACTGCGGGAACTCCTCGAGCCTTGCAACCAGCGAGAGTGGAACAGCCAGACGCTGAAAAGACCCAGCCCGAAATAGGAGCAGACGCTGTTGTTCAATCTCCGGTTGCTGTCTCTGATTTTCTGGCATGCGCGCAGCTTCACGCGTCTCCCCAAAGACACCAGAACATTGACCGATGCCGAGCACGTCGAGAATAAGTGCTACCCGGCCATCTCCCATAATCGTGGCTCCTGCATACAGCGTTAGTCCTTTCAATTGTTTACTCAGTGGCTTGACCACGATCTCCTGGGTATCATTTATTCCATCAACCACCAGTCCGAACTGGCGATCTTCAGCCTGCAAGACAATCATGCTGACCGCTTCGGCACGGTCAGCCGTCTTAAGTCCGAGTACCTCGTTCAAATAGGCAATGGGTAGAAGACGCCCTCGCCGCCGATAGATGGGAGTGCCATGAACGTACTCGATGAGTTTTCCGGGGGAGTCTTCATCTATGCGGATAAGCTCCAATAGACTTACCTGCGGAATCACAAATCGCTCGCCTCCGCTGTTGATCACCAATCCTGGGATGATTGCCAGCGTGAGCGGAATTCTTATTTTAACTGTGGCACCTTCGCCGAACCGGCTGGAGATGTCGACCACGCCCCCAATCTTCTCGATGTGAGATTTGACGACATCCATGCCAACGCCCCGACCAGAGATGTTCGTTATGGACTGAGCTGTCGAGAAGCCCGGTTCAAATATGAGCCTTAGGGCTTCCCGCTCACTTAGCTTATCCGCATGTTCGGGGCTGAGAAGTCCCTTTTCGATGGCCTTCCGCTTGACCCGTACTACGTCAATCCCCGCCCCATCATCGCCGACCTCGATGTTGACTTGACCGCCTTCGTGGTATGCGCGCAAGGTCAAGGTGCCGTGCGCCGGCTTTCCCGCAGCGACGCGCGCCTCGGGGGATTCGACACCGTGATCGCAGGAATTGCGAACCAGGTGCATCAAGGGATCCTTGATCGCTTCAATAATCGTCCGATCCAGCTCGGTCTCAGGTCCATCCATTTCAAGACGGATCTGTTTGCCCAGATCAACGGCGATGTCGCGAACGACGCGTGGTAATTTATTCCACACCACACCGATCGGCTGCATCCGCGTCTTCATCACGCCTTCCTGCAACTCGGTCGTGATCAGGTTAAGCCGCTGCGAGGTCGCGTTGAGCGCGGGATCTTCCCCTTCGCTGTTGAATTGGAGGATCTGGTTACGGGTCAGCACCAACTCCCCCACAAGATCCATCAGTTTATCGAGGAGTCCCACCCCGACCCGGATGTTCGAGTCCGCCGCAGCCGAGTGTCGTTTAACCTCGTCGTCTTTTCCTTCTGCGCTCTGCGTGATTTCATCCTCGATTGGTTTCTCTGCCTGCGCGACGGCGGAGACGAACGAGGTGCCTTCAATGGCTTCGAACACCAGGCCATCCATGACGACGCCGGGCATCATGTCTCCAACCGCAACCGGTTGTTCTACGCTGATCGCCGACTGCGCAGCGAGGCTCAACCGTTCCACCAGAGCTTCAAAGCGAAGAGGCCCTTCTTTGCCACTCTCTTCTATCGATGCCAGAACCTTTCGAGTCGCATCCACGGTCTCAAGAATCAGGGACACCAGCTCTGGTGTCAGCTCTCGCTCTCCGTCTCGAAGCTGACTCAAAATACTTTCGGCCTGGTGCGTGATCCCTTCCAATGTCGTGAATGCCAGGAAGCCACACGCACCCTTGATGGTGTGAATCGTTCTGAAGATACTTCCCAACAGGAGCGCATCCTGCGGATGCTTCTCCAACTCGACGAGATCCTGATCGAGCCGCGAGAGATTTTCATCGCTTTCGACCAAGAACTCATGAATTGTCTCCATATCTTCTACGCAGATGTTATCCATGATCCCTCTTTAACCTCTGCTGTTTACGTGTTTTGACTTTCATGATGATCACAGGGTTAAGCGCAGTCCCCGGAGGATTCTCAGCCTGTTGACCGCTCTATCGGCAGAACTTACGCGCACCTTGAATTTTGTAAACATGTCTCAGTTCATAGCATTTCCCCAGCAGGCCCATGCCTTCGGAGGTTATGAGCGCACAACATCTATTGCGGATGGAAATACTTATTTGGGTTCCGTTTCGCCCGGTAGGAGTCGGTTTTGTAGAACTAGACAGGCCAACCTGTCTATCAAACGCCGAATCTCCTCAACGCGCCGAGCCGCAGGCAGCTCCGCACACTGAACGACTTTTCGAAAGTGCCGATATATGTTGTGCCAGTGTGCCGGCACGTTGCTTGTACGCTGCATTTTAGGAAGATGGAGGAAGGTAATCGCCATGGATTTACTTCTGGTGGACGATAGCAAGACCATGAGGCTTCTGGTGCAACGTGCGATTCGGCAGGCCGGGTATAGAAGTCTGACCGTCTGCGAGGCCGAGAACGGCGCCGACGCTTTGGAAAAACTGAAGACGGTTGCGCCAAAATTGATTCTTTCTGATTGGAATATGCCCGAGATGTCAGGAATCGACTTTTTGAGAAAACTGCGCGAGGAAAACAACCTTACACCGTTTGGATTCATTACCTCTGAGGCTTCGCCAAAATTCAAAGATATTGCACTCAGCAATGGGGCCAGTTTCATCATCATCAAACCATTCAACGCGGATGACGTCCAGGCTGCTTTGGAACCCATCTTGGGAGAGGGATAGATCATGGCAGAACCGTCTTCCGCGTCTATGGCGACTCTGTTTACGGAGCTCGTTGGGCGTCGTGTCAACTTCTCCGAGCAGCTTCATGCCTTATCGCCCCTCGGACAGCAAATCTATTGCGTGTACCTGATTAAACCCATGGACAGCTACCGGATTATTAAGGCTGACCTTTCACTACTTAGCTCCTTCGCGGGAGCATTGCTTGGACTATCTCCTGCAATAGTCAAAGAACGAGTAACAGAGGAAACACTTGATGAAACCTTGAGAGATGCTCTCAACGAAGTAATGAATATCGCATCAAGAATCGTTACAGTCGAGCATCGTGGCGTATTCAAGGGCATGTTCGGAGATTCCGCGCAACTACCGCCGGACGCGCGAAATACACTTCGCGATCCTTGCTACTCCAGCTACTTTAAGGTGTCAATCGATGGTTACGAAGGCGGTGCATTCTCGCTGCTGGCACCCTTCTAGACCACAACCGGTGCAGGTGTGTCTCAAGCACCCTCGGTCTGCGTCTGCAACCGGGGTGGTGACGTGCGCACGACAACTCCGGCAAGGAAACCGGTTTTGACGAGCCACAACGGTTGCGCGACAACTACGATCATTTTGCAACGATTGGCTGTTTAGGTGTCGGACAAGACTACAAGCAGGTCTCCGTCGTTCCATGTTGTCCTGTGGCGCGCCGTACTATCCAATGCCCGCCGCAGCCACCGCGACGCTATCCTTCGCGCATGGCGACTTAGCTGCCACCATCAACCTTAGCTCGGAGGAGATAGGTAGCTGAGCAGTGTGTTCGGAAGCACCTTTGCGGTTGCGGCCAACACCGCGCTGTTTTCGGTTTCCGCCTGGCTTAGGTTGGTCGCTGCGGTAGCCGTATCCACTCCCACTAGACTTGTGGCCTGGGATGCAAGGCTGACCGTATCCTGCTGTAGGAATGTCTCCTGCGAGTTTAATTGGCTTTCGGCGTTGCTATAGAACGCTTGCTGTTTTCCGACAAGGGCGATCGCTGAACTCAACGAGTTCGTCGCAGCCTCGACCCCGGAGGTATTTCCAGTCTGCAGGGCGGTCACGAGAGAACTCAAAGAACCCAATACTCCGTTACTCGAGGCGGAGAATATCTGGCTGCCGGGAAGATTTACCTGGACGCTGAGAGTATCTCCCACCGCCACCGAGGTCTGGTCTGTGTTGCCGTTGTACATATAGCCAGTCGGTGAGGACGCATTCGCCGTGTAAGGAGTAGACGTCCCGCTCCCTGCAAAGAGGTATGCGCCCGCCACCGAAGTGTTCGCCTGTGACACGACAGTCGACAACACTCCCTGGATCTGCGTCGCGATCGCCTGCAGATTGGCAGTAGTATTGGTTCCGTTGGCGGCCTCCGTACCCAGCGACACGGCTTGCGTGAGCGAGGTGACCACATTACTCAGCACAGAACTTGCTGACTCCACCGAAGCCAAGACCGTGCTGATGTTTTTGGTATATTGATCGACATTCCCGGTCTCGATGCTATTCTGCACCATCGCGGCGGATGCCGTCGGATTGTCCGATGGAACATTTACGTCGCGACCTGTAGCCAACTGTTGTAGAGCCGTGTTGAGCGCTGTCTGGCTCTGTTCCATATCAGCGACAATATTCGGAGTTTGATTGGCAGTAATTTGCATATTATTAGTAGTCCTAGGAGGAGCCCATTGCGATGGTGACGGTATCGAGCTGTTGAATGGTGCTGACAATGCGGGCGGCGGCTTGATAAGCCGTTTGAAAGCGAATCAAATTTGCCGTTTCATTATCAATGTTCACGCCGGACACGGAACTCTGCTGATCCGTCAGTTGGAGCAGTGTCTTGCCGATCGCGGTGGATTGGGTGCTCGCGTTCGAAGATGCATTGCCGACATCAAACACTATGCCTGCATAAGCGTTGCCCGGCGTTTGTCCGGATGTCGAGTTGAACTGGCCCAGAGCCGTATCAGTCGTCGAGACCTGCAAGGTGTCCCCGCCCGACGTCGTCGAGATGACAGCATGGCCAGCGACATTGAATGACAAGGTTGTGCCAGCGCTCAACGTCCCTGCTGCTGTAGCGGAGGCGATTGCTGTTTGTAGGCTGGCTATCGTCGAGGATGGGCCTGCAGTGAATGAAAGGGTCTTGCCTGTCGATGCATCCGAGATCGACGTGATCGAACCATCGATCAGCGCTGTGGAACTGGATAACGGAGTGGACACCGTGCCGGTTGTGGAACTGACTGAGTTTGTCGGTAGTGGTTGAGTAAGCACGGAGGAAAGATTCGCCACATTGCTATTGCTGTTGCTCGATCCAGTGGTGTTGATGGCGAGCAAAGAAGGGTCGCTGATCGAAACGCTGATCCCCGAGGCCGCCTCGTTCCCGTCGGTGGGGACGGAGAAGAACTTCTGTCCCTGATTGCCGTTTGAGTCCAAACCCTGCGTCTGGGCGGTGTTGAAGCTGGTAGAGAATTGGGTGGCCAGCGAATTCAGTTGTAAAAGAATTCCAGGAAGCACCTGGTCGCGTACTTGAATTGCCCCGCCCAGCTGCCCTCCTTGTATCGAGGAGGTGATATTGCTTCCGTTCGAATCGAGTACCTGCTGGAACCCGTCACTACCTGTCGTGGTTTGCAGCGTGAAACTCTGGCTACCTAGCACCAGTGGCGTTCCGTTGCCGGTGGTGATGTTATCTCCGCCGCTACCCTGGGTCACCGCAATGCCTGTCAGTCCGGCCAACTGTTGCACTGACGCATTTAGCTGATCTTCGACCGAACTATTTTTTTGCTCCGCAGGCGTTAGCTGTTCCAGTTGGCCGTTCAGCTGGCCGATTTGCTGGGTGAGCGTATTAATCTGCGCTACTGACGTGGTCACCAACCCATCCGAAGACGATTGTGCGCTCTTCAGGCCGCTGGCCGTGGTGTTGAACGCCTGGGCAAGATTTTGTCCCGTAGAGAGAACGCTCTGCTGCGTGGCTGAGTTGGTCGGAGACGCCGAGAGAGCGGTAAGACTAGTGGAGAATGCAGTCAGCGCGCTCGCAACGTCGGTGCCTGTGGCCGTGAAATATGTCTGTATCTGCTGCAGACTTGAGGACTGCGTGTTGGCGCTGCTTTGGAGGGAGGTCTGCTGTTGAATCTGCAAGTTCAGAAGTTCATCCTGGACGCTCTGGATCCCGTCCAACGTAACGCCTCCACCGGTTACGTTCCCGCTTGACACATTAAGCGGATCTTCGTTGAGTTGCGCCACCTCCTCGGTATATCCGGGCGTGTTCACATTGGCAATATTGTTGCTGGTAGCTGCAATCGCTCCTTGAACCGCGTCGAGTGCCTGCACTCCTATATTCAGCGTTGTATTCAATCCGCCCATGACGTTACATCCGGCAGGACCAGGTTTGATGTTTCAACCTGGGGCCAGAAGCCTCCTGAAAAATTCCGTTGCATGAGCTTAAGAGTGACGCCATCAGGGATGCCGAGTGGCTGGACCGCCGGAGCACGGCATCGTAGACACGGTTGATCCCCAAAAGTTCTGCTTGAGCATCGGCAATATCTTTTGCCAATGGGTGATTGGCTGATAGTTTAATAGAATCATCACCGGAACGGTCCCGCCCCTGGCTTCGTGCATCTCTCAGCCGGGACGCTAAGACATTCTGCGCTTCAAGGCTCTCCTCGAGATCAGAGATAGCGTTACACGTGATGGCCAGCATAGCTCTCTCAAGCTCTTCGCCGAGCGCGCGAACAATCTCGAGCTGTTCCACAGCTTGCTGGTCTCGACCTGTAGCGGATGAATTTGACATGCTTCGCCTCCTTTCTCTGCGTTACCCTGAAGCTATGTCCGCTGCCTGGGTTAGGAAGATTCCCCAACCATAGCCGCGGCAATGCTCGCGGGATCAACCTGGTATTCGCCATTACTGATTGCCTGGCGAAGGTTATCTACTTTCCCTTGGCGAATTTCTGGTGAACCGAGCGCCGAGCTGACCAGCGACACAGTGGAACTCGTATCGGACGTCAGCGTTGTCGTGTCGTCCTGCGAGATCTTTTGAGAGCTCGCCGACGATTGTGTACCGTTTTGCGCACCTATCTGCTGGGAGCTCAACTCGCTCGAGAGTTGGCTGGCTGCCGAGCTAAATGGATCAATCCTCATAAAACCTCCTACGCCGCTCGCTGTTAGTATCGGCAGGTTCTTCGTTTAAGTTTAGCCGCGGTCTATTTTTTCCCGAAAACGGCCACTGTCGCCAGAGTATCTGTAGCCGTTCCGGATGCGGATATAGCCGTTTTCCCGCGGTCCGCTGCCGCGTGCATCGCCTTGGCGACCATCTTCCCGATCCCCAGACCGCCCGATGCCGCCAGCGAAGTCGAAAGAGATTGAACCCCCAGGCTCATCATCTGCTCTCCTCCGGAGTCCCGGTCGGTATCACCCCCTGGCACGGTGGCAAACGACTGCTGAGCCTCGTTTAGCCAGGTGCCTACAAGAATAGCCTCGAACTGCTGGGAACTCTTATCGATCTTGGCGTCATCCGTCGGCTTTTTGAGGGATGTGCTCTTTTGGATAGCGGGTGTCTCGTGCCGTTGCACGAGGTCCGCACTTGATGCCACCGCGCCTATTCCTGAACTCGTTCCCATCTATTGAACCTCCAATTCGGCTTGCATTCCGCCCTCGGCCTTGATGGACTGAAGAATGGAAACCACATCGTGGGCCGAGGTTCCAATGGAATGAAGCCCGTTGACTAACTCGTCGACGTTAGCGCCCTCATCCAGCCTTATCGACTGCGCCGGACCGTCGCTTACATTGACCGTCGTCTGGGGAACCAGGACAGGCGGGGCAAGAGAACCGGGAAATCCAGCTCCAATGGCCTGTACTGGCGTGTACGACGTGACCACCTGGATCGAAAGGTTGCCATGAATGACTG
>Ga0302140_10012739_pt1 | contig 10299 bp, 12 predicted proteins | sample I_Bog_E1_1_FD_202095 | JGI IMG/M metagenome (GOLD analysis project Ga0302140, IMG submission 202095) | Peat permafrost microbial communities from Stordalen Mire near Abisko, Sweden - I_Bog_E1_1 | ecosystem: Environmental > Terrestrial > Soil > Wetlands > Peat | place: Sweden: Abisko, Stordalen...
CGTCAAAGCTTAAGCGAGAGCTCCCTCGTTAAGCTCCCCTTCCTAAATTCTCATAGCCCTAAAATCTCAGTTGAATATTTGACTAAAAGACGTTTTGCCTATCGATTCATTTGAGACTTGTTGCAAGTCGCACTTTGTACGTCATATCTTGGCTCGTCATTTTGTTTCGTGGCTATCATTCATGCAGTTTCTCTCTTATATAAGTGCCTCAATATCGTTTCCCTGTGCACTTTTTGAGCCAGAATTATTCTGCTGAAAAGTTATATTTCATCATCTTTTTGGAGATGACAAGAGCATCGTGAAGGATTTCTTGTTGCACATCGTACCTGCAGAGCGCCATAGGTGACGTTGCTGCCGCCCAGCCGGTAACGGCTGTCAGACGCGCAATTGTGCACCGTACTTTCGTACATATTAATTCCCAGATCTTTAGGCACTCTCTCAGCTCTTGCGCCGCTGATATGAATAGATTGAGCACGCACTCGTTTAAGGACCAATCATCTTGAAAGAGTAGGGCATCGAGGGCTGCCCCTTATCATGCCCCTCAAACTGTCGCTCTTTGAACCCCTCCTATAAATTCTCGTGCAACCTCGTGTGCCCTCGTATGAGCTCGTTTAAGCCACCTAGTGGACATTAGGGCGTGCTTACAGGACCACCACTGTCCCTTATCTGCGGCGCAGTCGGATCAATGCCTGCTTCTGGGCGAAGCCCGATCTATCTACGCGCTGGATGCAACCATGCAGAAATTGTCTAAAATGACCCTTCGCCCCTTTCGTGACATGAACGTATTTTTTAACGTTATTCGCTGATCAGCCTCTGCACTCGAAGCTATTCCGCCCTTCATAGCCAAGCCTCTGTGTTGCTTTGATGCAGCTCTCCTATCTCTATGGCGCTTTTGTGTTTGCATTGAGCCTGTTGGTTCCTCGTAGGTCGCGACCCTGACAGCTGCCCGTCCCCTGCTCATGCAAGATAGCAACAACAGCCTTCGAGTGCGAAGTAGGAAACTTCAGCGCGGACATTCCACTCATAGTCTTCTCCTCAGACGAGTTGAGTGCCGCTGTACCTGCAGACTGTACAGTACTCATCGGCTCAATCACCATTGCCCAAAACTTTACAGGCCTGTTTTCTCTCAACGATATTTCGAATTTCACTGGCTCTATTAGTTCGCCTGGCGCTTTCGATGGCAGTGGGGAAAGCGTGCCAGATCTACTCGGCTTCGAGATGGCAAGCCTGACTACCTTTGGCCAAGGCCAGTATTATTCTTACGGCGGTATCTTTCTGAACGGGGCATCCAAGCTTCAGTCGATGTCAATCCCCCATGCGCCTTTCATACCGTCAATCCAGGTCATAGGTTTCTTCGAGGCTTCTTTCGAATTTCATAGCCTGGTGAGTTCTGGGACGATTGAGATCACAGGAGGCGAAATTTCGAGGTAATGAGAATTGTTTCAGACCCCGCAGTGCTAGGCTGATATTAGAAGTATTTTCCTGCCAAGTTTGGCCACTGTTGAGTACCTGCAGATCAGCAGTCACAGCGGCCCCTTTGTTCCTCAACTGGATCTCGAATTGCCTGCGCTCACAAATGCCTCCGATATTTCTATCACGGCGAACCTCTCGAGGTAAGTAGATCAAATAATCATCTCCTCCGAAGAATCGCTGAAAGTATATGTAGGGTGTCCATGCCCCTTCTCTCACTAGTTACTGGCGGCGAGATGTCAACCTCTGCCACTGCATATAACGCGTTTGGTGGACTAAGTATCACCAATCTGGATGACTCAGGCTCAAGCGTTGCTATGATATTTCCTCAGTTACAAACTATCAACAACACCAAATTCAGCGGAGCGATTGAAACGTACGGAACTTACTTTCTCCTTTCCAAGCGCTCGTTGCTAACAAAATACCAGCATCTACCTTCCATCTCTCACCAACACACAAGGAGATATATATGTCACAGCTTCTAAGCCCCTAGCAGTAAATCTCACTAACCTCGAATCCGCACACGTTATTCTCTTGACTGGCAACATCTCCAGGTAATATTGGATCCCTCTCCTTCGCACCTTCCACTAAAAAGTTTTCCCAGCGTCGATTTCCCAGCTCTGACATATGTGGACAACATCAACGTCGAAAGCCAGATCTATTGTAATTGCACTCCCGTATACACAGCATACAACACAACATGGAAACTCCACAGCTTAAACAACAACTCTTCCCCCATGGTGTCTTGCTTCAGTCCCCCCACATCAGAGAGTAATAAAAGTGATGACCGCAGTCTTTCTACGAACGCTAAAACCGGTATTGTGTTAGGCATCGCGATGCCAAGTGTGGCTGTCATTGCGTTCCTTTATTTCTGGTTCTTAAATAGGAAGTCGAAACACGGCGTGAAAGACCGAGTTGCAGAGGGGGCAAGGGTCGAGCTGGATGAGATGGACTTGCGGGATCCGCCGCCCGCGTATGATTCCGTGATGGAGGCTGCGACTGAAGTGGGGAGTTTGCGCAGTGAGAGGACGGCTGTGGAGCCTCTTGAGGCGGGGGACAATGTGCAGCATGAGTTGGGTGATGTACACAGGGAAACAGCGGCTGTTGGTGATGGTGATGTGTCGCCCATGACGCCCGTGGAACGAGATAGGACCCGGCAGTAGTAATGAGGGTGATTATTAAAATATTCAGCGACTTTCATCAGCATCCGAAGCTTCCCACCTTCCGGTTCACACGTTGAAAGCTTGAATCCGTCGATAGACGGGCTGAGTCTCATATTGAAAACCTTCCTTGACACTAATTAGGCCTTTACAGATCAATGTTCTACCTATGATCGTCAAATTACCACACCGCTGTTCTCGTCCCCAACCCGTCCCATCCTCGCTGCTCGGAACTCGGTATCACGCTCCACGAACGCCATAAGCACGAGCAAAAGCACGACGCTCGCAACAACCTACGAACTTCAGTTCCGACAGCAGAGAGAATCTCTTCCTTCATCGTCACCGGTGCATTGCAATTTTCCAAGCCTCGAAGCCGAATTGGGCTATGGATTGCATTCAATTCAGGCAATGATGAGCGTTGAGGTAATATATGGCATTGTGTGGCTTGCAGATCAACCCAAAAGTGCTTGAGTGACAGCGGGAAGCTTAATAAGAAGGGAAGAAGAGGAAAGAGAGGATTGATCAGTATGGGAGAATGTGGGTGGTGTCGGCGATTGGGGAAGTTTGGTAACTAGTGGAATCAGAGGGGAGTCAAGAACATGTGAAGGACGCTCTTCACGCCTCCAAGTAAGCCAAAAGCTACAGATCAAACTTCTCGGGCGATTTGAAGGTCGGCCAGGTGTTGTACTTCGAAACTGCTGAAGCCCGGCTCCTCAAGCCCCGGGCTTCGCTTACGTGGGTTGTCCCTACCAACACTTCAAAAGGATACCTCCTTGCCTAACCCTGAGGATGTTCCACTCAAACAACTCACGATATTTATTAGTCATTATTTGCATTTATGAAGCCGGTCCAATCGCATCCTTTGTGGTTGTCGGGTGCGTTTGAAGTGTTGTGAGGCTTTGAAGCGGGGTATTCGGTACCGAGGCATGTCTCACCTTTTCGAAGGGGGTGTGGTCCATCCCACCTTCACTGCACATTTGCCAAGCTGAGAACACTGAATCAAGAGGCATGAACTAATGATCTCTGCAAGTGAAAGAGAGCTGCAAACAAGCAGAATAAGTCATGGTCTTAGACTTAGGTGTCGGATTGGTTGCACGCAATGGAGGAGTGAAAGCACATCACGTAACAGAGCATCAAAGGATGGATCTTATGGATGACAAATATTTCGTTACACGTATCTATGTACAATTCCATTTATCAAAAGATCTACAACAAAACAGCAACGTGATCATTCATATACTTGTTGATGTCCCTCAAAAAGAACGATGAGATGATCGCCGTACCGCCAAACGCAATGGAGATCAAGTACAAGATCGGAAAGCAGTGCTTATACATCTCATGTCCAGCCAATTGAAGTGCTGCGATCTTCGCCGGCGAATTCGCCAGCTGAGGGAACATGTGGGCGTAGGCAGAGAGCGGCCCAGCAGTCAACGTCGTTGCAAGATCAGTAATGGAGGCAACCGAGTCAAAGCCAGCCTCGATTGCGGGAATGGCAAAGTACTTGGTGGCATTGGTTACGGCGTGCTGGTGGAAGATGTTGTAGAACATTGAGACACCGACGACCTGCCCGATCATGCGAATGACGATTGAGAGCGCAACGCCCGTGCCAAGAAGCTCGTCGGGTGTGATGATGGAGAAGATTACTTGGCTGGGCAGAAGGACGCCTCCTACGCCGATGAGGCCGAAGACCATGGGTGCCCATGCTGTTTTGATGTTTTCCGGATCGGTTGCTGCCATCGATCCAAGACCTAATCGATGCTTTAGCGGTGGTTCTTTCAAGCGATGTGCATTACCAATAATAACTCACCAGCTGTTTGAATGATGCAGAAGACCATGAGTATCAACGGAACCTTCGTCTTGAACAAACTTATAAGAATAGCACTGAATATAGCTCCACCGGCAATGCAGAAGCCAAGTGGTAGCAAGTAAATGCCTGCTTGACGGAAAGAAGCACCGTAAACAGTGTAAAGCTGGATGGTCCAAAAGACGACAAGCGGGATATAGCTGTTCATTATTAATGAGTGTGAAAGTGATATTCAATAAATAACTTACTTGATGCCAGAAGTAAGAGCAAGAATGCTAACAGCAACGAATTGTTTTGGGGCTCGAGCCAGTGACAAGGGGAACATTGGGTACTTGGTGCCAAACTTCTCCCAGATGAAGAAGACGATGATTGTGACGCCACCAGCAACCATAGTGCCAATGACGTGTCCAGATCTCCATGGGTACGTTTGGCCACCCCAGTTGAGACCAGTCAAGAACAAGATGACTCCAGCTAGCGATAAAAAGCTGCCGACAAAGTCGATGCGTCGAACTATCTCACGTTTCGAGAGTCCTTGAGAGTTGACACGCGGTGGAGGATGATAGAAAACAGCGAGGACGACGAAAGCGAGAATAGCCCAACTGCCGACCAGAACAGCGACCCAGCGCCAGCTGTGTTCCGCAAGGTATTGACCATAGAGCGAGGCAGCGCAGAAAGGTGTGAAGCCGCAAACGATATAAGCGAGGGTTGCGCCACGTTTGGATGTTGGGACGAGTTCTGTAGCGGCAGCAACTGTCGTTAAAAGTTGAATTCCAATGCCTACTCCAGCCATTGATTGGCCAGCAATCATTGCCGCAATGCTCTGAGCTGTTCCGATGACAATCATGGAAATGACGGTGCAAGCCAGGCCAGCGAGGACGACGTATCTGCGGCCGATCAGATCTGTAACTGTGCCTACAAACGGAGCGACAGCACCGATGGCGATAAATTGCGACACGATGATCCAGATAACGTAGGAACCAGCATTAAGGTCGTATGCAATGATAGTGAAGAGAGTAATGAGAAAGAGTGGCACGACCTCTGCGGTAACAAATGTCATGCTGAGGCCCATCATTGTCATGAAGAAGCTAATGGTGATCTGAAGAAGGGATCCTGTTAGCATGCTCATCGATGTCTCATTCGTCTCTCATTCCACGGGTCTCAACTCACCTCGTTTTGGGCTTCGGGTGTCTGAGCTTCAAGAGCACCCAGGTCCTTCTTTTCAGTGGAACCATTATTGGAGGCGACGCGTGTAGCATCTTCCACATGGGCAGCATTGTTCTTCGAGTCAAAAGACTTCTCTCTCTCGAGGGACGCCATGGCGTGTAGGCAGGTTGGCTTTGAGAAGAGGGTATTGTAGCAGTACGCTATTGTTCAAAGACTCTTGGGAAGGGTTCAACGTTCTCATTTCGCTTGGAGGTGGAACGAACCCCTGATGTATACAATTGAAGTCGCAAACAAGCGCATGTGAGCGACAAGGGGCCTCGGTGTTTTCGTACAACGGGATGCAATGTGGTACGGTCCAGCACATCGTCCAGCGCGTTGTTTGGTGTATCGCATAAACGTATTTGTGATAGCGGTGGACAAGCGCTGTACTAACCCTTGCACGACTACCATAAGAGTAAAGTGCGGGGAATGATCGACAGCAGACCGGGCGACTGGCCTTGGGTTTGGGAGTTCAGTCCACGTGCTACGTAGGTGGAAAAAGGGCTTCCGAGGAATAAACGCTTAGAGCGGCCCACTTCAAAAGATTAGCAGAGTTTGTTTAGAAACAAGCTTGACTCAAATTGAAGATAAGTGCGGGGAGTGTCCTCCACAAAAGCACGTACCGAGGCCTGGGGATCTTCATTTCAACACACCGAGCGGGGACGCTACCTTGGAACCCCAGTAGCCCCACACCCTCCACTTCGATCGACATTTCCGATTACTTTTTATAGCTTTGGCTGCTTCACTGCCACTCAAAAACGTCTTTGTCGGATTATCGAGACGTGTGGTAGATTGCGGAATCTGCCATTTGACTGCGTCGAAAGAAGCTTGCAAGCCACGCCGTCAGAACCCGTAACCCCCGCTATACCTCACGTGACCATGCCCCTTTTGCACCAGCCGCAGGCTATATGCGGGGTTCTCCGCGGAGGACATGTCGAAAGGGTAAGGTTTGATCAGATGAAGTATGAAACAAGAAGCGAGTCGTTGATGCAATGATGCATCGGGTAAGGTTTCTTGTCACATGACTTCAACTACCTCCACTTGAAGGTAGAGCAGGAACATTCTTTGGCCACACAGCGATCAATTCAGAAGATATGTAGAGGAAGACGCTCATACCTATGCGGACCTTCAGTTTCATCAATCTCGAGCTAGCAGGTCATATCAGCCTCGACCTGTTCTTTTTCGTTATTGGGAGAGGGCGGCTTTCACTCGCAAAACTTTGGCACTTGCCATCGAAACCAAGCTAACCAAGTTTTTCCGTAGTATAAAAGAAGGACATATATTTCAAGAGGCACGGCGATTGAGACAAGCAAAGTCCTAGAAGGTCAATGAATCGACAGTGCATAAGTGCCTAGCTGGTGCAACTTTCCACGCAAAGTTAATTCTCTACGTGCCACTTCGACCTCGGAAGCTCGTGATACATCATGCAAGTGGGTGTTCAAAGCACCAAAGGCTACTTCGACTGACAATCCTTGGACTTAGACCACATCTACACCTATTCTTTCCGAAATCATTCGTCCGCTGAGCGCATATCGATGCCATACTCGGGGTCGGCAAGCGCTGCCGTCGTACCATCCTCCTCGTCGGAATGCTCTTGTTCTTCTGCTTCACCCAGATCTTCAGCTTCATCAGTCTCTGCTTTCTCCTGATCAGCTTCGTACTCCTCTGTCTCTTCACGTTCGGCAGAATGCTCTTTCTCATCGTTCTCCTCAGCCTCCCCAGTCTGCTCCGTGTCTCCAAATTCTTCGAATCGCTCTTGCAAGTATCTCTCTTCTTCAGTCTCTAGCTCCCTGTCGCACAAGCTTAGCGGAAGCATATGTTGATATATTGCATCTTCATAGTCCGGATCAAGTTCGTCATCGGAGTCATAGTCATCATCTTCGTCATAAACTCTCTTCAAGTCCACGCCAAAGTCTTTGTTGATTTGCCACATCTCAATTGCGTTGAAACCATCCAAGCAAGATTTCTTTTCATGGATAAACTTTTTCAGGTCCTCTTCACTAGCGTGGATGTTGAAATAGGCGTCCTCCAGAGCCAAATTGACGGCGACATAATTGCACATGTCTCTGAAGGGCCAGCAGTCTGCAATATCTTGGCCTTTTGATATCTGAACAGTTACCTCGAGGGTTTTGATGCCATCTTTGGTCGCAGGTCGTTCCAGAATGAGTGACTCTAGTTCACCTAAGGCACGATTGGGGAACTCTTTGTCAACTGGTCCCTCCTAGTATCTTTCCTCTCGGAATTCTTCTTCATTTTCATCACCCACAGAGATCATCGTGTGATGCCATAACACTTTTCCCAAGTCGTATCGGAAAGATGTGCTGACATAAGAAGCTTGACGGAGCCATCGAAGAAATAGCAAGTCTAGATCGACTCCGGAATTATAGGCTCGTCTGGTTAGGTAGAGCGTGACATCGTACAAATATTTCCGGCCTGGGTATAACATTCTTTTAGCCTTCCGTTCTGCCGCTCTCTCTAAATAATAGTACAGGTCTTCGCTCCCACAGTTGACGTTTTCGTAAGGATCATGTAGTGCATCCAGCTCAAAGTGTGTGTACTCGGTGACCACGTCTCCTTTTCGGTACGTTGAAAAGACGGGTCGCAGAAGAATCCGAACAATCTTTTCACGAATTTCCCATGGGAGTTTGGCATAAGGGAATGGCCCTGTTCTGAAAAAAAAATTGCCAGTCAGTCTTGTTTATCTTCGTGTTTAGGCTGGGCAAGATGAAAGCATACCTCTGAAAACCGTCGAGTTCGACAATTGGGACTGCGTTACTTCCAGTAATACCCATTACATCTTGCTTCTCTTCCTCCGACATATCTTCGGTGATGGTAGGCGTAGACCACTTCTCGAAAGGCTCGAAGAAGAAATCGCCGAATCCGTCCTTATACGAACCAACTGCAGTAGTGTCTGCTGTGTCTGCTGTGTTGTTCATGTTGCTCTCACGAGCAGTTGAGTCTTGATCTTTCGTGTCGCCTCGAAAGCTGATGGCAATTGGCAAAGCAGAAGGTGATTGACTTTGTTATTCTTCCTCCTGATCCAACTCGATGCTTGGCTGTTGCAGAGCTCCGTCATGGAAGCACGCTTCTACTTTCATTGCCGATGCTGTCGTGAGCGGCGTGCCGAAGATTGACGGGATCGAAGGTAAACCTGTATCTTCAAAGCGCGTCAGTTTACGGACTGGCCCCTTTACAATCATAATTGGGAGCCCTTACTTGTTGCCTCGTCGAAGGACTTAGCTTCGTTCATTGAGTGCTCTTCCATCTTGAGAGCTCTAACGCATCTTGCGTTCCTTGTGATGTCGAGGAGTTGGTGTGATGCAGTTGAGCTGTGGAAGAAATGAGCGAGGAAGTGAATTTGGTCAATTGAAGACGTCGAAACGGCCTTGTGCGTGCTAGGCGAGGCTGGCGAGGTAAACAAAGGACGTCATTGTGAGGAACGCAAACAATTCACCTTTCCTGCAAGAACAACGCCTAAATATAATATCCCGGAATTCCTCATATATTCTGCATACCATGCGGTCTAGTTCTTATTGTTTGTAATGTTCAAATGATAAACACCCAACGACGCAGACAAGACGTCTAAGGGCCGACTTCACAAATCGCTTTGGAGCGTGGCTTCCTCTATACTTTCGTTGAATTGCACATCTAGCCGTAAGCAGCACCGGTTCAAAATTTGCTATTGATACTATCAAATAAAGTCTGTCGCCCGGGCTCACCTCTTTACATGCTATCTGACAATTCAAATGCCACGAAGAGCAAAATAGAATGCGCGATGCCAAAATACCAGCTTCAGGAGCTCGCGTCGATGCATCCAAGCTCGATTCTGTTGAAGAAGAATCATTTGCCATCTCTAGCTAGCAGTCTCATTCTAGTTCTGGGTCCAAATATCGTCCTGTTCTATGACATGGCATGAATCACCGAGGATCCAAAATAAGTTTTCTCGAAATTGATTCCGAGGTTAAGATAATTGCAAAGGGTGTTCATCAAGGAGATGGCTTTTTAGCAGGTGTTCTGTGGCACAGCTGATGTCGTGGGCTTCGTGTCGAGGATGTTGGTTACCGTCCCAAAGGACTTTTCGATGTCAGTATGCCGTTGGGGTATGGCGAGTGATCTAAAACTGCAATAGGCTTCAACAGGAGATATTCAGACGCAACAATAATTTGACGATATCTGCTTCGGAAAGGTCTAATTCCTACCGACAAGAACTCCTTGGTCTCTTTACGACCTCCTCTCAAGCGATCATCAACGGCTCCGTAGGCTCGATTGGTAATTTGGTTTGGTCAGTGAAGAGTGATTAAAAATAAGGCAGCTTTGGCCCGTCATGCTTGGAAATCGCCGTTCTTAGTAGTCAATGCCTAAACTCCAGCTCTATTGCTGCTTTGGCACTTGATAGACTTAAAACGGTATATCTGGATCTGGATCCGTGCCTGCAAACTGACTCCAGTCAAATCTGTCTAACATGGTTGATGGGTCGACGTCTGCCATCCAAAGCTTCTCAAGCGGGTTTCCCATATCCCCGCTGTTATGGCACGAATTATAGGATTCTCGAGTACCTGTTGCTGTGTTCTCGAAGTTCGAAGAATCTTGAGATGATAGGTTTTGTGTGAAGAGCTCTTCGGATACTGCATGGGACTGACTCGGTTGTGCAGGGGATGGCAC
>Ga0302140_10012741_pt1 | contig 10298 bp, 7 predicted proteins | sample I_Bog_E1_1_FD_202095 | JGI IMG/M metagenome (GOLD analysis project Ga0302140, IMG submission 202095) | Peat permafrost microbial communities from Stordalen Mire near Abisko, Sweden - I_Bog_E1_1 | ecosystem: Environmental > Terrestrial > Soil > Wetlands > Peat | place: Sweden: Abisko, Stordalen...
GATAACTGAGATTGCTGGGGTCTTATAGCTGTAGCATTGCGACTTAAGATTGCACTTTCTCGGAGATACTTTCTAGATTGATAATCGTGGATTCGCGGAAGTAAATGGGCGGAAGCAAATCCACACTATAATCGTAATCTCTAGATTCTGAATAATGTACCGCATCTTCGGAGACAAGGAGAGAAACCTTCTTGAAACCGGGATCAAGGTTGACCCGAGCCCATGATCAGCAGAGAATGCGATTACCAAAAACTTCGAAATGGGAAAGACTCAGTGTCCCGTGCGAATCACGTGAATTCCCCCCCCAACTTGGGAGGCGCTCTCTTTTCCGAACCTACCCAGGGTTCGTATTTCACAGCTTAACACTACCGAGTATCAGGCGATGACTTAGCTCGGTTTTATAGTATTTCTCTCAATTCGAGTCTTTCAAAGAAGCTTTTCAACCTCAACAAGTTTATCATAGAATATAAGGATGATTTTCATGGTGCCAAACACCTCGAGATTCCACTTATTGAGAAGTGGTAACATCAGTTCAGTGAAAGCATGAACAAGAATATACAATATGTGCCCCAAAGAGCTGCAAGTAAGATTACACCGGGTCGTATCTGGGAAGGCAATCATCACGTATAACCACATTACCAGCCCCGAACCCAAGTGCTCCTTATCTCAAAGCGGTGGATTCATGTCTTTGCCACGAACAGATAACATTATGCCAGTACTTGTGATTAAAAGATGAACTGGCGAAGCACTGGCTTCATAAGTGACTTGGCTCAACTAATTGTATCCGCAAACCGCATTGTCAACCTGCGGAACAAGAGTGAGGCAGTATGTGCTTCTCTTGAAAATCATCCACAATTACTGGTACAATGAGAAAGCATGCTTGACAGTGGTGGAAAGTCTACAAGTAACAGATAGAGATCCCAACTTGAACCATAACCTGGACCTGGAAATTGGCAACATGAAGGGAAAGCATGGCCGCTCGTTCCGCCGACACTTCTTCTTGAGCATATAAGAAAGCAGTCGATGGCAAACGTTTGGCCCTATATTTCGGGCTGTCACCTACACCCGTTAGGGGTTGGAACTCCAAAGTCGTTGTCTCGCCATTCCTCGTTCGTGAATGTTGCAGTTGCCAGGCGCACAGAGTCCACTTGGCATGAAACCGTGCATCAATTCTGAGTCTTTATGGGGAGACCAAACTCAATTCGGATATAGAACAGTAGACATCCTTAAAAGTTTGTGTATATCGAGGACCCTTCGGTATAGTTCGGGCTGTGAGACTCATATACCTGTTGGTCGTCGTATCAAACGCAGGGGGCTAGACTGGGAGATATGGAGTTGCTGACTGTATCATAGGATTGGTTTCCTATCAACGTAACCGTATCGCCGTATCTTACTGTACCTCGGTAATCGACTCCGGCTTCCTGATTGGGTAAACATCGATTCGAAAGGGAATGTGAAGACGGCGAGGAGAGGCGAAGAAGACGCCACAGACTCAGCTGTAAGGCTGTGCACGTGAGCTGAAACGATCCCCCTGTTGATGCGCACCAATCTGCCGCTCGGCACTGGCTCGCTAATACGGATACGGACGCACTAGGAAAGCTTATGCGCAACAACGTTTCCCCGCTCCGGCCGATCCTCTTACATGTGCTGCATAAGAGTCTAGGCCCCAGGCCTAAAGTCATACGCCGCGGTTGGGACCATGGCTCAAACGCTGATGATGGCCCCTTGCGAACGCCTTCTCTCATGACTTGGACACCTCTTGCAAGAATCTTCGTCTTGGACTATATTCATACCCATCGAGGAGTTGGACTGCGGGACAGCAGGCAATTGTCAGTCCACGGCCGGCTTATCCGGAGCAGCCAGCCAGGTTCAAAGCCACGATGTTGCCAACCGTGGAGAACGAAAAACCCAAACTGCAGGAACCCGCCATACCAGTCATCGTTTGGCTCTATATTTCGTACGTACAGGCATCTTCTTCTATGTTACACCCATTTCGTTTCGAACACCTCTCAGCTGACAACGACTACACACAGCTGTTGGATAGTCTTGAGCTCTATTGCCATCCTCTTCAATAAGTATTTATTAGACGATCTTGGATTCCGTAAGTAAACATCTCACCCAGCTCAGCAAATGAGAAACTGACCGTATTTAGACTTTCGTAAGCTCTCACGTGTTCCAGTCTGGAGGTGAAGAACTGATGTGGCACAGCTGCGACTCTGACATGTTGGCATCTGCTCTTCTCAACGGTCATGACCCAGATCCTGGCAAGGACTACCACTCTTCTAGATGGTAGAAAAACGGTACGGATGACACCTCGGATCTATCTCCGAGCCATAGTTCCCATCGGAGTTCTTTTCAGCGCCAGCTTGGTCTGCAGTAACCAGAGCTACCTATACCTTAGCGTCGCTTTCATTCAAATGCTTAAGGAAAGTACTTCTTTCACATGAAACAAACCCAAAATATGTTCCTTTTACAAGAAGTTGACTAACTAGGTTCCAGGCCTCTGCTCCAGTAGCAGTCCTCATCACCTCCTGGGCCTTTCGCGTCGCGTCCCCAAAAGTCCGAGTCCTGCTCAACGTCCTCTTCATCGTCTTCGGCGTCTCGCTTGCCTCACTCGGTGAAATCAAGTTCGTCTGGCTCGGCTTCTTCTTCCAAGCCGGCGGGATCTTCAGCGAAGCAGTCCGGCTGATCTTGATTCAAATACTGGTTTGTCTCATCCCTTCTCATCTAGCTATCTTTTCTCCTGAGAAGTCTCAAGAGCTTTTGACACACTTGAATTATCATTCCCCTCCATTTTAGACCCCAACTCATTCATATTTCACGTTCCCGATTTTCACGTACTGACGGCACACAGCTCTCCGACTCCGGCCAAGCAATGGACCCGCTCGTCTCCCTCTATTACTACGCACCCGTGTGCACCCTAATGAACGCTCTCGTCGCCCTACTAACCGAATCCCAAACCTTCACGCTCTCCTCCCTAACCCGAGTGGGGCTCACCACGCTCTTCCTAAACGCCTTCCTCGCTTTCCTGCTGAACGCCTCCTCCGTCTTCCTAATCGGCAAGACCTCAGGCCTGGTCATGACCCTCTGCGGCGTACTCAAAAATATCTTATTAGTGTTCGCGAGTGTGTTACTCTGGGGAACGGTGATCATGCCGATCCAAGCCTTGGGGTACGGCATTGCGTTGGTGGGGCTGGTGTATTATGGTGTGGGGTATGAGGGGATGGTGGCTTATTATTCTTTTTCGAGGATGGTTGTGAGGCAGGTTTGGGAGGGGCCGGAGATGTCGGAGAAGAGGCTGGAAACTGCCTCGACGGGCACGTCTAAGGGAGGCGTGCTGAGGAAGGTGGTTATTGTGGGTGTGTTTACGCTTTGTGTCGTGGGGTTGGTGACGGGTGCGATGATGAGGGGTGGGCAGGTGGAGATGAGTGAGGAGTTGAGGAAGGCGACGAGCAGGAAGGGGTGGCTTGAGCTGGAGGATGAGATAAGGTGACAGCGATTTGATTATGATTTGGATGATGATGATTTATGAGTTGGTTTGTTTATAGATATGCGGTGGTAGTAGGTCCTTGGACCTTGGATACGAAGACGGTACTGTTCTATAGTCGAGCTGTATATTGGAAAGAGGACTAGGAACCAATCCGGAGGGCGACTTCAGGAACATAGTGAGGAGTCTGGGCTCGGAGGCAGCTTCTGGACTTAACGGCATAGCATCACTGCACAGAACGTGTACGTTACGTTAATGTAATTAGATCAACGTTTAACAAGTCTCTCTTAAACTAAGCGTGCCTCTCGGCAGCAAATAACCACCAACAATCCGATGCCAAGTCCGAAACGCCGCGCTATGCAGAAATCAACCTCCATCCACCATCCATTGCATCCCTTACACCACCCACCCCAAGATTCAAACCATGACAAGACTCCCCGAAGGACTGATATTCTCCTTCGCTCCTTCTCGGCTATGTACACCCGTCTGCTGAATATACGGCGGCACGACGATCGCCTTTGCCGGCTCGTAGGCTTCTTCTCCCTGTCCAGGTTCCTCGGAATCGTAGTCTGAGATCGAGGTTGCGACACTCTCTTCCCGAGTAGTGAGTCCGGATTCTTGGTACTCGCTTTCAGAGAGGTCGTCGTCGTCGAAAGTTGGGAGAGGGATGTTTGCTGCTACCACTAGTGTTTCTGTTTGATCTGGCTGCTCGACAGGTAGTCGCACGGGATCGTCTAGTGGGATGTCCACGAAGTCGTTTGAGGCTGTTTGTTCCAGAGATTTTTTTTCAACCACAGGCGTTGGTCGGTCCGCAACAGGTCTCAGAGGCGCCGGTCCAGCAGGTTCGATACAGTCGTAGAATAACATGAACACTCCTCCTTGGCTGAGGACAGCATCTTCAGTGACCTTCGTGACATCGTCATCACTTAGTCGCCACCACTGCTCTTTCTCAGACTCGAATACAGGATGTTTCTTGTAGCATATGTAATGGCCGTTTTCATGTCTTCCATAATGCGTGACCACAGCTCGAAGCTCATAAATCGGTCCACGTAATCTGGATGGGTGCTGGCTGCTTGCAACCATAGCCTGTTCCGGATCCAGAAGCCACTCTTCGGCAGAGCCGTCTTTGCTGGTTCCAGAGCTTCCAAGACACCATGGGCCGAGGTCCAAGTTCTTTGGGAAACGAACCTGGGAGTAGTTCTTTTTCAACTCGCCAGTAAGTTCGTCGAATAAGCTTCGGTTGACGTGGACGACTAGTGACTTTGGAGGTCTTGCTACAACAGCTTGTCGAGTCTTGGTAGACGAGACTCGGTTCTTGGGTGGAATTTTGCACTTTTGGTTCAGTGTCTTGTCCTCATAGTCGTCTTCTTCCAAGGCTTCATTAACGGCTTCGAGCCGTTGCTTGCATTGCAGGTGAACTTGTGATTCGGGTGCATTCCTCGTTCGATCGAAGATTGTCGAGAGTTGCTTTTGGAATTTGAGAAGTGTGCATTTTCCACATTCGACACCTTCAATGTTCTCCAGCTTTGTGTACTCATCAAGACATTGCAGTACATTGTACTCCCAAGCTTTTCCTAGGGGTACTGTCAAACAGTTGAACGGTATCATTGATAGTCCCTCGGAATACCCGCATTGCGTGCATCCAACTCGCTGGGCGATCAGGCCCTCCAAAGGGTTTCGAAACGTAGATATTGGCAACACCTCCGAGCTTGTCGATTTCGAGTCTGAAGAGTCGTCTGATTCGAAGCCTTGTGACGTTTGTATTAACTTTGCAACTTTCCCCACCTCTTTATCTATCTCATCCAGCACCTTTGAGAAGTATTCCTGAGCATCTTGCTGCTGCCAACTACTCATATTCTTCAAAGTCGCTGGAGTCCAAATCCTCTTTCCATTATTTGCCGGATCATTCAACGTCGCGATCAGGCCCTTTAAAGCCTCAGCCATCTTCATCTCGGGCTTTGAAGCCCCTTCAACCAACTCCTCTTCAATCTTGGGATTCGTGAGATATCCTGATAGAGAATCCAGCGAGGCCAGCCCTTGGAGAACGCTGTTCTGATAGCAAGAATTATCCCAATTCCCTAGTCCCGCAGGCTGCCCTTCCGTGGCCTGCACAGTCATGTTTATGCCGGGAAGAGTCGAAATCCTCCTCCGCCCGGCTTGCGCAACAGATCCTATAATTCCTCCCGGCTTGTCCAAGCCGAGTACCCGCCGCATAGCTTCGCTCTTCGCCGCATGAGTTCGAGGGATGCCTTTCAAGGCGGGATTCGTAATGCGCAGTGGGTTTGTGTAGGCCTCGATGGCATCGAGGAATCGTGAGGGCGTAAGGTAGACGAAGATGTTCCAAAGGAGCTCTGGCAGTGGCAAAAGATCGTAGTCTAGGAGGAAGAATATGTGGTAGACGATGGGTATGAAGCAGAATATCAGCGGTACAATGAAGCCGGCGCTGGTGAAGCTGTTCGAGCGGTATATGCCTTCTCGATAGTCTTGGTGGTATCCTGGTAAGATATTAGGATCACCGTCGAAGAGGTCGTCCAGTCGCTGATTGTAAGGATTCATGGCAAGGCATATGGACTCGTTGTTGCCCGTGGACTGGAAAAGAGATCCAGAGGTTGAGGGTTTAAAAGGACAATGAGTCGTGGTCAGGTGTTCGTTGTTGAGGGGGACAAGTCTCGAGGTCGAAAGCGCCTTGTGGTCGGAATCGAGACAGACCGGCATGTGAGCGTTGCCGAGAAGTTCGAGAACTTCCATTCGCATTCTCGACCCCACATCCTCGAAGGAATCCATCTTTGCGCATTCACGATGGGCAAAACTGCGCCTCCAAAGAAGAAGGGTGGTATGTACTTCTTGTCCTTGCTCTATTCAGAATCCTTTATTGACTAATAAAATTCTAGCTGCTTCGGTGCATTCTCGTGCGGCAAAACGAGCATCTTCGCCTGGCATCGACCTCGACAAGTCGCTCAAAGATGTCAAGCCCCCCGAGACAAAGACGCAGCGGCCCTCGGTCCTAGCCATTCATCAAGGCGCTGGAATCACGAAGAAGTCCAAAAATGGACGGAAAGCGGTCCTCAGCGCGAAGGCAAAGAGGCGACAAGAAAGGGGCATGGATCGCGCGGAGGCGGTAATGGACAAGAAGGAAAAGAAAGTTGAGAAGAGCAAGGGGAAAGCTAGGACTGTTCAAGAGAGAGCGAAGGCTTGGGACGACTTGAATAAGAAGATGCTGGCGAGGAAGGCTCGGGAGGATGCTCTAGCACTGGAAAAGCTTGAGAAGGAAAACTGGGTCGATGAAGCCGGAGTCGAAGAAGAGATCATGGAGGATGTCGAGGTCGAAGATGCCCCTGCTGTTGGAATTATGGCCTCAGAAGCTGTGCCTGAGTCGATGCCTTTGCCAGATCCTACAGAGGATGAGGAAGAAATTCTGTGAACGGCTCTAAAAGATTTCTGTATATTGGCTGGCGTTTGGGCTTGGGGGATCTCAAAAAGTGATGTTTTTGATACCATTAGACTTGGCACACACTATAAACTTGAAAGAGTTCCTGCAACAATCGCATAAGTTTCGCATCCTGCACGTTTTACTTCCCTTTGAGCACGCGTGAAGAACTTGCATAAAAGATTTTATTCAAGACGATTCTACGGCAACCTCGTGGGACAACGACTTCTTCAAAATGCTCACAACTCAAAATATAATTTGGATAGTCAATCTAAAGTTTTCTGTTTACGTGCTCTCCTTCACATAAATTTATACTCACCTCGTCCAAGCCACCGGCAGCCTCGCGAAAGCCCTGTACCAAATTCTCTCTAGCGCTCAGCCTCGCCAAAAGCGACCTCCATCAATGCTCGAAACCTCCATCCAACAATTTCCCTGAATCCATCTCCTACAGAAACCTTACAATGCCTCCCAAGGGCATGACTGCGAACCCGAAGGCGGCGCCTCGGTATCGTCCGGGCAAAGCCGTCGCCGAAGAGCCCTCGTCTTCGGAATCCGAGAGCGATCACGAGGAAGCGCAACCCGCAAAGTCCATCTCTGCGCCACCGAAAGCGAGCACGGCGAGTGGCATTGCGAGCAATCTGTCCAAGGTCGACCTGAATGAGAGAAGGAAACAGGCTGCTGCCAAAGAGGCGGCGCGAATAGAGGAGGAGAAGGCATTGAAAGCAAAAGAGGAAGAAGGATTTGTGACTGAGGAAGAGAGTGAAGAGGAATCTGGCAGCGAGGAAGAGAGTGGTAGTGAAGAGGAAGAGAGCAGTGAGGAGGAGGCGCCGAGACGGGTGTTGATGCGTCCGACCTTTATTAAGAAGGATAAAAGGGACAAGTTGAATGGAGGGGAAGCTAGTAAGAAAGAGGACGAGAAGAACGAAGAAGAGTTGATCAAAGAGGAAGAAGAACGGAGGAGGGAGGCTGCGGATGAGATCGTGGAAGAGCAGATTCGGAAAGATATTGCGGCTAAGGAAGCTGGAAAGAAGAATTGGGATGATGATGAGGAGGCAGATGAGGTTGATGACGAGGACGACGTTGATCCCGAGGCCGAGTACGCTGCGTGGAAGTTACGGGAGCTGAAGCGGATTAAGAGGGAGCGTGAAGCTATTGAGGAGCGTGAGAAAGAGCTCGAGGAAATCGAGAGGAGGAAGAATCTCACCGAGGAAGAGCGGAAAAGGGAGGATGATGAGTTCATTGCGAAGCAGCAAGAGGAGAAGGAAGGGAAGGGCAAGATGGGCTACATGCAGAAGTACTACCACAAAGGTGCTTTCTTCCAGGACGATGCTAAGGCAGAGGGTCTGGATCGGAGAGACATTATGGGCTCAAGATTCGCGGACGACGTCAACCGCGAACTGTTGCCACAGGCTTTACAGATGCGGGACATGACGAAAATCGGCAAGAAAGGTGCTACGAAGTATAGGGATCTCAAGTCTGAAGACACAGGTCGCTGGGGTCAGTTTGAGGACAAGCATCGAAAAGGTCCTGGAGGCTTCAACAATGACGAACGATTCATGCCAGATCGAGATAGAGATCGTGGAGGAGCTAGTGGAGCGAATAGTATGCCAGTCGCGGATCGAAAGAAGGTCACTGGAGCCCCTGAAGGCCCAAGGGCCATGCGGGAAGGCGGTGATCGAGCGAGAGATAATGTCGATACGTATCGACCTGGGAGAGACGATCGTAACCGTTCACGATCAAGAGACGGCGATACATATCGAGCAAGCAGAGGTGACAGAGACTGGTCACGATCGAGATCTCCAAGACGAGATAGGGATAGGGATGATCGAAATCGTCGGAAAAGGAGTACTTCAGGGGAGATGGATCGTTATGAGAGCGACAAGCGCCGAAGAGTAGACTCAAGATAGCGCCGACATCTAATCCAACCTGCCACATTACTGTTCATTTACCATTGCCCATTATCATTGACGCCGTGCTCCCGATGCAACCTATACATGCATTTATATCCGCACAATATCAACCCGAGCCCTCTCAAATACCTGATGTGCAACTACTGGTGAACCTCTCTCCTCGTTTGTAAGAGAACGTGGATATATTGTCATCTTCGCGTAAGTGCCAGCTTTCTCTCGCTTTGACAGGTATCCAGGATTAACGACGACAACACTTTCAACCACCTGTGCAAGGTTAGTGTCGTTCGAGGATGAGGATATCTACATACTTTTGCAAAATGCTGTATGGAACTAGGAACTATCAATATGTCCGGTCTCACGTTGATCATTTCGGCCAATTTCAAGTAACTTGTATCAAGCATTGCTCCAGCAGGTATTCCAGACACCGTACCTGTTTTCGGCAGGCTCTCTCTGTCGACCGGAGGAAACAGTGGGAAGAAATTGCGCTGCTCAATCATATACTTTGGTAATCGAGTGAGGATAGAAGGATCCTTTTTGCTTCCACCTGTCACCTCAGCGATTCTCAACTCAGTAAGAATATCCTGCGACGAAATGCCAATGATGACCTCGTTTAGTGACAGCGTCATTGGATTACCTATGATCTTGACAGATTTGGGAAGGCCAAGATCTTTCCGTGGAAAGGGTTCTTGTGGCCAAGACACGTGCTTGTTGATCGCATCTTTGACAGACGGGACAAGAAGTATTGTGATGTGTGGGTTCGCGGAACAGAGTTGAATGAAGGCAGGCGAAACGAGGTATTTGAAAACTGTGGACATGGTGGCTGTGTCCGATTCTTTCATAGCCTCATCGGGTAGGTCGAAGTCTCCCGAAGCGATGAGAGGGTGATCGATGTCTAAGAAAGGTCCGATAAGAATCAGTGCATCTGCATACAAGTCTGCAGCTTGACTGCAAATAGCATGCAAGGGCTCAAAATCCAGGTTGTCGTCTGCTGTGTAAGGCCCAGAGCCAAGAATAATATTCAAGGGCGCAGCGGCTGAATCTGAATCCATTGCATCCGGGCCTCCTTTTAATCTTTCCAGATGTGCTTCAAGACCAGATGGTGTTGAGGCAGCGCCGGGTAGCAAGGGAGCCTCCAACACCTCACTGACTTTGAAGGAATCTCCAGAAGCATTGATGCCTTTGAATGCGACGATCTGACCAGGGAAGAACTGGTATCCCTTTAAGGCGTCAACTTTCAATGGTATTCTCAGCCCTGCACCCATCCGACGAGAAGTTTCGAGCACCAACGATGAGGCATTCAGCCTTCCTTCCAAAGCGTCCGAGGCTATTCGTCCAACTGCGACAATTTCGTTTGTACTTTGACTTGCGGCACTTCCAAATGCTGAGTCTTCGAGATTGTGATGTGCTTGGATCAAAGCCATGAAATCATCTATTCTATCGTCCAGGATTTCAGACGCTTCTGAGGACTTCATAG
>Ga0302140_10012747_pt1 | contig 10297 bp, 14 predicted proteins | sample I_Bog_E1_1_FD_202095 | JGI IMG/M metagenome (GOLD analysis project Ga0302140, IMG submission 202095) | Peat permafrost microbial communities from Stordalen Mire near Abisko, Sweden - I_Bog_E1_1 | ecosystem: Environmental > Terrestrial > Soil > Wetlands > Peat | place: Sweden: Abisko, Stordalen...
ATTCAAAGTTTAATTTCATAAAATATCATATTACCTGAATCATTTATTCGGGAAGCAGCTTTTTCTGAATTTTCTATTGGTTCTTTTTCAGGTTTCCAACATTTATTACCATCATAACGTTTCTCATATTTATTCGCTAAAAAAAAAACAAGATTTTAAACTAAACTTAAAATATACTTATATAAAAATATATAGTTAACCTTCTTCAACTGAATAAACTTGATAAATGGAGTCCGATTGCACGACTAAATCTAGAAAAATAATTGAAATCATACAAAAAAAAATTTGATACTTTTTTTAATTTCTTCTGTTTTCAATAAAGTATTCTTTATATTTAATCTATTTTGTGGTTAAAGCAAGTCATTTTCTTCAAAAGATCAACAAATATTTGATTTATCTCACTATAAACATTTAGAATATCATGTTCATAATTTTCTTCAGTATCTTTCCGAATATTTTGTAGGGCACTTTCTTGAACCCCTAAGCTTATCAATAAAGTCATGCCTAACGAGTAACTGTCTGATTTTTCATAATCAAAATCTTCTGGCAAATTAATGTGTGGAAAATTTCTTTTAATATCGGGAGCACAATATTCAGGAGTAATGCCCTTTAATTTAGAACCATATGTAATACTTGAACCCTTTAAAAATCAATTCCTGTTCTCCGAAAAATTTTTCCGTATGATAGATTAGTATATTTGAAGGTTTAATGTCGCTATGGAACAATTTCTTTCTGTGAGCGGTTTTCAAAACCTCTCCGATGTTTAATAAACACTGAACATTTTCGTTTGCAGTGAGTAGTGGAATATTTTTAATTCTGTCTTTTAGTGTCATATCAGCCTTTTCCATTACAATTATGAATATTTTTTTTTTGCTATCGCAAAAGCAGTCCAGAATCTGAACGATATATTGGCATTCAATGTCGCTCATTGTAGAACTCTCTGAAGTCAACTTGGTGAAGTCTGTATTCGACAAATCTGGACGCGAAATAACTTTTGGAGCAACTTATATCAAGTTAATTCTAGAAAATATGGAAAAAACGAAACCAAACCCACCCTGCCCTATTAATTTCAATGTTTGGATGTCGTAATCGGTTTAATCGAATCTAAGTTCTGCAGATATGAAATTATCGATGGTTTCATTTATCAAAATTTTTTTGTACTTTTTCATTTTTAATAAAAACTTTGAGTTTAGCATACATGTAAAATAGAGTATTGAGCAAATATAAATAATTCATTCAAAATTTAAAAGAGATGAATATATTTATTGTAATTGCGTTTTTTAGTATTATTTTTGTTTTGGTTTTGGTTTTCCGAAGAAAATCTTCTAGTTTCAGACTCAAACAAAAAACTGATGAAAAAGGTCAGTAAAATACACACCTTTATTCTAATTTTATATGGAAAAGCCGATGACAAGAACCTTCAAGAATTTACTTTGAACGAGTTGGCAAATTTTGATGGCTCTGCAAACAATTTGATTTACCTTGGATGTAAAAATTATGTTTTTGATGTCACCAATTCAGGTATATTTATTATGGGTTTATTGTTTAACTCTTTATTTTTTAGAACATTACAAAAAAGATGGATCCTATTCATTTTTCGCAGGGAAAGATTGCTCTGTCGCTCTGGCAAAGATGTCTTTTGATCCAGTTTACATGAATTGCTCAAATGATGCCTCTTTAACACCCAAGGAACAAGAAATTTTAAACCAATGGTTCGAGAAATTCAAGGACAAATACACAATAATTGGCAAAATAAAATATTAACTAGAGAAATTTCGCTAAATTATTAAGATGCTGATTTTTTAAGAACTCCAAGAAATAAATTTATTTTTTTAATTCTTCCCCTCCACCAAAAAGGAATCTCATCCATTTGAACAGAAAATTATCTAGCATATGGGCAATTGTGAAAACTCCTCCTAATATCGCACAAATTTGCACAATAAAGTGCAAAAAATCCCTTTCCTTAGTATATTTAACTGTCATTGGGCTCAAATCATATCTACATAATAAAAATTTCCTTTTCCATTTTTTAGACTTAATAAAAAATACTTGAAATAAACAGCTGGAATCATTTCCGTTTGTGCCTGGTGATTATTCCCAGTGAATTGGCAAACATATTTAGTTGCTCCGTTTACATCTACATAAGTGGTTGATACAACCTATAATTCCTTTATAAATTATTTTAAAAAAAAAGTCTACCTGCAAAAAATATTGGATAATGAATCCAGTGTTTGGATCTTGAATGTTCTCAGTTCCATCCATCGGATTTAAAGCTCCTTTCCCGAAATTTCTAGGACAAATTTCTCTTTCTTTATTTTTAATTTATTCTATTACGTTTTCACATAATCAATATCAGACTCCCTGCCAAATGATAAATGATTGATTTTATGAGACATATCAAAAGTTGATATCCCCACCTCTGACATAATAAGTCCCAACAAAGGTCCCAAACTATGACTAGAAATATGAAAATTTCCAGGCACCTTGTTTACGGTCAAAAAACCATAAATTCGGCATGCTTCTTTGTTAAGGAATCCTTGTTTTATTTGATCAATGTTAACGGTATGGTCGTCATTGGGGTCCCCATGATCCGAAATCTAAAATTCCTTTGAAATTTTAATATAGAACGAAATTAAAAAACATGAAGCTGATCTGAAAGCGTTTTTCCATTTTTATCTAATCTTCTTTTGTACAATTGACCTCCCAAATCCATGGAATGGGATCCCACAACATCTTGAAGATCCATGCTCAACATTGAACAAGGTATAGAATTAAAAGTGACGTCTAAGTTCACTTGAATCTAAAATCCATAAAAATTTTTTCAGTTTTCCTTTTCATATTTACCTTTTCACTGCCTCTCATCACATCAATAAACATCTCAGAATGGACATTGGTGGTATAAAACTGAGTCACCTCGAAATAAACGAAGAATACCATCAAAACACAGCAAAAAAAAGACACTATTTAAAGAATTGAATGAGTGGATAATTTAAAATTTCATTACTGAAAGCCCCAGAATATGTCGCCTCACTTAAATCCTGGGGAAGGGTCCGGTAGTAATCGAAGGACCTGAAGAATGTGGAAAATGTTGAGGATGTCGGTTTTTTCTCTTGGGAAATTTCCATTGTTAATTTTGTATTTTTGATTTTGAAAAAAAAATCCAAAAAAGTGAAATTATCTATTCACTTTGAGGAAAAATTCTGTTTATTAAAAATTCATTTTTTTTTATATGAAAGCTAACAAATTTATATTGAAACGAGTTTATTTGGAAAGAAATGAATTGAGGTTTTTAAAAAAAAGTAAAGTGAACATATTAATTTTTGATTTTGAAGGGAAATCGACTCTCACCAAAAACGATTGGAAACAATCAATAATATGGACATTAGAAAAAATCTAAAGCAAAAACATCCAGATCCTTTAAAACAAGTACATGAAAGAAAAGCTCGTCAAAATAACTTTGAAATAAAAGGTTCGCAAATACAAAACTATTTTTCACATTAAAACTAAGAACGAAATCTGAAAATCGATAAAGAAAATCAAATCCTATTACAAAACATTCTGAGCATTTCTAAAGGACCTCGAGTATATTAGAAAAAATATTTTAAAATGAATTGATTAATTAAGTCTGTCAGCCAAAGCAACCTCAAAAACACTCAAAATCTTAATTCCTCTTTGCATGTAGGGCTTCCTCCAATTCAAGACTCAATAAACCAGACAATTTCATTAAAGGAAGCTCAAACTGAAAAAACTGGCAATCTCATCGAGAATAGTCATTTGAATTTAAATACCATAATGAAACGATCTTTTTTCCATCGAAGCTTGTCGAAAAATGGTTTTCAACGTTTTCAGCAGGCTGAAAAGATAGCTTTTGAGAACGATAGAATGGCAAAAAAACTGCTGAAAGTGTTAGTTTTCATAATTAATTTCTGTTTATTCCGTTTAAAAGTACACCGTTGATTTCAAAGAAAGCCCTGGAAAAGGATTTTCAAAAACATTCAGAAAGAGCCAACAGTATAAAGAGGTATCATCAATTAAAACCAAAGCAGGAAAATGAATGGAATGGTGGCCGAAGACATGGCTCCATTATGAATCCTGATGAGGAAGAAAAAGGAATTGATTTTGGAGATTTGACAAAGGAAGAAATTGAAATTTTATATAAAACTCAAATATATTTGTATATGGAGCTTAATTCCTTAGTTTTCACTCAAAAAGGACATGAGCCTGATCCGAATTATACTAATGAGAAGTATTTTCTGGAGGTGAAGGCTTGTTATAAGGCTATGCGTAGAACGATGCCTGAAGATTATAAAGATTTCGCGAAATCTGTTATTAATGAATTCTTCAATATGGCTGAATTGGTAATTGAGAATTTTAACCTCGAAAAATATTTTTTTTTAAAATAGAGGAAAAGCAAACTTTTATATATTGCTCTTTATAAATTTAGGGATGAAAAAGACATTTTTATAGGTAAATTAATTGAATTTTTGAACAATATTTAATTAATAATTTTTTTAAAGGAGATTTTGAAGTAAATTTGACTCCTTTTATCGACATACCTAACAAATACCAATTAAATTATGATCTGGTGAATTTAAGACATCCTTTACCAAATTATATACCAAGAGAATTGTATCTTAAATAATATAATTTTTTTTAAAAATTCAATTTTTATTAGGGATAGAAGAGGATTTATTAAATTTGCATTAAAAGTTCAAAAGAATGTTCCAAAATCAGTGAAATTAAATGAATGAACAAATTTACTATTGTTTATAAGTTCGATAAAAAATATTTTTTCGTTTGATTCATACAACTTTATTTTTTTTATCACAACTTTAATTCATAAAAGAATAGAAAAAAACCACTTACAACTTATCAAAACTGATTAATAAAAAAACTTAATGAAAAATTGCTTATTTTTTTTGATTGGTCGAATACTCTTTGAAGTAATACTCTTCACTGTCCTTATTACCATTGATTGTTTCATTGTTTGAGGAAGAGATATCAGTGCTTTTAAAATATGAATTCAATGGAATCAACAAAAAAATACCTCAAAACCGAAAAATGTTTATTCATAACCTTGATTTGTTCCTCTTGTTTCTTCATACAATCCTCCAAATATTTCAACTTTTTCATATAAAGATCATTCTTCTAAGAAATTAAAAATTTTGTAATCAATTTTAAGATTTTTTTACTTGGATCATGTTTTCTGAGTCGAAATATCCCATTTCTTGAAGTTTTTTCATCAAAGAAGTGTTATTTTGCTTAATTTTGGTATTTTCAGTTCGTAACCCTAAGACCTCGTTTTCCAACAAAAAGACTCGTTTTTCTAAATCTTTAATGCTGCGTTCAGTGTTGGTTTGCGAATTTTGGTTGGAGCTCATATTACTGTTAACCATAAAGCTGGAGGTTGAATGATTGTTTTTCAGACTTTTGTTCTGCAACCCTTGCAAATTGACATCTGGAACTTTTTTGTTTACTTTCAGGAAATTAATGATTTTGTCCAATTGTTTTTCGTTTTTATTTGGGTCCTTCAAATAAATCGTGAAGACTTGTTGTTGTTGTGAAGGGGAATTTTTACAATGTCCTGCGGTTTTTTGTCCACAATTTATCAAATTTCGCTCAATATTTAGATCGTGACTGTTGGAATGAAACTTCTTCTTGCGATAAGTCGGTTTTTCTGAGTCATTCTTGCAAATATATTCGCTGGCATTCTTATTTATGGGACTTAATTTGTCTATTTCTATGAAAGAACTGTCTTCATTGCTGAGAATATCATTTTTTTCTAAAATTGTGCTTATTTTTTGGTCCTCCAATTGCTTCTTATATTTTTCTACCACGGCTTCCTTATTGTTGTGGCTTTGATTGAACAATTGGCTGAATGAATTATAAAATGTATTAGTTGGATTTTTGATGTTTTTGCCAAAATTCAGGTTTTCATTGCTATATTTTGCGTTGCCAACCTGAAGTCTTTGTTGTTCAGGTGTCAATTCTAACGGTTCTATGATATATTCTTTTACGGTTTCCTGGAATTTCTTTTGGTTGATCTCTAAAAGGGCTTGAGTATTGTTTGAGTTTGGAGTTGGTTCATTGGTTTCTTTGGGGGATGTGCCCATTTTGGGGGAAATTTGACGGTTTTTCGAAAATTTTGTGGTGATGTCATAATCGGAGCTGGAATGGGTTCGACGATGACCTGACAGTTGTTGTTTTGAGGATTTTTTGGCAAGAGAAGAATTGTTTTGCATAAAAATTGAAAAAAAAAAATTATAAATTCCTAATATGGGAAAAGTCTATATAATTACTCATTTAAAGAAAAGAGATATTTTTTTAAGTTAAAACACATCTATTAAATAATTCTCAAAATATTATTATTCAACATGTAAGTCTGGCTTATTTTCCTTAATAAGATCCTCGATTAATGATTTCATCATAAAGTTAGGTTTGCAATCGTTTTCCGTAATATTTATGCGGCAAATGGGGCAATTTTGCTGTTTTTTGAACCATTCTTGCAATGAAGATCTTTGGAAGGTATGCCCGCATTTTGTTATAATATATGGTTCGGTCATCAAACCTTAAAATAATTTTTATCTTTTGGTTGAAGCAAATAACAGAAATTTACAGTTCAAAATAGGACAAAGAAGATTTTCATTATTCATAATATTATTCACAGTGTTTGTATTTTTCTTCTCAATTTTGACGAAATCACTCATTGAAAAAATGGATTTTTGATCAATGTTGTCTGGGTCTAATACATTTTTATCATCGCTTTTGGGTTTTAATTATCAATTTCTTTTAATTTTTTTTCACGAACTTTTTTTCCAGAGATGATTCTTTCCAAATAAATGCACTCAAAACTCCCAATCCATATCCCAAATATTGCAATATGTCAAAGAAAATTTCGTCTATCTAATTGAAAGCGAAATTCACAAGAGAAAAAAATATACTATTTTGAACATTTTTATTCATTTTAAATTATTTCTTAAATTTTCAGAATGAAATGCACTATTAAATTTTTTAATTAATTCTTTAGAAAAAAAAATTTTTTTTTTTAATTTATTGAAATTAATAATCATAAAAATGCACATATTTTTTTAATTTTATTAATTAAATCAGGATCCATTTTTTCTTTTATTTCAAAAGAACGCAAATTCACACTATAATGATAACCCCACAATAAACTAAAAATTACAAAAGTCAAGAATATATTAATGAAATGATTTTTTAAAATACGCTTGTATATATAAAGACAATCGGTTCATATTCTTGCTGCAAAATTTAGTAAATGATTTGGCAAGGCATTCCAGTGATTCAATAGGAAACCTTTGGGTACCTTTGTTATAAGGAAACAAAAAAATTTCGTTTTTATATATTGTATCAAAGGTCATACTATATGCGCGATTTGGTTCAGTTGTGTCAAATCCCAGTGCCAATTCATTCAAGTTTGGGAGGATCACTTGCATTGAACTGCAAAACCCAGAATTTTCGAAACCAGAATTAGATGCAAAAGAACTAATAATGTAATAAGATAATTTTTGAAAAAATTCAATACCCCATGGGAAAAGTATAGCTGGAAATTTTAATTGAAGGTAGTGGAAAAAAAAAAAATGACTCTGTATGGAGAAATAATGTGAAAGTTTCCAATTTTTTTCCTGATTCATTCAATAATTTCTCAATGCTTCCAACAAAATTTTCAATCTGTTCGTATCTTTTATTGATCTTATTCATGTCATAACTTAAATGAGGAACAAACAAAGGGACTTAAGAAAACTGAACATTTAAAATTCGTTCTTAAGAACCTTCATTTTGAGTTCGCACTGTCAAGCCAATCTTAAACGATTTTAATACACATTTTTGTATTTTTTCCAAAATGTAAGTAAGTGCCTTCAATGCCACTGGACTCAATTTGTCAAACGAACTATCATTTTGATCAAGGAATAATTTTAATTTATAAATACAAATGAACCTTATGATGAAAATTTCAAAATATTTGAGATTCATAATTTCAACTAAGTTTTTTTTTACCTTTTTTATCTAAAGTTTGATTCAATTTTTTAAAATAAATACAAAGAGAGAAAAATTCATTATATCGTTATCTACAAGTCCTTTTTCACTAAAAGAAAAGTTTAAAGTTAATTTGTCAAAAAAAAACAATGATTACCTAAAAAAATGTCTCAAAACCAAAGATCTTCCTTTCAATTCCTTCAGAAATTATTGGGAGCTGTTTGTGATCTGAAAATTTTGTAGGAAAAACAGATTCATGAAAAAAAATATCACTCAGATTCTTCTTTCCTGTTTGCGCACTAAGGTTAAAAACTGTTTAAATGCAATATTTTTATCAATAATAACATTTTTCCAATGTAAAATTCAGATAGATTTTCTTTTTGTTCATTGACAAGGTCACAGACCTCCAAAGGTTTCCGAAAACAGTTGATTAAATGATTTTGAGATTTTAAAGGAGGAGAAGCTGGATTTTTCTTGATTTGTGGTTGTTCTTTTTTCTCGATTTTTGATTTACTAGAATTTTGTAAAGCTTTCTCATTAGGTTTCCCTTCGATTTTGTTTTTATTTTGTCGAACCGGAGCTTTTTTCATTAAATTAAATCAAGAAAATTAAAAAAAAAAAACTATAAATTTAACAAAATTGTTTTTTAAGTAAAATTCAGGATAAAATATCTTTCAAGAAAATGTATCGAGATTGCGAAGCTTGGAAAGCTCAGACGCTTCCAATGAACACAAGTTCTAACATGGCTTGTAAACTCTTTGATTCCGCTCTGACTCAATATATCACTTGGCGAGAAGACCCAACCTTCCAAGGATTCGAAAACACTATTTCATTGCTGTCTAAAGAAGACCCTGAATTCATTATGGGGAAGGTTCTTACGCAAGGCACTTCATTGATCGGAAACAGTGGCTTTCTTCCAATCGCGACAGCGGAAGCTGCTTCATTATCAGCATTAGCAACTAAAATCTCAAACAATTTGACTCAAAGAGAAATTTGGCATGTGGAAGCAATCGAATTGGCATCGAAAGGAGACCTCCCTTTAGCTTGCGATGTTTGGGAAAGGATCCTTTCAAATCATCCGACAGATATTTTAGCAGCGAAGTTTGCCCATGACTCATATTTCTATTTGGGCTTTCATGAACGTATGCGGGATAGCGTCAGCAGAATAATCCCATTTTGGAACCCATCACTTCCTTTGTATAGTAATTTGTATGGGATGTTGAGCTTTGGACTTGTAGAGACTAATTATTGGAAGGAAGCAGAGAAAGCTGCTTTCAAGGCTTTAGAAATGAATAAAAATGACGGTTGGGCTGTGCATTCTGTTGCACATTCCAGGGAATATCAAAACGATACTCAAGGTGGTATTGAATTTATCCGAAACACCGAAAAAGATTGGGAGGTTTGCAATATGATAAGACCTCATTTGTATTGGCATCTTGCATTATATCATTTAGATAATGGGGAACATGAGATAGTGAATGATATTTATAAAAAGAAGATTTTGGACAGGGCTGTGGAATCAAAGTCAGCTTATGATTTGGTGGATGCAATTTCGTTGATTTTAAGATTGAAATTGGATGGATACAAAAAAGATTTCGCAGAGGAAGTTAAACAATTGATTGAAGCGTTCAAGTCACAGGTTAAGAATCATGGGTTTTTATTCAATGATCTTCATATATTAGCTTTATTGAGTCTCTCAGGTAATGAAGAATTAAAAACAGAATATGTTGAAAGCTTTAATGACTACATTGGAGCTCCATCAAATGATTACTTGAGAAATGTCAATCGAGAAGTGGGTCCTGCAATAAACGAATCGCTAATTAATTTTCAGATTGGAAGTTTTGACACTGTAGCTGAATCCTTAAGTGCATCTCGATATAAATGGATCAAATTTGGAGGGTCTAATGCTCAAAGAGATTTATTTCATCAATTAATGGTGGATTCCGCTATAAAATCAAAGAAAAAGGAAGAAAAAATCAAGGCAAAAGCATGGATTAATGAAAGATTAATATTGAAAACAAAATCTAGCTTAAATCAGCGATATTTTGAAAGGTTAGTCAAAGAAGAAAAATAATAATAATATTGCAATTATAATGAGGTTTTTAAAAAAATCCTTCACAAATTTTTTTTTTTTTTTTCCGCTAATTTTTAAATTTTTTTTATAATTAATTTAAAAAAAAAATAAAATAATATTCAAAATTATTTTATTTATAAATCATTAATTAAAAAAAAGTTATAAAGTGTATATAAAAAAATAAGAAAAATTTTAATCAAAAGAAAAGTCTACTTTTATTTTTTA
>Ga0302140_10012750_pt1 | contig 10296 bp, 5 predicted proteins | sample I_Bog_E1_1_FD_202095 | JGI IMG/M metagenome (GOLD analysis project Ga0302140, IMG submission 202095) | Peat permafrost microbial communities from Stordalen Mire near Abisko, Sweden - I_Bog_E1_1 | ecosystem: Environmental > Terrestrial > Soil > Wetlands > Peat | place: Sweden: Abisko, Stordalen...
ATGGCGATGAGAATGTGTATGCTCCGATGTTGTAGCCGTCGCCGTTGTTGCTGCTATTTGACTTAGGGTAGGCTGACCAGTATTGCTGTACAGCGGGGTTTACGCCGGCACCGAGCGGACATGAGCCTGATGCTTTGCACCCTGGATCGATGGCCGCGATGTCGGTTGGTGTGAGTGTGGTTGTTCCACCTGAAGCGTTGACGTAGGTTAGATTACCTGCGAGAAAGCTTGGCAAAGGAACGTTGCGCGTAACCTGGGTGCTTTCTGCAAGCTTCTGACCTTCATAGGTAGCGAAGTAGAAGAGTCTATCTCTTAGGATCGGGCCCCCGACTGAGACTCCGAAGGTGTTGCGGAGATATTTTCCAGGGATATTTGGAAGGCCGCTTTCTGCTTCGCCCTGCTTGTTAAACCAATCATTGGCTACGGTGTTGGTTGGGCGATTGTATTCATAAAGGCTGCCATGAATGCGATTAGTTCCGCTCTTTGTCACGAGGGATATTTGAGCTCCTGAGGAGCGCCCGGAGTCAGCGTTTGCATTGGTAGTTACGACACGAAATTCCTCGACGGAGTCACGCGTGGAACGCAGGACGCCGGAAAAGGAATATCCCCTGCCCTGATCATTATCGTCCAAACCATCGAGGGTTAAATTGCTTTGGTCGGAACGTGCTCCGTCGATGGAGCCACTGCGACTGTCGCTGTCTTGCTTGTTTCCATCCCCCAGAAACAATACACCTGCCTGAAGACTGAGAAGATCGAGGACATTATTGCCTTCAAATGGAAGAGCCTGGATTTGCTCATTGTTGAACGGGGTGCCCATAGTGGCATCAGTGGTATTCATGAGAGCTTCTGTAGTGCTGTCGACCTCTACTGTATCCGCACCGGACGCGACGATCATTTTGAATGGGATTGTTCTTGGCTGATTCACAAGCAATTCCGTATTCAGTTTTTCCCCGCTGAAACCGGAGGCCTGCGCCTCAATTGTGTAGTGACCGGGAGGGATCTGTTCGAAGCCGTATTCACCACGATCGTTGGCTACTCGGTCTGCTTTGAAACCAGTTTGCGTTTCGACGATTGATACTTTGGCTCCCGGTATGACTGCACCGCTGGGATCGATAACGACACCATGGAGCGAGGTCATTGCAGTTTGAGCCGCACAGTACAGAGAAGAGCAGATTCCTATACAAATTAAAAGCAATGCGTACCTATGACACTTCATCCGGTGTTGCCTCCAATGCGAGCCATTGGCTCTAAGGTCTATTGATGTGAGGATTTACGCGTGGCCAGTAAAACGAAATGCTCTTGAAGTCCAGATACACTCAGGTCCATCCTCGTTGAGAATCTGGCGTGAGCAGATTTCAAATGTTCCGATGAGTTCGTTTAATCTGTGAAGTTTTGAGGACCAGTAGAATTGGATGGAAGAACGTAAGCTGAGCGTTACACACCGACGGGTGGAAATCCATAGAGATAAAGAATTGCGATCTACAGCAGAACATCGCTTTATATGTAGCATTGATTTGTTATTACGCAGCGGGTCTTACAAGCTGCGACTCAGCTTTTCAATTGCAATTACTTATCGGTTTGGACTTTGCGTTCCCAATTTGGGCTGATCCCATTTGTTTTTTAGTTGCTGTTCCTGGGTTTGTTTGTATATCTCTTCCATCTTTGCGCCGAGTCCATGATCGGCTGGATTTGTGGGCCAGATGGTGAAGTCGCGCATGGCCATGCGAACGGGCTTTCCATTCATAGATTTCAATGCGGCTTCAAGTTCGAGCAATGTACCGAAGGTAAGATCGAGGACGTGCTCGTTGGGGTGATAGATGGAACCGATTGGATAGTCCAGAAAAGGTGTGTTTGTCTCTTCGATATGGTTGCCGAGAATGTGGGCTACGGGTTTGCTACTCATGAACGCGATCAGCCGCTCGGTACTTGCCTGAAAGGCAGGGAAATCTGGGATGTAGAGGCGACCGGGATAGAGGCTATCTCCGGTGAGGAGCACTCCAGTCTGACGATCATAGAGAGCGATGCTTACAACGTCGTGTCCTGGCACGGGGATGACATCAAGTATGCGATTTCCCAGATCTACTTCGCCTGTCTTCTCTGGCCAGGAACTGATGTGAAAGAACTTCTGTTCGTCGGTGACTTTAGCGGGGATGAAGGTGACTGGCATCGCTGGATCGGATAGAGCCTGAATCGCAGTATCTCCGAAGACGTGGTCACCGTGGGAGTGAGAGTGCGTGACGATGAGGGTAATGCTGGCGCGATGGTTGCGTTGGAGCCAGTCATGAAATACGTGCTGGAGAGTTGGGACGAGATTTCCATTGCGAGAACCGGTATCCCATAGCAAGGCGCTGTCTTTTCCAAAGAAGAGATAGAGAAACGGCATTTCAGAGTCTGTGCAACCGGACTGGCGGAGAATGAAGAGATTGGGGTTGTACTCGTGAATCTGCCACTCGGGATTCTCCATGCATTTGGGTCCGCCGGTGGTCCACTTTGCTGGCAATACACCGCGTTCGAGATTGCCGCCATTGGGCTCGGGCAATTGCGCGAATGTGACGGAGACGGTGAAGGTTAATAAGAAGAGCAGTAGTGCTTGAGGTTTCATCGAAGGCCTTTCGAATCGAAAGCGGGACAGATAGTTATGGCGCCGCCCGACTGGTTGCAGGACGACGCCATATGGATAGGACAAGAGTTGAAGCTACGCGATGATGTCGTGGATGACGTTTCCGGAGACGTCGGTCAGACGGTAGTCGCGCCCGCTATAGCAATAGGTGAGCTTGGTGTGATCGATTCCGAGAAGATAGAGAATTGTTGCGTGAATGTCGTGCACATGCACTGGATTGTCTACAGCTTTCCAACCGAATTCATCTGTTGAGCCGTAGGTAAATCCCTTCTTGATACCTCCGCCAGCGAGCCACATCGTGAATCCATGAGGATTGTGATCTCGGCCGTTGTGGGTCTGACCACCGTTAAAGCCACTGCTCATTTCGACTACGGGAGTGCGTCCGAATTCTGAACCAGCGACGATGATTGTGTCTTCGAATAGGCCGCGGGCTTTGAGGTCTTTGATCAAGGCAGCGAAAGGTTGATCGGAATCGTGAGCTGTCTTGCGATGCATTTCAATGTCGAAGTGGTGGTCCCAGGGATCGCCTTTTGCGTAGTAGATTTGCACGACACGAACACCGCGTTCGATCAGTCTAGCTGCGGTCAGGCAGCCACGCGCTGTGCTTCCTTCACCGTACATTTTTAGTGTAGCGGCACTTTCTTTGCGAACGTCGAAGACATCGGGAGCTTCTGTCTGCATGCGGTATGCGGTTTCCATTGCACCGATCGTTGCTTCGAGTTGACCGTCGCTGGCACCGACGGGTGCGGACTTCATATTTACATGATCGAGTTGTTCAAGAAGATCGAGTTCCTTGCGCTGGGCTTTGAGATCGAAGCCATCGTTGTGAATGTTGGCGATCAGTTTTTGCGGGTCGAAATCGGTCTTCTCTACTTTGTCTGAGACATAGGTTCCCTGGTGTATTGGTGACAGAAAAGCGGAGCCCCAGAGTGGCGGACCTACTGTTGTGGGAACCTCGGGACAGAGGACGACGAAGCCGGGAAGATTCTTGTTTTCTGATCCGAGTCCGTAGGTCATCCAGGAGCCCATGGATGGCCTCCCTGCGAAGTTGGCCCCGGTATTCATCATGAGCAGCGCGGGTTCGTGATTTGGGATCTCGGTAAAGACTGAGCGAACGAAGCACATGTCGTCAACGCATTCGCCTAGATTGGGGAAGAGTTCGCTGACTTCCATTCCGCTCTTGCCATACTTCTTGAAGCTGAAGGGCGACTTCATGAGAGTACCGGTCTTTCGCTCGTGGGCTAGATCGCCACCGGGCATGGGCTTTCCATGATATTTTTCGAGGGCTGGCTTGGGATCAAAGCTATCTACCTGCGAAAGGCCGCCATTCATGAAGAGGAAGATCACATGTTTCGCGCGAGGCTTGAATCCCGGCTCCTGAATCATCCACGAGGCTTTGTTTGCGGGAGTATCCGCGCGAGCAATGGTGTCACCGAGCATGCTGGCGAGGGAGAGCATGCCGAATCCTGCTCCCATCTTGCATAGGGCTTCGCGGCGGGTCATCGGCTGATTAGCTGGTGTATGACGCATTGATGATACCTTCCTTTGCGTGAACCAAGACGCTTACCTGTACTAATGTCGGTTAGTCAATAAACTGAAATTCGTTAGAACTCAAAAGTATGCGCGCGTACTGCCGCCATGCTGTTATCGGTTCTCCGGCTACGGCGTATCCAGCCTTTTCAGGGGTGGTACTGAGGAACTTAAGGCCTAACTCAACCTCTTCATCACTTGGCTTTCGTTGATAGACAAGCTCATAGACTTTGATAATGCGGTCTTTGTCAGTGAGCTCGGAATGAACTTCTTCAGCGAGAACGCCCGCTTGCTTGTACACGAATGGATTGTTCATGAAGTAGAGCTGCTGCAGCGGTACGTTGCTGGAGAAGCGCTGCTCTGATGTGAAGCTGGGGTTTGGAAAGTCGAAAATCTGGAGGTAGTTGTTGAGACGATAGCGGCTTACTTTGCAGAAGACGGTGGGCGCTGTGTTGTCTTCAGAGAAATCGGTAGATGGGCCAGAAGTCTTTTTTGTATCGAGATCACCTGCGACGAAGAGCATGGTGTCGCGAATTTCTTCTGCGTCAAGTCGTTGACGGTTGAAGTGCGAGTAGAGACGATTGGCTCCGTCCTTTTCGTGGGCTTCAGGAGATTCTTCAATGCTGCTCTGGTAGACGGCGGACATCATGATTTCTTTTTGGAGCTTCTTGATGGAGCGGCCGTTCGCAACGAAGTCATTAGCCAGATATTCGAGGAGTTGAGGATTTGTGGGCTCTTCTCCGACGACGCCGAAGTTGTCTGGTGTATTAACGATGCCTGTACCGAAGTGCCACTTCCAAACACGATTGACAATTACCCGCATGGCCAATGGGCTACCGGCGATGTCATTTGCGAATTCAAGTCTGCCACTTCCATTGGTGTATGGTTTTGGCGACTCTGAAGAAAGGACGGTCAGGAAGCGACGCTGCACGGTGTCTCCCAGATTATGAGGATTGCCGCGCACGTTGAGTTTTACGTCGATCATGGTTGGTTTGTCTGCCATGCCGTGAACGTAAGGATAGTTCTCGGGTGCAAGCTTCTTCTTTAGCTCTGAGATTTCTTTTTGCTGAGCCTCGATGTATGTCTGCCATTGAGGACCGAGCCGGCTACTTAGATCCCAGCCAGTAAAGGCTAGAACGCCGGGAAGGAAGCGAGTTTCCTGATCACCAGAGCGGGAGACAAAGATGTCCGAATAGAGCTTTGCTTCTTCAGTCGGAATTGTTTTCAGCTCGAGGGCACAGCCGGGGCAGAACTGGTCATCTGTTTCAAACTCGCTTGGCTTGGCGTCGTGCATGCGATATTTCGGCACGTCATTCTTAGCGCGGATGATGTCGTTCTGCTCTTCAACATCGCGTGCTTTGTCGCGAACGTGAAGTACCTGCACCTGGAAGGCCTGGGCGAGGACCTTGGCTTGGTCTTCATTCCCGCCATCTGCGGCGATCATGGCGCACCAGTCTTTGAGGTAGTCGTATTGCACTGGCTTGGAAAGATAGTCGACCCAGCGACGCAGCACTTCGGGGTCAACCTTGGCAGATGCGGAGGCCTCTTCGACTGTGCTCTTGGGTTTACCGAGGACGTTCCATGCGGCGACCATGTAGTAGGCTGTTTCGTTGGCGAGTGCATCTGCCAGCTGCTTGGACTCGGTCTGCGTGTATTCTCGCAACTTGATTTGCAACTTTTCCAACTTCGCTTCGTTGGTCTCGTAGTCGGTTGCTTCAGCGGGCGAAACGGTTGGATATTCTTTATAGGTTGAATTGGCAAAGATACCAACGAGTGCGTAGTAGTCCTTTTGCGTGATGGGATCGTACTTGTGGTTGTGGCATCGTGCGCAGGCAACGGTTAGTCCTAGGGTGCCGCGGGTGACCGCGTCGACGCGTTCGTTTCGCTCGTCAGCGCGCCCCTGAATAGGCTCTGCCTGGTCCCATACCCAGGGACCTGCACCTAGATAGCTGGTTGCCGTTATGTTCTCTTCATACTCAGCCTTGGTCTTGTAGGGGAGCTTGTCTCCGGCGAGTTGGAGCTTGAGGAATTGATCGTAGGGAAGATCCTGATTGAATTGCTTGATAACCCAGTCGCGGTAGCGGTATGCGCCGGAAAAGGGCATATAGCCGCGGCCTTTGGGATCGAGGCCGCGGACGTCATCTTCCGCGTAGCGAGCGACGTCAAGCCAGTGACGTCCCCAGCGCTCGCCGTATTGGGGGGAAGCGAGGAGGCGGTCAATCAATTGTTCCCATGCGTGGGGGGACTTATCTTTTTCAAAAGCTTCGACTTCTGCTTCGGTTGGAGGTAGACCGGTCAGGTCGTAACTAGCGCGGCGAATGAGGGTGCGGCGATCGGCTTGCGGTGATGGTTTGAGGCCAGCTTCGGACATGCGGGCAATGACGAATTTATCGATAGGTGTTCTGGCCCAATGAGAGTTCTTTGCTTCTGGTATAGCAACGGGCTTGAGAGGCTGAAAGGACCAGAAGGCTCGTTGCTTGGGTGTAATGATTCCCGTTTTCAAGGAGCTGGAAAAGACAGTGCCAGGTGCGCTTGCAGGCCACACTGCTCCTTGCCTAACCCACTGGCTAAGATCGGCAACCTCCTGCGAGGTAAGTTTGCCGCCCTTTGGCATTTTCAACGCAGTGGTCTGGTGAACGGCGGTGATGATGAGACTCTTGTCCGGGTTGCCGGGGACGAGAACGGGACCGTGTTCACCGCCCTTGAGCAGGGCTTCCCTGGAATCCAATTTGAGGCCGCCTGAGACGCTATCGCCGTGGCATCCGGCGCAGTTGTTGGAGAGAATGGGACGAATATTATTTTCGAAGAAATCGGCGTCGGACATTGCGCCCTGGGGATGTGGCTGGGCGACGGCGGAGACGTTGACTACTGCTGGTTTGGCGGGTGTAGCCGTGGGACTTGAGACAGCAGATGGAGTTGAGGCGGCGACGCTGTCGCTGGGAGTTGGAGATGACTCCACACCTTTTGCACCAGCTTTAACCCATGCGACGAGATCGGCGACTTCGGATGCTTCCAAGGCCTTGCGCGGCGGCATTTTCAGGGCACCGATGCGGCGAATAGCCTGGATCATGATGCTGCCGTCGGGATCACCGATGACGATGGCGGGACCGCGCTTTCCTCCCCTGAGAATGGACTGATAACTATCGAGACGTAGTCCGCCGGACATGGATTCTTCATGGCATGAGTAACAGTTGTCATCGAGAATTGGTTGAACGCGCTGGGTGAAGAATTCGGGATTTCCTGGTGCTGGGTTCGCTTGCTGGGCGGATACGGCACCAGTGATGGACACGCTGATTCCCGCCGCAAGGGCAAGCGATGTTCCGATAAAGATAGCCCGCATCATAACGAATCCCCTTTTCGCCACTCCTCGCGAATGTATATTTCTCGTACGCCCTGTAATTCGTCTGAATACGGGTTTGATCCGTAGGCATGTCGTTTTACGTACTCACGCAACTGCTGAAATTCGCGAGACTGTTTTCGCTCTGAGATTGGATCCTGGGATTGAGGCAATTGCATGTCGAGAAGAAGATTGCTTTCGGATGTTCCTTCGCGATGTGGCCCTAACACGATGAGACGGTTCCCCAAGAGCAGTGCTTCAGAGGTGTTGTGCGTTACAAACAAGACGGTGGGGCTCGTCTCCTGCCAGATATCACGCAACTGCTGCTGAAGGCTGGCGCGGGTCGAAGGGTCCAAAGCGCTGAACGCTTCATCCATGAGAAGGACGGGGGGACGCATGATGAGGGCTTGTGCTATCGCCACGCGTTGCTGCATGCCGCCGGAGAGCTGGTGCGGATATTTGTTCATATCTGCCGCACGTAAGCCCATACGAAGAAGCTGATTCTCGGCTTCGGAGCGAAGCTGGCGCTTGAATTTTCGAAACGAGGGCAGGAAGCGGCCAAACCAGCTGGAGCGCGCGTTTTCCGGACCGTACATTACGTTCTGAATCATTGTGCGGTCTGGAAACAGCGAGTACTTCTGAGGAACATAACCACAACGGGCATCAATACGTGTAACGAGCTTACCGTCAACGATGATAGTGCCGTGAGTGGGAAACTCCTGGCCGAGGACGAGCCGTAAAAGGGTGCTCTTTCCGCAGCCCGTTTCTCCCAGGACTGCTACAAATTCACCGGCTTGAATCTCCAGGTTGAGGTGGGACAAGACCGTCTTGTGACCACTGTCGCCAACCGGATAAGAGACTGAAACATCGCAGAGGACAATCTCGGTCGGAGTTGGCAGGGGGTCGGCCATGGGCTCTTCTTTCAAAGCGCGCGCGGTTAGTACCATGGGTTTAGCCTCCGATTGACGAAACGCAAGAGGGCGTCCATGCCAAAAAGAAGCACTGCGATCCACAGGACATAGGGGATGATGATGTCCATGCCCATGTGACGACGCATGATGGCGATGCGATAGGCGAGGCCGTCGGATGACACGATCATTTCGCCTGCAAAGAGAAAGAGGGCGAGCGGCTTGAGATTGAGGCGAACGCTGTTGATTACCTGAGGAAGGATCTGCTTGAGAACTACGCGGTATGCCACGTCTGCGTTCGTCGACTTGAGAGTGAAGGCTTTTACGACCTGCTCGCGCGGAACTGACTTGGCCATGTTGTATGTGTCAAGCATCAGCGTTGGTCCGACACCGATGACCATCAGCATGATCTTCGCCCAGTCATCAATGCCGAACGCGATAAACAGGATAGGGAGCAAAGACAGCGCGACAATCTTGTCGAAGAAGAGGAAGAAGCGCAGAAAGATCGCCTCGGCGTAGGGGAAGACGGCTGCGTGGAGTCCGAGAAGGATTAGCGGAATAAGGAGTGCGAGGCTGATGAAGAAACGACGTGAACTGGATGCGGTATCTTTCCAGATCATGCTGTGAGTGACTCGCTGGTAGACGGTGGCTCCGGGATCGAGCGCGTCATCTTCTTCTGCTGGCTCGAGGACTGATGCCTTGACCCCTTGCAACAGTTGTGCGCCGGAAGGGATAACTCTGTCTTCTGGATTTTCTTTATGTCGGGTCACGGAGAACTGTGTGTAGAGCATTATGCCGAGTAAGAACAAGACCCAGGAAAGTGACTGCGTCCACAGCCTGCGAGGGCGAGCCTGGATATCCGCGAAATGTCTGATACCTATTGTCGCGGTCGCCATTGGCTACAGCCTTCCCTGCTCTGCCATGTGCATGTAGGTCGAGTCGATTCGAAGATGCACTCTTCCGGGTTTGCCCTGGACAGAACCGTCGGGGTAGCGAATTGCTACATCATCGACGGAGGATACGTTCTGGCCGAGAAGTTGGTGGCGGAAGCAGAATTGCCTGACCAGATCCATCTTTTGCTTGATGCTGGTTCCGTCAGCGAATTGTACCGCCAGCTTAGGCGTAGAGAACAGATATGTGGTCTTCAACTGTTCTTTGTAGGAGGCTACGCTGTCTCCTGAGGCTGCAGCGCTACCAGCGATGGCTTGTGCCGTGCCTTGTCCGCCAGCTAACTGAGCTACCGTCTCGTACCAGGCACCGGAGATCGCCTTGGCGAACTTCACGCCGGAGCCGTCGGGACGCTGCAAGATGTCTGTACGAACTACCAGAAGATCCAGAATTTCGCCCGGGATTTTTGACGAGTCAAAAAGGGGCTTGACGTCTCCGCCAGCCGCTAGAATCTGCGATACGAGGGGTTTCCACGTGACCGCGACCTGATTGTTCTTGTCGCCGAGGAACGCTCCTGCGAGGTCTGAATCACTGGTGTTGAGCAGGCGCAGCTTTGGGATCTGCGCGCCGAGGCCGTTCACATCTAACGCGCGCTCGAGGAGATATTCCGAAACCGTCTTCTGCACCAGCATGATGCGTTTGCCGGGAAGCTGCGCGAGGGTGAGATTATTGCGAGCCAGCACGGCGTCGTTGCCGTTGGAATAGTCACCGATGATCATGGCAGTGGAATCCACGCCGGCTGCTGCAGGCATGTCAAGTGCTTCCATGTTAGTCATGGTGCAGGCATCTATATTCTTGGCGACGAATGCATCAAGAGATGCAGCGTAGTCGAACCGTTGAACTTTAATTACGATGCCGTACTTGTCTGCCCATTTTTTTAGAATTCCAGACTTTGCCATGTAGAAATAGGGATTCCAACCAGCGTAGACGGACCAGCCCACGGTGAATGTTGG
>Ga0302140_10012755_pt1 | contig 10294 bp, 13 predicted proteins | sample I_Bog_E1_1_FD_202095 | JGI IMG/M metagenome (GOLD analysis project Ga0302140, IMG submission 202095) | Peat permafrost microbial communities from Stordalen Mire near Abisko, Sweden - I_Bog_E1_1 | ecosystem: Environmental > Terrestrial > Soil > Wetlands > Peat | place: Sweden: Abisko, Stordalen...
GGTTGGGGAAGTGGAAGGTAAAGGGAAGAAGGACGGAGGTCAAGTCAAGTCAAGGGAGACGGAAAAACAAGTGAACCAAATACGCGGCCGGCAGGGCAAGTGCAACGCAAGCAGGGCAGACGAGCTCGATGCAGTCTGAGACAGCAAGCTCTGCCTCAGGACGGCGCTGCCCGTCGAGGTGCATCACGTCTGCGTCTGCATTGTGGCCCTTCCACCTTCAGCTGCAAGCTTGGAATTGGCACGCAGCAGCAGCAGTCTGCAGCAGAGCTTCAGGATGAGGTGGACCCCAGGGCCCAGGACCCTTCTTGCATGTGGCAGCGCGATGTGCAAGGAACGAACCGAGCTGCAGCTCCTGGGACGCCTGTGATAGGGCAGCCCCGAGCCTGAAGACGAGGACACTCTGGTGCACTCTGGTCATTGCTGCTTTTTGTTGGGGGAGAGGTCTCGGGGCAGTGGGCGAATACATGACGTTCCTGCTGCCGCGTGATGGGGAATCGTAGCAGCCGGAAGCCTGGATGGGAGTTCTGACTTCACGTACATAGGAGCAGACTCCTGCTCCCCGTTCTGGGCACGATGGCAGGCGAAACCTGGTGAAGGGTGCAAATAGAGTGCTGACACCCCTGGAGATCCCTTCAGCTAGCCTAGAGCCTCGCGTGCCTGCCCAACAGCACACAGTGTATCAAGAGAAGCCTGGAAGATGCAACGTCACGATGGCTTTGCTGGTTGTGTTGTGGCGCGGCAAGATTCGTATGCTTTGGGAAGGACGATGTCTTCCGCATCTCTGACTTTTGACTTCGCCCTGCCTTGATTGTGTCATTTGTGTGCCAATGTGGCATGTCATTCACGATACCTTGGCTGCGGCTTACATCCTGAACTGGAATGCTAGGCCCGCCATCCGCCAAGGCAAATTGCATCCACTTCACGAAGAGGGAGCCAGATGCAGCACAGCAAGCCACAGTATGCACGCTGTCGCATCCTCGGGTCAAAAACGAGCGGTCTAGACTCAGGTGACTCTGTAGTCTGTGGCCAGAAAGAAAATATTAAATTCACGTCGAGCTCGACCACGGGTCAGGCTCAACAAATTTTCGAAATCGAAAGGTGTCTTCCACTTCATCGGTGCCTCCACTCATTCCTGTCATTCCATCATCCATTAATTCTGAGACTCTCGAGTAAACGCGTTTCTCATTTGCTGGAACGAGGTTTAATGGCGATTCTTCTTGCTGCCCGTAAATATCGAAGCCTCTGACTTCGGCATCTTGCCATGGAACTTCTTCGTCCTCACTCCCAGGAATCGAGGCCAGGATACAATCTTGCGAGTCGCTGAAGAAGATCGCAGGACTTGAGGATTCGGCATTGAGCCAGCGTCCGATCGTCTTTCCAATTACTTTCCCACCAGGTATTTGCGCTGCGAAGTCGATTATCTTTGGGTTTTGCCAACTTGGGTCCCATAGATGGACCAGTCCTCTTGATTCCTCTCCTTCACATCTTATCATCAGGAGCTCGTCGATTGTCTTATGCCAAGTGGCTTTCGCAATTGGTGCGTGTAGAATCATGACCGCTCGCAGAATTCGAGTTCCCAAGTCCCAGATCCATATCGTGGTAGGCATATTCTCAGTTCTTGTGGCTAGTAGGGAGCCGGACACGTCGAAAGACAAGAAGTTGGTTCCTGTCTTTGGTTCTGCATTTGTAGGAGGGGAAGAGCCTGTTGTTGGAGGGCAGATTGCTTGTGTCGCTGCAACAAATTCTCTGGAGAATGCTCCGTTCTGCGAATGAACGATCTGCTCTTGCCATATCTACTGCTATCAGCCAAGCTACGACAGAAAGGAAATACGTTCTCACCTGGAGAGAATCCGCAGGTTTCACAGTCGCTGTATGGAACAGACTCGTGGTTTCCGTGAATGAAGGAGCAGAAAGGATGGTCACTCTCCTGCTATAATCTCCCACCGCAACCAAGGCACCATTGCGACTCCAGTCAAACAATTTGATACCTGCTCCTAACGCGATATCTGAGTCTTCCTCTGAGATCGGTACCGGGCCATTCCAAGTCTTGAACAAATGGCCATCAGCAGTATAGACCAAGATCTTGTGTCCTTGTGAGGCAGACTCCCACACTACAAGCCACCTGCCATCCGCACTCCAGCTAATTCCCTGCGCATCAATCGTATCTGGCCACCATGATCTCGTCACATCCAACGTATCTTTAGCATGAATGCTAATAACATCTTTGCCGCCACTTCTTGTGAGAAGTGCCAAATTCGTGGTCACCGGCCTGTATGAGAACCCTTTCGCTGCAACACCAGCATTATAGAACTTCGGTGAGTTGATGTCCACAGACCTCTGTGTAGCAAGATTGAAAATCGACAGCTTCAGCCCAAAGTCCGAAAACACAAGAATCTCATCATCGTTCGCGCCGAATGATACAAATGTAACTCTCGTTGTCCCAGAAGTCGGATGAAGGATGTTGGCTGCGAAATTGGGATTCGTTGTTGAAAAGACGCGGATCTCTTGCGACGAGCCTAGAAGTATGCGAGTCGATGATTCTGACCATACGAACCAGGATATCGAGGATGCGAGCTCAGGCGGGAGCGTTATAACGCGTGTGATCTCGAGGGATCGCGTTGCGCGCATGCTGAGTTTCGAGGGGAGGATCGTTGCGATGTATGCGCCATCGGGGCTGGGAAGGGATTGTGTCGATGCTGAATAGCAGAATCATCAGCATTGAACATTGGCATCTTAACAGAGCCTCTTACACTTCAGAGAGCGGGAGAAACGCATTTTGGCTGGTCGTTGGGGGTTGGTGAAGAATCTCGGACATGTTTGTTTACTTCTACCGTACTGCCAGGTTCAACGTCGCTAAGCCGATAACGATAAGCATCTGAATCCGCCGCAAGCCGACACCGACAATCCTTGACTCTTCCCCCCACTTAAACATTTCGACGGTTGCCGTCATTGTCTGCATGCTGCTTACACTTCTCCGCGCCGACGCTGAAAAGTTTGATCTGTTCAAAATGAGAGTCTATCCTACATGAACTGAGATTTCGGTGCTGTATATCGACAATGGTCTTCATTGGAAGAGCTGGAAGGCTTGCGAGCCTCGGTGGCAAGCGTACTCTTCGAATCAGCACAAGAGCAAGAGGAATTGCTTCTGCAGCACCAGCAATTCAAGAGTACCCCCAGCACGACCTCCCTCCAGTCCAACCTCCTCCCAGCCGACGAGAAGCAATTAAGAGCGCAAAACCCTTCTCCGCCTTCCTCACAGACACCTTCCAGCGCCAGCACGACTACCTCCGAATCTCCATAACAGAGAAATGCAACCTGCGATGTCTATACTGCATGCCCGAAGAAGGCGTTCCTCAATCGCCACCACAACACCTCCTCACAACCCCCGAGATATTCCTCCTCTCCTCCGTCTTCGTGCAACAAGGCGTCACCAAGATCCGGCTCACAGGCGGAGAACCCACCGTACGGCGAGACATCCTCCCTCTCATGCACCAAATCGGTTCCCTCCGCTCTCAAGGCCTCCGCGAATTATGCCTGACAACAAACGGCCTGTCTATCCATCGGAAGTTGGACAGCATGGTCGAAGCAGGGCTGACTGGCATAAACCTCAGTCTCGACACTCTCGACCCTTTCCAATTCCAGATCATGACGCGGCGGAAAGGTTTCGAAGCAGTGATGAAGAGCATTGAGCGGATACTGGAGATGAACAGACTTGGAGCGGGCATAAAGCTGAAGATCAACTGCGTTGTAATGCGTGGTCTGAATGAGCGTGAAATCCTGCCTTTCGTGGAGTTAGGTCGGGAACAAGACCTGGAAGTCAGGTTCATCGAATACATGCCGTTTGATGGCAATAAATGGAGTCAGGGGAAGATGCTGAGTTATCAGGAGATGCTGGATATTATACGGGCGAAATATCCTACGCTGAGGAAGGTGCAGGATCACAAGAATGATACGAGTAAGACGTATGAGATCCCTGGGTTTGTGGGAAGGATGGGCTTCATTACAAGCATGACGCACAATTTCTGCGGGAGCTGTAACAGGCTTCGGATCACCAGTGATGGTAATCTGAAAGTCTGCTTATTTGGCAATGCGGAGGTGTCATTGAGAGATATCTTGAGGAAGACGAATGATGGGAATCCGATTGACGAGCAGGCTTTCGAAGCCATGAAGCAGATTGAGATGGATCGACGACAAGGCCTAACTAGTGCCCAAGGTCCGCTTGGAGGAACGAAGCACGAGCAGGAACTGCTAGAAGTCATCGGCCTAGCCGTGAGCCGCAAGAAAGAAAAGCATGCCGGGATGGGAGAGCTGGAGAATATGAAGAATCGGCCGATGATCTTGATAGGTGGGTAGGTTTCCTCCTTTTGTTTACCACCTCTTGGATGTTGGGTTTGCATTGGTGGCGTACATCAGCATATACCCAGTTGTATATAGGCTTGCATAGCAAATGGATATCTCTTGCGACATACCTGTAGATGAACGCTCGGTTTCTTGTGCCCTGTGCTAATGTTGCCCAGATAAACATCCACCAAGCCCACAACGCTTCACCTCCCTCCGCCATCCATCATCCTCGCCGAGTCCCGCCTGGCAACGCATACCAATCCACCTCCTCCCCACCATCTCCACCCCATCCTCTCTCCGCCTCTACAACACCAAACCCTCTTCCCCTCCAACATTAACCCACACAACCCCCCACGGAACAGCACACATCGTCCCCATCTCCCGCAAAGTCCCCACAACTCGCCTCGCAACCGCAGTCTGCACCCTATACTTCTCAAACGCCCTCGCCATACCCCTAATCCGCTCCAACTCAATGAAGAAAGGGGACGTCCTTTCCGTTGCGAGGATAGCTGGTATCATGGCGGCGAAGAAGACGAGTGAGCTGGTGCCGCTGTGTCATAATATTGCGTTGAGCTTTGTTGGTGTTGAGATTCGCGTTTTCGGTACAGGTGAGGAGGAAGATGGAGAAGCAGAAGGGGAAAGGGAGGAAGAGGTGCAGGCGAAGTGGGCAGGCACGGGACAGGGTGATGCTTATTCGTGGCATCACCCGGGAGGGAATGGGAAACGAGAGGAGAGAGGGGAGAGAAAGGAGAAAGAAGATTTTGGCAGGATTGAGATCACGGCGACGGTGCAGTGTGATGGTAAAACAGGTGTCGAGATGGAGGCGCTTACTGCGGCTTCGGTCGCAGGATTGACGGTTTATGATATGTGTAAGGCGGTTGATAAGGGGATGTGGACTGAGGGATTGCGGGTTGTGAGGAAGGAGGGCGGGAAGAGTGGGAGTTGGGTTGAGGGTATGAATGTTAGTGTTGGTGATCAAGAGAATGGGGAAGGAGAAGGGGCAGAGAGTGTGAGTTAAGGGTGAAGAGGAGGGAGAGTTGGAAGCAGGAGGTCTGGTCGTTGGGAAGGTATAATTATACATTAGGAGTACGGCGAGATCTCAATCCAGAGCATGGCGGTATAGAACGGATCCCACACAATAAATGTCACTCGAATTCCATCCCCTTTTCTGAAAGCTCTGCAAACATGGCCAGCAAGTGCTGAACCCGGGAAAATCAGGCATTCTCTAAGTTTCTACACATCTCGCTCCCCCAAAACTCGTTTCACTCGAAGAATCTACGCTCGTAGTCGCCGCTCTGCATCCATTCCCTCTGGCGAAGCCCCCGGAGACTTTCCTCGGCGTCGATCTCGATCTCCTCTACTTCGCGCTTGTACGAGTGTTTTTCTTGCTCGACCGTGTCTTCTTTCTCGGCCATGCCTTCTTCCACAGGTACAGCTTCTTCCTGGTCGCTCTCCCTCCGATCTACGATGTCGGTCTCATTCATGTCTTTAGTAGATCCCATAGTTTTGATACTTAGTCGAGTTGATGTACGGTTTTGGTGTGATAGTGGGAGCTTGTGTTTGAGAGTTAGAAGAACGAGGTCCAACGAAGACCAAAGTTTGCTTGGCCATATAAGGTCGAGAGACAGTTTCTTAGATTCTTCTGAAAGATGTGAATCTTCCTCCAGCGTTGCCCAATTGTGATTCAGACTCAAATCTAGCTGAATGTGGCTTTGATGACAGAAGAGGTTCGAATCAAGTGGTGCGAAAACAATGCTTTTGCTACGTTCTACAATACAGTTTGGATATTTCTCCCCGGTTTCTCTATATCTCTCTTCCCGAGTCAAATCAAAATACCTCAAGCATTACAGGTCAGCAGCCTTCTCTAGGGCTGGTGCTCTCAAACTAAGGTCTCTCAACATTTCCATCCATTTCCACCAAATTGCCTTTGTTATTCCCTCCGCAAAAATAAGGCCCTCTTTACTGTAGTATCGGCACTCAATGTCAAAACAGTCATTCCACCATCTCCTTGGCGTTCGAGTAACGGCCCACAAGTCCTGCTTTCTCTTCTCAAGCATCTTTCTCTTTTGCTCTTCATATTCCCTAATTCTCCAGTAAGAGTTTTCCAGTCCAGAAGCAGCTCCAACCTTGGATCGCATGACTGGCGATAACGCAAGTCCCTGGATTTCTGACACAGCAACCACAATCTCTCTATCGCCTGCAACTTCATCCACCACATTTTCCTCCCACTCTCTAGTACCCCACCTATTCTCCTCGACACTAAATCCTTTACGTATTTGAGGTGACAACCAAATACTCGGGACCTCAGCTCCGCCAACCAACCTCACATAAATAGGCGACTGTGAGGGATATATGAACACCCTGCTCAATAAGTTCGTCCTCTGCTTAATGATATTTGCCAGCAGTCTCTTATGGAGCTCTGCCACGGAGAACAGCTGTCCCTCCCGCGCAAGCGCTTCTAGTTCCGTGCAAAGCAAAGGCGTGAAAGAGGGTCCGGCTGGACTAGGAGTTACCGTATCAAAAGACGATGCGGCTATGAGTTCCGTCGTCCCAGATTTAAAGGCTTGAGTTGGTCTGGAGCTGATACTAGAAGAGGAAGGCGGAGTAATGTATAAGGCTCCACTAGCGTAACAGCAGTCGAGGATTATGAGGACGTCGGCTGAACAGCGTTCGAGCTGCGTTTGTAACGGAGACCACATGAGCGCTGGGACGGGTGTGTATGGATTCTTGATGCATCTTTATTTGTGTGAGTCCCTTCACTTTGCCTGTTAAGGGGTTTTGTGGGTGGTGGTAAACTCACGCATAAGCACACCAACTCATCTTTCCATATCCACGCAACCTTCCATGTCCCGAATAGTAGGCAACGACAAGATTTTGGGGGCAGTTAAGAATGTCCTTTAGCTGAGCAAGCACATTCTCAACGTATTCGTACGGCTTTCGAGAGGGTATGAGGAGAGTGTACGTTGTGAAGCTGTAGAGTGTCTGGAATATGTGCCTCAGCGAATGGACCTCATCGACCACTCCAAGGTCGTCTTCTTGCCACATGAACATGAGAACGTGAACCTCTCTGTGTGGAGAGGTCTTTGGAATTGTAGACTGGGTAATGGTCAAGTCGGGCGAAGACATGGAAGGCCCGTCGGTGGTCCAGTCGAAGCGGTCGGGGCTTACAGTCGAGTTTGGGAATGTCTCTGGCAACGCTGACTTTCTGTGCCATGATGTTAGCTTCTTTCGGAACATGTTAAATGCTGATGTTCGTCACTGTCTTGATACCAAATAATCAATGTGAGGTGTAAAACGAATGGGCAATAGATCGACCAATGATGACTGGTGAAAAGGAGGGAAGTTTCAAGTGTGACTGTGGCAGGCCGACTACGACCATACTCTTCTTGGCTGATAAGGCTGCAATATCAATGCTGCAATGCTCATGATGAGCTACAAGAGTTTCACTTGACTTTGAAGTGGTGTAAACACGGATTCTTTTTTTATCTAAACACGAGCCAGCTGTATCTCTTGGCTGTCTCTACTTGCTTCATGCAGAAGCAAAAGTGCATATTTTTTTTTAGCTAAGATCTGGTATACATTAAGAATACGGGAGCTAAACTTCTCGGATTTCAGCTTCTGCATTCAAGAATCAAGTACCGACCAGCCCGTTCTTGATACCTGGGCCGTACAAGCAGACATGAATGGTAAAACAGCAGAAGCGACTGGGAACAGGAAAGCCGAAATTGAATTAAGCAATGGAACTCAAAGCATGAGTTAAGTCAATATAGTCCCAAATCTTCAAACTTGTACTTCAGCCAGAGCAGGAGGAAAGAAAAGGAGCACTCGTTATTAATATATCGAAGTGAGAAGACGTGACAACTTCACTGAAAGATTGGTTTTCGCAACAGGCATGACGGCCTACACTAAATCTCTTGTGGAGAGATGTTTTTCCGAAACTTGCCTTTGAACTTTCCCCGTTTCGCACTCTGAAAGGTGAATATGGTCCATCTCTGAAAATCTCAATCTTCGTTGACCAGCTCGGTCTACTTGCAGGATCGCACCAGACCACCATCAAGACCGCCTCAAAGATAAAGATCCTAGACACCTTCGATCTGAATGCAGGTAGCTTCCTTGCAAATGGAAACGACGCCCACTAGTGCAAAGGAGCAAGTCTGCATACGTTGCACTTCCGCGATCGATAGCTAACCAACCGCTTTGCAGACAAACGGTCCCAGACCGACATCGCCTTTCAAAGCCTTTCCGACTGGGTTACAGCACCCAATTACCTCTCTAATCCTCTCCCATCGAGCAAGTATCCCGTGTCCGAAAACAAATGTCCACACCAGGCAGCAACTGGGGAGCCGCTGACGAGCAGCCAAAGCCTGCCATTGACGATGAAAGTTGGGCAGGCAAGGGAAATACAACTGAGCCCAACTACGATGGATGGGGAACTCTCGCAGAGCACCCGAACCAAGTAGCCAGCAAGCGTGGATGGAAAGCCGTCTTCTCTCGCAAGTCAAGCTACAATGTCAAGAACGAAGCATATTGCATGACGTGCAAGAAACCCTTCTCAAGCACTACCCAGCTTGGAAAGCACGCTTGCGAGGCAGAGGACGGAAATATCATGAGCATAGCTGATGAGAACACAATGCCAACCGGCAATTCTTCTGACAAAATACATTCCGACAAGCCGAATGACAAGGAGGACGGTGAAACCACTGCTAATGGATGGGGAGATGCGGAGAACAACGTGAAAACTGCGGGCGATCACAGCAGACGGGGAATATGGAGCGCTGCAGAAGACAATGCCAGCCACCAAGACAAAGTACCAGACGAGAAAGGCGTGGATGACGGACAGTGCGGCGACGATGAATACGAAGAACATTCCGATCAAGACATGCATCTGGCTCCGACGCCAGCGTGGAAAAACAGACCCAAGAGAAACGTCCACACCTCGCCGTACAAGGAAAGATTCGAAGCGCTTGTAGACCAAGGCTGGCTGACTCCCAGCGAAATTGAGCTCCTCTACACATGCGAGGGGAGGGATCTGATTACACACTTGCGACACTTCGAGCTTGTGGCACCCATAAGGAATACTGAAAATCTACATCCGGAAGGGTTGGAAACACAAATTGTCGCATGTGAATACCCATACAAAGCTGTCCACGTTCTCTTGCTCCAGTGGGAGGAGGACGATCTCGGCGTTTTTCATGTTATGTATAAATTGATGGCTGTCTTCAAGACCTTGCTTGGCTTCGAGTCCGTGGAATTTTTCTCAATACCCTCAAAGAGATCATACGAAGCTTTGGAGACTCGATTGCAAGGGTTCAAGCAGAAATACTCCTTCGAAAAAAACTTACTCATTGTCTATTACGCTGGCCACGGATACCTTGATGCGCGAAATAGAATGCACTGGGCAGCACAAAGGTAAGAGAGTCGGGCATGCAATGTTCGACCTTTTGCTAACTCTGCCATCAGAATCCTTCCATGCCCCACACTTGACTGGTATGCCCTGCAAGTAGGTCTTGAACGCACGGTCTCCGATGTCCTTATACTACTGGACGCTTGTTGTTCCGCCGGAGCATCAAATCACGTCAATCCGTTTGGTCCCGTAACGGGAGGTCGTACAGAAATGATTGTGGCTTCTGGCTTCGACCAGGCGACAAGTGGATTGTCGTTCACGGCTGCTCTTATCGGAGAGCTCAAACGGATGGCCAAGGCTGATCCAAACTACGACGTTTGCATATCAGCTGTTCAGTTGCATCAACGACTGCTTGCAAGTATGCTGCACCAAAGCTTGCCTAAAGAAGATCCCGGAGTCATGATCACGTCCATTCATCGATTCTCGACCCCGGTGTACATATCTCTTAGCAGAGATCATCACCAGCCCAGCATTCCTCTCAAGCGTTTCCGGGTCTGCCCACCTCCACCCCCATCACCTGGTTCTTCAATCAATAATCCTCCGAGGGCC
>Ga0302140_10012758_pt1 | contig 10293 bp, 15 predicted proteins | sample I_Bog_E1_1_FD_202095 | JGI IMG/M metagenome (GOLD analysis project Ga0302140, IMG submission 202095) | Peat permafrost microbial communities from Stordalen Mire near Abisko, Sweden - I_Bog_E1_1 | ecosystem: Environmental > Terrestrial > Soil > Wetlands > Peat | place: Sweden: Abisko, Stordalen...
CCGGCTGCCAACAATGTAGGGCGAGAAGAGTCAAGGTATGTAATTATCATTTGAAAAATCAGCTTGACCAGAAGCCTACCATTATAGGAGAAGTACTCCTGGGCTTAGAACAAAGCCGACATTCATAAAAGATTCTAATACTTAATAGTGTAACGAAGTCCACCCCGTTTGTGGAAGTTGTTCAAGACATCAAACTACCTGTGTGTGGGGTCGGCCAGCAGTACCAGCACGTTCAGATGCGAGCAAAAGCAAGCCCTACGAGATAAGGCCTAAGCTAGGGCCTGGTGTAACTCCACAGCGGCAGGATACCATTGTTCTTCCAGAATCCGGAGACAGACGCATGCTTGAACTGAGACTGCTTCATCAATATACAGCAGATACCTCGTTGACTATGAACGTGAAAACGGACCCAAATTTACACGTATGGGCAACGACAATTCCTCGTCTGGCTTTCCGGCACAACGCGCTTCTTTATGCCATCTACACAATAGCAGCACTTCATATTGCCAATCTGGAGCCCGGCAATCAGGAGCATATATCTACTTACCAAAAATATCTTGGACTCACCCTTCGAGAACACCGCAACGACGTCGCCAATCTTGGCCCAGCAAACGCCGATGCCACAGCTCTAACCTCTTCATTTCTCCGGGTTTCCAATTTTGCTCTCCTGAAAGAGCGGCAACAACACCCTTACACTCCTCCGGTAGACTGGCTGCACATGTCAAGCACCACAGGCCAAGGATTGAACGTTGCAGCGTGGCAATACATCCACAACGACGAGAAATCCATCATGCGGGCCTTCATCAACACCTCTCGTAGCATGTCGCCAAATCCAAGTGGCTATCTTCGAAACGACGAATTCCTCATCCAGGAAGCCAATCGTCGTGAGCTTCTCCACTTGATGCGGAGAACACAAGACGATATCCTGACAGAACCCTGGAACGCCGAGATAGTGGGCGCGTACGAAACGACAATCAGCTACATCGGCGCCATCCAGCTCGCCATCCAGTCACTTGAGCCACCGGAGGCCATCTTCGGCAGAATCATCCTCTTCCCTCAATGTGTGGAGACCAACTTCATCACCCTTGTGCAGCAGCAGCGACCCAGAGCCCTTGTTATCCTCGCTCATTACTTCGCGTATCTGACCGACTTCAGATATATTTGGTGGATAGGAGAGGCAGGACCGAGGGAGGTTCGAAGTATCGAGTCGGTGTTGCCAGATGACTGGCTTGATTTAATGGTCTGGCCCTTGCAAGCCATCGACGATGTATATATCTTGCCCTAAACAGACTGAGCCTAATTGGTAATCTTGTGGCGTTTGGAGTTCTTACTTTCGATTTTTGTTGGGATCGGTGGATAAACTGGTTGTGTTTTGCTTCTTGTTTGTAGAATTAGCGGGTTGGGGGCCAGACATTGGGAAAGGAGCATAAGGTTGAATTATATATCTCGTTTCTTGTTAGTATTGATAAAAAGGTGCTGTGCACTAGTCATACTCCTCTTACACTGATGACGCGTAATAATGTAACATGTTGACTGCTGTAATTCCTACCTTCTGGATCCGAGATACAGCTTGATATCAGGAACTCTGATCTGGGTTCGTTTTCGGAAGCAGTGAAAACTGATCGCGGCTTTAGGTATGTCTGCTGTATCATCATCTATCTTGGAAGGTCATTTAGCAGACTTCAACCAAGTGAGACCACGTTTCTTGCGGAGTTACTCGATAAATCTGCGTAGAAGAACGGGTTTGGAGTTCACTCTCTCGTGTCCGCCATGTCCGTCATGTCCATAAATCCGCAGAGAATTAGGACCAGGAACTGAGGGATAGACGGTCGAGGAAGTGTTGCGGTAAACAAGGGAGGCACCTCGTTGTTTGTCGAGGCCTGACCAACGACCAGTCTTTGGGAAGGAGACACTTGGTGAACAGTAGAACGAGGACAGCGCAGAAGTTGACCCAAGATGCAACCTGCTTCTTTATAGCAGAGATTTTGATGAGTGACGCTCTCGCATCATGGCTAGCGTGATTGAGTTGGCACGCGAACGCGAATGCGATCTCGCATTCATGTGGCTTCGGGATGCAGAGTTTTGCGGGCGTATATATGATCGAGACGGCAAGCGGCCAACTTTTATTGGTCTCTTCGCAACGATCGTTTGATATGTCTCTTTGTGCAACTTCAACCTGCAAGCTCATATATTCTATTGGTCTTTAGGGTGCCAATGGGCATGGCCACAAACGAGGAAGAGAAGTGCGAAAGAAGTACGAATGGAGTATTCCCACGAAAGCGGTTGAGAACCAACGGGACGAAATTGGCCGCCTGGGCCGACTGAAGTTTCCGAGTCTTCACATCTCCCACTGGGTTTGAACCGGCTACGGAGTCGATGGAAAGCTCCCGTATCTCCCATTGTAGTGCTTACAAGACTCTGCCTTTAACTGTGTTTGAACATTTGCATGTCTCTCCTTCGCCTTTAGGATACAGAGATAAAGAAGTCTCCCTCCCAGGCACGGAACCCGATCGTGCTCAGATCTAACCAAGACCTATAACGTCACCATCTATGCCTTCTCCATGTTTCGAAGTCTGTTGATGCTGCGAGTCCTGATGCCGGCTTGGACAAAAAGGACTGTTACAATCATCTCCGGGATAACACTCAGCACTACTTTTGCCGCTCTATTTTCAGAGATCGGGGTCAGCATACTTCTCTCGAATGTTTCGAGGAGTGGATTGTTCCAGGATAATGCTGGGCATATGATCGCAGGCAGGAGAAAATAGAAGAGGCGACGACGACAACTCCGAGAGGCTCAGACTTACGTATTATTCTTGAAGTTGACATCCTTGATGAAGACGGACAGCATTCCGTAGAGTTCTCTCAGTCCAAGGAAAGGAAGGGCAAATAGGACGGCAAGCAGTAACTACGTCTGGTAAGTATAGTACCCTCTCAGCCAGGAAAGGAAGACTGACAATAGTGGCATCAGCATAAGCTTGGTTCTCGGGCATGTGCTCCGGAGGTTGGAACCATGAGAGAAGTGTCCACGAGCAAAGGACACCCCAGGCAACCAACACACCGATAACACCGACCTTCATCAAGGTGCCTGGGGTATGAGGCTCGTCGTTCATCTCCCTGATCACACCGAAGATCACGAGAAGAATCGCACCGATGACGAGAGTGTGGTATTGGATTACTCTGAACCATTCCCACTTTCTGTTGAGGTTCGGGTTGCGCGTTGTGCGTCTGGTTTGTATCAGATCCTGGAAAGAGGGAGTGTTTGGCTTGTTACTTACGACTCGTGAAGAATACCAAGAGCAGCGAGAAGAAGTGGAGATAGTCCAATATTGGAGACGAGCAACGAATCGGAACTTGTCGAGTGGACGGCGTTGTTGTGAAGGTCGAGAATGGTTCCTACGATACGGACAAGGCAGAAGGATTGGAGACAGAGCCAGCCTAGGATTCCTGCTTTGCCATGTTTCCACAAACAATACAGAACGGGATTGAGCAAGACGATGTAAACGATCAAGGTTGCAATATCAACACCCGTCGTCATCGTGAAGGATGGAAGTTTTGGCTTCGTCTAGACTGGGTTTGGGATGATCAAAATCTGGACAGGGAAGCACTTTTTTTCAAGCTCGAGACAATTTGAACAGTTGAAGTAGACGAAGATGTTGGAATGAAACTTGCCAAGTCAGATGGATATTCAAATGGTATATATGCTTTCAGAATTGGATCTACTAGTACTGCCAGCTGAATGTACCAAGGTATTTAGAATCTTTGGATGCCAATCCTTGCAACAGAGAAGCAATCCATCTCGAAGATCGTTTCGAAGTTGCATCCAGATTACCTTCTTGAGAATCCAGTACGCGAGGATTCGCTGATCCGCGTCGCGCCGCAGCCTTGCTTTCCTCACATAGCCAATCAGCGGCTGAAATAGTCACGTGAATAAGCTCCCCTGAATGTGTGCTCGGTTAGCCCAATCTTACCCTCGCTTTTGAGTGGCCGATATCGATATTCCAAAACTGCTGTGGCTGTGGCTCAGCGTTGGATCGTCACCATGAGGATTCTCATTTGCGATAACTGTTTTTAGAGAGTGGGGAGGCTGAGGAAGGATTTGAGTTATACATCAAGCTTTGATAAGTGTTTAATGAAGGAGAAGGTTCAGGAACTTGTAGACGGAGGGGAATCAGAGACTGCTTCTTTAGTTAACATCAAGCTTGCTTCAAGTGGGTAAACCTTCAAAGAAGTAGGAGGTTATGGAACTTGAAAGAACGCGTAACTGGAGTGTAAACAGTTGCTGCTGCTTCACGTGGCATCAAGCTTGCTCAAACTGAAAGCTGTAAGCGCTAGTAAGGAACAGAGTAGAAGACCTTGCTACAAACCGTGTTCGAATTTCCCCATCGAGTTCCCACGAAGTTGTTGCTGCAAGCATACTCCTCCTCCTCTTCCGTTTCAAGCTCAAGCCCCCACACGCCTCATTAATTTCGGATCAGCCCTATCCAAAGCAATCACCACAGTATGCAAGACCCAAAACTCGGCATGAACCTTTTCCCCTCACGTTATATGGTCTGAACTGTATATGTTATCAAAACTCCGAAAGTGTCTGTTCGTTCTTCCACGAAATGATCGCTCACTACGAATCTCTCTGAAAGTGTACGTGTACAATCAAGGCGATTCTTGCATCCCTCGAAAAAGTTCAGAAGATCTTCAGGCGTCTATCTTGCCATCTTCTCTTTCACGAGGGCCGCAAGATTTCCACGCTCGACCATGTGCAGTAGGGCATGTAGAGCTGAAGTGGTGGAGTAGCACCGTCTACGATCCGGCATTACTGGCAACTGGCCATGACGAGATCATGCATTCTGCCCTCACTCATCACTCCATCCTCGTAAGTTGGTAGATCACGCAAGCAATAAACACATAACCCAACGAAATAAGAAGGAGATGCAGCAACTGCGGAGGTAGGAACATGATCTTCGGCATTCTTTGCGGCTGAAGAACCGCTTCAATGACGCCGAGAAGCTTGCGCCCAACACAGTACGTGACGTTGATAACGAATAGTACTCCTCTTTCTGCTTTCTCCGAGTCCCACCTCACTCCCTCTTACGCTCCAGTGACGACCTGGATCTGACATTTCAAGTCTTGAGCGCACCAAGATTAATGGCATTCACACTCCCTTAGAGCCCCCTACGAAAAATAGTATTCCTTCTAGAACAACTCTAGAACATGTCAGAACGCCATACATCTCTCACCCTGTCTCGAACAAGTTTCATAAACTCCACTCTCGACCACCGCAGAATCAATGACAAGCACAATGAAATCCTCACTTCCAACCCACCACCACTATAGACCTCTAGAAAAACACTAGAACACGTCAGAAGACCCTATACTTCCGCCTAGCTTTTCTGGGAGACGAGCTAGAAGCGGTGAGCCGTCTGCTGTCAAGTTCGGGAGCTAAGTGTGCCTTGACTAGCTCGGTCCCGATCTCACTTAAAAGCTTCTAGACTTGGAGAAAATGGGGAAAGGAGAGGGGAATTTGTTGGTAGAGTTTGATTGTTTGGGATGGTTAGTTGGGAGAGGTGAATGGTGTAAACTGCTTTTGGAAGTAACTGGAAGTACATGCGTGGGGGGTGGTTGTGCAGGAGGGTAGAAAAGGCGTTTGGCCAATACTGTGTGCTGATGTGATGTAATCTCGTTATGAGTGGAAGGAATGTCATTGAATTCAATGTTGATATCTGAGATCAAGATCACTCAGTAAGAAATTGAAAGGGATCTCGAGGTTTGGATGGAATATGTTCTAGGAACAGCTCGGCCTGCGTCTGAGAATGATAACAGATTTATGATACTTCACTTGGAGCATCAAGTGATGAGCGTCCTGCTTGCTCCAAACTTGCAACTGATAGATTCGTTGTAATCGCTCACTTGAGACAAGAGAAGGGCTTCCCAGGAAGCAGAATGTTCAGGAGAAATCCGTCTTCACGTGACTCCACATAATCTGAGACTGGATATCCACTTCTCTGTCTCGATTACTTTAAGCACATTATCTCCTCTCTCTACAGCCAGATAATCCATGCACTCACGCGCAAAATTACTTAGTGACATCGCAAGTGCGATCCTTATACAGCGTCGCCGTATCCAGAATCGAGCCATTTCCACTCGCGACAAACTCCGTCGTCAAATGCGTGCAATTGTGCACTGTGAACAGACTCCACCCATACGCCACAATGACCTTTCTTGACGTCGGGACATAGGGGAAAGTGGGAGTATCAAGCCCTAAATCATTCATTCATTAGATACACCGGAAATTCTTAGGTGGCAAATGAAAGGGGGGGGCATAAATACCGTCGTAATGGCCAGCGGCGCCGTTGACGATATACCAAGGCGACGTGGGGTTATCCGTGATCTCCTGGGAGACACCGTTCGCGATCGCGGATTCCCGCTCGTAGAAATGCTTGTGGCCGTGCAGCACGAGGTCGACGCCGTATTTGAGCAGCAGCGGTTCGAACGCTGTTTGGCATTCTATGCACTAAAACATCGAGTCAATACCACCGCCACAACACAGCTCTTCCAGCAATTTTTCAAGATTCGGACGTTCGAGTTAGGAAGTCTGAACATACCTCAGTGGTACTCACATACCACGGCCTATGGCCCGCAGCAATAACCCACGGCGTCTTCTTCCTATCCACACTCGCGAGATCGTTTGCTAACCAAGCAAGCTGCGCGCCGCTTGGTGCAAACGGACCCGCGTACTCGTCGCCCTCTCCACCAGGCTCATCAGGCGCGTTAGGGAAGTCGGTCTCGGTGTTGAACTGGATGTAATGCACCATGCCGTGGTCCCACGAATACCAGAAATTGCCCACACCGCCTGAGATGTCTGAGGGCATGTTCCAGTGTGCACGGTAGCCAGTGAAGTTCAGCTGGCCGGGCAAGCAGAGGGTTAGGTTTGAGCCGTTATCGCAATTGGCTTCGTGGTTTCCTGAGGTTTTGTGTTAGGTGAGAGACAGAGGCTGAGCAGGAGACATACCAGGCCCGACCATGTACGGCACATCTCGCGAGATCTCTTCGATCTCGTTGTAGAAGTCGTTGAGGATCTTGTCGTATTCTGCTCCTTTGTCGTTGAGATTCTCTGGCAGATACCCTCCCGTCTCTTCTTTCAGCCAGGCGTCTGCGTAGGCGATGTCTCCAACTGCGGATTGTCAGCTGATTTGAAAACGACTTTGAAAACGGGGACTGACCGTGCCACACAAAGTCGAAACTGGGCTTGAGAGCATGAAGTGAGTCGATTGAAGTATTATCCCCAGGCTTCAACGGGTTCGCAGCTCCCTTTCCCACAGTTGTCGAGAGGCCGTCAGGTCCCATGGTTCCCATATCGCCCACCATAGCGAACTTGTAGTCATTCCCATCACCAGCCGAGCGAGCAGTCGTGAAGCTGTAGATGCGATCGCTGCACCATGGCTCATAGTGATATCTAGTATTCGGCTCGAGGCCCGTGATAACGACGTGATTGTTCCATGTGGATGAGGTTTGATATGTGATCGATTCGCTGGAGGTAACGACCCCGCCAAGGTCCATGGTCAACCCGAATTGCACAGATGGCTTGTCCAACTCCGATGCAGTGTTCCAGCTGACGGACATCCCTCGATCGCCGTGGTATGCCAAGCGCACTTGAGTAGGCTGCACATCATCCGGACAGCTGTCTCGTTTCCCTGCGACTGCGCAGCTGGCGGTTGTACCCAACGCCAGGAGCGCGGCAGATTTGAGGAACATGATGGAGATTGAAAACTGCCAGAGGACTCAGCCAATCCACCTACGTGGGAAACATGTTTAAGGTGGGATAACCTCATCCTTTTGACTTCAGGCGCGAGGGCAAGAGCAAGCTTCACTGAAGCCCACGTGCTTCGCGAGAGATTATCTCAATTCCTCAGCCGTGCCATAGTTACACAGAGGCTGAAAATACAACTTCAGACTGTCACTGAGAGAAAACAATTGGATGTGCCTGAAGGGTTCTGCATTTGTCTTTTTTGCACTTCCTGAAGAGAGGGGAGACTTGCATATATGCGGAGAGACCCCACGTCAACGTTGTGCTTTTGACGTTCTTGATTCGTCGCCTGTGACGCGGTAACTTGCATGAAAGGCACCCCATGTCCACCAATTGCTGCAACTATTTTCTGAAAGTGGTCAGGCTGATCGTCTGCGATCATTAAATGTTCACCTTTGAGGGTACACGTGCGTGGTTACCAATTCTGATCGATTTTCTTACATGGTTGAGAGCTTAGAGCCAGCGATCAGTTTAAGCTTTTCTTGCCCTTGACAAGTTGACATTATAGAAGGATGTCCTCTGGGATGGAAGGCCCAATTTTCTTGTTTCCTGGGTCATTTCCAGGACCCTCGACCCGTTCGCATTGGTGTACAGCCATAAGCGTATAGTCCGCAGCCCACGAGGCGCCACAGAAAAGCCGTTCGGTGTCACAGCACCAATGCCAGCCCCATAGATGCAACATGTGGTATGTCGGCGTGTCGTCACTGTGACCCAATGTACGGTTGGGCTTTGGAGCTAGCCTTTTCAGACGGATGTGGGAATGATTGTCAGCAGAGAGCATCTATGGCTTGAATTCTACTCTTGATCTCTTGATACCGAAGTGCTGTGAATCGTTTCAGGCCATAGTTCTGAATATTGACTGTGAATTTATGCTTTGATTGTTTCTCTAATGGTTTGTTCTGTTGCGGAAAGGATGTGGGAAGACCCACTTATGAGATCATCTACTTCAAGTAGACCGTGGCCTTCAACGCCATTGTTCAGGCAAGATTGATGCACATAAACACAACAATAGAGCACGTATTGAGGACAAATGATCCTTAGGTAGAACTTGACTTCAAGGCATGAAACGAAACGTGACATTTCGCATGCCATCGCAATTCACGGCACAATGCTCGTCTCCAATGAATCGCACTCTTGGCACATTCAGCAGCCAGAATTACATATCGGAACATTCCATAATTTCAGGGACATTCTGCAAATGAAAAAGCTACTAAACTTTGAATCTCCATGAAGTTGTGGCATATTAACCTTCGTGTTGTGCTAGAATTCCGATAGCTCATCGTCTTACGATACATCTCGTATCTCCTCGTGAACTACGAAGAACCGAAGCTGCAATGGCCGACGAGCTCTTCTTTAGGGAACAGATATAGCGCTTCAGGGAAGGATTCTAGCTACTAGCCAGCAACCCTTCCGCAGAGAATATAGGGTTTTACTCTTGCTCGATACGGTGCAAACGGACTGAGTCGAATGGCTGATCTAGAGAGAAAGAGATGCCCAGGACGCTTTCCCATTAAGAAGAATCACCGTGATGAAGTCGACTTGCTCTAGATGGAGCGAATTGGTCAGATTGTGTTTGACAGAAGGACACAAACCCAAGAATTCTTCGAAGAACAATCCATTCTAGGGTATCATCAAGACATACGTATCTCCAAAACATCGGCCAACTCGACTGAATTCTAGAACGGAGTTATGTAGTGAAATATAAAGATATCCAGGCAACCGTGCTCCTTGCAGATCTGCTGCAATGGCTTGAATAAGCCATGCAATAAATAACATGAAGGAAATATGTCCGTATTGACCATGTACCCATTTCAGTGCAGACTCGAGGACTACCTCAATAAATGGTCGCTTTACACCATCGAAAATATGCTTTCGATAAATGCGAAGGAAGCCATGGGTTCCGTCAAAGGGCGGAAAAGTAACTCACTAAAAAACCACAGGAAAATCGTGAAGCCACGAAAAGCATACGGGATCTGCGAAAAGACATTCATCTTGCCACTCGTATCCATCTCGCATCTTTAAATCCCCAACTCACTCCCAGTTCGAGGAAGCATATTCCCGTTGCGTACGTGCATCACGTAAGGACCAGGGTTATGTAATCCGACCAATGGTGCAGTACAGTAATCAATAATCCCGCCAGGCCCTCCACACCGCCGTAATCCAGGGGTGTTGACGTGAGTCTCATGCCGACATCACTTACCATCGAGCCATCCGGGAACTTCGGTCGCGACATACTGTACAGTAGAAGTAATACGGTAGGAATCGCCTCAAGTCCACGGATTGACCGAAGTGTGCGATGGGCGCGACGCGAGCTGCCTTCCTGGAATGTGCAGATTGCGGATTGCGGGATTGCGAGCGAAGGCCGAGACACTCGTGTCCGGATGACGTAGGAGAATTCAGGAATAGAGACATGGGAAAACGGAACGCCTCGAGGATTGGGAGGCGAGGCAGGAAAGTTGGTGCGAGGTGCAGATGGGAATGGGAATCTTTACCCA
>Ga0302140_10012761_pt1 | contig 10292 bp, 11 predicted proteins | sample I_Bog_E1_1_FD_202095 | JGI IMG/M metagenome (GOLD analysis project Ga0302140, IMG submission 202095) | Peat permafrost microbial communities from Stordalen Mire near Abisko, Sweden - I_Bog_E1_1 | ecosystem: Environmental > Terrestrial > Soil > Wetlands > Peat | place: Sweden: Abisko, Stordalen...
CCCTCCATCAAAACCGCCCCCGTCTCCGAACCCGTCGAGACCGTAAAGGAAACTCAAGTTTCAGCCCCCGTTGAAGTCCTCGAACCAGAGTCCGAAGTAGCCGCGCCGCGCGTCCAGGGCCGTGCCCCGGCCGTTGAGCCCGCCCCCGTCCCACCCGTCCGCCGCATGGTCATGCCCCAGACCGGACCGCGCCCCGTTTACAAGGCGCCCATCGTGACACCCACCGTCCCAACTCCCGGCACCGGCAACCAGGCCGCCGGTTCGAGCATTCAACGTGGACGGCCCATCTTCGATCGCCGGCCCGCCGGAGGTCCCGGCAGTGGTCCCGGCAGCTATCCGCAACGCACTGCCGGCGCACCCTCCGCAGCCGGAGCCCCCGGCCAGTTCCCCGGCGGCCCGCGCCCCAAACATCCCACCCGCACCGGCTACGCCGGACCGGGTGGAACCGGCGCACCTGGCGCGCCCGGCGCGCGTCCCGGCTTCGGCGCGCGTCCCGGCTTTGGCGGCCCACCCCGTCCCGGCTTCGGCGCGCGTCCCGGCGCAGGCGGAGCACCGCCCACCGGCGAAGCTCCGCGCCCGCAGCGTGCGCCCAACAAGCGCCCCGGCGGCCGCCCAACGCAATATCCCAAGACCAAGGAAGGCCCCATGAAGGGCTTTGTGCCGCCGCCGCGTTACGGCGGGGTGCAATATGGCGGAGAACCGCTGCCCATCACCCGCGAAATCACCGTCACCGAAGGCATCAGCGTCAAGGACCTGGCCGAAAAGCTCGAAGTCCGCGCCAAAGACCTCATCGCCACGCTGCTCATGACCGGCGTCTTCGTCACCGTCAACCAGTCCCTCGACGCCGAGATGATCAAGGACGTCTCCGCCAAGTTCGGCGCAGCCGCCACCGTCATCAGCTACGAAGAGGAGATCGCCAACCAGGCCATCGAAGAAGTGCTCGAAGCCGAAAATACCGGCGAGCTAGAAGTTCCCCGTTCTCCCGTGGTCACCGTCATGGGCCACGTCGATCACGGCAAGACCTCGCTGCTTGACGCCATTCGCGAAACCGACGTTGCTGCCGGCGAAGCAGGCGGAATCACCCAGCATATCGGCGCGTACAAGGTGAAGTTCACTAAGGAAGGCTCGCCCGCCTCCGGCCGCGAAATCGTCTTCCTCGACACCCCGGGCCACGAAGCCTTTACCCGCATGAGAGCCCGCGGCGCAAAAGTCACTGACATCGTGGTAATCGTGGTTGCCGCCGACGACGGTGTCATGCCGCAAACCCTCGAAGCCATCGACCATGCCAAAGCCGCCAACGTGCCCATCATCGTGGCCGTCAACAAGATTGACAAGCCGGAAGCCAATCCGGACCGCGTCAAGAAGCAGCTTGCCGACCGCGGCCTCATTCCTGAAGAGTGGGCCGGCGCAGGCCAGGAAGGCACCGTCTTCGTCGAAGTCTCGGCCAAGAAGCGCATCCACCTCGACCTGCTTCTCGAAATGATCTGCCTGGTGTCCGACATCCGCGCGCCCAAAGCCACACCCGGCCGCAAGGCTGTCGGCTCGGTTATTGAAGCCAAGCTCGATCGCGGCCGCGGCGCTGTTGCCACGGTCCTGGTCCAGGACGGAACCCTGCGCCTCAACGACAGCTACATCGTCGGCAACACCTTCGGCAAGGTTCGCGCCATGTTTGACGATCGTGGACGCGCCCTCGAAGAAGCCGGCCCCTCCACCCCGGTTGAAGTACTCGGCCTCGAAGCCATGCCCGACTCCGGCGACACCTTTCTGGTCGTCTCCGATCGCGACAAGGCCAAGGGCATCGCCCAGTACCGCAAGATGAAGGAGCGCGACGCCCAGCTCGCCAAGAGTTCCCGCGTCTCGCTTGAAGGTCTTGCCGAGCAGATCCGCACCGCCGGCGTCAAAGACCTGCCGCTCATCATCAAGGGCGACGTTACCGGCTCCGTCGAAGTCCTAGCCGACTCGCTGGTCCGCATGTCCACCGAGAAGGTGCGCGTCAAGGTCATTCACTCCGGCGTCGGTTCCATTACCGAGAGCGATGTGCTGCTGGCAACCGCCTCCAACACCATCATCATCGGCTTCAACGTCCGCCCCGAGCGCAAGGCCGCCGAGCTTGCCCAACAGGAAGGCATTGAGATCCGCCTGCACTCCATCATCTACGAGTTGCAGGACGAAATGCGCCTGGCAATGCTCGGTCTCCTCGATCCCACTTTCAAAGAAAACTACGTGGGCCGCGCCGAAGTCCTGCAAGTCTTCCGCATTCCCAAAGTCGGCACTATCGCCGGCTGCCGCGTGCAGGACGGCGTCATCCGCCGCGATGCCGAGGTCAAGCTCATGCGCGACGGCCTGCAGATCTTCAAGGGCAAGATCGGCTCCCTCAAGCGCGTCAAAGACGACGTCCGCGAAGTCTCCAACGGCATGGAGTGCGGCATCGGCCTGGGCAACTTCACCGACATAAAAGAAGGCGATTTAATCGAAGCCTTCAGCACCGAAAAGCTAGCCGCCGACCTCGGCGCGCTGACCACCGCCAAAGCATAGCTCAAATCACGTTCTCAACAAGGTGGCCCGCTCTCCATCAGGAGAAGCGGGTCGCGCCAATGGTTGGTCAATCTTGAGAATGACGAAAGGCGAGCAACGCGTTTAGGACAACCCACGGAATCTGCCCGAAACCCTTCAGAATTGTGCTCAAATACAGACAATGGACATCGTCTCTCTGTTCGGCAGCGACCTCTTGGAACTGCCAAGGACTCGTTCTGAGGAGGACTACGAACGGTTCCTAAGGAATTGGTTCGATGAGTTTCTCGCCTCGATTGACCACTTGACGGGCGGAGATTGTGTGAGCCGGGAGCTCAAGGCGAACAAGGCTGTCGTGGGCTCATTGTGCGAGGGCATCTTGGCAGCTCTGAACTCCTACTTTAATGGCCATCCGAGCAAAGCGTACGAGAATTTTCGGAAAGCAATGGAGGCCGTACGTCCTTGGCTTTTCCCTTTGGCCTCACCTGAGGATGTGTCGAATCACCTTCAGTTTCTATATAGGGTCCGGGTCGGCAGCTTGACGGATTTTTCGAGGAAGGACCTCTTTCACATACCATTCGAAAAGCGCATCCTCGTTAAGCCGCAGCGCTACAGCATCTTGGGCTTACCCTCGCTTTATCTTGGCGGCTCAATCTGGGCTTGTTGGGAAGAGCTAAGGAGACCGAGCTTTGAGAAAATGCAGATTTCCCGGTTCAGGGCTGCGGAAGGGTCGAGTATAAAGCTATTGGACCTGGGGTTTCGTCCTGCAGTGATCGCCGCCTTCATGGCGACCAATCCTTTCAGTTACGGCGTAGAAGGACAGAGCTCCAAATTCATCCTTGCACATGCTATATGCTGGCCATTGTTTGCGGCGTGCTCCGTCGTGGTCAAGCATCCAGGCTGCCCGTTTATTCCCGAATACGTAATCCCTCAATTGCTCCTGCAATGGATTCAGAACGAGCCCGACTTTGACGGTATCCGATACTTCTCAACACGCATTGCTCAGTATGTTGACAATGCGGAACCTGTAGCCAACTATGTGTTTCCGGTAAAAGCGAGCAAGCCCGCTGGCTTTTGCGACGAACTATCAAAAAAACTCCTTCTCAGCAGGCCAATGTCATGGCAAATACTCCAGAGTTTCACATTCACATTCCCGGAGCCCATACCGAAGGTACCTACTTGGCCTCTTAAGATAAACGCAGACGTGAAAGTTCCGTACTGGCAGACGGAGTTCTGGAACTGCGAGGCAAAGATCAGATGCCTCCCTTGCGACAATGTTCAGACCGTATAAAAGACGGCCCCTAATCCCGCCCCCAGCGGATGGCCCACCCATTCAATTGCCACGAATTTGGGTGCCCCATCCATCAATCGTTCTCTGATTGAAGGGTGGGAGGCCACAAATCTCAATTCGGTTCCGGCTGAACCTCGGCCCTTCCCGCCCCCTCCAAAACCAATCCCGTCACAAGGCGATGCATCGCGGGCGACCGCCTAAGCGCGGCGTTGATCTTTGAGAGAGGCAATGTCGGCATAGTGCCGGCCCAAATCCCGATAGAAATGTCGCAGATCGCCCGCGATCTTCGTCAGCCTCGTCTCGATACAATTGAACCGGGCATTATTCAAGAAGATTCCAACCATGACCAAGATGGATGGAATCGCGATGGTGAGGGCAAGCTGGAGATTCGTCATACACGCACCTCGGCGCAGTATAGCGAAATTTGACCTGAGACGGAATCTCATTTCGCAGGTTGCCGCTCATGGCTCCCATCAAGGGCGGCGTCACGCAAAAAGCCGAGCAACCCGTCACCCGGCAACAGCGGGCCGGAGGCCGGTAATGTTCGACCCGGACGCCGGTATGCCGAGAATCAATCGGGGAATAGTGTATTTGGGCGCGTGCCTCATTGCCGGGATCGGGCCGGCCGGGAGCGGCGGGTACGCCCCGTAGGGCACTTTACCTACTCATCAAGCTCGGCTACATCTGCCCGGTCGAAGTGCGGGTGCTACACATGGTCTGTCAGGAAGACCCGTTGGCGAAATATCTCCACCGACCCGGCAAACGGGCACTCATTCTGAACGACGGCCACCCTCCACTCTTTCCCATTCCGATGTAATATCTCGCCCACCAAGTGCATTGGCAACATCCCTGATTCGTCCCGCATAATTTGCTGTGAAGTGGGATCGCCGTTATACCGATACACAAACTCCCTTGTGAGCTTTGATTTCACGACAACACGCTTTCACTGAATAATCCTACAATAATTGTACGCTTCAACTGTGACTCCTGTATTTCTCATGGACGACCCCAAACACATCAGCAAAGAATGCAAAGAGCGCCGTCATAGGTAGTGGGGAGGAACGTGACGAACAATACAATTATCGACGACTACACGCTGGAGGCGGAGATTCAGGACGAGAACGCGCCCTGTCCGGTGCGTTGGATTGCGACAAACACCGATGACAAATCAACGGCGGAGGCATCGCTGAGTTTTGAAAGAAGCAGCGATTTGCTCAATTTTGTATACCGTGAACACGCCGCATCGCAAATGGAAATACTCCGGAGTCATGGTTACTTCAAATTGGTGTCACAAGAGGGCGTGACAACCCGTTGCATCTTGAACTCGGCATACCTTGTTCCCTTTGGATTCTCTCGCGACGAACTGCGCCCGTGGCGTATTGAAACGGTGGCTGAAGGTGCAAGATGAAAGACTACATGGTATTTGGAACCTCGCCCAGTCATCACAGACTCAATCCTCCCAAGAGGCTTAGACACACTCATCAGGTGCCCACCTAAAAATAAGCGGACACCTGATGGACACTCTCTTCCAGTCAAGATGGGAACTCCGAACGCTTACCTTGCTCTGCCCATCCCCGCGCCAGATCGCAGCGCTTTCGGGTGGCATCGGAGCCTCGGCATCATTGCTTCACAAGTGAAGCTCTAGTTGAATGGAAATTGCGCCGTACTCGAACCAACATTCGCTGATTGGATAGCGCCGCGACGGGCTACAGATGTGGCTCCGCTCGTGTTTAGAAAGTTCAGTTTCAATCTTCGCGGTAGCGACCGTCAGATGGCACCAAGTGCAGATCGAATCGAATGAGCCATCCTCGTTGAACTCGTGGGGAAAATTCGAAGGGAACTGGTGAACCATGGGGCACCCCCCCAGAGCCAAGCTTTGGTTGTCTGTCGAGGTTAACCATCATGAGGAAGAAAGTCTGGTCAGTTTTGCCCGCTTTTCCGCATTCTCGGTAAACTCCACCATCTACAAGCGACTGCACCCAATTTGCCTGCCCATCCCCTCACGAGATCGCACCTGTGCATCCTTGGGGGCATATTGGCTTCGGCACAGTGGACTCTAGTTCCGTCACGGAGCAGGGGTGAAGGACTTCGATATCTGACCCTGTCTGCAATCTCTCAAGATGCCATTCACGAAACCACGAATCTTCCACCAACCTAATTAGAACCTCTTGGCCGCAATCTGGACATGAGCCATGACGGGTCCACTCGTTGACGAAGTCGAGTTGGAGTGCCAAGTCACTGCCGTTACACAATTGATGGTTGTCCACTCTTTCCATGTTTGCTCCCACGGTCGAGGAAATGAATCTAGTAGGTCAGTTAACTACTTCCGCAGGCTTTCGAACCAAATCTCGGCATGGTCTCAGTTCCAGTAATTCTTCGACCGTGTATGCGTCTTCTGTTCCGTCCGTGAAAGTCACAATCAGTCCGTATTCGCCTTCCAGCTTCGCGCTGACGATTCTTGTGTCTTCGGCCATGGTGTCGAGCCTACCCTTCCGCCAAGTTGCCGACTGCCCTATAACGCTCACCTCAATGCCTCTGCCTTTAGTTATGCGAACGGAACTTACGCATCCGGCATCCTACTTCAGATAGGAGCGACAAATGACCCCCGACCCGAAGTCTACGACCGCGCCCGATGGATTTGTCGATAACGAACCGACCGACGAAATTGTGAACGATTCCCTCGGAACGGTCGATCAGGCTGATACGACCGATACCGATCCGAAAGATGATCCGGAGACCAGAGGGAAGGCACCCAAGGGAGACGAAGCATAAACCCTGCCAAGCGTCACCAGCCCTGCAAACAATGCAGAACGCTCGAACCCAACAGGTGTACCAACCCCCTCACCGTGCAGCCACGAGTATTGGACGATACTTAGGTTTCTCATCCGTCGCTGCCTCCGATATAGCTGGTCATAGCCTCCGCAAGCTGCAAATCCACCTCATCTGCAATGACCATTACGTCGGGGAGAAGGACTTTGAAATCCAATCGATGCTCATTCTTATGCAGCGTGTCGAAGATGCTCACTTGCACGATGCGGGATTCTTCGACAAGCATCGCAGCAGAATAGCCCTGCTTGCGCCGGGTCAATCCATGTTTATGGGCCGAATTGGAACGCACACCCTTAGTGCCCAGAGGGAGGGGGTTGCGAAGACGATGCACCAAGTCCTTGAACAACTGGCCAAGGTGCGAGGAACGGGTCCGATCATCCAGCTCGATTGCGCAGAGGTTTTCGTCATCGTTGATGCGTCGAAGCCATTCTTTGGTGATGGACCTTGCTTCACTTTCTAGAATCGTGGCCACGGAGTCTCCGCCTTTTGGAGAGGTCGTCCCGTTCTTTGCCTCTAGTACTTTAATATCGCCCATCGATCTCCTCACATGTCGTTGGCTTGGCCATTGATTTGCTCGTTCTCGGAGCCAATCGTCGGTTTTCTATAGATTCTCTCGGCGCTTCAATCTTCGTCTGTATAGTCTTGCTCAACACCGCCAATTCCCTTGAACAGAACCTCGGGACACCCGCGACCGACCTTCCGCCGAGCCGCGCTGCTATGACCGGTACACAACAACGAGCAATCAAGTCCACACACCGAATGGGGGGCACCAGTAGGGTTGCCGAATCAGCATTTGGACTTACGATTCAAGGGGCAGCGCGTCGGCCTTGGCCTCGGAAATGTAACACGCCATGGTCTGAGCCAGTTGCGAGTCCACTTCATCGGCTATAGCCATCACATCCACCAGAAGGACGCTGAAGTCCACCTTATGAAGGTTCCGCTGGAGGGTCTCGAAGATTGAGACCTGCAACATGCGCGATTCCTCCACCATCATGGCTGGCGTGTAGCCCTGCTCACGCCGTAGCAGACCATGCTTCTCCGACGCTGGTGACTTCAATGCCCGCGTGCCCAACGGCAATGGATGACGAAGACGGTTCACAAGGTCGCGAAATAACGCAGGCAAGTGAGCACACCGCTCCGCAGTGGTCAACCGGACAGTGATGACATCTGGCTCGGCTTCGACACGTTGAAGCCATAACGTGATTGCGGACTGTGTTTCGCTCTCAAGAATGGCGGCGACGTTTTCCTTTTTCTGCACAGGCTGCACTCCAAGCCTCAATCGGTCCTTGATTGCCTGAACCAGAGCGTTAGGGGAGATCGGCTTGGTGAGCACCTCATCCGTTTGCAGAACTATCGCATTTGAGGCTCTGTTCATTTCGGGATAGCCGCTCAATATGAATGTGACTGCTTCGGGATTGGAATGCCGCATGGCGCTTACCACCGTTAGCCCGTCGCCGTCGCCGGGCATTTGCATGTCGCTCAAGAGAACGTCAAATCTTCCCGCAGCGATGAGTTTGAGAGCTTCGTTGACATCGGACGCCACCGCTACTTCAAAACCGCTCGCTTCAAGCACCTGAGTGAACAACTTGCGCAAGGATTCGTTGTCGTCCACGAGCAAGACTCTTTTCTTGAGGAGCGGGGCGCGGGCGATCTCCTTCGCTCCAGCGAACAAAGTTGCAATAGATGTTTGAGACATTCAGTGCCTTTCCCGCTAGCATTACAAGAGAATGCCGAGCCTTGAGTGTTCCATCTTGGGACTGTCCGAGTATGTTCAATCCGGCTCACCCCGTCCTCATGGCGGAATCGCGGAGCCACCTGTTGGACACTCTCATCCTGTCAAGATGGGAACTTCGAGTGCTTACGGTGCAACATCGCTTCGACAGATTGTGGCCGTGTTGAATGAGCGGGGCATCACCACACAACGAGGGCAGTGGAGCGCGGTACAGTCAAGAGGGTACTTGAAGCCTATAGGGCGGTGCGGCTTTGAATCATCTGGAACATCTGAGAATTGAAGTGCTTGGCAGATCGAGCAGCAGTCCCTCTGGTAGTTGCCTCGTCAGGACAGATTCATGAAGTTTGGAAGCGGGGAAGGTGAAGGCTGTTTCACTACTTTCAATTACTTGCTGCAATTTCAGCGTGTAAACCCCAGTCCCAAACGGCTTCAGTTCGAAGACGGCGTAACCAATTTCCCGGAGCGGACGCACTCCAACCTTGAACTCTCCAACAAGCCCGCTAAAGTCCATCTCTTCTTGCGTCATCGCGTTCTCTGTTCATGGCCACCAGCATTACATGGGTCAAGGAGAGACTATCGTCAGCTAACGAGATGAGTCTCGATGAATCCTGCTTCCGGCTTCCAACCGTTGCCACGTCGAAGACTCGTGCCAGAAATCAAAAGCGGCGTGACTTCCGACATCGGTGGCTTGCCTCGCCTCACGGCGGGGACTTCCTTATCGAATTCGTACTCGAACTGCTGGCACATCTGAGTTTCTTCGGCGAGGATGAGGGCGAGTACCCGTTGATGGTTGGCTTCACTTGCTGTCATACATACACCCATTGGATGAATAGTAGTCTCCGTGGGCTGCGGCGTATGTTCCATTTGGCTCTCAAGTCGCGCTGGTCATTGATGCCTTCGGCGCGCTAAATCGAAACGCCGTGGAGATTCCCCCGAATGCTTGCGCTCGAACCTAGCCTGACGACTGGAGCCGCAGAAGCTACTTGTCCGGCTCAGCCATCACCCAAGCACAAAAATTGCAGTGCCTGCATTCTGCCGGTTTGGCATGGCCTATTTCCGCCCTCTTGTGATGGCGGTTCTTAAGGCGAAAGTCTCGCCGCAAGAACGCATCGAGGTGTTCCAAGCGATAGAACGATTCATCTTCATCGCGTTCAGGATGTCCGGATGGAGGGCGAACTACCGCAGCAGCGAGTTCTACAACGCGGCACGCGCCTTTGACCGCAAGGAGTTCGATGGGAAGGAAATCGTGCGGCGGCTGAACAAGAGGGTCTTGGATACCGTCGATGAGAATGGGACTTTCAAAAGCACATACTTCCACAGCCTGTTGGCAAAGCGGTTTGCCAGCGGGTGGGGTTATTACTGGTGGAGCGGCCTCAGGTATCTGCTTTACGAGTACGAACTGAGTTTGCTCGATGCAAGCCGACAGAAGAAGGTCGATTGGTCTGATTTATTGAAGACGCCTAAAGACAAAATCTCAATCGAGCACATCTACCCCCAGACAGAGACCGGGGATTGGGCGGCTGCATTCCAAGCCATACCGGAAGAGGAGCGTATCGCCTATGGTGGAAGCCTTGGTAAGCGAACGCGATGGTTGTGGAGATGATGCTCCCTGCTGGACGCAACGCTGAAGAGCCCGAGCACCATTCAGCACCACCGGGAAAGGAGAAAGAAAAGCTCTAACCTTTAAATTGCTGATTCTGTTTAAGTTATGGTAGGCACGACTGGATTCGAACCAGCGACCTCTTCCGTGTCAAGGAAGCGCTCTAACCAACTGAGCTACGCGCCTGTAAAGCACCTCAAACCAGTTTATCAGGATCGGCGCGGCAGAGAAAGGCAGAGTTGCTGAGCCCCCAATCAATGCGAGCCCATCCGCGCACGCAACCAGAATGTTCCTCCGTTTGCCGGTCGCTTCCGCGCTTCCATCCGCGG
>Ga0302140_10012762_pt1:0-5000 | contig 10291 bp, 6 predicted proteins | sample I_Bog_E1_1_FD_202095 | JGI IMG/M metagenome (GOLD analysis project Ga0302140, IMG submission 202095) | Peat permafrost microbial communities from Stordalen Mire near Abisko, Sweden - I_Bog_E1_1 | ecosystem: Environmental > Terrestrial > Soil > Wetlands > Peat | place: Sweden: Abisko...
TTATAATATTATAAAAAAATATTTAAAATGAACCACGCTCTGAGACACCTTGATTAGTATGCTCAGAGCGAAGCTTAAATTTCATTAATTTACATTTTTTATAATATTATAAAAAAATATTTAAAATGAACCACGCTCTGAGACACCTTGATTAGTATGCTCAGAGCGAAGCTTAAATTTCATTAATTTAACCTTATTATATTTTTTTTATAAAAAATGTAACACATGACTATTTGACTTTTTATAAAATTTTATTTTGCACTTGTCGAAACAGATTGTTCGATTGCGATACGATTTGTTCTTATGACAATGTAAATGATTTATAGCACTCTTTATGAGTGCTTTTTTTATCAAAAAAATTTTAAAGATTAATTGAACAGTTGTATTGAAAAGCGCTCTTAATGGGGCGCTTTTTTTATAACAAAAAAAATTTAAAATTAGATGTGATTCTATCTTATAAGAATAGTGTAATTCATTTAAAGCACTCTTTACGAGTGCTTTTTTAATCAAAAAAAATTTAAAATGCGCCACGCTCTGAGACATATTAATTTAGTTATGTATTTAGTTTAATGATAATCCATATTTATTAAAAATATTAATAAATCAGTAAATCAATTTAAGTAGCAAATATGAATTTACTATTTCTATATTGTGGAAACATTGTGTTAAACATTTTGATTAATAATATTTATAATGATAATATGCTTTATAGAAATATGACCTGTCAATATTAAAATAAGAATAAAATTTTTTTTGTGAAGGACTTAATTTGTATTTGTAGTTAAAATTAAGTTAAATAGTGTAAACCTATCACTTGGTACATTACGAGGCTGTAATAATATTTTTTATGAACGAGTTGTCGACTGACCTTTTTGCTGGTTACAATTTCTAACCCTAATAACAAATATTCTAAAGAGCAAAAGTTGAAATTAATTTTAAATTCATAATCCTAACCCTTACCCTAATTACTGATTATTTTAGAATGCAAAAATTTAAATTTACACAGCTTTCTAAATTCTAACCCTAATCTTTTGCATTCTATAATTATTTATTTCACATGGAAAAATTTAAATTTAAACAACATTATCAGCTAATTAAACCTTACCATAACCCTAATTATTTATTTTAGAACGCTGCGTAAATTTAACTTACTAAATTATAACCCTTACCCCAACCCGAAATTTATAAATACACTTCATAGTATCACAGACATTCATTTGTGCAAGTTGTAAAAGATTTTTATTAAAATTTATGAATTGAATGTATTATAAACTTTTCCATATATTACAATAATAGTTAAATAATTTTTAAATAAATGACTTCGCAAATTTTTTTATTATCATTCATCTCTATATTATTATTATTTGCAATATTATCACTTTATTTATAAGCCTTTTGAAAAAGCGTTATGCGAAACTAGTCAAGGCTTCCTTTCAATTTTGCAATATTTATTGTTCGATTAAAAATATAAAAATTCTGTGTGAGTTTTGTTGATTTTCAGAATGTTATTAGATTTGGAATTCGACCAGAATTCAACTTCCACCAAAGCAACGGATCATCATTTTTTGATAAAACAGATTCACTGAAATAACCTTTTAACTCGTCTTGATCTTGTTAAACAATATTATTGGTCTGAACACATCACATTTTGAAGAAGATCCCATGGAGAATGATTGGAAATATTATTTTCCTCATTGATTGAAGTTGTAGTTAATGTAGTATTTGTTATTTCGTTGTTAATACAAATACTTTGAAGAAAATGTTTTGCATATTCTCTTAATTGTTCTGAAGTCATAACTTGCATATAGAATCATTACTGCTATTATACATTTTTATTCAGTTGTCAAATAAATTATATTCTACCAGACTTATTATAATCATCGATTATTATAAAAGAGAGTTACACCTCATCTAAATATAACATTAAAGAGAATTCTCTCGAAATATAACAATATGAAATACATATTAAATTTTCAATTGTTGGTTACTCAATTTCGGTAAATTTTAAGTACCGAATACGCAGCCCTAAAATTTAAAAGACTTTGTTAGGATTTAATTTAGAAAAGAATAAAATATAAAATTTACTTTAGGCTGATTTTAAAAAATTTTGTGCATTATATTCTAACATTATATAAATATATATATATATAAAAATAATAATAAAATAAGTAAATGTTTTATACGATATAATAATTTTTTATTCTGTTATTTAAATTTATTTTGAAGTGTTTTTATTTTTAAAATATGTATTTCATAATGATTATAATGTTTAAGAAAATATTTTTATCAACTACTCAAAAATTGGGACTTTAATACAAGTAGTAAATGTGTATTTACTATTTTAGTATTGTGAATCATATTATGCTATATATTTATTTTATTATGCAAACATGAATAATTTTTTTATATAAATATCACAATATTCTAAAAATATAAATTATTATTTTATAAATTTTCTATATTCTTTTTAAATTTCTATTTGAAAATTACTTTTGTACTACAAAAATATCAACTGGCATAACCTGTGGTCTAACATAGTGTAAATTGTGTATTTTACATCTAAACTAGTAGATAACATCGAGCCAACTATACTTATAGGACTGCTTAATTGTGGTCTGTACAATTTTTAATAATAATGGCTTATAACAGAATTCACGAAAGTGAAAAAAGTATATAAACTAGGTGTTTTGTGAAAAGCAAGTTAACAAAACCTGATGTCGTTAGATGTCAATTTCAAGTTAACATTATAGAAGCTCACGATTAAATTTTAAATTTGTTCAGATTGAGGTTGATATGTTTTTATATTCATATCAAGGTAATAAAACCGCTTATTATATTAATGTATAGTAAGTGGTATAAAACGATTGTATGTCTGGATGTGAGTTTTGCAATTAATTGTTCTGTATAGGATGATTATGCGTAAATCTTATTGAATTTTAAGCTTGCAGATGATCGCTTTTAGATCATTGTGCAATAAGCTTGTCTTTTGCCTCTTGGGTAAAACGAAACCTAAGTTGGTCATTATTAAAGTGGCTAGCGAGAAGATGCTAGCACTGGCTACCTGGTTGATCCTGCCAGTAATTATATGCTTGTCTCAAAGATTAAGCCATGCATGTATCAGTTCAAACCTTTACACGGTTAAACCGCGAATGGCTCATTAAATCAGCTATAATTTCTTAGATCTTAAAAATTACTTGGATAACTGCAGTAATTCTGGAGCTAATACATGAACTATGCCTCAGTTTTCTGGGTGCGGATTTATTAGAACAAAACCAACCGGCTTCGGTCGTTGTTTGGTGACTCTGGATAACTTACCTGATCGCATGACCTAGCGTCGGCGACGTATCTTTCAAGTGTCTGACCTATCAACTGACGTTGGTGAGTTACATGCTCACCATGGTTATAACGGGTAACGGGGAATCAGGGTTCGATACCGGAGAGGGAGCCTTAGAAATGGCTACCACATCTAAGGAAGGCAGCAGGCGCGCAAATTACCCACTCTCAGCTCGAGGAGGTAGTGACGATAAATAACAATGCGGGACTCATAATGAGGCTCCGCAATTGGAATGAGTACAATTTAAATCCTTTAACGAGGATCAATTGGAGGGCAAGTCTGGTGCCAGCAGCCGCGGTAATTCCAGCTCCAATAGCGTATATTAAAATTGTTGCAGTTAAAAAGCTCGTAGTTGGATCTCAGGTTTGGTGTGTCGGTCTGGTCGTTGTACTATGACTGTGCACATCTACCTTTATTAGCTGTATGATGCTCCACGGTGTTCTTCACTGAATGCTGTGTGGGTGCTCGGCACGTTTACCTTGAAAAAATCAGAGTGCTTAAAGCAGGCCTTTGTGCTTGAATGTTGTTGCATGGAATAATGGAATAGGACTTCGGTTCTATTTTGTTGGTTTTCGGTATCGAAGTAATGAAAAATAGAGACAGACGGGGGCATTTGTATGGCGGTGGGAGAGGTGAAATTCTGAGATCGCCGCCAGACAAACTACTGCGAAAGCATTTGTCAAGCATGTCTTCATTAATCAAGAACGAAAGTCAGAGGTTCGAAGACGATCAGATACCGTCCTAGTTCTGACCATAAACGATGCCGACCGATAATCAGGGGTGGTTATTTTATTATTGACCCTCCTGGTTGTCCCTGGGAAACCTCTTAGTCAGGTTCTGGGGGGAATATGGTCTCAAGGCCGAAACTTAAAGGAATTGACGGAAGGGCACCACCAGGAGTGGAGCCTGCGGCTTAATTTGACTCAACACGGGGAATCTCACCCGGTCCGGACACTGGGAGGATTGACAGATTGATAGCTCTTTCTTGATTCAGTGGGTGGTGGTGCATGGCCGTTCTTAGTTGGTGGAGTGATTTGTCTGGTTAATTCCGATAACGAACGAGACTCTATTCTGCTAAATAGTTCAATGGCATCAGCCGCTTTGTGGCTACAGCTGTTGCAAACTTCTTAGAGAAATTCGCGGAACTATAAACCGCACGAAAGAGAGCAATAACAGGTCTGTGATGCCCTTAGATGTCCGGGGCCGCACGCGCGCTACATTGACAGTAACAAAAAGTATTTCCACCTGGTCCGAAAGGATTGGGAAATCTGTGAATTACTGTCTCCACAGGGATTGGGGTTTGTAATTATCCCCCATGAACGAGGAATTCCTAGTAGGCGCAAGTCATCAGCTTGCGTCGATTACGTCCCTGCCCTTTGTACACACCGCCCGTCGCTACTACCGATCGAGTGGATTAGTGAGGACCTCAGATTGATGGCTTTGCGGCGCAAGTCGTATCGTCGTCGAGAAGTGGTTCAAACTTGTTCATTTAGAGGAAGTAAAAGTCGTAACAAGGTTTCCGTAGGTGAACCTGCGGAAGGATCATTAAAGTATCATGTTGGCTAGTTAACCTGCTGCACGGTGGGAGACTATGTTGACTGTTACTCTGAACCGAAAAATCCTGCAGAAGCCCTATTATGATAACTTGGATTATGAGCACTTGGTT
>Ga0302140_10012765_pt1 | contig 10290 bp, 5 predicted proteins | sample I_Bog_E1_1_FD_202095 | JGI IMG/M metagenome (GOLD analysis project Ga0302140, IMG submission 202095) | Peat permafrost microbial communities from Stordalen Mire near Abisko, Sweden - I_Bog_E1_1 | ecosystem: Environmental > Terrestrial > Soil > Wetlands > Peat | place: Sweden: Abisko, Stordalen...
TCTGCAACCGACAGACACCCCGAACTCATCTTACTGAATTATTAGCCCCTTGCGGTTTCTTTCGCCAGGCTACCCGTCCAGCTTCTTCGTCACCAGCTCGTTCAGCAGCGCCGGGTTGGCCTGCCCCTTGCTGGCCCGCATCACTTGCCCGACAAAGAAGCCAGCCATCGTCTTTTTGCCGGCGCGGTACTGTTCCACCTGTTTAGGGTTGGCGGCAATCACTTCGTCGATCAGCGCCTCAAGGGCCGACGCGTCCGTAATTTGCTCCGGCTTCTCCCGTTCATAAACGGCAGTGAAGTCCTCACCCTTTTCGAAGCACACGTCCAACAACTGCTTCAACTGCTTTGAGCTGATCTTGCCCTCGTCCAGCAGATCGGCGGCCAGTACAATGCCCGCCATCGACACCGGCGACTGCTCCTGTTCCAGACCCAGCGCATTCAGTCGGCCCCCGACCTCGCTCAGCAGCAGGTTGGCCACGCGGCGCGGGTTCCGTGCTGTGCGCGCCGCCGCTTCGAAGCGGTCGGCAAACTCGCGCGATGCCGTCAGCGTGGCCGCGTCCTTCGGGGCAAGCTCATATTCAGCGATCATTCGTGCGCGGCGTGCCTCGGGCAACTCCGGGAGCTCCGCTCTTTTGCGTTCAAGGAATGCATGGGACACGATGAGCGGCGGCAGATCCGGTTCAGGAAAATAGCGATAATCGTGCGCCTGCTCCTTCGACCGCATGGAATAGGTGCGGCCTTCGCCGGCGTTCCACAGGCGGCTCTCCTGCATCACCCGACCGCCCGACTCCAGCACCTCAATCTGCCGTTCAATCTCGTATTCCAGAGCCGCCCGCACAAAGCGGAAGCTGTTCACGTTCTTCACTTCCGCCTTGGTGCCGAACTTCTCCGCACCCTTGAGCCGCACGCTCACATTGGCGTCGCAGCGCAGCGAACCCTCTTCCATGTTGCAGTCGGAGACGCCTGTATAGAGCAGAATTTCCTTCAGCCGCGTCAGGTACTCGAAGGCCTCTTCCGGCGTGCGAATGTCGGGCTCCGAGACAATTTCAATCAGCGGCGTGCCGCAGCGGTTCAGGTCGAGATACGTCCGCGTGGTCGAGTCGGCAAACCCGTCGTGCAGGCTCTTGCCCGCGTCCTCTTCCATGTGCAGGCGCGTGATGCCGATGCGCTTCGGCCCGTGTGGCGTCGGCACTTCGATGAATCCATGCTCGGCAATCGGCTTGTCGAACTGCGAAATCTGGTAGCCCTTTGGCAGGTCGGGATAGAAATAATTCTTGCGCGCAAAGATGGAGCGCTCGCGCACCTCGCAGTTGATGGCCAGCGCCGCCAGCGTGGCGAACTCGACGGCTTTCGCGTTCAGCACCGGCAGCGCCCCCGGCAGCCCCAGGCACACCGGGCAGATGTTCGTATTCGGCGCCGATCCAAAATGATTCGCGCAACCGCAGAAGGCCTTGGTAGCAGTGAGCAGCTGAACGTGAACCTCGAGTCCAATCACGGGCTCGTATTTGCTCAGGACGTCGGGGGCGACTGTGGCGGACATGCGTTGATTTTAGCGCGGCGAAGGCGCACCGCTGCCGGCCGTGGCTGCAACCCGAAGCGCGAAATCGCGCAAATGCTCGCGTGTTGTCCTGCACCTTACAAACTACTCAATGGTCACAGGGATGCCCTGGCGGACAATGGTCTTCCCTTTGAGTTTCTTCTTTTGCTCCTCGACCATCTGGGCAACGTCGGCAAGCAGTTTCTTCGGTTCGTAGATGATTCCGTCCTTGATGGTGTACTTGACGCCGCCTACGCGTTCCACTTTGCCCGTTTCGTCGTTCAGCTTCATCCATCCGGTTCCGTAGAAGACTTTCAGGTTTTCGAGCGGATTCTGGTCCACGAGCACCAGGTCGGCCTGTTTGCCGGGCCGGATAATGCCAAAGTCAATGGTGTCCTGCTTTGGACTCTGCAACTCGACCGCGCCATTGTAGGTGGCGGCGCGGATCACTTCCAGCGGCGTCAGACCGGCCTCGCGCAGCAGCTCAAGTTCCTCGATGTAGGTGAACCCGTAGGTCTGGTAGATAAACCCGGCATCGGTGCCCACCGTGATCCGGCCACCCATCTGGTTGTAATCCTTGATGAGGTCTTCCCAGACCCGGTAGTAGTTCTTGAATGCCACCTCGTCCTCGGTTGTCCAGTAATACCAGTAGGAGCCGTGATTTTCGCGGTTGGGCTGGTAGTACTCCATGAGGGAGGGCAGGGTATATTTATCGTGCCATTCGGCGGTGTAGGCGCGCATCAGGTCCCGGCCTGCGGAGTAGATCGCCAGCGTCGGGTTCATGGTGGCGTCATGAGCCTTGAGATCGGCAAGAAAGTCGTTCCACTGGGCCGAGCCTCGCGGATAGACCTTGTCCCAGTTGCGGGCGATCTGGCCAAAGCGCATTGAGTCGTCGTTGTAATTCTGCCCCACGGGGTAATTCTGGATCGAGGTGTCTTTCAAAAGCGACTCGAAGAGCCCGTAACTATGCGTGACCGTGCGCAGACCCAGATCGACGGCGATGCGCGCTGTGAGGCGCGGTTCGCTTTCCTGGCCCAGGTGGGCGAGCGAGCCCAGGTGGCGTTTCCTGGCCTCGTCGAGAATCGCAGCCACCACCTCCGGGTCGCCGCCGAAGAGCTTCACGCCATCGGCGCCCTTATCCGCGATGAAGTCCACCCATTTGCGGCCGAGCTCCGGAGTCAGTTCCGGAGATCCCTTCCAGCCGTCACCGCTGAAGGCTGGCTGATAGACGAAGATGTGCGGCGCAACAATCTCGTTTTTTGACGAGCGCTCCCGCTCCTTGAGCGTCCAGTCGAGCGGTCCGCCCGGAACGCCGCGAACCGTGGTGACGCCGTGAGCTAGCCAGAGCTTGTTCGCGTACTCAGCTTGAGGAGCCTTCTGGGCGTCTCCGTAGTGAACGTGCGTATCGACAAAGCCGGGCAGCAGGTACATTCCCGTGCCATCGATCTCGTAATCGCCCTTGGCCGGACGCTTCTTCGGATCGATGGGCCGGTGCGGAACGCCTACATCGACGACGTCCGCGATCTTGCCTCCTTCGACGACAACATCCATCGGCCCTTGAGGAGCGGCGCCCGTGCCGTCAATGACCGTGACTCCGCGGATGACCAGCCGTTTGAAGGGGCCCATCCCCTCGCCCGGCTTGCGGTCGGGAGCGGCAATCAAACCCTGCGCGCAGAGCTGGATGGGAACCAGGGCAAGCAAGGCCGCTGCACAAGCGAACATCGAAAAAGCTCTAAGCTTCGGCATGGGTGAGTCCTTTCGTGCGAGGGGAAACAGACCACCGCTGGCCGGGGTTTTTGTTAGCCCCTGTCCGTAGAGAAAAGAAACCCCTGGCACCCGGCTTCAGTATGTTCTGGCGTGTGAGAAGTGTAGCTTACTCCGCCGGATCTTCCGCAGTAAACGGCGAGCAGCACGGCTTCTCGCTGGCGTGATAGTTCATCAGCTCCACACGAATGCCGTCCGGGTCGTACATATTGAACTGACCTTTGCCGTCCTTGCCGATCTTCGTTTGGTCATCGTGCCGTCCGCTGAGCCGGTTGCCGTCTGCAAGCTTCTTGTAGGCCATGTCCACCGAGATTTCGCCGATCGAGAAGTGGTCCAGGACGCCCAGTGTCTGCTGCGACATCGTCTTCGGAATCCCAGATCCCGACGGTCCGCTCGTGAGCATGTATTCCAGCCAGTCGTGGCTGTCCGGCGCCTGCTGGCTTACCCAGTCGATTTTGCCCTCGACCATGCCGCCAAACCAGTAGGGCTTGAAGCCCAGCAGGTCCCGGTAAAATGTGTCCTCAACGGCGCGGCTATGCACCAGAAATCCGACGTGAATAATATGCGTGCCAATCGCCGTGGGAACCAAGAGCGATTTCAGATTCTCCGGCAGTTGCACGAATTCCACCTTGTTGCCTTCGGCGTCCTTCACCGTAAACCAGCGGCTCCCGTCCGCGCCCTTTTCCACCTGGCCCGGCACCTTCCACGCCTTCGAGCCCAGGTAGCGCCGCATGGCCTCCGCGTCGTCCGTATTCCACGCCGTATGATCCAGCCTATCGATGCCCGCGTCCGCAGGCAGCGGCAGCACCTCAATGAACTGCGTCGCGCTCAGCGCGTAGCGCACACCCTTGGGATTCTCCGGGTCAGCCATCTTCAACGCGCCGATAATCTCGCGGTAAAAATGGTCGGTAGCCGCGGGGTCGGAGGTATACACCGCAATATGAGAGATGCCGGTGATCCTCGGCCGAGTCACCGGCTTATCTGCCCATTGTGCTGCGGCGGTGACGGTGAATAGGACGAGAGAAGCGGCGGTCAGAAACTTGCAATGCATAACGCACCTCGATTGTTTCGTGGGTACAAGATAAATCGATTACGCGCCCTCAAGCAAACAGGGGCAAGGCCAATTTTCCTGGCGAAACTCCATGGGGCTCCGCAGTACAATGCGCACATGCGCCAAAACATGGCTTTCTCCCCGATCGCTCTCGTTGTTCTCGTGGCCGGCATCGCTGCCATCTGCCTCACCCCTGCCGCGTTGGCCCAAACCCCGCTGTTCAAAGCCTCTGACGCGGATCGCGCGGAAGCCCGCGACCTCCTCAAGGAACTCATCGAGATCAACACTACCGATACGCCGCTTGGCAACGTCACCACCGCCACCGCGGCCATGCAGAAGCTCTTCCTCGATGCCGGCTTTCCCGCCGAAGACGTACACCTGCTCGGTCCCAATGAGCGCAAGCAAAACCTCGTCGTCCGCTTCCGCGCCGCCGGTACACCCACTGAAAAACCCGTCCTCTTCCTCTGCCACATGGATGTAGTCCAGGCACTGCGCGCCGACTGGTCTACCGACCCCTTCGAGTTCGTCGAGAAGGATGGCTACTACTACGGCCGCGGTACCCAGGACATGAAAGACAGCGATGCCGCGCTCGTATGGACGTTCCTGCGCCTTCACCGCGAGGGCTGGAAACCGAAGCGTGACCTGATTCTCGCGCTTACCGCCGATGAAGAGGGCGGTAAATTCAACGGCGCCAACTGGCTGGCCCAGCAGCATCGTGAACTGGTCGACGCGGCCTTCGTCATCAATCCAGACGCCGGTGGCATTGAACTCGACCACGGCCACGCCGTTGTGGCCGATGTCGAAGCTACTGAGAAGGTCTACTCCGACTTTCAGATCACCGCCACCAATCGCGGCGGCCACAGCTCCTTGCCGCGCCCCGACAACGCCATCTATGAGCTCACCACAGCGCTCAACAAGCTGCAGGCGTACACGTTTCCCTTCGAGCTGAATGAGGTCACGCGCACCTACTTCAAGAGCCTTGCCGGCCAGGAAACCGGGCAGAACGCCGCCGATTTTAAGGCCATCCTTGCCACCCCGCCCGATCTGGCCGCTGCTGGCCGCCTCAGCGCCGCGGAGCCCAGCTTCAACTCCAATTTCCGCACCACCTGCGTCGCCACGCGCCTCAGCGCCGGCCACGCCAACAACGCGCTTCCGCAAATCGCGCAGGCCAACGTCAATTGCCGCATCTTCCCCGGCCACTCGCCCGAGGAGATTCGCCAACAGCTCATCGGCATCTTCGGCGACGACAAGCTCACCGTGAAGTACGTCTCCGACGGCGGAGTGGTCTCCGAAACGGCTCCCGAGCGCAAAGCCATGTCCCCACCGCCGCCCATCCCTGAAGTTTTTGAGCCGCTGACCTCGCTCACTCAACAGATCTGGCCCGGCCTGCCCGTCACGCCCGAGATGGAAAACGGCGCCAGCGACTCCATCTACTTCGCCCTGGTCGGCATCCCGTGCTACGGCTTCTCCGCCATCGCTCTCGAACGCGACGACGTGCGCGCCCACGGCAAGGACGAGCGGCTGCCCATCGATTCCTACTGGAAATCCCTCGACTTCTTCTACTCCTTCGCCAAAGCCGTCGGCGGCAAGTAAATCTGATTCAATGAGATAGCGGGGAAAAACTGGAACCGGAGCCTGACGATGGCAGAAGCAAATCGAGAAACACCTGACACGAAATCTAGGACGGCGATGCAGACGGCAAAACGCGCTTGCCTCCAGAGGGACGCGCTTGCCGCATGGCATCACTATCAGGAAACTGGCCTGTACTCGACAGCAGAAGAAGTTGATACCTGGCTGGCCAGACTGGAAGCGGGTGAGCCTGCCGAGCCTCCTCAATGCCACCGTTGAATTCTGCGCATTGACTAAGAGCTTCCCGATGCTAAAAGTCAGTCAGTCTTGACATTGTCAGTACAAGCGCCGACAATATGAGAGTAAGCGACGGTAAATCGAATGGCCACACAGCCCACACTCACAGAACGGCGAACGGAAAAACTCGATGTACGGGTCTCGCCGTCGGCGAAGGCGAAGTTGCAGGCTGCCGCATCAGCCGTTCATCGCTCGATGAGCGACTTCGTGATGGAGAGTGCTCTTTCGCGAGCTGAAGAGACTCTTGCGGAGCGCCGGGTCTTTGGGTTGGACGCGGAAAGATGGGCCGCTTTTCAGGCTGCTCTTGAAGCGCCCGTCCGCCCGTTGCCTCGCCTGCAGAAACTCCTTGATGAGCCAGGATTCTTCGACTCCGACTCGTCACGATGAGCCAGTCCAGGTCAATCGAAAAACTTCGTCGCGACCATCCAATCGACGCATTCGACTGCGGACAAGAAGCATTAAACACTTGGCTGCGAAAATACGCGCACCAAAATCAGGGTGCTGGCGCAGCGCAGACTTATGTCGGATTGGCTGATGGCGTTGTCATCGGCTATTACAGTTTGACTGTCGGGCAGATTGAGTTCTGCGACGCCCCGGAGCGATTGCAAAAAGGACTGGCCCGCCACCCGGTGCCGATCATGCTCCTCGCCCGCCTGACTGTTCATCGCGACTGGCAGAAGCAAGGTGTCGGACGCGCGCTCTTGCGGGATGCTGTGCTGCGCACGATGCAAGCAGCCGATATCGCCGGCGTCCGCGCGCTCGCCGTCCACGCCAAAGATGACAACGCTCGCCGTTACTATGAGCAGTTCGATTTTGTCGCATCACCCGCCGATCCTCTCCATCTGGTTGCGCTGCTCAAGGATATTCGCAAACTCGCCGGGAGTTGACAACGCGAACCAGCGGATTCATTCGATCCGCTTTCGGCCCAGCCGTCTCCATCGCTGCTAAACTAGAACCTCATGATTCTCCCGTTCGTCCGCGAAATCTTTGCGGACCTGGAGCACTCTTCGGGCTTTGAACGCGTTCGCAGGCATCTCAGCCTCGCTGCGGGGCGGAGACGTGTGTCTGGTCTCACCGCCACCGCGCGTGCCCTCTATATTCCGCTCATGGCTCGTGCCGCCCGCCAGCCGGTCATCGTGGTTGTCGCCGACAACAAGGCCGCCGAAGCCCTGGAACCCATGCTCAGGGCCGGCTGCGAGCTCACCGGCGCCATCGATCCCTCTGAAGTGGTGCGCCTGCCCGCCCACGACGTCCTCCCCTTTGAAAACCTCTCTCCCCATCCCGACGTGCAGGAGCAGCGCGCCTCCGCCTTGTGGAAGCTGGCCACCGGCGCCGTCTCCATCCTGATCGCGCCGGTCGAGGCGGCCGCCCTCAAGCTCTTTGACCGCGACTACTACGCCGGCCTCGCCGTCACCCTCAAGCGCGGCGAAGAAGTCGATGTCGAGGTACTCACTGGTCATCTCGCCAGCGTAGGTTACACGCAGATGGACCTGGTCGAAATGCCGGGCCAGTTCACCCGCCGCGGCGGCATCCTCGACGTCTATTCACCCGAGTCCGACCGTCCCGTCCGCATCGAGTTCTTCGGCGACGAGATCGAGACCATCCGCAAATTCGATCCCGAAACTCAGCGCTCCCAGTCCGGCCTCGATGAAGCCCAGTTGCTCCCGCTCACCGAAACTCCAGTCACCGAACGCCTGCTTGCCGCGGTCCATGCGCGCCTCAATCGTCAGCGCATTGATGTTGACGCCGCCGAAGCCGACGAAGACATGGCCATCGAGATGGCCGCAGCCGGTGGTGTCAGCGTCTTTCCCGGATGGGAGTTTTTCTCCGCCGTCGCCGGTGCGGAAAAGTCGCTGCTCTCTCTCGCGTCCAAGTGCGTGCTGTTTGTCGAAGAGCCGGCCATGGTCCGCAATCAGATCGAGCGTTGGTGGAACAAGGTCGAGCAGCGCCACGACCGCTCCGCCATGGGTTCGCTCATCACGCCGGAAGACATTTATCTGCGCCCCGAAGTCCTCCAGGCACAGCTCAACTCGCACATGGGCCTCGATCTCGATCAGCTTGGCGTAGTCGATATTCTCGACGACGACTCGACCCTCGGCGAAATTGAGCTGAACACAAGGCCCACCCTTCGCTTTCACGGTTCCATCCCAGCGCTTACGGAACAATTGAAAACCCTCATGGCATCGGAGACGCGCATCGTCCTCGCTGCGCCAACTCAGGGCGATGTCGAGCGCCTCGCCACGGTCCTCCGCGAATACCAGGTCCCCTACCGCCTCGGCAGCCGCAACCCCCATCCCGGCGAAACCATGCTCGACGAGGGCAGCTATCTTGCCGGCGACCTGCGCGTGCCGGTCATCGTGCGATCGCCCCTATCGGCCGGCGTCACCTTTGCGGACGCCAACCTTATCCTCTTCGGCGCCAACGACCTCAGCGACGACGCCGACGTAGCCGCGCGCCCCGAACCTAAGCGTTCCAAGACCGCAGCCTTCGTCTCCGATTTTCGCGACCTCACCATCGGCGATTACGTCGTTCACGTCGAGCACGGCATCGCACAATATCAGGGCCTGAAAGAGATCGTGCAGGACGGCCTCTCCGTCGAGTTCATGATTCTCGAATTCGCTGAAGCTGCAAAGTTATATGTCCCGCTAACTCGCCTTGATCTGATCCAGAAATATCGCTCCACCGACGCCGGCCCCGCGCCGGTCCTCAACAGGCTTGGCTCCCAGCAGTGGGCCAAGACCAAGGCGCGTGTCCGCAAGGCCATGCAGGACATGACCGGCGAGTTATTGAAGTTATACGCCCAGCGGACCACCGCGGAGGGCACCGCGTTCTCCAAAGACAACGAGTTTCAAAAGGAGTTTGAAGATTCCTTCGACTACAACGAAACCGACGACCAGTTATCCGCCATTCGCGCCATCAAGTACGACATGGAATCAACCACGCCAATGGATCGATTGCTTTGCGGCGACGTTGGTTACGGAAAAACCGAAGTCGCCATGCGCGCCGCCTTCAAAGCCGTTCAGGACGGCAAGCAGGTCGCAGTCCTCACTCCGACAACCATCCTGAGTTTCCAGCACTTCGAGACATTCAAGAAGCGATTCGCGCAGTTTCCCATCAACATCGAGATGATCTCGCGTTTCCGCACTGCGAAAGAACAGAAAGACATCGTCGCGCGCGTTGAGACCGGCAAAGTCGACATCCTCATCGGCACCCACCGCCTGCTCTCGAAGGACATCAAGTTCCAGGACCTCGGCCTGCTGGTCGTCGATGAGGAGCAGCGCTTTGGCGTGCGCCACAAAGAGCGCCTGAAGCAAATGCGCAAAGAGATCGACGTTCTGGCCATGAGCGCCACGCCTATCCCGCGCACCCTGCACATGTCTCTCGTCGGATTGCGCGACATGAGCGTCATCGAGACCCCTCCCAAGGACCGCATGGCGATTCAGACCGTTGTCGCCAAGTTCGACGAGAAGATCATCCGCTCCGCCGTTGAAGTGGAACTCGAACGCGGCGGCCAGGTCTACTTCGTTCACAACCGCGTTGAGTCCATCTATGAAATCGCCGCGCGCATTCAGGAGCTTGTCCCCGCGGCCCGTGTCGCCGTCGGTCACGGCCAAATGAGCGAGACGGAACTCGAGCGCGTCATGCTCGCCTTCATGAGCCATGAATACGACGTGCTCGTCGCCACCACCATCATCGAGAACGGCCTCGACATTCCGCTCGCCAACACCATGCTCATCAATCGCGCCGATCGCCACGGCTTGAGCGAGTTATACCAGTTACGTGGCCGTGTGGGCCGATCCAACCGCCGCGCCTATGCGTACCTGTTGATCCCCGCGGAGAACGAGTTGACTGACATTGCGCGCCGCCGCCTCGCCGCGCTGAAAGAATTCAGCGACCTCGGCGCAGGCTTCAAGATTGCCGCGCTCGACCTCGAACTGCGCGGCGCGGGCAACATGCTCGGCGGCGAACAGAGCGGCCACATCGAGGCCGTCGGATTCGAGCTCTACACCTCCATGCTTGAGGCCGCGGTCAAGGAGATGAAGGGCGAGAGCAGCGAGGAGCACCCGGCCACG
>Ga0302140_10012769_pt1 | contig 10289 bp, 9 predicted proteins | sample I_Bog_E1_1_FD_202095 | JGI IMG/M metagenome (GOLD analysis project Ga0302140, IMG submission 202095) | Peat permafrost microbial communities from Stordalen Mire near Abisko, Sweden - I_Bog_E1_1 | ecosystem: Environmental > Terrestrial > Soil > Wetlands > Peat | place: Sweden: Abisko, Stordalen...
TCGGCTTACAGCCGTGCGGCTGCTGAGAAGCCTTCGCGACGAGGCAACCATGCCTCGCCGATCCCTTTCAGCGAAGGATCGCGATACGGCTCTGCGCATTCTTCGTCAGAACTCTCCGGTCGGCAGGTTGATCTCCAGAAACACACGTGATCTCCTCCGCCGGTACTACAAAGAGGGCCGCATCTCCACGCCAATTGCAGACCGCGAAGTGGATGACCGCTTCCTGGATATGAGCGACGACGAGCGCCATATTTACGAATTGGTCGAGGTCTACATTCGCGAGACGTACAACAAGGCTTCGGCATCGACAAAGACCGCCGTTGGCTTTGTGATGACGATCTATCGGAAGCGCCTGGCCAGCAGCTTCTATGCCTTGACCAAGACATTGGAGAAACGTCTAGCGGCGATCAAGAAAGGGGATGGTTCCATCTCCGGAACGACGGATGAGGATTTGCCTGACGACGATCTCGCTGAGGAACTGCTCGACACCGACGAAGTCACAGAGATGGAGCGCGAGGCGCTGAACTTTGAGGAGCGCTCTTCGATTGAAGATTTGCTCCTTCGCGTAAGCAGCCTTCCACCTGATACCAAGGCGCGTGAACTGCGAACGGTAATTGATGAACTGCGAGCCAGCGGCTACAACCAGGTGATGGTTTTCACGCAGTTTACGGATACGATGGATTTCTTGAGAGATCAGCTGCGGACCGCGCCGGGTTTGAAGATGATGTGCTATTCGGGAAGGGGCGGAGAGATTCCAATCGGTGACTCTGAATGGGAGCAGATACCGCGGGACCAGGCAAAGCGCAGGTTCAAGAACGGGGATGCCGACGTTCTGTTGTGCACCGACGCTGCCGCCGAGGGTCTGAACTTTCAATTCTGCGGTGCGCTCATCAATTATGACCTGCCGTGGAACCCGATGCGAGTCGAACAGCGGATCGGACGAATTGATCGTGTCGGCCAGAAGTACCCGAAGATTCGGATCGTGAACCTCCAGTACGATGACACCATCGAGACAGCGGTATACCGTGTGCTTCAAGAGCGGATAGGATTCTTCACGTCCGTTGTGGGCAAGCTTCAGCCGATTCTCTCCAGCGTGCCCCAGAGAATAGCAGCTGCCGTTTTGGGCACGGATACCCCATCGGGCGATAACCGGCTCATTGCCGGAATTGAAGAGGCGATTGCGACTACAGAAGGAACCTCATTCGATCTGGACAGCCTGGTAGTGTCCGAGCTTGAAATGGACCAACGCCCGGAAGCTCTATACGGCCTGGGGAATCTGCGTGACGTTCTCGTCCGGAACGAAGAATTCCTACCCGACGCCAAAGTAGAAGCGATGCACAGTAGTGAATTCCAGTACCTCACGCCCGGAATGAAGAAGCTTCGCATCACAGTGAGCCCGGAGTACTACGACACCCACGCTGGTGATGTAGAGCTCTGGTCACCAGGCAGTCCGGCGTTCCCTGAACCACTCGATGTTGTTGATCGAGAAGTGGCCGGCGAGGTTGATCTTGGTTCACTGCTTCCGTAGTGCCTAATTCTTTAGATTCAGAAGTGTGCCGACCAAGCACTGAAACCGCGGGTAGGGGATTCGTAAGATCAAGAGTGCTTAGCGACTGCGCGATCCTGAAGCCACATAAACACAGGCGTGCAGATACCGCCCCAGAATGCGCAATGCCGCAAGATGCAAGCACCTGAACGGGAGCGAGGGCGGCCAGTCCCCTGGGAACCCCTTGCCGAAAGTAAACAATGCTTCTCCAGCTCGATCAATCTTGACCCTTTTCTCAAATGGAGTCCCCTACAATATATTTAGAATCAGCAACATGCTGATATTTGTCCTTGCAGGAGACGATTACATAGCACTTTCTTTCGGACAATGTCATCTACATCACTATAGTTTTATTGACAATGTCATTTCCTGTATGCCAATATATGTCATCGCTGAGGAACCCCAATGCGCGATGGCATCTATAAGAGCCTGAAACTCGGACAGGGTTGGAAATCTCTGCTGAAGTCGTGCGAACGCGAGAAAGAGCGCGGTGACATGGCGTCCGGCAAGGCTCGCAACGCCATTGCCAGAGATCTCTACATCGAGGTGTCCGCAGTGTTTGTGCATGAAATATTAGCCCGAGTGCGGCAAAGCGACCTCTTGCCTGGGTTTAGGACAATTGATCCTGAACTCACCTGCCGCGATTTGGGGGGCAACAATTCACCGCTTGAAAACGATGTTCTCGCGAGTGCAAAGAGGCTAGAAACGAGAGGCGTCCGTGGCAGAGCCATTGTGGACCAAGCGCTTGGCGAAAGCCTCGAACGCCACAAGCAGCGAAGGGCACATCAAATTGAACAACATTGCCTGAATGAAGCCGGCTTGAAGTCGAGGCCCATCGTAGAGGCGGCGCGCCAGGCGCTTCTGCGAGCGGACACCTCTGACGTTACACAGAGCCTGCTTGAGGGCAGACGTGTGAAAATGTCGCGACCGAAACGTCCAATTCACCCTGATGAGAGCCTGGAAAGCGTTGACTGATGAAATCCCAAAGATCAGAGCAAGACCTAGTACCATCGGCAACGATTGACGTCTCCGAGGCGGGTGTACGCGCCCGACCTGCCGACCATATCTGCAGAATTGGGCGCGACTTGATCATCAATCTAGAACGGCTAAGTCGGTACTGCCTCGTTGATTTGCAGCCTCTCGAAGACGACTTGCTGCTCGTCGCCGGCGCCGTTGCATTTGCCGACAGAGTGGTTGCTCGCCGTTCGTCCATTGCCTGGCGCCGGAAACTCCATGTTGCAATCCCAGTTCATGATCCTGACCAATGGAAAGACCGAACGCTTTACAGGCATCTGGTTTCCACCCTTGATTATGTGACGGGCGACAACTGGGAATTCTCATTCAAACAGCGCCGAAATCAAACGAAGGTTAAACCGCAGGCACGTTTGGCTATACCGAACGAACCTTCCCTCGTAATGCCGTTCAGTGATGGCCTTGACTCATTCGCTGTCGCTCGCCTCATCAATGCCGAACATCCGAACACGCCCCTCATCCTTGTAACTACTGGCAATCAGAAGAACCGAGCGTTGGATTTGAGCAACTCTGAATTGAGTAGGATGATATATCGAGTTGCAATTCCATTCACTCTTTCTTCTCGCCATCGAAACGTGCGGTTTAGTGAAGCAAGCTATCGATCTCGTGCGTTCGTTTTCGGAATTGTTACAGGGATCGCGGCGCATCAGTTGGGAGCCAACCAGATCTACGTTGCTGAGAGCGGTCAGGGTTCATTGGGGCCGTGGCTGACTCCCGTAGGCAACGAGGCTCCAGATGTTCGGATGCACCCCTCATTTACGACACGATTATCCTTGTTCATAAATCATGTCTTCGGCGGTTCAGTCTCTCATGTCCATCCCAGGCTTTGGCACACCAAAGGCGAGACGTTGAAGGAGCTTAAGCGGCTTGGACTCGCTGATCAATGGTGGCTCACTTCGTCTTGTGCCAGGGACCAGAGATATGTGTTCCTCGACAACAAAAGAATCCAATGCGGAGTTTGCGCAGGATGCCTTCTACGGCGGCAGTCACTCCTTGCGGCTGGGTTGAGCAGCGATTCTGATCGATATTTATGGAGCGATCTTTGTGCCTCGAAACTCAGCGAAGCGGTGACCAGCCGCAGCACTACCCAAAACGATGAGCATCAAGCTGTGTGTGCGGCACTTGAAATGCAACAGTTTGGCGAGATTGCTTGCGACTCCAACAAGATTGCTATCGCGGCTGAGGAACTGTCCCCGTTCGTAAATCAGCATCCGGACGCAGTTGTACCGCAGCTTCAACATCTCATCGCGACTCACGCCAACGAATGGCAGATGTTTCGTACGAGCGCCGGACCTCAATCGTTCATCAACCAATGGCTGGATATCTTGAAATGACTAATCTTCTCGACAGAATCGATCCAATTCAGCTCGGTGAACGACTCCGCAGCGCACGAGCGAGAGCGGGGCTCACTCAGCAAGATGCTGCAGAAAAGCTAGGGATGGCCCGGACGACGCTCATCACGCTCGAAAAGGGACAACGACGGGTGCGGTCCGAGGAACTGAAGGACATGGCTGAAGTTTACGGCTGCTCTGTGAACGCCCTCCTGCGCCCACATTCAGTTTCCGTAAGTTTAGTTCCACGTTTTCGATCCATCGCTCCTGATGAGGAAGATGCGGCTGACGCAGCCGTGCTCCTCAACGATCTCGCAGGATCTCAAGTGGAACTCGAAAACATCCTGGGAATCTCAGCGCGCCCCCAGTATCCGCCGGAGCGTTCCATCGGACCCGGAGATATACGAGATCAAGCGGAGGATGCCGCTCTTGAAACCCGTCAAAGGCTTGGAATTGGCCTTGGGCCAATTCCGGACATTGTCAGCCTATTGGAACTGGAATTCGGCATTCGTGTGTTCATTCGTCCTCTTGGCGCAGGACGAATCTCTGGCCTTTTTGCCTTTGACGACCAGATCGGCGCGTGCATCCTTCTGAACAAGAATCACCCCCGAGAACGTCGTGCAATGACTGCTGCACACGAACTTGGTCACCTTATCGCAACGAGAAACCAGCCCGACGTGGTCGATTTCCACGCGGCCCCGCAATCGCGGGAAGAGCGATTTGCTGCAGCATTTTCGTATTCGTTTCTCATGCCTGCTGCATTTGTCCGAAGGCGATTTGCCGAGCTACGACAGGAAACGGGGGCATTTTCACCACGACATCTCATATTGCTCGCACATCAACTTTCAGTTTCGGAAGAGGCATTATGCCGCCGCATCGAAGAGCTGAATCTCCTGCCCTCTGGAACCTGGGATTCGCTTCGTGACCGTGGCTTTTCCGGGGATCTGGTTCGTCAGGTTCTGGGAGACAGAGCCACTTCCGAAGAAAGCACCTTTCCTCCGCGCGTCTGGTATCTCGCGGGGGAGGCATACCGCCGCGGACTACTGTCTGAAGGGCAGATCGCCCGAATGCTCAAAACCGATCGAGTGGAATTGAGGGCGATGTTTGACGCTTTAGGAGCAGAGGAGGGCGCTGAACTTGACTCCCTCTAAATTACGTAGTGCCCACGAGCGGCTAGTCCTTGATGCGAGCGTTTTGATTAACATCCTTGGCACCGGCCGTTCCAACATCATCCTGCAAGCTCTAAATAGGATTGTCTTGGTTGACGAAATCGCATTGCGCGAGGTAACGATCGACCCTTTTTCTGGAGAGAGTTCGGCCACCGTGCTCAGTGACCTTCGTCAAAGTGGGCTCATTGAGGTCATCTCAATGGGCAACGAAGCATACGAGATGTTTATCAGTCTCACGGGCGGAGATCCTCCGGATGACCTCGATGATGGCGAAGCCGCAACGCTTGCGCAAGCCGCCTTTGGGAATTATGTAGCGGTAATAGACGAGCGAAAGGCGGTCCGCGTTTCTGGAATTCAATTTCCTGAATTGGAGCTTTTGAATTCGCTAGATTTGCTTACCTCACAGGAGTTACTGGAACAGAATGGTCGCGATGCGATTGTCGACTTCGTTCACCTCGCCCTACGCAATGCCCGCATGAGGGTTCCACCAAGTGAACGCCCCTGGATCGTCAACTTACTTGGAGACGATCGTGCGCGAGAGTGCCCGAGTCTCGGTTTCTACTCTATTACGGCGATGGAGAAACGCCGTCTCGGTTGACGCGCTGGGTCAGCTACGCGGAAGTAGCCGAAGGCCTGATCAACGGAACGGGACCCACAATGTTCTTAATTGTTCTCTGAATGATGGCGATAGCTTCTTTGGCAGAAAGGACCTTCTTCTGCATCAAAGCATCGGCAATTGCGCAGATGCATTTCCAGTTGAAGTCCAGCTGAACTAGATTCTGCGCTCTGAAACGCAGCAGTTCAATATAGAGTTCTCTCTCCTCTGACCCTGACGTGAAGTAGCTCACTTGGTTTACTGCCTCGTGGTAGTCTGGTCCGCCATCCCAGTTCCCAAACCCGTCTCCGTACCTGATACTTGTTTCGTCGTATCGACGCTGCGCCTCAATCCCGGCAAGCAGCGCTTGGACACCACGTTCCATTCTCAAACGATTGTGGTCGGAGGCATTCCACTCGACATCGTTCTTTAGAATGCAGTGGTGTATAAAACGCCCACTGTAAGCTTGCGTGGGTATGATGGTCAGCGCTTTGCGGCCCGTGAAGGGAATTCGTAGCCTGTACGCCGCCACACAGTGGCCCGCTTCATGATAGGCCACGACGCGTTCGTCTGCCGCAGCTTGGTTGTCGTCATTCAGATCAACACTACCCTTGATTGTCACCTCTGCCCTCAATGGGTTACCTCCTTCCCGTCGAATTCTTGGCTCGCTTGTCGGCCTCGCTTAGACGTTCCGCGCTGAGTTTGAGTTTCCATGCCCTCTTGATGACGCGCTGCTGTGCTGCGGAAGCGGCTTCTAACCTGGCCTCACGTTCGGGAAGTCCTGCTTCATCCGATGACATTGCCATCGCGATTTGCTTGATCTGATCTTTCGAGAGAATCTCCTTTGGCATGTGCGCCTTCCTTAGCGGGCTTTTAATTGCTCGGTTGTCAGCCAGGCGCGAGTATACCCCCCGCTTGTAGCCGGCAAAAGTGATGCGAAATACAATGTCCCACAGAAAGCCAGAGAGACCCGCCTGTCAGGCAGACTGTGCCTTTTCAGGCATCTTCCGCCAATCCTCGTCGGAGTAAGGAGCACCTGTTCGCGCATATCTTCAGCTTGGAATATTGTTCCTCCGTCAGCCTCAGGAACGCTCCGCCCCTGCCAACATCTATCGCCTGACCCAGAGCCTGCTGGCTCGCCTGGTTTGGGAGTCCGCCTCGACGCTCCACGAGTTCGACCACATTATCCGGGAAGTTGAAGCACGGCTTTTTGTGCAATGGAGCCTTGAGATTCAGCTCCAGGAGCTGGCAGCGCAAGGTATTGCGGAACTTGAAAGGACATCTAGGAAGCCACGACTGTCTATACCGCTCGCCCCTTCCTCTTCAGCGAGCGTTCAACGCGCTTCAATATGTCTGACGGTGAAATCGTCAGGGCGCCAGCCAGATTGAACAGCGTACGCAGCGATGGGCTCTTTTCTCCCCGCTCCAAAATCCCTATGTAATTCCGGTGGTATCCGCTGACGTGAGCCAGTTCCTCCTGGCTCATGCCTCGACCGAGCCGCAGGGCTCGGAGAATCCCACCGAACGTACCTTCGATGCTTGGTGACGAATTCGCGGACGTGGACTGTTTCGGAGACACAGTCTACATCGTTCGCGGTTGCACACTATAGACGCCAGCCACTATAGTGTGCATACGTTTCTTTCTAAAATGCGGTCGGCTCGAACAGGGCCTAGACGGCACGCAACGTCTGCCGGAGCAGATGCGGCGCTGTGGAGTTGCGCATCCACACCGGACAGCAATAACAGCATCGAGGCATAACGGATGGCGGTGTCCCCGTCTAGCGTCTCCACCAAAACGCATTCGAACAGGAGATATTTCCATGCTTACCCCGTGGTTCTTAGCCGCTCGATATTTGGGCCAGGGTGTTGCGAAAGTGTTCTCCTCGGTGTCGGATCGCGTAAACGCTGTGGCGGATGCACACACTGAACGAGCCGTTGCACGTATGTCCGAATGCGAGCGGCAAGACTATTACATTCGCGATGCGGAGCAGCGTCGCGCACGTCGACGTCAGGACGAGGCCACTGAGGCACGGTGGAGAGGATGCCTGGTTGTTTTCGTGATCGTTTTGGCGCTACCCGTGCTCTTCATCGTCATCTACACAACAAATAGCCGGAGCGAGCAACGAAGACAAGAGCAGGCCCAAGAACAGCTCCGTGCGACTATGGCGAATGTCTTCAAAGCCGGACTCAATCGAGCTTTCATTCTTGCCAAGCAATATCCAGAATGCACAACTGAAGAGACGAACGGCTGCCCAGACTTTCATCAACAAGCAGTCAACTTGTGCTCCAGCCTGGGCCAATCTATGCCAGACGGGACAGGGCCGACGGCCGAGTGCGATGTTGAGACCCGGCTAAAACTCTGGACTGAGCATGCGGCTCTGGCCCGGCAGTACGATGTGTGCGCTTCTGAAGGCACTGATGCGCCTGATCAATGCAACAGCGTGGTTGATATCTATGGGCATCTGCTTCAGGCATGTGATGACCCAAACGATCAAGTGCTTTCGGACTGCCCTGAAATCAACCAACATTATCGGAATCTTCCTCTGAGGTAACGGAGGCATGGTAGAGAACCTATGAACAAGATCGCGAAAGCAGTGTGGGCATTCTTGCTGCTGCTTCTTGGAGCATTCGCACTGCTCGTAATTGTGGTATCCGGCGTTCCGTATTGGAGAGCTCAAAGAGCAATCGCCCAGCGCAAGGCCGAATTGGCGGCGGCCAAACCGTTGAATGTCAATCCCGGTAATCTGGTTGGCGTTTGGTATGGAATGGGCGGGCCAAACAGGGAATTTGTAATGACTCTGACAATCACATCTGACACTCGAATGGGGGCGCCACTTAATTCAGGTGACCCAGCAAAAGAGGTTGAGAGACAGATGCTGTCTCCCTACTCCATGGTGGGGACGCTGAAGATCGGTGGGCTGGCGGAAAATGGTTGCCACTACGAGAACCTCTCGCTGAACGGTAATGCGAACAGCAGTTCGGTTCAATTGACAGGCTACAGTGGCAGAACTGGAGAGAGCCCCAACCCTCGTCTTGACGGAAGTCAGTGGCAAGACACCGACAGTTTCCAATTCTCTGCGCGCCTCAAAGCCACGGGTATGTCCGGCATATTGTCGACTGCGTCGAACAAGCCGGGATGCCGCGCAATGATCATACCGTTCGATCTTTCTCTTGTGGAGGTGCCTGCTGGTCAACCAGCATACGTTGCTCCGCTTGCGTCACCCACACCGGAAGGGAGCAGAAGCGATGGGCCATCTATCCCGGAGCAGCCCACAAGCAGCACCGCACAGCCAAGTCAGCGTTCGGACGCGCAAATAGAGATTGACGTTGTTCAAGCCCTTGACTCCTCGAAGGCCCTGAAGAACGAGCAGATCATCGCCGTCGTTGTTCAAAAACAGGTCACGCTTACTGGAAGAGTATCGAACGAAGCCGCCAGCGAGTTGGCGGAGTGGACCGTCAGCCATGTTCTCGGTGTGGCCACGGTGAATAACGAGCTTCAACTGCGTCAAGTTGATCGAAACATCCCTCAGTAGCCGGCACCGCGGGAGCATTTAGCCGCATCTTTCGGCGGGCGTAGCGAGTACCTGCCGTGATCGGGAGAGGCAGCAAGGCCTCTGCGGCGAATTGATTGACAGGTATGACTCCTTCATCGACCTCATCGGCGCTGGACTGGTATGCGCCGACAAACACGACAGTGAACGCGTACTAGTCGGCGGAGGGTTCACTGTGTTGCAGCACAGGACCGGGAGAAGCAAGCTTTGAGTGAAGGTAATACGCATACCATCTCGAGCCTGGGCCTGGGACATTTGGAGGGGGCTCGCAAAGGTAAGTTGCGCACTCTTCGAATGCTTCGGGGCATAAATCTAACACTTCGTCATAAAGAAGCAGGTTCTTCTTCTCCAGAGCTTCAGCGACTCGGTAGATTGAAGGTGCCTGCCTCCGCACAATGCGGCCAGCTTCTCTTAGAAGCAAATCAAGGTCGAAGCCAAACTGCTTGCAAATCTCGTTGGATTGATCAAAATCGTCCTTGCAGACCCCAAGTATCAATTCAAACTGTCCCTTATGAGGACGGAGTAGGCGTTCTGCCGGGATACTTGCGAGTCCAGATATGATGGAGGCAATTGTCTCACGTCCCTGGAGCGAGACTTCGGCCACATGTATACGTCCATACGCCTTTTTCTCTGCAGGGTCTGGATAAATCTCAATTGAGTCAAACACCAGGTCCATTGCCACTCGCACCACAGCGTGAGCCGCTTCGTGGACTGCCGTTGTATGTAATTGAGAATGTCGGATGATCTTTCCTCGTCCTAAAAGACGTGCAGATTATCTCACGGTCGGCGAACAATTGCCGGTGATGCAGAACGGCAACTGTCTGGTTTTTCTATTCTGGCGGTAGCGCAAGCAGCTTCAAGTTTGCTGCCTATTTGTCTGGTACTGGCCCTGAACGCGGCCCGACCGGCTATCGCGTGCTGCTGGAAGAGGTGATACCCAGCAACCTGCATCACGCCCGCAAGGCCCTGCACCAGGAGCTCGGCCCGGAAGCTCTGCCCAACGTGGCCTTTGTCTCCGCCATCGAGGACGCCGCCCGCGAGGCCGATCTAGCGATCGATAGCGTC
>Ga0302140_10012770_pt1 | contig 10289 bp, 9 predicted proteins | sample I_Bog_E1_1_FD_202095 | JGI IMG/M metagenome (GOLD analysis project Ga0302140, IMG submission 202095) | Peat permafrost microbial communities from Stordalen Mire near Abisko, Sweden - I_Bog_E1_1 | ecosystem: Environmental > Terrestrial > Soil > Wetlands > Peat | place: Sweden: Abisko, Stordalen...
GAGACTGAGCTTAGGACACAGACACGGGAACTGCAGAATATGAAGGTTCATGTCACAATGTTGGATGCAGGATATGTTCTAACATCTATAGGCGGAGCTGACCTCGATGAATGGGATCTCCACCGACACAACAAAGGTACTCACTGAGAAGCTGTCTCTAGCACGCGAATTGGCAACGCTGAAACCAGAGCTGGAACATCTCCGGTCTCAAACATCGTATCAGCAGACTGTATTGGCGGAGAAATTGGCACTGCAGCGTCAAGTTAGTACATTGGAAGTTGAACTTGAGACCGAGAAACGAGCATCGAAACGTGCCACACAAAAGAGTCGCAACAACGACGCAGAAATGGAACTTCAGAATCAATTGGACCAATTACAGAAAGACCTCGCTCGAGAGAAACGTGAGCGCGAAAAGGCACGCAAAGAGGCGGAGATGGAACACCAATACCAAATAGAAGAGTTGCAGAAACAGCTGTTGCAAGAGAAAAGAGCCAGAGAGAAAAATCGAAAGGAAACCGAAACGGACATACAGGATCGATTGGAAGAACTGCAGAAGGACTTGGCCCGAGAGAAGCGGGATGGAGACAAGGCTCGCAAGGAAGCTGAGAAGGAGGTAAAGTCTTCGGAAACTCGGATGTCTGTTCTCGAAAGCAAGCTGGATCAATTTAGAACGAAGCTGCGGGCGACTAAGGACCAGCTCAAAGATTGCCAGACTGAGCTTAGCCAGGCCAGAGCAGCAACAGCGAAAGCTGAGCTGGGGACGTCGAATGGAGATGTAGCGGTCAAAAATCCACGGAAGAGAGGCGCGTTGGAGATGAGTACGGATGTGGAGATTGGTACCCCGGACAGAGTCGCCATGCGAGGGAAGCGTCCAGTTACGAAGAGAGGCCGGACGGACCAGACCATGGTAGGAGAGAAATCGATGTTCTCAATCACGCCTTTCCTCAATCGCACAGTCAGCGTGGCCCCCGAAACTCCAGACACAGAGACAGAACCCGAGGCTTTAGGAAATCGACAGCAACAGGTCGCAGCCGAGGCAACGACGGAGGCGACAAGAGAGCAGCCGGCAAGCAGTCAAGTAGATCCATCACCTACAATAGCCTTTAAGGCGAGAGGCAAGAAGAAGGCGGCAGGAAGTGCACCAGCGCCAGATAATAAAGTCCTCGGAGAAGCGAAGGCTAGCAATAAGAACAAGAAGGCTCCAATGAAGAAATCTCGACTACTGAGCACTTTGGAGAGTGTCAACGAGGAGGAAGGGGACGAAAATGAGGTGCCGAACACTGTTCCTGCTGCAGCGAAAGAAGCACCGATTGTGTTCAAAGCAGGTCAGGTGCAACTGAAGAATACTGACGGTGAAGATAACGGCCCGAAGAAGAAGAAACGAAAGCTGCTTGGCGGAGGAAAGACGCTGTTTGATGAGGAAGACGGAGAAGCCACCAAGCGACCTGCTAAGGTATCTCTGGGCCCTCCTAGGCTGTTGGGCAAGGGTGGTTTAGGTGGTTCAAAGGGCGGCTTGAAGGGAGGAATCAATACTGTTAGTGGCTTTGGTGGGTTTTCCCCTTTGAAGAAAGACCGACGTGGTGTTGGGGCTAGCTTTCTGGCTTGAACATCTGGGTGAGATATGTTCCTGATGGAGGATGGGTAGCATGTGACGGCGTTGGTTTGCATTACATGTTTTGGACTACTAGTACTTGTGGAGTACTGTACATGGGAATAAAAGAAATGAACTTAGCGAATGTTGACCACCACCTGAAAAATCCTTGTAATCAAGTCAAGTGAAGTATAAATTATTCCGACTACCACAAGGTTGAGCACAGACCACTTCGCGGCTCTCGATGTCCCCGCCGTCTAGAAAATTGATAGACTATCTGCAGTTGAGAAATTGGCTACATGCTTTCACAAACGGCCTCGCGGGCAATCTTCAAAGATGGTTACAGAGCTTGCCTACCCCGATCATGCAGCAGCCCCGTAGTCTCCCAATTGTCCACTCAATTGCACGCTCTAGATCACCACCTACGAAAGTCTTCTTCCTCGACACGATGGAAAAACAGGCAAGGCAGAGACTCGTTCGCACGCGAAGCCAAAGTCCAGGGGCTGAAGAGTAGAGCAGCTTTCAAGTTATTAGAAGTTTGCTGTCCTCTATGCATATGTCTGGGCCTGCGCTGACGATTGCTAGATTGATGCGAAGTATAAATTGTTCAAGAAAGGCCAGACAGTCGTTGATCTAGTTTGTCGCGCTCAAACAAATTCTCTTTAGCCTAGTAGCTAATCACTCTTAGGGTTATGCACCGGGAAGTTGGTCACAGGTTTTGCCTTCGTCCCCACTTCGTATGAGTGTAGCTTATGTATCACCCAGGTTGCGGTAGAACGTACAAAGCCCAATGGCCGAATCCTTGGCATCGATATCATTCCCGCGCAGCCACCGAAAGGCGTGTCGACGATACAAGGCAACTTCCTCTCTGTAGGAGTACAAGAGGAGGTGAAGCGATTTCTGTCAGATCCCAATCGAGGACGGCCAAAACAACAATTATTCTTGTCCAACCAGGATGCTGGGATTGAAGATACACTTGTCGAAGAAGATCGAAGCTACATTGACCTTGAACGACATGCAGACGATCCTGCAGAAGGAATTACCACGGTGAAGAAAAGGGGCAAGAAGTCCCAAGATGATCAGGGAAAGATGGTTGATATTATTTTGAGTGATATGTCCGAACCCTGGGAGCAGACTACTGGTTTCTGGAAGAGAACTCTAAGTAATCCTTATAGGATGATGAACACAAGCGGCATTCCATTCAAAGATCACTCTGGAAGCATGGTACGTAGATGAGCAACAATTACCAGAGCTCACAATTAATACTCTCATGCAGGACCTGTGTGCTGTAGCATTGCGCTTTGCTCATGATACCCTCCGAGTCGGCGGCCACTTTGTCTGCAAATTCTACCAAGGGGCCGAGGACAAGGATTTTGAGAAAGAGCTGAAGAAGATGTTCAAAATCGTCCACAGAGAAAAACCGGAATCTTCAAGAAGCGTAGGTTGGCCGTGAGAGATTGGAACGTGCCGGGGACTGACACCTGACAGGAATCAAAAGAAGCTTATTTTGTGGCGCTACGGAGGAGGCTTGATATTATTCAGGACACTGGCGCCACCAACATAGGTGAAGTGACTTAATAAAGATTGTGGTCAAAAGCCGGCCTCTGAAGAATATAGACGTATGCATGATGGGAGCGGATCACGTAAAACTATAGTGGGACATCTTGATACGGAAATGTCTTGCCGAGAGCCAGAACTTGTCCATGAAGGCTTGTCCTGTTCGATGCCATCGAGGGGATCGGTCACAAGGTATGATGGTCTCGCCGCACCGAAGGGACATGAATATTCTTCAATGTTGCATTCGTTCTTCCCATTTTGTTCATGCCAAGTAAAGCACAACGCCACGCCTTGCCATGCGTATCACAAGGACGTCGTCAGAGCCCATAATAACCCCGAGTATCCGCCCGGCCAAAGCCAATCGTCAACACCAGATTTTTCAGTGTCATCAGACTTAGACCTTGAAACCTCTTGACCGCCTACGTCCACGAGCCTTCTCGAATTTGCGACCCTTCGACTCAACATATGGTTTCTGGAGTAATTAGTACGAGCCTGAGGAGGAAGAGAGGAGATATACCTTATGCTTATGAGGTCCGAAGCCGAAGTGCTTGACAGCCTCTCTAGCATTCTTGGGCCCTCTGAGCAGGAGAGTGTTGCTTCCGGTAGGGGCTCTCAGTGCCAATTGATCCAAAGTCAGAGCTTCTCCACCTGCAGCAAGAATGCGCGCACGAGCAGTTGCGGTGAACCGGAGGGCAGCAACGCTGAGCTTTGGAACAGTTAGGAGACGGTTGTCATCGGTGACCGTGCCAATAACGACGATGGTCTTATTGTTGGACTTCTCGGATGTGTTGGCAACGATTCGGGAAATCGAGACTGGAGGTCGGTTGATGCGCGACATGAACAGTCGGCGCAGAACGACCTTGTTGAACGATGACTCGGTTCGGCCTGAATATTGAGTGTCAGTGCATCTGGAAGACGACTTGTGCCATAGGATCCGGTACTTACGTGCCAAGAAGCGGTACAGCTTCACGAGCAGCTTGAGATAGACATTGTCGCTCTTGGGCGCCTTGCGGTGCGTGCTGCGAACGTGATGAGCGTCGAGATCGATACCTAAAGCCTCATCGTCAGCCCCTATTTAGCATGCTCAACGCGAAGACTGTTTTGCAACACATCTTGCTGCGCAGGATCAAGATCTCTGTGAGTATTCCATCAGACTTCTGACTGCCGACCGTCTTTCCAGTCGGAAACAGATTGCCCTCAGTCTTAGACCTTGGAATAGCTACACAGAGATACGAGACCGCCACTTGCATACGAAGGCGGGGATGGGTGGACATACCCATTGTTGCGATATCGACGTGATGTGGTTGTCTTTAAAATGAAATATTTCGCGTGAAGTTGATCTGTGGGCAATCTTTATGGCGCTAACGGCCATTGGCCACTTTAGCGAAGCGGCGTCTCAAATCCAGGCGGCCTCGGGGGACACAAAAGCGGCACCAGAAACTCTTGATTGACGGGACTTCTGAGCCCTGACTTCTTTTAGACCTAGGTGGGTGTACGGTTCTGGCCAAGGACAATAAACATTTGGTGCCGCTTTTTGAGTTCACCACGAGGTGCCTTGCTGCAGGATGGGCGTAGGCAAGGCGCAAGGCCAGGTCACATTACCAGGCTGTATCTCATCTCAGCAATTGCTCGGGATGACCGACTGTATTTGGTCCCCGCCTCATCCCATCTCATCTCATCTTTTGGTCTACAGTACACCGTAGCTCTGGTGTCTGTGGTGGTACTACAGTGCCTCACTTTCTTACCCAGACCATTCAGTACAACAAAAGTCGTAGTCGTGGCTTCACAGCATGGTACTGGTACGGTACTGCTGTCGTGACTTGTGTTGCATGTAACAAGTACAGCAGTCAAGAATGTAATTCTGGACTTTTAATTCCTGCTGGATGGAGACGTCCTCCCATGCGTTGTCGAGAATAGGGAGGAAACAGCAACTGGCGGATAAATCCCCTCGAGTTCCTGCGTTCTCAGAACTGCCAATTACCTTCCCAAACAGAATGCAAAAGTGACCTCCTAAAAACGCTTCAGTTGTAACGGCAAAGCGGTGCGGCCAGCGATCATGATTCGCCGCTATTCCCAGCGATTATTGCCTGCGGCCAGATTCAGGTCTGACTTCCATTCGCTTGGCGTGACGATCATTTTTCCATTTTTTGACGGCGAGCTCGTGAACCTCCCCGACCGATAGGACCTTATCAACACAAAATCACCTACTCCATCTTTCCTACGCGCTACTCGTTCTCCATCCTTCTTACCCTTCTCGATGTCCCTTGAATGGACCCGAAATTGATCCCTCCAAGACCTCTGCTGGATTCGGTTGTTTCGTCGGCTCTGGCAACAAACTAGTCGAGCCTCACCAGCGGCACGAGCACTGAGCACAGAGCAGTGCCTCCGAGCAGGACCAAGTGGATAGAAGGCCGCACTCTACAAGCTGCAGATGATATCCTATCTCTGAACGGGTGCAATTTTTTGGTCATCGCTGGAGGTGTTGTCTAGCTCGCATGCCCTGAGATATACGCGTTGAGCTTCCAGCCCAAGGTTGCTTGCATAGCTTTACCTTGACTCGGAATGTCTGCTGTACGTTCACTCATTTTGCTCATGTACCAATGCTAATCACTGCCCGTCGTAGCCCGAGAGTGAGACTCTCAAGCCAAAATATGGACCGAAAGTATTACAGCTTCGCGAGATGATCGCGCAGCCAGTCTTCGCGGCTTTTTGTGCCGGAGGAGTAGCAGGAGCTGTGTCGCGGACTGTCGTGTCTCCTCTCGAAAGACTGAAAATTCTCTTCCAAATACAAAGCGTTGGCCGCGAGGAATATAAATTGTCCGTGGGAAAAGGGCTTGCCAAGATGTGGAAAGATGAGGGATGGCGAGGGTTCATGAGAGGGAATGGCACTAATTGCATCCGAATTGTGCCATATTCCGCAGTGCAGTTTGGAAGCTATAACTTTTATAAGAAGGTGAGCTTGGAAGCCGATCCCCGTGGACACTGTTCAATACGTCCCTCGTCAAGAGAGAGGTGCTGGATGGCGCACCCCCTAATCCAGGCATGAAGTCCTTGCGAGTATCATTTATTGACGTGGCCGCAGTTTTTTGAACCAACTCCAGGAGCAGATCTCACTTCTCTTCGACGCTTAATCTGCGGTGGAGCTGCTGGAATCACCTCTGTGTTCTTTACCTACCCCCTCGACATTGTCCGGACGCGGCTTTCTATACAGTCAGCATCCTTTGCGGCGCTTGGCCATGGCCCGAAAACGAAACTTCCAGGCATGTGGGCAACTCTGATTACTATGTACAAAACAGAAGGTGGTGTACTTGCGTTGTATAGGGGTATAATCCCTACGGTGGCTGGCGTTGCACCCTATGTGAGATGAAGTTGATCCCATTATCACAAAACATCCCTCAACTAATGTGCGATCTAGGTGGGCCTGAATTTCATGACTTACGAGCTTGTACGAAAGTACCTCACCCCAGAAGGGGACAAAAACCCAAGTGCAGTCCGAAAACTCGCTGCAGGTGCTATATCGGGGGCGGTGGCGCAGACATGCACGTATCCCTTGTATGTGCACTTTCCTTCATCTGCGGCCCCAAGTTGTTAGCACTAACATAGTGTAGTGATGTTCTTCGGCGTCGTTTCCAGATCAATACAATGTCCGGAATGGGCTATCAGTACAAATCGATATTCGATGCTGTCAGAGTCATCGTCACTCAAGAAGGTGTCCGGGGCCTGTACAAAGGCATTGTCCCCAATCTACTGAAAGTTGCACCCAGCATGGCGAGCAGCTGGCTCAGCTTTGAAGTTACGAGAGACTTTCTGCTCACCCTCAGAGCAGAGCCGCAAGACTTGTAATAGTTCCACTTCCTAAATCGAAACCTCGCGTTTCCTAGACGATCCCGTTGTCTCTCTCTCTAACTTCACGGGGGCTCAATCCAAGCAGAATGCTTTGTAAATGATGGCATGAAATGGTGGGTGGGTACATTGGACAGGCATTGGGAGCGGGCGCATGCAGGCTTGTAGAAAGAGGTTAGATCTTTTCCTTGCACTGTACTTTTGGGGTGACCAAAAAGGGACATCATAGATTCTCACAAAGAGCTTGTAACGGACAGGGGCAAATACAATCTGGCGTGCAGTCAGTGACAAATTGCTTAGCGTTTTTCAACGTTTGAGGACTTTCCCAAATTATTATTGTATGTGAAAATTGATAATTGAGATGCAGCCTCAAAGTGGTATAAAGTCATGTGACCATGCGCTGCTAGGTTAGCGTGGCTAGCGCCATCTCTCCGGACTTTCCTACATCATAGCAGCGGGTTCGAAGCATCCACAACTTTCTACTGCAACTCTACCAACTCACACCAACACTGAGTGTCCAATCTACACCTGAGCACCTGCACCTTCTGCAACTTGGCTACTTCACTGCTCTCTCATTGATAGTCGGTTCAACAACAGTTAACAAGATGTCGCGTGGTGGCACTACTCTTTATGTTACTGTAAGCTCCCAGTTGACCACATTCGTTCTCAATAAAACACAACTGACAGTGCCTACCGCAGGGCTTTGGACCCGGCACACGCGCTCGCGACCTAGCATACGAGTTCGAACGGTATGTCAGCCAGACGTCGATATTTCGATGATCATCCTCGAGTGCGATGATCCATCCACCCTCCATCCTCGTCCTTCCTCGTCCCTCCTCGTCGAGACTTCGCTGTCACCTCTACCCGTCTCCTGCCTGCCTGCCTGCCTGCCTGCGCATTATACATCCTCCCCTTCCGAGTTCGATCGAGCGGTCGCACAATGACACGAACATTGTCTTCACTTTTGACTCTCGCGAAAGTCCAACTGCGGCGGATCGAGCTTTCTAGCTTTTCAGCGTCCTCCTAATTCTTGATATCTTCCTATATCCTTACCCGTCGATTGGAACACAAGAATCTAACACAATTTCTGCAGCTATGGTCGCCTCGTCCGTTGCGATATTCCAGCACCCCGAACCGCAGCCAGTCGTCTGTGAGTGCATCCCCTACCATCTTAAAGTCAACTCTAATAGAGTTGACACTTGAAGTAGGTTCGCATTTGTTGAGTATGAGAGCCGCCGTGATGCAGACGATGCATATCACGAAATGCATAACAAGCGTCTCGATCGTGACGATATCTTGAAGATTGAGGCATGACCTGCGCGTCCCCTTCACATCTTTTAATGCTGACCATCGGTAGTGGGCTAGAACTCCTCCCTCTGCATCTTGGCGCTTTGACACAGGCCGTGAGCGTGAGCGTGCCCCTGGCGGACGCCGTTCTCCTCGCAGTGGCCGACGCTCTCCATCTCCTCGACGTGGCCGTGGTAACTTCTCACCCCGAAAGGATGATCGTCGAGACCGTGACCGAGATTACGATCGTCGAGACCGAGGTGACCGATCCCGTAGTCCAGATGATCGGTAAGAACTGTGCACTAGATCTTTCTCCTTCACCTACTCACGTGTGTGCCATAGGGACCGTGATATCAAGGATGAGCGAGACCGTGATCGTGAGGAAGTTCGAGAGAACGGCACCAACGGCGAAGATAGGAAAGGTGATTTTATACTTCCGACTCGAACGAAGAACTAAACTCGCTGATAACCAAATGGCAGTTGCCATGGATTCTCCTCCTCCTGCACACGATGAACTAGACACAGCTGAGTAGGGTATTACTGAGCACACAGCTCGTCTATCAGAACGGGGCGTACACGCGGCGGACAAAAGTTGATTGTGCTAAGGGCTGCTGATATTTTCTTTCTCCGTCCTGATTTTACACTTGTGTTTCTAGATCCATTCCCCAAGGCCTTCGATTCGATTCGGACGAGCAACTCGGCAGTAGCGGCGGTGAAGTTTGAGACCTTCCCATCAATCGGCGGTCAGATAGTAATTCCGTAGCATAGCAATACGAAGACTGAGATTCTCTTGCCACAATCAGAAAAATTCCGTCTACTTAATGTGTATTCATCCGGGTGGAACACCTGAGCCACTCACTAGTCACCAGAGTGGTTGTCAGAATTCCTAAGGCAATATCAGCTTCCAATGTACAGTCTGTCGCATTAACTTGAGGGACATTTAGACACTAACCAGCATTTTGCTTTCTCCAATGTCCCTAATCTAAGGACTAATCTACAAGGCTTAGGCTCGCCTTTCTGCCAATGTCCCTTGAGTTATGGTACATTAAGATTCAGCCTCGCGCCACGAATTCCGACAATGTCTGGTGCTGATGCTTTGGCGTCGTGTATGCGAACAATGCGAGTGGAAAATTCTTAGGGGATGAACACAAGGAAGGCAGCTTATTAAGAAGATATATGCGTTGTACATTACCCAGGTGGCAATTCATTCAGCTGAGTCTGGATGCTATTAGAAACACTATTTCGCCAATCACAACTCTAGCTAGTTATGGACGCCATTCTGCCATCTAACCCATTTCTCGTCTATTTTTGGCCCCTCTTCTCTGTGTTTGTGAAGTTTCGATGTCGTGACAACAATTGCGAAAGAACAAAATGGCTAACGTCGTAATCAGCCCAATAACTCAAGTGCGATGCAATAGTACTGTTTGGGTAAGCTTGATGGGTGCTTTAATGGAGGAGATGACCATACTTGATTGGATTGAAATCCAAAACACTCTCCTGGATGCTGTAATCGACTCTGCCGTTCTGATTCAAGGCTCTAACCTTGGCCTCTTCTCTGCGAAGTTTCTTGCCTTTCTCTTCGGCCTCTGACCATTCATGCTCTGATGGATGGTCGCCTTGGTGGCTCTTCCGTCGTTTTTGAAACCCAGCGTAGAGCGTCTCAATTTCGTCATCAATCAGGGTTGCGGCATTAGCACCCGAGCCATCTCGGTCCTTAGCAGCTGTATCTTCAGCAAGTTGCCTCATTTTTTCGTTGGTATTTTCTCTCTGGAGAGTTGGAATGTCCGAGATGACTCCACCAGCTGAGATGTTGGTACCTGTACCCAAAATGTCGGAGTCAGTAGACTCCTTTCAGTTGTGCTTAGAGTAGGATGTTCTAGTAGGTGCTGGACATTGCTCTAGACTTACCAGCTCCAACAGTATTCCTTGGTGGGCCTGGAGCTTCCATTCGCGCAACATCGTCATTCGTTAGACCGAGGCTCCGATTTAACAAGCTGCTAGCTATGCCCGA
>Ga0302140_10012772_pt1 | contig 10288 bp, 7 predicted proteins | sample I_Bog_E1_1_FD_202095 | JGI IMG/M metagenome (GOLD analysis project Ga0302140, IMG submission 202095) | Peat permafrost microbial communities from Stordalen Mire near Abisko, Sweden - I_Bog_E1_1 | ecosystem: Environmental > Terrestrial > Soil > Wetlands > Peat | place: Sweden: Abisko, Stordalen...
GGCGATCAGCAGGACATTGCCCAGCGAGTATTTGTGAAAGCGAGCCATCGTGGTGAGGTACTGAGTCAGAACCTCGGAGTGTCCGGCCTCCAGTTGTGCGATCAAGTGCTGCACGTTGGCGGCGATGATGGCCTGCGTGTTGGGCTTGCCGTCGGCGCGAAGCGTAGCGACGGGGGAGGGAAGGCCGCTGGCGGGGTTGCTGTGGCTGTTGCTGCTGAATTCCATGTTTTTGTCCTTTTCTGCCGGAACCGGCTGTTTTGTTCTTCACAGCCGCGACAGCGGACAAAACAGACGGGGTCGGTGGAAAGGACGGAACGGAGGACTCCGGAGGGTGGCAGGGTGCGAGTGGGGGGCGCGGTGAGTGACAAACGCGGTGTTGGTTTGGCGCTAAACCGGCGCAAACCGAAGCGCCCGTCCGAGCCGCGCAGCGGCGTACACCTGAGGAGTCAGAAGTGGGAAGAGGATGCGGAGCCACAGCAGCTTTGCGACGGTATGCAATGCAACGGTCCAACCAGCTTTCAGAGGTTCAGCTAGTTGTTGTAGCCGACTGTGCTTGGCTGTTCGTCCCGGAATCGAGGAACATGACGTTTACAATCCCTGATTCCTTCGTGAGGAGGACACCGGAGCCAGGTATCTTCACAACGCTGGATTGGCCATTCGCATCGACACCCACCCAACTCGCGTCTGTCAAAAAAAGTGACGGTGTTTCGGCCTCGTGAGAATACAGGCGAAGATACCCCAGGACATAGCGGCCGTCGGCAAGTTCCACCTGAACGTAGCCTTTGGCCCCGAACTCGAAGAATGCGTCGTGCCAAGTCGAACTTCGGGCGCTTTGTTGTGTGGCTCCTACCTTGCGGAGCAATGACCACGGCCAGTCGCGGTTTTGGCTGACACTAACGATCAGTCCCCATACAACCGCAATGCCCAAAAGGCTGAGTAGATTCCAACGGAACAGATCAAAGCTATAGTGCGTGGTTTTGTCCTGAACCCAAGAATTAACTTGGAAGGGCATGTGGCGGACAACAACTGAATAAACGACAACAACGACGAATGTATGAATCAAAGCTTCGGCAACAAGCTCGAAATCCGTCTGTTTCTGCCTGGGACAGAAGGAGCGCACAATCCGCGCCGAAATAAAGCCGGGGAGAAGCAATAACAGCACAATTCCGGCTTCTAGACCGATGGTCGGCATTTTGCGCGCCCCTACTTAGTTGGTGTTCCTTTCGGTGGAAGCACCGGAGGAGGAGGAACAAAGTGTTCCGGCTTCGGGGGAACGTGCCCATCCTTTTGAACTTTGTCGGGCGGTGTCAGTTTGTTATTATCTGCCATCTCGTATTCTCTTTCTTGGCTGGTTATCGTTACTTCTTTGATGGGGGAATCACTGGCGGGGGAGGCGCAAAATTGTCTGGCTTCGGCGGTACGTACTGTTCCCGAACTTCTCGGGTGGTAGAAGGGGGCGCGGGACGCGGGGAAGGCATGGGCGGTATATTGTTCGCCATAGGTAGTTGTTTCTCCGTATTGGTGATTCGTATCAAGACTACGCCACCCGGAGAATTACGGCCAACCGAAAAGTAGGGTGTATTCCAATGGCCGCTACGCAGATTCGGAACACGGTGATACATCACTTTTCGATGTGCACCGCCAAGTACTTTAGGATGGCGGCTGTACAAGTGAGTGCCAACTCAGAGTCACTAGACTGTAGCGGGACAGGTTCGCCTCTCTCATGGCACGCTAGGTTCCGCAAGTCACGTATAGCGAGTATTAGGCCATTGACCGCTTTAACTTTCTCCTGCGGGGTATTCACTAGAACGCGACCCACCAATGTGCTCAGTTCACCCTGAGTTTCGAAAAGGTTGAAAGGTAAACACTCGATAGCCATTCTCGAACTGGCAAGTGCACCGGACTTGTTGCCCGAAAAGTGTTGAGACCATCCGTCGTGGAGAAGTTCCGCCGAACGTCGAAACGCGGGCGGAAGTGGCGGAACGCCGATCCGCGGCGCGACGGTGCTTTGAAAACCAATCTTTTCCAGAAGCCTGATCCAGTCGTCCAGCCTTACGATCTCATTCATTGGCCAGCACACCGGGTCGGCTCCGCACATCATTTCCCAGTCGAGATCCGATTGGCGGTCTGGTGCCCAATCCGAGCAAGTAAGGAATCGCGCGCGTAGCTGCAAGCCGGGAGAACCATCCCTCCGTCGATCCTCGATTTGCTGGAGCTGTTCATCGGATTGATGCCAGCAGAACACATAGTCTCGCTTCTCACCCGGCCCAAGAACCACAACGAATTCCTTCTGCTGATTGAGCAGAAGAGAAGCGATAAGGAAGGACTTGGAGCCACTTTGCGGAGACTGCCACAACTGAAGGTCGTGTCCAAGAATCTGCACGTTCCTCTTGGCATCGTTCGCTATCTCGATTTCGAAAGAAAATGCCTCCGCATTAAATGTGTCTGCCACTTCAATTCGCTTGATCCGCCCCCGCAAATAGGTTCCGCTCATGTGTGCGCCTTCTCATCTAGGCCAATACCCAATTCCGGCAGCGCATTTACAATTTTCACAGTTTCAAGGCTGACGAAAATGACCTGGCCGATGAGGCGCAGGATGTATTCGGGATCGTCCTCGCGGTTGGGGTCGTTGGTGATGCCGCTGCGCTTGTCGGTAGAAACCTGGTACTGATCAATCACCCAATCCAAAGCCGAGCGGTTGCCGAGGCGGTATTCGAAAGTTTCCGCAGGGATGCCGGAAAGGGTTAGCGAGTCGTTGTAAATCAGCGATGCTTTGTCTTTCCCGAGGCGCATCCTCTCCACGCGCATATCGAGTTTGCTGCCGGGTTTCCAGATTTGCTCAAGCGGATACTCGGGTTGCTGCTCGTAATTGACGTGGAACTCGGCGAGACGCTTGCCAGCGTCCGCGAAGGCACGGAAGTTCGGAGCGAAGGGGATGCGCGGCAGTTCGTGCTTGAGGTTGGCGGCGTAGCTCTCGCGGTATTCGGGCGAGTGCAGCAGTGCGTAGGTGTAGTGGAAGATGTCCCACTTGGTGATCGATGAATCAGCATAGTGCTTGCGGAACTCTTCAAGCGCCCAGTCGGTGATGTTCTCGCGGCGGTTAGACCCGTCCCCGTCATACATATAGAAGGGAAAGCATTGACCGGGCCTTCCTCCCACATCAACACAAGGAATGCAATCTGTTACCTGCACCGAAAACGGGATTTGCGAATGTCCTGTTACCGCAATCACCATATTTTCTTTCTCACAGGCTGGGACTGGAAATATCCGCTGGAACTTCAGTCTCTCTTCAGTAAGGTATGGATCGAAGTACAGGCTTTGGGTTGTAAAAGGACGATACCTTGATCTTCGAATATTCGAACTGTCGAAGACGATTTCGACGTCGCGTAGCAGAGAATTCCTTAGGCCCCTGGACCAGCTAATTGATCGGTCAACGTAGTTCGGTTGGTCATCGTGTTTCAAGAAGTCGTCTAAAGACTCCGGAGGCAAATGTGCACGAATCCATCGGCTGCGCTCGGCATTGTAAAAGTCGACACACTTCTGAATGTTGCTCGCTAAGACTGCCGGGCTAAAGCTATAGGCCCAAGCATCTCGGTTGGTTTTTATCCCATTGCTCATCTTCTCGAAGATGCTTCTGCCCGGGTCTGCCGAAATGCAGAGGGCTTCAAAGAACTGGTTGGAATTCTTATCCGTGATCCAGCTTGACTTTCCGTCTGGCACGATTGTCGCAAGATCAAGGTCGGACACGGAACGCGCCTCGTTGAGAAACGAATATTTCTGCTCCTTCCGCCAATAAGTTCCTGTCGAAACATATTTGATCTCGCAGGAGCCACGTTTCGCGCGATTTCGAATAAAGAGTGTGATTGCAACCCCAACCTGTATGCCAAATACATTGTTCGTCGTACCCGATAGTTTGGGATTCGATCGAACGTCTCCGCCGAGATCGATCACAAGCACCGTCGAGAAATCGTTCTTAATGTGTTTCCTCATCCCATCGAAGCTCTTGCCTTCAATGAAACTGTTGTTCGTGACGAGCGCCACGATTCCATCCTCGCCGATGCGGTCGGTCGCCCACCGAATTGCCTTTACATAGGGATCGCTTAAGCTATTCCTCAGAGTGGCGCTTGAGTCGTGGGCGTAGGTGTTGGCAATCCGCCTGTCGATCTCGGGATACTTTCGGTTCTTGTTGTTTTCGCTCGCATCTGCTTGCTGCGCATTGTACGGAGGATTTCCAATCACCACGAAAATTGGCGAGCCCTTCTGTCGCTTTACTCGTGCCGTGTTTTCTTCATTCATGAAGGCGAGTGATGCCTGCTCGGGCTCTGCGAGTTCGAATGTGTCGACTAAACAGATTCCCTCGAACGGCCTATACTCCCCAATCTGGTCCAGGTATTCGTGCTCAATATTCATACTCGCAATGTAGTAGGGCAGGAGCATGATCTCATTGCAGTGAAGCTCATGTTCGAACTTGTGGGGCAACGCAGATTTGCGGGTCTCGCCGATTTGACGGATGATGCGTGTGATGAAGTTCCCCGTACCGACGAAAGGGTCGAGAACGTGTACACCTCTGTCGGCGATGGTCTTGCCAAATTCATTTTTCAGAATGTCATCTACGCTACGCACCATGAAATCAACGATGGGCTGCGGAGTGTAAACAATCCCGTGCGTGTCAGCTTCTTTTGGCGAGAATCTCTGGAAGAAGTTCTCATAAACGGTATTCAGAAAGGCTTGCTTCTCGGTATAGTCTTCTTTGTCGTCGGCAGCGCGCTCAAGAGCCTTGTAGAAACGGTCGAGGTCGCGGAGAAATTCGTCCCGGCTGAAATGCCGCACGGTCATGGACCTGATGACTTTCTCAATCTCTGACGCGATGACGTTGCGGCTACTGAAATCCCCGGCGTGAAAGACGCGGCTGAAAATACGTTCGGTGAGGAGGTGCTGTACGAGCATGGTCTCAACTGCGGTTTCGGAGAGATTGGGATTGATCGCCTCGCGGCAGAGTGAGTAGAAACCCTCAAAGGTCTCACGGAACTTGCGGTTTGTCTTCTTCTCGCCTTCGATGAGTTGTTTGGCTACTTCCGCCAGTTCGGGAATACGCTCCTTGAACTCGGCCACGGCGGAATCCCACTCTTCATGATCGGGTTCGCGGTAGGAGAAGAAATGGGTCAGCAGATCGGAAAGATTTTTCGGGTCAGTTATGTCTTCGTTTAAGCCTTGGCGTATTCCATGCTGGAAAATGACAGCGCGCTCGGGAGCCTGGAAGATGATATTTGTGCGCGGGTACCCCTTTTCGAGCTTCAGTTTTATCTCACGCTCAAGGTCATCGTGCTCGTCTTTGGCTTCCCAGAATCCACGGCGCTGTTTCCAAAAATCGAGCAACGCTCCATCGACGACAATGCGATGAGTGCGGTCCTTCTGGATGGCATACTCCGGGACCAGCGTCCAGTCCATCTTTTTGGAGTACCCGCGAAGGACGGACTGAAAGGCACTGCGCACTGCGGACTCGTGTTCGACATTGAGGTGGCTGTACTGGCCAAGGACGGCGTAGTAGTCCTTGATGAGCTTGTCGGTCGGCTTTGAACTGAATGTAAGCATGGAATATGAAACCCAGTTTACAACCTGTTGACCAGAAAACAATTAGCCAATTGGGTGCTGAAGCGGCGGGACCAAGTATTCAGTCTCGCAATTCAGCGGTATCCTGACCATAGTTGAACGGCGCGATAGGGCGCGGATGCGACGTGGAGGCTGAAGGATCATGACGTGGCAGGATGTGCTCCAGTGTTGGGAGTTCGATTGCGGACAGCACGTTCCGCCATTCCAGAATGTAGTTGCTTTCGAACACCTCCGCATTTCCGGCCCTGTTGCGGAGGAAATTGTCGATTGGTGTCCTGTATCCGAACTTGAAAAGGAAAAGTCGGCGATTTCGCGTAGCCAGTACGGCTGGTATCGGGACACCGGAAAAGGAACGCTGCACACGGTTGAGCTTCTATGGGAGTACCGGGACAATGCAGAGGTGACCGCGCTGATTCTTCTTGGAGCATTCTTGTTCGAAAGTACGCGCGGCGGACGTGGGGGCGGAGCCGCCATGTTGCAACTCCTGACCGATGTGGTCAGAGGCCAATTTCGACAGATGGAAATTGACTGGTGGCATCATCTTTGCACGAACGCCTTGCCAGAGTGTTCTTTCGTGCAGGTTCCCACCGAATACTATGGCCGTTATATCACGATGGCCGTGGCCAGCAGTTGGCTCTCGCTGACGAAGTGGAAACCTGTGGTCGTACACCAGATCATTGCTCCGTCGGTCCGTAAGTAAGGGATCGGGCAATGCTGGGACACGCTAACTTTTTGTTTCGCTCCAATGCTCGGTTGGACTCCATTGTCGGGTATTAAGCTCGGACGAGGCCGAAGAGATGCACGGCAAAAGGAACGCTCGTAAGAGGATGCCGATTTCTTCGAGGGATGGAGATTCATTGCTAGGATTCAATCGGCTGACAAATGCATTCCATTGCTGCCTTTTCTGCGGGTCATTCAGGAACTCGCTCGTCAACGCAAAGGGGACATCCTGGGGGATTGGAACTCCGCGTCTTTCGAAGGATGCAAGAATCGCGCCACGCAACAACGACATATCAAAATTCCAGGTGTTGGCCATAAACCAGATGTCATAAAAATCCTTCATCCGGCTATTACGAATGTCGAGCGTAACCATTGCGTTGAATTTTTCTGCGATTGACGCTTCACGTGGATAGGCGCGGATAAGCGGGGCGTCCATCGGCAGGAGCACGGGAAACAAAGCAAATTCTGGCTCCGGATATACTGCATCGCCAAACCCAATATCAACCTGCATCGGTATTCGTGCCCCGGCCAGATCGGCGCGGAATGTCACGCGCACGCCGTCGTACTCGTCATCTTCTTTGATTGGCTCACCTTCAACCGATTCAGCATCGAAGAGAATTCCGTCGTCCCCGGGTATGGCGCAGATCGCACGGATGGTTGTTTCAACATCGCGAATGGCAGAGATTCCCCATCCGAGCAGGTCCAAGTCTTTTGTTGGGCGGGGAGTCTGCCCTGTCCAGAGCGTAAACAGCGTCGCGCCCTTGATGGCAAATTTATCGCGATACCGCGAGCGCCCCAAGCGATACAAAAACCTCTCGATGGCATATCTGACGAGGACTCGCTGATAATCCTCGCCCATGCTCTGGGCCAGGTTGAGCAAACGTGCGCGCACAGAGGCCGCCGGGTTCTTGTGTTGATCACGGGTCATAGCGCCTCCATGTACGGGCGGATGACATTGCTGACGCGGCAGATTTTGGCATAACGGTAGATTTCATTGACGGTTGCCTTCTTCTGGCGAAGGCAGTCCTTCAGTGCCTCGACTGAAACGTCAATGCCAATTTTGTTCCGGAATTTGAAGCAATCCGCTACCGTCTTCGCCGCGGAATAGACGCGCACAGAGACGCCTTCGACCATGTATTCCTCGATTCCTACGGTCAGAGATGGCTCCGTGAGGCGAACGATCCTGAGATTGGGAGACGTGATGGCCGGCGTTCTTGCCCCCTTGGGGAGGGCAATCCAGACCGCGGCGGGACTCTGAGTCGTGATTTCGTGAAAAGCGAGCGAGGAAAGCAGGCACAGGATCCCTTCCGGCACGCGCTTTGCCACCTCCGCATACGAGTGGCGCTCTGTGACTTCCGCATCGGGCAGAGTGTAGATCCCTCGTCCGGGCCGATTGAGTCTGCCCTGCTGGTGGAGACGCAGGAGATACTCGCGGGGAATGCCGATGGCCTCGATGTCGCGCGGTCTCACCATCCCGTGTCGGCGGACATACTGCATGGTTTTCTCGAATGTCTTCGCTGGGAGCATAGTATCAATCCGTCATTATTTAATCACTTGTAATGACGTTTAGCAACACTGTAAGGCTAGATAGGCCGATGGCTCAGATCATTCCCAGTCCCTGAACGACAGACGGCGTCTGACTGACTTCGAGGGCAGAGGTCTTCGAGACGTCCGCTGCTAGCTGTGGCGCAAGTTTATTCATGTCGTCGGTGAAGAGCGTCGCCTCATGGCTGGCGCGGGAGAGGGATACATAGCCAAAGCGAGAGTTGAGCAAATCCGGGTGGACGCTAGTATCAGCATGGACGAGGACACGCTCGGCCGTGAGGCCCTGAGAGCTGTGGCTGGTGACCGCATAGCCGTGATCAAGGTGGCGGTGCTCCGCAGGGTTGAACTCGATCTGGCGATTGTTGTCTAAGCGGGCAGAGAGACGGCCATCGGGATGGACCGTTTCTATGACGGCAAGGTCCCGGTTGGCTACGCCCAATGCTTTGTCCGGCGCGGTGAACTGAATGCGGTCGCCAGAGGAAAACTCGCGTCCCGTATCCTTATAAACGCTGACGCCAGTGAGTCGGCGCGGGTCATACGTGGCAGTTCCTCCTGTTTGCTTCGCGACGGTGAGGAGGTTGGCCGTCAGATCAATTGCGACAACCGATCCGTAGCTGCCAGCTTCGATTCCGATGGCTTTACTGCCACGTGCATAGCGGACGACATCGTGAATCTCGTAATGGCTGGTCCATGAACGTTCGGCTCCCGTCATGTCCTGACGCTGGACGAGTACGCGGAATGAATGGTCTTCCGGTGCAACGGTTCCATTGGCCTTCAGCTCCTGGCGAACAGCGAGATTGAGTTCGCGGCGGGATGCGTTGTCCGGCGAGACGATAAGCGTGTTTTGCGGGGATTCAACGTAGCTCTTGGCGATGGCGCGGATGCGCTCTTCCCGGTTGGGAATCTCCTGCACGCGGCCCTGTTTCTGTAGTCCTTCGAGGGCGGCAGAGACGTGGCCATTGGCCAGCAATTCAACCGTGGATTTGAGCGCCGGGTCTTTTTGCCGAACGATCTCATCGAGCTTTGCGGTTCGCATTCCGGCCTCCTGCAACTGCTCGAACGGGCGTCCTGCCTCCACTCCTTGATGCTGGCGAATATCGCCGATCAGGAGCACCCGGTCATTGGGGCTGAGGCGCGCCAGAAATTCGCGCATCTGGTTGGTGCTGGCGAGGCTCGATTCATCGACGAAATAGAAGTGTTTCTGTGGAGACTGTGCCGGTTCCGCCGTGCGTGCGAGGAAGCCTTGCAGGGTGCTGGCCTCGACTCCGGCCTCGCCAAGCTGGCGCGCCGCACGCGATGTCGGGGCGAAACCATCGACCTGATAGCCTTGCGTCTCGGCGGCGCTGCGGATGACGGCAAGCGTAGTGGTTTTACCCGTGCCGGCGAAGCCCTGAATACCTTGAATCCGATCTCGTGAACTGAGGACATCTTCCACCACACTCTGCTGCGCCCGGTTGAGGTGTGGATGGCGGTCTGAAACTCTGATGGACTCCCTGCGCTCCAGAATCGGCTCGATCTGGTTGTGTCCTTCACGCATCCGGTGGACGATTTCACGTTCCGCTTCGATGGTTTTGGCGGTGGTGAACTGTCGGCCTGGCACATTTGTCCGCTCTACGGTTTGAAACTCTCCGGCAGCGAGACGGGCATTGAGATTGCCTCGCACCTGGGCATAGGTAACCTCGCCCATTCCGCGGCGGAGTCCGTCGCGGATCAGCGCCCGTTCATCAACTACTGCTTCTCGTTCAAAGTTCTTGTCACGGGCAAAGGTCAGGGATTCCCGAACCTTCTCTATTGGATTGACCGGTCTCTCCTGACGCTGCTGCCGTTCTCGCGCTTGCCGAACCACGGCCTCGGCCTGATGGCCGAAGTCGGCAGCGAGTTTGCGGTGCGCGGCCATCACCTCCCCTGGGGAATGAATCTCCTTGCGGTCGCGGGTGGAGTGCGCGGCGATCTCGGCGGCTTCTTTTCCGGTGCGGCCCGTGCGCTCAAGGTACTCGCGGATTTGCTGGCTGCGCGGGCTCGATGCGTCGAGGTATTCCTGCGTGTAGCCCTTGATTTCAGGAGCGCCGCTCCGCCCCGTCGTGATCTCGTACCCAAGCTGGCGTAGTCGGTAGGTCAGCTCCGATTGATAGATGGCCGTGGCAAACTGCTGCGAGGCAAAAAGAATCTGTGGCTGGATCGCGCGAGGCTGGCCATTCTCTCGTTCCGTTACGTTGAAGACGACCGCATGAGTGTGAAGCTGCGGCGCGACGTAGCCGTCAACCGGGCGGGCGGTGTCGTGCTCGAACTTTGCCGCGATGAACTTGCCGGTGGTTTCCGGCGGATGATTCCCGCCGATACGGGCTTGGGTGTAGTGTTCGAGCTGGTCGAGGGCTACGCGGACACTCTCGCGGTGGGCCTCGCGAACTCGCTC
>Ga0302140_10012773_pt1 | contig 10287 bp, 14 predicted proteins | sample I_Bog_E1_1_FD_202095 | JGI IMG/M metagenome (GOLD analysis project Ga0302140, IMG submission 202095) | Peat permafrost microbial communities from Stordalen Mire near Abisko, Sweden - I_Bog_E1_1 | ecosystem: Environmental > Terrestrial > Soil > Wetlands > Peat | place: Sweden: Abisko, Stordalen...
CACTGACGAGCTTTTAAGGTATCACTCGCACTCAGAAGTTCAACGAAGTGATGGTCTCTATGGAGGTCTTATCGTTCATAGACCACAAACTGAGGATGTGGATGAATATGAGCTGTATAACTATACTGAAGAGCAGTTACTTCTCATTGGTGACTGGTATCATTATAGCGCCAAAGAAGTTCAAGCAAGCTACCTCACATTCATGAGCTCAGGTCACGAGGTAACTTAAGATTTTCATCTTGTTTTCCAAATATGCTTTGACTAATTACTTTCAAGCCAGTTCCAGATTCACTATTGATCAATGGTCTTGGAAGATTCAACTGCTCTATGGCTGTCCGATCGCGTCCTGTTGACTGTCATAAGACACAAACACCAAATTTGATGCTGGAAGCACAAAAAACTAGGCTGAGAGTTGTCAACGTTGGGTGAGATGCTCGTCTTTACCCCGACATCTTATTATTTGAAACTATCAAACTATAAATACTGAATTCTTGTTAGGACGCTGGCCGGATTCAATATCACTATTCCCGGAGGAGAAATGAGTGTTGTTGAGATTGATGGAGGGAACCAGATCGAACCAACGCCGCCTGTCGATTCTATTGGAATACTCTATCCCGGGGAGCGAATGGATGTGATAGTGTCTGGTAACCAAATTACAGACCTGATAATCTCACTTGACCAAGAGTCAAAGCCACTCTCCCTTTTTCGGCCGCTGCTAATGTTATCTTAGAAATTTCGTCTTTCAGAATCAAGCTCTCACTTCAGTTCAAACCTTCCCCGTCGCATCTCCCAGCAGAAACGTTCGATCTGTAATTGAGCAGACAGAGCCACCCATTGCGATGGAGTTCGATCTCTCTACCGCCCGTGGTCAGACCTTTTCGCCTCCAATGGACGAACACGCAAATCAGACAGTCTTAATCTACAACCACCTTGAAATGCTCTCACACTTTGATCACATACCAATGGGCTTCATGAATAGGACGAACTGGATTCCACAGCTAGAGCCACTCATTCACGCACCTAGAAGCGAATGGGATGAGCATCAATTCGTTCCGCAGATCGTAGGAAATTCGGAGTGGGTGGACATCGTTGTCAACAATAGAGATGATAAGGGGCATCCTTTCCATCTTGTACGTCTTTATCCCAATTTCCCCTGCATCCTGGCTAGATTAATTAATGTGTGTCTAGCATGGTCACAATTTTTACGTGCTCACTCGACACGTATTCCCCCGCCGAGCGGGATATCGCACTTACAACCCCTTCGACCCTCCAGCAGCATGGGACGACGTTCTCTATCCAAAGCCAAATTTGATTAGCCCAACACTAAAGGACACAGTGCATATACCAAGGAGGGGATATGTCATTTTGAGAATCAAGGCCGATAATATAGGAATATGGCTTTTTCACTGTCATGTACTTTGGCATCAGGGGACGGGAATGGCTATGGCGTTCGAGGTTACTTAGCAGAATAATGATGATAGATAGCGGTTCCTTAATAGATTGCACTATTCTAAACTGGAACCCCTCCATCGCATACCTCGGAACATAAGAAATTTGCACCGTTTATTCATTGTCCAGCTTCATAGAAGAACATCAGCAGCAAACTCTTCCACAATTACTACACAGCATATACTCCCTTCCCACGTTACAGATTTAAGCGACTTCACCAGCAGCTTTCATAATGAACTTCGCCACAATTTCTGGCTGGCTCAGATACGGACAATGACCCGAGTCAACCTCCAGCACCATCTCAATGTTCGCTCGCTTGATGACCTGACGGACCTGTCTGAGAGGGATCGATTTATCTTTCAAGCCGAGGATGTAAGCAGACGGAATGTGATTCCAGGCCTCGTAGGTAAGTGGTGATGCGAGAGCCCTATGCAAAACCCTATTAGCAATTATTTCTTCTACCAAATCTGAGTAAGAAGTCCTTACCCAAGAGAGGAAGATGTCATACGGCTGCCCCAGTACTTTGCTTTCTCCTCTGGGAGATCATTATAGAATCTCATCGCGCCATCTGTGATAATCGAAGTCCCATCCTATTCCGTTATTAGATGTCCCACTTCAACTCAACACGATTTAGAAGACGTACCTCAGCCACAACATGAAAATCTTCGTTTTCGTCCTTCACAAAATCAGGATCAAGATCGGGGCTTTGCATAACCTTGTAGAAATTCTCAAACATAGAGACTCCCGCCTCCGGCAAGAGTATCCCAATGTAAACCAATCGAATTAATCCTCCCTTCTTTCCTTCCTTTTTGCGCTCGACTTTCGAGAGGTGGGGAAGTGCTTCGCTGCCTGGGATGCTGCCGCCTGAGTGCATGACTACGACGACTTCTTTACCGGCTTCAACAAGCTCGCTGATAGTGTTGCAAACGTAGGTCACATCTTGAGAGAAGTCTGGGTGGCCTGGATGGGCACTGGTGCTGGGAATGGATAGTGGGATGCATGGATAGCCTGCAATGGAGAGGAGGGTGATGAGAGGTGTGAAGCCTTCTGGTGTGTGCCAGGCACCGGGGATAAGGACAATTACTGGTTTTGAGGAGGACATGGTTTTGAGAGTGCAGGTGTAAGTACTTGAAAAGAGGAAGTCTGGTACAGTGAAAACTAAAGAGCGACACGAGATCACTCTTCAAGCTTCAAGCGCACTTTCAACCGCGAGTGCAAAGATTATATAGTCGAGTGCCGGACGATTCGTACCCCGCGCCAAAAATTGTTGAGATACGGCCAAGCACTTCAAGCTGCACAGCAGGGGCATACTTGTCCTACACGGTCCACATGCAAGCACTTCTGCGTTACATTCATTTACTGCTGCCAGTCATATCAAATGAATTTGTCAGAAATCTATGAGAGAAAGCAGTTTGTTTAACTGGTTTTGCAGTTTGGTGGGTATTGTCGTCCAGATTAAGCATAGCATCTCACCACGCATCCTCTCGTGCAGCCGCCCTTGCATATTGCTTACTTCGACTCCGGATCTCACATCAGCAGCCTTATGAGAAGACGCGCCTCTCAAGCCTCAAGTAATCGCACACGAGCCACCCAAGCCACCGTTTCAGATTTGTCCATATAAATGGGAAACAAACCGACAACCAAGAACTATGCCTCAAGCGAGATTTAGAATAGGGGGGCGGTCTCACGTGACTTCGGGTGACGAATGTGGACTGGAGTCAAAGACCTCGGATCGAGAGGCCAATACTACAAGGATGTTTTAGGTAAGTACAGAAAATCAAATACAGTAAAGTCATCCCTCGAGGATTTTTTTTCAGCTTTGCCATAGTATATCGTATCAGAAAGCACAGTTCAATGTTCTCCGATTACAGGATTGTAATTAGTATTTCCGTACCACAGAAACTTCCTGCTGAACAAACTATTCTCCACCCAGGCTATCTTTCAATTATGCAAGAACTCGCCTATCCTTTCACTGAACTCACAGAATGGAGAGATTGTTGCTCTTTTCTTACAAACACGAGGACTTTCAAGCATGGAGTTAAGAAGGTATAAGAATGGCCCGGGGTTTAGTTGCCTCTGGCCCCATACTACCCACGATAAATAGAAATTCTGTTGCACATCGCGACCATAACTCCGAGCCGCCGGAATTACATGGACTCTTGTATTTCGAGCAAAACGGATATATGTTAGTCAAGTTACATGGTTTCCGACAAATCCGGACGAAATATGCGCGGGAAGGCCGGCGGGTTGGAGATAAGACCGGTGGCGCGCGGTAATAACCCAGCTTCGGACCTCTCGGCTTTTTCGTCCGCTGCGAGGAACGGCGATTATTTATAATTGTTATAAACGTTGGAATTTGCATGACCGTAATTACTCGTATATCGTTCCTGCTCAAGAGTGAAATAAACAAATATACACTAGACATACGGACACGGGGTGACGCGGGGACGGAAACGGAGTAGAAGCGGAGAAGAGGGCAAACCCGTCCTTCCCGGAACATCGTCAACTTCACCATCCATTAAATATACTCACTACAGACTCAAAGTTGAAGTATTTGGATCCAACGCTCTGTTTAGTACAGATTCCTACGATCACTCACCCCGTTCCGGAGTTCCGGTTCGTCAGCCACCCCGCCAGTCACCTCCGCGGAATCTCCACCTCGATGTTAGACGAACCCAAATCTCACCTCATCGTGAATCTGGGACGTCTCGCGCACCAATAACTCGTATTCAGAATGAAGAAATGAAGTTTTGTTGCACGTAGCACTTCGGCGTCGGAAAACTTCGAAGCCCGACGGGGCGGGGCGGGCTTTCTGCGAAAGCCGAATGCTTCATGTGGCATTTCTTTTGGAGAAATTTAATGCAGGAGCTTTGCGAGTTGGTTTTCATTACCAATACACGAAAGCTGCTTGGCTATACGAAGCTGAAAATAATATGAAGACTTTGCTTCTTGTGAGGCGTATTCTTGCACAAGATGATTGGCTCCACTTGTATTAGCAAGCAAAACCTCCGTGGATACTGACACAGAGTCGTTCTCTAATCCAGAGAAAACATTTAAAGTGTAATGCTCAATCTAAGGACCGGGAGGATTCTATAATAAGCAAGTCCAGATCAGAAACCTTCTCAGGTTACGAGTGCTCCTCAAGCAGAATGCTGCAGCACTCGGACAGCACTAACTCAGATCTTATTCTTAATTCAACCTTATATAATCCCTCTAGTATACACAACCGTAAGTTAACACACAGTCTTGGCTGCGATGCATTCATTGAGAGGTAGTCCGTAAGACTCGCCCTCTCAATCTCTTGTGAGCAGATTTTGCAATTGTAGAACAGCAATCTGTTCCACCTGCGAGACGCAAGAGTAAGATTTTTTCCCTGTACTCCTTAGAACAGCCAAAAAAATTCGTTGAAAGTAACACGAAACAGGGGAAGGACTTTCCACCTAAATTTACTTTTGTAGATTATATATATTCATTCAAAATCTCTGCCAAGCGCTTCATCTTCACGGTGCATGCAACATTGGACTTCTATCCTCTAGCTAGATAATGTTAAATAATCGCTACGACGAAGGTCATACGAGTCCGTCTACGGATCGTCGTTGATATTATAATCCGCTGATCATATTTTTTTAATCTTATAACGTCTTTCTTTACAGAATGCATTCGAATTTATTCCTACTTATATACCCAGAATACAAATGCCTGGACTGAAGTGATAATAGTCGCCAGCCCAGACATAACGCCAATTCCCAAATCAACGCTCTTGGTCAGAACTCCGACAACAACCCCAGACCCGATACATAAAATCATGCCCAAGAGAATAGAAACCCAGATCACAAACCACCTCAACTTCCGTCTAATAAAGATAACCTGCCTGTCTTCTTGAAGAGCTGAGGCCGGAGGACTGACCTCAAACTTGTCATTCTTTCTAACAAACCCCTCGGTCGAACCCAAAACTTCAGGGTTTCGAAAGCCTGCCGTGAGATCGGGATCTTGCCTTCTATCTGAGACTAAGACACAACGAGGGCCTCCTTGCGCCTCGAGATCGGTAGCACTGTACTGCACAGCGTGTGAGTACATGTTCAATTATTCGAAAATATGGGCTGATAAGCCACCTATACCTCAGAAAGACGGGCCACCTCGACCACGTGGTCCCAGAATATACCAAATTTGCGCCAAGTATTATACGGCGCCTGTACATTTACGCGACTGTATTCAAGTCGGAGTTTTGCTACCGCTATCGATGCCGTATCACCTAGCGAAAGCTCCAGTAGGTGCAAGTATGCCGTGTCACCCCGCTTCTGACATGCGAATCGCCACTGAGTTTTGGCGAGAGGAGTCGACGAAGTGTGCATTCTTCCGTGAATACAAAGTTGACGAAATTCAGATATCCAAATTGATTGGGAGAGTAAAGTACTATTTTGAAGTCATAGCTTGTCATAACTTAGAATTCATTCGAGAATGTTATCAGGATGTGGGCCATCTGACAAATATATACCTGTCGCATGCCACGCCTGTCTCCTCACCCAGTTTCTTGCGCACTCGCGGGAAGTAATAGACAGTTGCGTTTAGATGGGATGGCATCTCGACCTCTGTGCGCTAATCAATATGTTCCAACACTCTTACCACGCAAACGAGAGATTCGGGGGTTTTAACTTCAACCTGCTCCAAGGTTAACGCCTGTTTGAGCGTTAAGGATCGATGCTGATGATCTCATTGGTCAATTCAGCGGGCTGAGCTGAAACTGCACAGCCACCCAGCCACCCAGCCGCCGACGCGCCTCTACTTCGTAACGCCAATCTGCGCGTTAACGCGTTGAGGGGTTCGAGCTGATAGAACTTCGAAGAACTTCGACAGCCCTGCCTTACTTCTTCCCTTTATCGCCTCGTCATTTGCATCTGGCCAACACTGTGCCTATCAAGGTCGTTGGAGATCAACTTGTATGAATTGATGCGTTGTTACGACCTCCATTGCCAGGCCAAACTCGCTGGTTTCAATTTGCTTCCCACACCCTACGACAGACTTCAGCATCTCAAGCATGGCAGGAATGCCCTCATCGAGACGGCTCAGGGATCCTTGTACGTTTCCTTCCCTTACGCTTTATTATCTGGTGTGGAGTCGCCTCTTCTGCCCAGTTATGCTGACGTCCTTCGCAGACAGAACCCCGAGCCCTGAGCCTGCTCCACCTAGAGTTAGAAGAAAGACGGGAACGATAGAAGATTATGGGTTCACCGCAACGAAATCAGTCAATTCCTACAGACGACGTATGTCCCCCAAGAATGCAATGGCGACTGCAGAGCCCGGACAATCTTCACCTGTCTTGGAGTCGGAATTCTCTTCACCAGGCTCCGTGCCCTCATTATCCACCACACCAAACTCAGTACGAAGCTCCGAATACATTGCAACGCCAAAGAAACAAGGAGGAATACACCTTTTCTCAAAAGAAGTAGAAAGCGAATCGCAATGGGAATCGGAGTTGCACACCAGCCGGGTTTGGAAACGTTCAATAGCAGCTTGTCAGAACACAATTGCTCTTTCAAGTGAAGCTATTCAAACCCGGCATATCCCACAACCTATCGATGAGATTGACCATCCAGAAAGTTTGAGACACAACGTGGACCAGACCATAGTAATCCCAGCTACTCCGAAACGTCAAGTTATACGTCCTTACGATTCGCAAACTTGTTCTTTAGCAAGGTTTAGAAGTCAATACAGACGGCATCCTCTTTCTATGTGGTCCATTGTCGCATGTGTTGTTCTCCTCCAGCGATATATCAAAGGTCGATCGAATCGCCAAGGCAAATTATCACGCTACGGCGAAAAGGCCGTAGTATCTCAGGCTACGTTACGAGCAATCCCATCGCCTGTGCCGAGTTCAAAAATTTCCGAAATAAAGTAAGCGCATTGTTTAATGTTTGTCTAGCACGATACTCTTGTACTGACCAAAACTCCAGCCCATGGCTCCTTCAGATTGAGAACTCGAATTCATGTTCCGACAGCGACGCTGTCGAGTCCCTGGCAGGCGATGCGACAGAAGATGATTCTGAAGCGGGGGGATTCATGTGGTGTGGGAAGGGTGTTGACACTCACACCATACATTGGGAGCGACGAGTGGCCCTCGAGGACATCATGGAGCTAGCCCAGCATGCTTTGAGCCATCTGCCACCGGAGACCATGACAAAGGTGCTTGGTGATGTGAGGACCTTGTTTGATTCACGACCGTCCCAACTTGCCTCATCAGGCAATTGCAGCACATCTTCGTCTTTCGACTTTTCTCAACCTGAAGGTAACTACGAAAGCACAGTTCCCATCCGCAGGGGCCAAAAGAGATCTCTAGATGAAGGCGATGAGCAACTGCCGAACAACGAAGACAACAATCCCCGTAAGCGGCAGAATCTACATGGGACGTTAGACGCAGAATCCCGCCCGATGTGGGCTTGCCCTTTCTATAAGCGGGAGCCTCATCGATACTGTGATAAAACAGAGCTGGGCGACTTTAGAAAATGTGCAAGGAGCCCTGGATTTCCAGAAGTTCATCGGGTAAAGTCAGTATATCCAATATCATTCTGGTCTATGCTTACATGTTCTTAGAGGTCACCTTCAGAAGTGCCATTCCTCCCCGATATACTGCAATAGGTGTTATACTGTTGTCAATGATAACAAAGAACTTGAGAACCATCAAAGAAGAACACCTGCGTGCGATGTCAAACCTCCTTCACGAATCGAAGGCCTCACTAGCGAGCAGAAGAAGCTCCTGCAACCCCGTGATAGAGGCAGATCTGAGGAGGAAAGGTGGAAGGCCATGTATAAGATATGCTTTCCAGATGATGAAGTCGTTCCAAGCCCATGTAGGAAACCCCATGTTCAACGTATGTTTGGCCACTAATCTTATTTCAAAGATTATGTTCATCACTCCCGGGAATTTGCTGAGCTTAGGAGAGACGTGTTGGGAATAATTCGAGCAGAAGCACAATCGGTAGGTAATTTCGATCTGGCTCGGTTGTTACAAAATGTGGAGGGAGCTTTCAATGCACAACGTTCAACTCATGCTGAGCCACCTGGTATCCGGACACCATCAACAAGCGATTCGAGCCATTCGAGCAACACATCTGAAGGGTCATCCAACCAAGCTACAGCACGGGAAATGTGCCAAAGAACGCCGTCGGTAACACGAACCACGAGACAACTTGCCTCTGTGACTGGATGTGGCGAAACCCTGCAAGTTCCTTATATTGATGAAGTGGACGAGCGGTCGGACTCTACTATGGGAGTTGATGGAACGCCAACTCTTCCTTATGTATCTCAATTTCCAGAGTCCGACAATTTCGCAAGCTTTGACCAGCCAGATGAAAGCGCACCTGTGTATTTTCGCGGCTTTGCTGCTCCAGTACCCCAATTGGATTTTGGCCAGCACCAAATCGACCAGGAATACGCCGATCTCGACGATTTCAATTTCCCTCAACAAGATTTAGATAGCATGCTAAATCTATGAGTTCAGTGTGGAGCAATCAAAGGCGGTTCCGGTAGCATTAGACAGGCGTAATAGAGGGAGGAGAAAAGAATACACATTTTATATCCTCTTTTTATCGTCTGTCTCTAAACTCTATCAAGTGGAAGGCAAATAAACACCAGCAGAATGCAGCTGGGTACCCCGCCTTGTGGCGTTGCGGGGCAAGGACAGCCCCAACATATATGCTTCCATCCTCCCAAGAAACACACTTGTTATTTCTCGTTCATGCGTCGGTGTGTGGAGAGTAGTAAAACAGAAAGGTAAGACGAGGCTTTCGAGAACCGTGAGCCGAAGTGGGACCTTTTAGTAGTGTAGGGGGGCGGACGTAGCAAGCAGTGATCCCACATAAAGCAAGCACTAAAACAAGAACGCAAAAGCAAGCAGTTTAGAACACGTGGAAAGAGCACAGCAAATCAGGAGTCAAGTAGAAGTAGTATTAGAAGTAAGAAAAGAAGGTGTCTAGCTAGTCCTGACGAGATGAGAGCTCTTTATAAGAGCGTCAAGTCAGCTGACCCGTTGCGCGAAACGGTGCACGTGACATGACCACAAAACACCAAAAAATGAAGGAAACTAGCTAAGTACGTGGCGCCCAGCCGCACTACTTAGGCAACCACTCGACTTTAATTATAAAGCAAAATGCCTACCTTGTTGAATGGAGCAGACATTCCGTTCATTCTATACGGCACAGCAAGGAGGGAGCAAAAGGAAGCACCTGACGTCCCGGGTGCGTTACAAAGGGGTTATCGGGCCCTTGACACCTCAAGTTCGAGACGTTTCCACAATGAAGCAATTGATGGGCAATCCATAATGGAGTTTCTTACCAACAGCGGAAACTCTACCTCTCGAGAGGAAATATTGATACAATCTAAGTACGCACCGCCGTCCGGGCAGGCCGAGCCTTGGCCTTATGAGATTACGGACGACATCGTAGGGCGCGTATTCAAGAGTGTGCTCCGCAGTGCTTCTGATCTTGGTGTGGAAGTCATTGATGTATACTTCCTCTCCACCCCACTCAAGTCCCTCGAGGAGACTTTGGAAGCTTGGTGTGCCCTAGAGCATATTGTAGCTCGTGGTGGGATCCGCTACCTCGGAATTGCCAATGTTAAAACAACAAGGCTGCGAGAGCTCTGCAGTCAGGCGCAATCAAAGCCCAAATTTGTCCAAAATTGGTTCCAGAAAGCAACAGGATACGACCAGGAAGTTGTGCGGTTCTGCAGGGAGAACGATATCGTGTACCAAGCATTTGGGATTTTTGACGAAGCCAACGCTTTTCTCTTAGATTGCGATCTTGTTAGAAAGAGGGCAATTGATAAGTCAATAAACAGTCATCA
>Ga0302140_10012775_pt1 | contig 10287 bp, 7 predicted proteins | sample I_Bog_E1_1_FD_202095 | JGI IMG/M metagenome (GOLD analysis project Ga0302140, IMG submission 202095) | Peat permafrost microbial communities from Stordalen Mire near Abisko, Sweden - I_Bog_E1_1 | ecosystem: Environmental > Terrestrial > Soil > Wetlands > Peat | place: Sweden: Abisko, Stordalen...
CCGCGGAACTAAAGCCATTCCCGAATACAAAACACGGTTTTTCGAGTGAGTTAGGTGGGGGTGCGGAGGAGGAGGTAGCCGCCGGTGAGGCCGAAGAGGATGTCGGGGGACCAGGCGGCGACGGCTGCGGGGAGGTAGTTGACGCTGCCCATGGCGTCGAAGAGGCCGGCGACGACCCAGTAGCCGAGGGCGATCGCGATGGCGAAGGCGAGGCCGGTGAGGGAGCCGCGTTTGCCCATGGAAAGGGCGAACGGAATGGCGAGGACGGCCATGACGATGGTGACGAGCGGGTAGGCGAGCTTGTGGTAGAGCTGGACACGGAGGCGCATGGTGTCGAAGCCGCTCTGGCGGAGGTCACCGATGTAGCGCTGGAGCTGGCCGAAGTTCATTTCCTGAGACTGGAGGTTTTCTTTCTTGAAGTACTCGGGGGCTTCGCGGAGTTCGGGGAAGCTGGCTTGCTGGAATTCGCGGAATCCGGCTAGTTCCGGGCCTTTCCAACTGCGTTCCCAGCCGTTTTCGAAAAGCCAGGATTGTGTTTTCCCGTCCCAGAGGACGCGGGAGGCGAAGACGCGTTTGGAGATGGCAAAGGTCTGGGGGTCGAACTCGAAGAGGGTGAGGTTGGCGAAGTCGTTGGTGTCGGGGTCGAAGAACTGGTAGTAGAAGATGTGTCCGGGCTGGCCGGGCTGCTGCTGGCCGAAGATCCACTTCTGGTCGGGGTGGAGGGTGGTTTGGGGTGGGCGGCCTTTGATTTCGTTGCGGAGGGCTTCCTGCTTGCGGTTGGCCTGGGGCAGGTAGGATTGGTCGAAGGCGAAGAGCGCGCAAGCCAGGATGCCGGCGATGGCGACGATGGGAATGACGAGCCGGTAGAGGCTGATACCGGTGGCCTTCATGGCGGTGAGTTCGCTGGTGCGGTTGAGCTCGCCGAAGGTGACGAGGGCGGCGATGAGGACGCTGAGCGGGGTGATCTGGTAGAGCATGCTGGGGGTGAGGTTGATGAGGTATTCACCGACGATGGTGAGCGGTTTGTGGTTGCGCAGGATGTCGCCCATGAGCTCGAAGAAGGTGAATACGAGCATGAGCAAGACAAAGCTGACCAGGACGAGGACGAAGATCTTGAGGAACTCGCGGAGGACGTAGGCGTCGAGGATGAGGGGAAATCGGCGGCGCTTGAAGCGGGGAACCTGGCGGGGCAGGTGCGAGCGGACGCGCCGGCGGACGCTACGGGGACGCCAGCGGGCGAAGAAACGAGTCCAGGAGTTAATGGTTGGGTCCGGAGGCGTATTGCCGTAGTGAGCCGGCTCCGGTTCCGGCTCCTGTTCTTCCTGGGGTTTGGGGCGCGCCTGGAACAGGGAAGTGATCTTGTTGAGAACGACTCCGCCGGTGGCCATTTGGCTGAGCAGGAAGAGGCCGACGATGGCAAAGAGTCCGTTGGCGAGCCATACGGCGACGACGACGGGGAGTTTTCCTTCCTTGCCCCAGGCGATGCCGAAGTTGGAGAGCAGGTAGTAGACGAGGACGAGCAGAAGGGTGTAGACGAAGGCCATGCTCTTGCCGCCGCGTCTGGAAGCCGCGCCGAGCGGGACGCCGACGAGCATGAGGACGAGGCACGCGGCGGGGTAGGCGAGGCGGCGGTTGAATTCGATGAGATAGTGGCGGCTGTCGGGGCCCTTCGTCTCGCGGGCGGCCTGCAGGAGCTGGCGGTTATTCATGGCGAAGATGGGGGTGTCGAGGCGCCCCAGGTGAACGTCGCTCTGGGGGCTGAAGGCGAGGGGCCGATCGGTCTGGGCGAAGTGGGTGATATTGTACTGGCCGGGCTGGTTGGCGACCATGTTGTGCTCGGAGCCGTTGCGGAGGCGGATGAGCAGGCCCTGCTCGCTGTCGTTGGCGACGGTCGCCGACTCGGCGGTGGTGATGCCGGGGGTGGTGGGATCGGTGACATCGGCGATGAAAAGCTGCTTCCAGTTTGAGGCGTCTGTGCCGGAGACGACGTTTTGCACGTAGACGACGGTATTTTTGAAGTCTTCGTAGAAGACGCGGGGCTGGATTTCGAAGGAGGCCTGGGAGGTTTCGAGCTCGCGCTGGAGATCGAGGATGGCCTGGTTGGCCTTGGGGGAGATGTAGAGCGAATTCACCAGGCCGAGGACGGTGCCGAAGATGGCGATGATGGAGGCGACCCGGACGAAGTACCAGATGCCGAAGCCGGAGGCGCGCATGGCGATGATTTCGGAGTCGGCGGCGAGGCGGCTGAGGCCGAGCAATACGCCGACCAGAACGGCCATGGGGATGGTGACGAGGAAAGTGTTGGGCAGGGTGAAAACGAAGGTCTGCAATACAGCTGTAAAGCTGGAGCTGTTGCGGACGACCATCTCGAGGATGTGCTCGAGATCGCGCATGAAGAGGATGAAGGTGAAAAGCGCGCAGCCAATCAGCGAGTAGGAAGAGATTTCACCGAGAATGTATCGAGTGAGAATGCGCACGGGTCGAGGCCTTCTCTGAGTCTACGGCATGAATGCGGACGGGTTGGCTTCAAGAGCTTTGCCCTGGCGCGAGAGGGGCGCGCCAGCCGCGGAGGCGGAGGCTGTTGGCGAGGACGCTGACCGAACTGAAGGCCATGGCGGCGGCGGCCATCCACGGGGTGAGCGTTATGTGGAAGGCGGGATAGAGGGCTCCGGCGGCGAGCGGGATGCCGAGTATGTTGTAACCGGCGGCCCAGACAAGATTCTGGCGCATGATGCGAACAGTCGCCCGGGCGAGGGCCACGGCGTTGCAGATGCCGGTGGGTTCGCCGGTGAGCAGGAGCACGTCGCCGGCTTCCTGGGCGAGGGCGGCTCCGGCGCCCATGGCGATACCGGCGTCGGCCTGGGCGAGGGCCGCGGCGTCGTTGATGCCGTCGCCGACCATGGCGACGCGCTTGCCCGCCTGCTGCAGGGCGCGGATGCGGGCGACTTTTTCGGCGGGGAGCAGGCCGGCGGCCACCTCTTGAATGCCCGCGGCGGCGGCGATAGGCGCGGCGGCGCTTTGGGAGTCGCCGGTGAGCATCAGGACCTGAATGCTGTGCTGCGAGAGCCAGGAAATCGCAGCTGGGGCGGAGGGACGGAGAGCGTCCTGGGCGTCGAAATAGCCGGCTAGCTTGCCATCGACTGCCAGCCAGAGCCGCGTCGCGCCAGCGGCGGGTGCGGGAACGGAGGCGGCTTCCGGAACGGGAAGAGACTCTTCGGCGAAGAGTGCCAGGTTGCCGAGCAGGCAGGGCCGGTCCTGCACTTTGGCGGTGAGCCCGCGTCCGCTCACCACCTGCACACCGGCGGCCGGCTGCCAGGAGAGGTCGAGCTCTCTTGCGCGGGAGACGACCGCGAAGGCGAGCGGATGGGTGGAGTGATCTTCGATGGCGGCGGCTGTGCGCAACAGATCTTCGGCCTTCCAGCCGTTGAGCGGGACGATTGCGGTCAGGACGGGCTTACCGAGGGTTAGAGTGCCGGTTTTGTCCATGGCCACAGCGTTGAGGGTGGAGAGGCGCTCGAGGGCCTCGCCGCCTTTGATGAGTACGCCGAGTTGAGCTCCACGGCCGATGGCCACCGTGAGCGCGGCGGGAACCGCGAGGCCCATCGCGCAAGGGCAGGCGATGACGAGCACGGCGACAGTGTTGGCGATGGCCAGAGGAAGACTGTGGGCGGCCAGGAGCCAACCGGAAAAGGTGGCGACCGCCAGCACGAGCACGACCGGGACAAAGACGGCGCTGGCGCGGTCGGCCAGGCGCTCCATGGGGGCGCGGGAGCCTTGCGCCTGCTCGACGAGGCGGGCGATCTGGGCGAGGGTGGTCCCGGTTCCAACCTGCTCGGCCCGGCAGGCGACCGCGCCGTCGTAGTTGAGCGTTCCCGCGAGGACTTTGCCGCCGACGGAGCGCTCGACGGGGAGGGATTCTCCGGTGAGCATCGATTCATCGACTGTGGTGCGCCCGGATTCGATGAGGGCGTCGACGGGGAAGCGCTCGCCAGGGAGGACTACGACCAGATCGCCCGTCTTGACCTGATCCAGCGGGACGACTTGCTCGGCAAACTCGCCGGGAACGGCGGTTGGCCGGCGGAGGCGGGCGGTTGCCGGTTGCAGGTGCGCCAGAGCATCGACGGCGGCGAGAGCTCCATGGCGGGCGCGCGCCTCGAGCCACTTTCCGAGGAGGAGAAAGCCGAGAATCAACAGCACCGAGTCGAAGTACACATTGCGGCTGCCGTCTCCGGGAGATACGGTTGTGGCTGCCGAATAGGCAAAGGCTACGCCGGTACCGAGCGAAACCAGGGTATTCATGTTCGTTTCGCCGTGCAAGAGGGCTTTCCAGGCGCTGACGTAGATGCCGCGCCCGGCCCAGGCGGCGAGCAGGGCGGTGAGCGTGAGGAGACTCCAACGGAGGGGCGATTGCGGTAACCGGTAGAGCCAGGGCAGCAAACGCATCAGTGCATGGTCGCCCGCGCCCATGGCCGCGCCGAGCGGCATGGACAGAAGCATCGCGGCCGATCCGGCAGCGATGGTGGCCGCGGCCTTCCAGCCGGCTTTGGTTTCGCTGGAATCTGGCGCGGCGGATTTGTTCTCGCCGCGCGGGAGCACGGCGTCGTAGCCGGAGTCGCGAATGGCCTGTACGAGGGCGGCGGGCTGGGTCAGGGTTGGGTCAAAATCGACTGAGGCGCGGTGGCGCATGAGGTCGACGTGGGCCGTAGTTACCCCGGGCGTGGAGAGCAGGGCTTGCTCCACATGGTGCTGGCAACTGGCGCAGGTCATGCCGAGGACGGGGAAGGCGATCGATTCGACATCGGGGGTGGCCTGCACCGGCGCGGGGCTCATTGGCGGTCAGCCCTCCACGTGAGCGGCGAATCCGGCCTTTGCCAGAGCGGCCAGGGCGGTCTCCGCCGGTGCGGTATCGCCGCTTTGATCCGGTGCGGTGAAGCGGGCCGCGCCGATGCGGACTTCTTCAACGGTGAAGGGGCCAGCTGCGCCGATCGCCTGAGTGACGCGGCGAATGCAGGAGCCGCAGTGCATGCCATCGATGCGGAGAGTGATTTGGGCCATGCGGGGGATGGTCCTCCGACTTTAGGATACTCCCGCTGGGCTGGAACGCGCCGCGCCGTGTGCTTAGAAGAAAGGGCGATCGCATGAACTGAAAATGCAGCCCGCACCGAAATACGCCTCATCTTCGGCAAGAAAGGGGGGGTGGCCTACTTGCGTTAAGTATTGGCTGTAATGTGTTGATTTGGAGTCGGTTAGTGGGTGGTCGCATGCCACTTAAGGTGCGCTTTTGTGCACTTTTTCGCAGCCATTCCATGCCCATTCGGGGTGAAGCGCGACCCCAAGAGCATGCCGCCGCACCGTTTCTTTAGATTCTACATTAGCTCGAAGTAATTCTACGCAATGGTGCGGAAGAGGGAGCCGGCCCGCAGGGATTTGGGCCGATGAGCTGACCGGATTCGAGATTGCCGCCCATTCATGCGACTGCCATGGCTTAGAAGAGCGGCTCCAATTCCGGTATGGGTTGATTGCCTTTGGGATTGCGGGCGGCTGGCTGGGCGCATTCGTTGGCGGTGCGCAGGGAGTCGGGCCCTGAGAGCTTGGCGACGGCCAGAGTCTGCTCCACTTCGCGGAGGACGACGACGGGAGAGCGGCCGCGGCTGGAGGTGACGCCGAAGCAAGCCGAGATCCGGACCGGGACGCCTTCGACCAGAAAAGGTTCGCCGAAGATATCCATGCGCAGGCGCTCGGCCAGCATGACCGCGTCGACGGTGGAGCAACCGGGGAGGGCGAGGAGGAACTCGTCCTTGCCGATGCGGCCGAGCAGGTCGTAGCTGCGCAGGAGACGGCCGATGCGGGTGGCGATCAGTTGCAGGAGTTCGTCGCAGGCTTCAAGTCCGAGTTCGGTGTTCCAGTGGCCGAAGTCGTCGATGTCGAGAAGCACAAGGCAGAGGGCGCCGCGCAGGCGCTGGACCCGGTCGGTTTCGCGGAAGAGGATGGAGAGCATGGCTTCGCGGTTGAGGGTGCCGGTGAGGCGGTCGTGCTGGACCTGACGGAGGGCGGCTTCGCGTTGGTGCTCGAGCTCGCGCTGCAGGGCGTGGGTGCGCTGCATGGTGCTGAGGTGGGTGGCCCATTCGGTGCGGTCGGCGTCGCGGGGGATGATGTCGTCGACGATGCCCTCGTGAAGGCGATCGGCCCAGGTGCGGGCGTACTGGCCGGCCCACGCATCGCTGCCGGAAGGGTGCTGCGGGTCACGGGCGCGCGTTTCGGCGACGAGGGCGATGGAACAGTTTCGGGCTGCGCCGCGCTCGTGGATGCCGGCGAGGAGCTCGCCGCTGGCGACGCCGGACAGGCCGATATCGAGCAGGATGACGCCGGGAGCGCGCATGGCGGCGGCCTTCGACAGGGTCGCTTCGCTGCTGTGAGTGGTCTCGATTCGGATTCCGAGGGACTTGAGCAGGGTCTGCAGATGGCTGGCGAGATCTGGGTCCATGGAGGCGAGCAGGACCGATGGTTTGGATTTGAGAAGCATTTGGGGAAATCCTCCGCAGGGAACTCATCGGAGGAAATTAGAGAAACCTTAGCTTAGAGCGTGGAATATCTGAAATTTCTTAGGCGATGGGCGAAAAAACGGGGTGGGGGTGGGGGGGTGTCTTTGCCTGGGCTCCAAGTATAAGAAACGATTGGGGTTAGGGGTAGAAATCGGGGTGCATTTGCGCGTCGAGCGTCCTGTAAGTGGTTGATATTATGAGGGTTAGAGATTGTTCTTTGCGCGTTATGCGCACTTTTTTGCGCGCAATTCGCAGGGTTTGACGCCGATTTTCGTTGGGAATGACCGACGGGTCGAGCGCCGACGGGTGTTCTTGATTCAGTATGCGCCTTCGATGATTAATTCTCTGCAAGGGCAGCCTAATTTTGTTCCGGAGCGGCTGGCTCGGGAGTTGGGCGTTGGGGGACTACGAAGGTGAGGGTGTTGGATTCGACGGTGACGGATTTGGCGGGGTTCCAGGGGTAGGATTCGCGGGTAACGTAGATGGTGTAGGAGCCGGGGATGCGCAGGTCGGTGAAGCTGCCGACGGGGATGTTTTCCTCGTCGAAGTCTCCAGGCTGAATCTCATTGAGCGTTTCGTTGGTGGGGCAATCGACGGCGGCGCGGCTTCTCTCAAGCTGGCGCATTTCCTTGTTCTCTGGAATTTCGGCACCGTCGCGGAGGATGTGCAGGTGATACATACCCATGTAGGACCAGCATTTGGCCTCTCGGAAGACGGTACTGGAGATGTTGTCCATTTGAACGTCGATCACGCCCGATATATCTGGCCAATGATCCTGTTCGGAAGGAGCGATCGTGAGGGTGAAGCGGGGGGTGGGTCGGACCAGGTTCTTGAGTCCGGTTTGGCGCGGCACGATGATGGAAATTGTGTTGGAGCGGACGGTCGAAAAGACGGGGTTGGCCGTTGGCGAGTCGTAAGGAGGAGATTTGCGGGTTACGGTGACTTGGTAGATGCCTGGCTCGGTCATGTCGTAATAGTCGCTTATGTCAAGCGAGCTGGTAGCGGTGTCACCCGGCTTGAGAACGCTGGGATTCTGGATGATCGGGTACCAATCGGTCTTGCGATAGTTGCGTAGTGCCCGAAGAGCGGACAGCTCTCGGGCGGGAATTCCGTCGCGGAGGACGGCCATGTTGAGCATATTTTCCGACTCGGGGTGGAATTGGGTAACCGCAAATCCAAACCCCACGTGGGTGAATTTGACGGAGACGCGGTGAAGGGTGGGATCGCGCCTGGAGGCGTCCTCGTCCTCCTCAATGGCCAGTGCGAATGTTGGCTTGGGAGCTTCGGTCGCGGGGAGAATTGGGTGGTTCGACGAGTTTGAAGGGGTGGAAGTCGCCTCGGCCCGGACCGAATCGCGGAGCGGGTCTGGGATCACATGGTTAGCCTTTGGCGCAGGTGTGGATTCGTCGGCGGGAAGGACGGTGATGGTAATGGTGTTGGACTTGATAACGCCCTCCTTTTCGTCTACGCCGATGTACCTGGAAAGCTGGACAGAATATTTGCCCGGCCTGCTGAAATCGTTTAGCCAGCTAATAAGGTGGCCGCTGTCGGCGGTGCCCTCGCCGGGGCTGAGTGTGCAGAATTGGACGTTTCCAGGGTAACGATCAGGATTCAAATCATGCTTGGCGGTGGACTGGCCATTTTCGTCGCGGATGTCATAGAGGTAGCGCCGGTCTGTTCCATTGGTGAACCAAGCGGAGCAATCCACGTCGTGGTCTGAGGTGTTTGTGAGCTTGATGTTGATATAGACTTTGTCGCCCGCCCTAAAGCTTGGGTATGCGGCGCTAATTGCGATGGAAAAGGGCGGGTTAGGGGATTGGCCGTTGGCTGGTTGAATGCCGAAGGCCAGCAGGCAGGTTAAGAGCAATAGGCGAAGCGCATTCATCTTGCCTCTTTGGATTGGATGCGGTCATGGGTTCTTGGATGGCGGATCGTCGGCTGGAAGGACAGTGATGCTTATGGTGTTGGATTTGACGGTAACGGTTCTGCCTGAATGCTCAGGGTCGGCCTCGCGCGCGAGAGTGATCTCGTACACACCTGGCTCAGTCATTTCGTAGAAGGAGCTAATTGGAAGATCGAACTGGGCTTCTTCGCCGGGCTTGAGAGTGAGAAAGAAAGGAGAAGCCATGCTGTCCGCAGTCTTTTGCCGGGCTTCCCGCCTCCGCATCTCTTCGGTCTTAGGGACCGGGCCGCCGTTGCGGCGAATTTCAATGCGATACCAGGTGTTTTGGTCCATGGTTCTTCCGAGGTCGATTTCATGGGCGGAGACGTTTTTTTCCTTTACGATCAACGGGCCTACCTGACCGGTCTTCGGGTTTTCGTCTTTCGCTGCAATGTCGATGGTGAACACAGCTTTCGTTTCCTGGGCGGTCGCGTGATGGGCGCCGACGGCTGAAAGCATGCCTACGGAGGCCAAGAGTGGTAATACAGTCATACAAATGCTTTTCATCGTCGATTGGCTCCTCATTTGATTAATCGCTGGTTAGCGTGCATTGGTTATTGATTGCCACCGAGCCCCAAGTCGGGAACCCGTAGTTCGCCTGTTTCGGGGCGGTGCTCAGCACGAACGGTCCTGCGGTTCCGGTTGCGCCTTCGTTCAAGGACCAAACGTGCGTCGTCGCGTTCTGCGTTGCCGCCCCGCTCATGCTCCAGGTGACTGAGCCGAGTGGGACAGGGATCGAGAGGGCCAGACTGGATTGCCACATAAGAAACATCTGGGCTGTGAGCGCCCTCGAATATCCAGTGTATGGCGGGATTACGGCGATCCCAGGACTGTCTTGTGCGGTCAGCGCCTCATTTATCGTCGACGATGGGTAGGGGAAGAAATTATCCAATCCGGTTCCGCAAACATAATTGGAAACGGTTCCGGACGCGGAGGTTTTTGTCTCTGAGTTCTGGCTGAGAGTCTGAACCCAAGAAAGGCTTCCGCTCGAAGAGAAGGGAGTATCGACCGTCGCGGAGGACGATCATGTTGACCATGTTTTCGGACTCGGGGTGAAATTGCTCCAGTTCGACTCCGGGCGCGGTGTGGGTGAATTTGACCATCACTCTGTGAAGGCTGGGGTCTGCCCGCCAGGTGCCCTTATCTTCTTCGACTGCGAGGGAAAAGGTGGGGGAGGGTATCGCGCGGGGCATTTGAGATGGGCTTGGCCGCGCGTTGAGATGATCGTAATGAGCCTTGGAGCCGGTGTCTCCGTTCCGATTCCGGTTGTCCGCTTCACCTGGTCCGCTCCCGGGCTGCGTTGGGGGCGGGGCGTCGGCTGGGAGGACAGTGATGGTGATGATGTTGGATTTGACCACCTCGGATTTGGGGTCGTCTGAAACGTGCTCCCATACCTGGATGGTGTAGGTCCCCGGTTCATCGAAATCGTACCCGGTGCCAAAGCAGTCGCAATAAATCTTGCTTTCGCCTGGTTCGAGCACGTTGTCTTTTGTGCCCTTTAACATCGTGGGCCCGCCGCCAATGGCTACAGGCCCAATCGCTCTCAGCTTGACCAGATTGCCGCTGCCATCGCGGGCCTCACTTCCATCATCTGCGTCAGAGCGCCTCTTGATTTCGTGGTCTGTAAGGTTTGTTTTCCGTCTCGCAATCTTCACCATTGAGCCAGCTTTGACAACAGTTTGGGCGTTGTTCACAAAGTCCCATGCGTAGACTTGGTTCTTGTCGAGGTTGGCGGTGATTTCGAGGGTAAACGGCGGTCCGGCATCCTCAGGCTGACTCTTCACCGCCGGCTGGCTGGTTGCT
>Ga0302140_10012776_pt1 | contig 10287 bp, 9 predicted proteins | sample I_Bog_E1_1_FD_202095 | JGI IMG/M metagenome (GOLD analysis project Ga0302140, IMG submission 202095) | Peat permafrost microbial communities from Stordalen Mire near Abisko, Sweden - I_Bog_E1_1 | ecosystem: Environmental > Terrestrial > Soil > Wetlands > Peat | place: Sweden: Abisko, Stordalen...
TTTGAAGGTGTCGAAAATTGAAGAAAAAAAATAATAGCCTAGTGTAGAGAATCACAACTACCCCGCACCAAAGTTCATCATAATTGCTCGAAAGGGTGCGGGGTAAAGAGGTCAATAAGTCATATTCATAACATTCACTCGTCGGAACTGGCACCAGTATGAGTGGGCTATCCGAGCCGATGTTGACACAACAGCAACATCAAAGCAATCAAAGCAGCATCAACTTAAGTAAGAAGTCTGAAAATGGATATATATAAAATGTAACCAGAAAGCTTCCTTTACTGTATTCGACAGATCCTGGAGGAACTCTTTCGCTAGAGTTGATCTTGGAGCCAGTGGATTTCCAAGATGAAGCAGTGTCGGCACAATTGTGTATGATGTCTTATAGTTGGACAAAACCTTTCACTTGTTCTTGTTTCTCTACATCTTTAAGTTCTCCTCTTCCTTGGCTCTTTGATATCCTGGGTAAAGAGAATATCCACAACGCTAATAGTAATTTAGAAACATTATTCTCATCACAAACGGCATCGAGTCAATCTTGACAAAATTGGATTACTTTGTCTTTGGAGAAGCCAAAACCAAAAATTTCCACCCAAGATGTGGTACAAAACAGTAATTCGAGGTTTGTCAAGGGTGGCTGAATTTCAGGTTGTTGGCTTGGTCTAGTCGTCCGAGTCTGATGCTGCTTTCCAAGCAGTCAAAAAGGCTGAACCCCACTGACCAATCACTTTCCGACGTTTCGAGTGGAGCGAGGGGACAACATAGTACAAATATGGCCGATTCTCCATCCCAGGCTTCCCCTTCCCACCGCCTATGACTGAATGTTGCGAAGCGTTTAAGGCGATATATGTGAATGATGGTTGTTCCCTGGTCAAATGAAGGAGAACGAGCACGTTGCAAGCGTCATGCCTATTAGCATGTATAGTGTTGGCATCGAACGGTAAACGATAGTTCCAGTAGAGATCAGTACTATCGTACAGTTCAGACATTGCCGCTGGGTGTCCTCGGGAACGTAGACTGTGGTGCCGTTGAAAAGTCCAAGAGACGGAGAAAGCGCAACTACAGTCGCGACCAGCCCCAGGCCGCAGGCTAAAAAGATGAAGCAGAGGGCAAGAACGAGATAATCGCGATTCAATTTCATTGTGATGAAGTGTGGGAGAAGTTTGAGAGAGAGCCACAAAGATATATAGATGGTCTTGGTGGAGGAGCGGTGCCACGTAAATTCAGTTAGCATCACAGCATTTGCTTGGCTCACACGTAGAAGTTCCATAAGATGACACATATGTGGGTCCATTCAAAGGTAAGTGGCCAAGTCTAGGATCGTGTGTCGAAATGCATCGCTCCATACTCCCGCTGGTCCTCCATCAAAGCAATGCCGCGAATGAGATGATGATGGATCCGCAAATGGCTTCATAACCCGAGCCGAGCACAGAACGCGCTGAGTTTTGAGTGCAACCTTGAACAACATTGCATCCATGCTTCTCCTCGAAGGTTGAGTTCGACATTGTGGCAGAAGGTGCTCCAACTGGTGAAGTTGCAGCAAGGGTAGTCAGCACGGTGAACATGAGGAGAGTAACGGCGAGCCTCATGTTCAGAAGGAAAGTTGAAGAGAAGTCTTGCAGTGTACAGACGTTTGTTGTATTTGGAGGTTGATGTTTGTGATGAAGATGGAAATCTCGGAAGCGTGTTTGGATTTTCCGTCTGAGGATGTGCTTGAAGACGAAATGGAGATCAAATCATCCAATTTATGCTTCTCTAAACTGATTGGTGAATGTGCGGCAAGTGGTCGAGTGCTGCAAAAGCTCTCAAAGTTGAGTCATCCCATCGTGTCAAGCCACTGTTGAAGTGATTCAGAAGCCTCCCATTCCCAGATTTCGTGCAAGACAAAGAGGTGATATCGATGAAGTGGCGCTTGCAGACCCAGTGCCATAGCCTCAGATTGCACCTCTGTCCTCGACCGCCGTACCTGCCCAAACCGCCCAACCAGCGTCCCAACCGGACTCTCTATCCTGACCCCAGGCTGGCGCAGGCCCAGATAGAAATGCAGCAAAGAGCACGGATGCTAGTAGCACTGCCAAAGCGGAGAGTACAACAGCCTCGCTGGATGGGCCACTTGACGATTGTGGTGAAGGAAGATCCATGGCGCCAAGTTCTGCGTGGAGTGGAATGACGAAGCTTGCTGTTAGTTGGCGCTGCGTGCTTGAGCAAATGATGTCTTGGAATAATGTAATGTTGTTGAAAAAATCATGCAAGGTACAGAAACGTGGCTGCAGTGAGGATGTGAATGTTGATGTTAGTGCCCAAATAGTCGAGGCAAGTGCTACTGGGTTCGTGCCTAATCAACGTAGCAAGTCCACACCGACTAGAGCAGGGCAGAAGTGAATGCAATAGTCAAAGCTCTTTTGCCATAGGTCGATGTGAAGAGAAGGAGGGTCGCTCTTTCCACGTCACTGACAACGTGGCTTTCATTGCAGATTTGGCCGCCAATAGAAATTATGAGGCGCAAGACAACCCTTACAAGTACATTTATAGGAATTACAGAGCGTCAGCAACAAACTTAATCATTAAATCAAGCTTGATATAAAATTCATTGCTCCCTGCGAAGTAGTCAGCCTCAAACAATCAATTGCCTCATTGTGGTAGTAAACATCACGTGACGAGCTCTTGACTTTTATTCCATTACTGATAACCCAGAGAATCGCCGTACACGTGGCTAATAATAGATCTGGGGACAAGTACCTTTTGTAGAATCAAATTTTAAGAGAGCAAGAAATTATTTATCAAGATTCACGATTATGGTTGTTTCATTACGCTCTTCACCCCACTACCCCACCATCTCAGGGGCTCGGTAAAATGGAAGACAGCGAGAGAGGCCCTTACAGTAGCGACTCTCTTCGTAGGATCTCACCTCTCCCTTGTTTAATTTGCATCAAAGTTAAGGTGCGCAATGCAAACTCCACAAAAATATCTTTACCCCTGTTCGCAAGCATAATACTGCTATGAAAAAGCCGTACGGTAAGCAGACGCATCGCACTATCTTCCCGAATGGAGATGATTAGGCGAATCGCCCCTGTAACGGGAGCTGCGGCACAGGGAGGTGAAGCTCCAAATATTCCCCTCATCCATCAAATCTCCTTCCAACATTCTGAATGTATCGATTAACCATCAAGAATCTTGAATGTAGCAATGGACATCCTTCATAGCAATGCCAGCAAGATACTGCTTGCTGTTGGGTGCTTGGCAGCGTACATTGTGATTGTCGCAATCTACAGGCTATACTTCAGCCCCCTCGCTATCTTTCCGGGTCCTAAGATCGCAGGTATAACTAGTTTCCTGAGCTTGTGGCAATAAACCAATGTTGCTAAAGACTTTCATAGCTATTACCTCGCTGTATCAGTTTTATTTCGATGTCGTTCGAGGCGGCGAATATGTTTGGCAGGTCGAGGAGATGCATAAGAGATATGGTAAATTGTTCCGGGCTGTACGGTATTCACGATGCTTACCACGAAGGCCCAATCGTGAGGATACGACCTGACGTACTACACGTAAATGACCCTGAGTATCTTGATCAAGTCTTCGGTAGTGCTGGAAAACGTCGTGATAAATATAAGCTCACGACCAATGGGCTTGCGGTGCCTGGAGCCGCGATTGGGACGATTCCCCATGATCTCCACCGGAGTCGGCGGGCTCCTATGAATCCTTACTTTTCAAAGCAAAGTATTCAGCGTTTGGAGCCTATTCTCCAGCGGACTTTGAAGAAGGTTCTGGGACGTTTGGCACAGAAGGCAGAGTCTGGGGAGCCCATCGCCATGCAGCTTTTGTACGCCGCCACTACGAGCGATATCATATCCGACTATTGCTTCGGACAGAGCTCGAATAACCTTGACCGCGAAGATCTGAATGCACCCTATTTTGCGGGGTTTACTGAAGGCGTCAGGGGGTATCATCAACTAAGCACACTTTCCTGGCTTCCCTCGCTCATCAAGGTGCTCCCTCTCAGCATTGCAATGGTTTTATTTCCGATGATCAAGGGTGTGGTGAAGCAGATTATAGTCAGTATGAATCTCCTCGATGTTTTTGCAATTGTTCAATAAGAAGCAGGAACTATCAGCAGTGATTGAGGAAGTGAAGGTCGCAACTGCTGATAAGACAGAGGGGAAGATGGCGCCTACTATCTTTCATGGGCTTCTCAGTACATCCAGTCTTCCAGAATCGGAAAAGGCAACTCCAAGGCTTGTTGACGAAGCTCGGATCTTACTTGCAGCAGGAACGGATACGACAGCCAACACTCTTGCTGCCATTACCTATCATCTGTTGGCGAATCCAGATATTTTGAGTAAGCTGAAGCGCGAACTGGCGATTGCAATACCAGATACGGAGACAATTCCCGAGCTCTCTCAAGTTGAGGGCTTGCCATATCTTACAGCTATCATTCAAGAAGGGCTTCGACTTCATCCAAGCGTGAGCTTTCGACAAGATCGAGTTGCTCCTGACGAGGACCTTTTCTATGAGGGGATGGGGAAGAAATATATCATTCCGAGAGGAGTATGTCAAAACATGCCGATGAATATAGCTGACATACCAAAGACACCAGTCGGAATGACAGCTCCGCTGCTGAGCAGAAACGAAGAACTGTACCCTTCGCCAATGACTTTTGACCCCGATAGATTTCTGAAGAATCCGAGACTTGATCGGTATCAGCTTAGCTTCTCTCGAGGGTCTCGGAGATGCCTTGGTGTAGGTTTTTGGTATGTGTGAAATGTGCAGACTGACAACGGTGTAGATAAATCTTGCATATTCGGAGCTGTATCTGATACTTGCTGGGGTCTTTAGAAAGTACGACTTGTACGATCCTGGAAAGCAAACGAGTCCGACTTTGGAGTTGTTTGAGACTAGTAGAGAGGATGTGGATATGGCGTATGATATTTTGATCCCATTTCCGAAGAAGGGGAGCTTGGGAGTCAGGTTGCGTTTGAGATGACAATAGACTTTGCGTGCTATTTATGCTTGATTTAATCTTGCGGGGAATGATATCGAAGTCATTTAGTTGAGCTATCAGCACAATTTAGATCTAGCTCTTACCTCAAGCCTCCCTGGTAACGGAAAATCACACATTGCCACTAGAGAACAACCCACCTATGGAGAGTTGTCACATCCAAAATGCTGCTAGTCCAAAAAGATCGTGTGCCTCGGGTCTGATTCATTCTGCACCCTGATCAGAGTGTTATAGAAGTCTCAGAGAAAGTCTATGCATAACTGTTCATACAATTCATTCATTGCTCGCTTGTCTGGGTATTCGCAAATAGCGCATCGCTTGGGGGAGCAAGGCAGCTGCTCATCAAGTGTCACGTGATATACTCACGTTTCGATTCCCCGATTCCTTCTACGCACTCAAATAGACTCAATGAAAGTTAAGGCCTGTAGGGTTTTTGCATACGATTAGCGGAATTGATGATTTGGCAATGGGTACCAGATGCATCAAGTCGCCATTCCTCTATGAGTTAGCTCAACTAGTATTAGCCCTGGTACTTTAGCTTTGGCTTCAGTCTCCAGGACTGGATCTGAACTGTCCTTAATTCGTTTCTAACAGAAGTATGCAAGGACACAATGTGTATAATTATCGAGAAAATCCAGTTTGCTAGTCGTTTTTGTAGTTGGGGCTGCCCCACGTACCCCACCACAGGTGCATTCCAACCAGTCATAACGCGCATAGAGCACTTTTTTTCAAACAGTAATATGTATTAAAATAAGATGATCTTGGTCAGATCAACAGGTCTTATGGTCTAGTGGTATGATTCGTAAGTCTCTCCAATACACACATATTATGTACCACCAGCTAACCAATCTTCAGTCGCTTAGGGTTTACTCTGAGTTCTAAGTTGCGAGAGGCCCCGCGTTCGAATCGCGGTAAGACCCCTTTTTTGCTTTTTGCTCCTCTTGAAGTTGGTTTGATCTTTTTTTTGCATTCCATTTGGTCAAAGGCTCACTTTTGAAGAGATTTTCAGTTAAACGAGTGTTGTGAGCCTGGCTGTGGTTCCACTGCAGTTAGCGCCACCCCTGAAAGCTTAGCGAGGAACACCAAAAAGTGACCCTCGCCCAACGCCAAACAATTCTTTTCTGTAATCTAATATTTTGGAGGATTTTGCTCAGAATACGGGTCTTTCTAATCTGCTTGTTCTCGGACCGTGTATACCAGGTTGAGCTAGAATTGGATGCCTCCAAGCAGTGGAGCAAAAAGCAAATCGGCGTCTTACCACGATTCGAAGCGGGCCCTCTCGCAACTTAGAACTCAGAGTAAACCCTAAGCGACCGCCTGCTTCGCACGCGGCTCGCCCTTCCACAAGAAAGATGAACCTTCTCGAATTGCTGGCCTCTCAATCTCATAAATTGCGGATCTAAAAGGACACCGAGCAGCGAAACAGGAGCATTTCGGATCTTGAAGATCCCTGGCAAGGCAACCTTTGCTTTGAACTCCCCAAGTCATCTCATCGTGATTGGCGACTTTGTAAGTATTAAGATGTCAAATTCCAAGAAGTCAAAACGAATGAAGTGGAAGCATAATGCGCTACGTTTTATAAATTAAGAGGGGAAAATGAAATGAATTAGGGAGGGGCCAAGTCCCGCGACGACTCGAAGAGTGACAGTCCGAAAAGAACAATGATACAGAGAATGGATGCCGAACAAGCAGCGGAGATTAGAAATCGATTGTACTGATGTGGATAAGCAACAAGCAGAGGTATGTTCAAGGGTGAGACTTAATTGTTCGACGATCTCTGGTCGAGTGGCACTTTCCACAGCTTGTATGTACGAGAAAACCGGGAACATTGAGGTTTGCGGAGTATCAAATTTTCTGATTGTTCCTAACCATTTTAACAATGCTTTACTGAATAGGATATTTGGTCTTCATTGTTCGGCGATTTCTGGTATATTGTTACCTCGCAAAACGAAGCCCAGGGACTGAATGTACGAGAAAGTCAAGAACATTGAGGTTTCTAGAGAATTAGAGATTTCGATTGTTCCGCGCAGTTGAGGAACAATGCTTAATGAGAACCCGAGGCTGGGGACTGAATGTACGAGTAGCTCAAGAACATTGAGTTATTCGGTAGCAAGCCGCATTTTAATTGTACCGGCAAACGTGGAACATTGTGTTCTGGTCCTTGGCAAGTCAATGCTCCAGATTAAAGTGGATCACATCTAAATTCCTTCATTTTGGCTCTAGGTAGCAATAAGCAATGCTTCAACGTAGTCTTATTCCTGTCCCTCCTGGATATGTGTGGTTGCTAGAATCCTTACTGCCCCACTCTTCAATCCGAGAGGGAGTAGTCAGAACTTAAGAAGTACTTAGCGAAGCTGTTATCAAAACTTCGTCCGCCGTCTTTCTCAATTCGAGGAACAGGATCAGGGACAACTATAGAGCGATGGACGATTCAATCCTAAGCTTTTCTTGTTCATGAATCTCTGGACTTGGGTTTTCCATGATAATCCAGCAGATGCAACGGTAAGCAGGTCGTTCCAATTCCGTGACTTACTGAGTCTGATACAGTCAAGAAACTGTTGACTCACGATTTGAGCGTTGTCCGGCCTCTGATTGTTGTCACTCACAGCCGACCTGTCACCTCTATTATCAAGGCAAATCTTACCATCAGCATGGAGCTGCGTCGTCTTCATTCACGGCACAGGTCTGCCAGATGTCGATCCACCACTTTTTAGAGGATACGAACACATTGAACGGTGAAGATGCTTTTATCTGTATTCCTCGAATTGATCCCGGATGAGACAAGTATGGTAGTCAAGTCTTCGAGTTTCGACGAGTTCTTGACTTATCTATACAATTTATGTTTCTCGCCGGATCAATTGCGAGCAACGTACTAGACTAATATTCTCATCCCCTGCCTAGTCGCAAGAAGCTTTGTGAACTCGTTACTTCCGAAGTTAAAAGGTTCCTCACGAATCAGAAGGCACTGCAGATACGATGGGCCAAGACTTACAATCGTATGGCCTCCGAAGATGTCAGATATATTCTCGACGCTGCCGGACGGACGCTAATTGCCAATACGGGGGAGGCCAGAGGCGCAGCCCATTCATCCGTTTGACTTGAACACTTAGAACAACTCTGGGGCCGTTATACTGATTTACATCTGATCATACCGTTCACAACGGATTGGAAGGAGGAGTGGATTCAGTCTTTGATGCCTTTGCGACAAAATCAGTTTTTTCTATCTCCAAGCAGTCAATTATCTCGAGCCTGATGAATCTTTGACTAAGCTGCTATCAACATTCTGCCCATCTTGGGTGAAGAACGACTCCTGGTTTAAGAATTCCAGGGCGTTGAGAGAAGCTGTCATCGAATGCGGTCTTTGGATTCACAAAAAGACACCCCAGTAAGTAAATTCCAGTTTCTGATTCATTCCTAGGTACAATGTCCTAAACCTCACGGAACAATGAGCTTGTATCCTATAGACAATTGGACTTGCAATGCCCCAAGGCCAATGGAACATCGACGCTGCAATGTTCCAGGCCCTATGGGACATTGACCTTGCAATGTGCGATAGCTTGTGGAACATTCAGACCCTCGGAGCTTTTCAGAACGATCATGCTGACGTTAGATGCCTTTGGAAGGGCCGAAGGAGGGGTACAAAAGGAATTCATCAAACGATACTTTCCTGACGAGTTCATCACAACTGAGAAGATGGAAGGGCATGTGATCGGCATACACGCTGAGAAAGGTCGCTTTACAGTACGCTGGAAATGTAAAGACAGTACAACTGCAATCTCATATTGACTTCTAAAATCGCCATACCGACCCGTCCCGACGATATCTAAGCCATTCCATTCACAAGCTTTGGGATCGATATTGTCAATGCATGCGGTACTCCTTTCCGGCCAGGAGCACGTTCTGGAAGCTTCCTAGATGCGACTATCCCTCGCAATTAATTTCTTGGCATCGAAAATGGTCATCTGATCATCGAGCTGTGGATGGACGCATCGTCTTTCGTCCGTTACAAAGCGAAAATATCCTCGACAACATACCCACCGAAGCCTTTGGACGCCAGTTACTTGTTGGCACAACTCTTAGATAACCATTTCACGAATGGTGGAACTTCAGGACGGTATCGAGTGAAAGGGTACGAGACTCCACTGAAGACCTCCACGCTTTCGTGGCCTTCTTGAAACGACCGGAGTACTGCAGTCGGTGGCTTTCCGAGTTGGATCAAGCGACACCGATTGTTAAGTTCTCGTGAAGAATATGGAGATCGAACGTGGCGCAAGGAACGCCAAACGAAATATCAAGCACATTTGATTCACTTGCCCAAGAACCAACGCATTGTCAAAGAGACTATGTTTCATCTAAGGCCTGCTCAGTTAACTATGGCATCAAATGAGATTGTATCTGCAGCAGGTGAGGAGAGGAAGCCGATGGGTCGGAAGAAAGCTGAGAAAAAGACGGAATTAATATTCATGCCTGATTCGTGTATCTCGAAGTTGCTGCTAGATCTTGCACCTATCTATCTACATTGTGTAGTTCCTCGGCGCCCCTCACAGTGCTAAGAAAAGCGGCAGCAGTTTTGAATGTTCCAACTTATCAAATAACATCTGCCGTTTCGAGGAATCAAGGTTCATCTCTGACGTCGATAATATTTGTGAAGATGTTGTGTTCCGAAAGTATAGCAACGCAGGGGCATATTCAGAGGGAAAGCGTCTTCAATGTCCAGCATGACCTGAACACACTGGCCGCATTTGGAACTTGATTCTACCAAGTATATGTTAAACAACTGTCGAGCAACCACTCAATGATTGTTCCGCATATACATAGTACAACCGAGTTCAGAAGCTCATATTGTTCGACATGTATGCGATACAATCGCAATAGCTTCGATGTGGTCAACAAAAAATTAAGTCAATGAACAAGACACGCACTGTACAAAGGTAACCCTCCTACTCAATAATTGTTCGATACGTATATTGTACAATCGGATCCAATTTTGGACCAGCGACTCCAGGTTGCCCAAGAAGACTCACTTCAAGTGATCTAATGCAGTCAAGAATACCACAGCCCTATCTGAGAGATTAAAAGATTGATTGATGAGCCGGTTCATTTGCTTCGAAGTACTTGAGAGAAGAGGAATTTCATCTGGAGTCTGAGGAACGATCTCATCGAAACGAAGCACGCTAAACACTTCACTTTGAACTGGGAACAGACAAGGAAAAAGTCAAGGAATTTTATTTCTCTATCTCGCGCTATTGCAGCTACTGTTGCTGATTTGACGCCGTGCATAAATTTTGAAA
>Ga0302140_10012782_pt1 | contig 10284 bp, 2 predicted proteins | sample I_Bog_E1_1_FD_202095 | JGI IMG/M metagenome (GOLD analysis project Ga0302140, IMG submission 202095) | Peat permafrost microbial communities from Stordalen Mire near Abisko, Sweden - I_Bog_E1_1 | ecosystem: Environmental > Terrestrial > Soil > Wetlands > Peat | place: Sweden: Abisko, Stordalen...
TATAGCTTATACGGAAGGCACAGGATGTGCTGCTTCTGTAACTATGACAATAAATGCATTGCCTGCTGCTATCAGCGGAAGCACCGCTATATGCCTTGGCGCAAGTGCTGCATTAAGCGATGTGACTGCCGGAGGCACATGGTCCAGTGGCAACAGTTTTGTGGCTGCGATAAACGCCGGTGGCCTGGTTGCCGGCCTTGTGCAGGGCAACGCAACGATCTCCTACATATTGTCGACAGGTTGTTACACTACATCAGGTGTCACGGTGAATCCACAACCCACAACGATAACAGGTGCAACCGGCATATGCTTTGGTGCAACCAATACACTGGTAGACGGATTAAGCGGTGGTACATGGGCAAGCACGGCAACAGGCGTGGCCACAATAGATGGCGGCGGCAATATCACCGGACTGACTACCGGTACTTCATCCATAACTTATGCTATGCCAACAGGTTGTTTTGCAACAACCATAGTTACAGTTAACCCAATATCAGCGATCCTGAACAATGCCGGTTTATGTATGGGTAATACAATTACGTTAAGTGATGCCACAACCGGAGGTGCGTGGAGCAGTAGCAATACATCAGTAGCAGTGATAGGCACAACGGGTATTGTTAGTAGCATAGCAGTAGGCACTGCATCAATAGTATATACAATGCCGACAGGTTGTACCGCAACAGCAGTATTGACTGTTAATGCAATGCCATCGCCGATTACAGGTAACACAGTGATATGCGTAGGCCTTACATCTGCATTGACCGATGCCGGTGGCGGCACCTGGGGCTCTTCTAATCATTCTGTGGCTACTGTCGGGGCATCATCAGGTGTAGTTACGGGTGTAGGAACAGGCTCCACAACTATTATCTATACATTGCCTACCGGTTGTACAACGACAGCAATGGTATCAATAAACCAGGTTCCGGGAGTAATTAATGGAACAACTAATTTATGTGCCGGTTCGCTGACTACTTTAAGCAATACAGTGACAGGCGGCGCCTGGAGCAGTAATAATACAACCGTAGCCACCATAGGTGCATCATCAGGTATTGCAACAGCAGTAGCAGGTGGTACGTCTGTAGTTACGTATACCATGGCCGCGGGTTGCTATGCAACTACTGTAATGACTGTGAACACCATCCTTCCCGTATCTGGAATATTGAGTGCGTGTGTTGGTTCAACAACCACATTGACAGATGCATCCACCGGGGGCACATGGAGCAGTAGTAATTTGTCTGTGGCAACTATTGGTGGGACAACGGGTATTGCTAATGGCATTACCGCAGGCACTGCAACGATATCCTATACCATACCATCGGGCTGTGTGCGAACAGCAACACTGGCAGTTAACCCGCTTCCGGCAGCTATCTCCGGCCCGACATCAGTGTGCACAGGATCGACGATAACACTGAGCGATGCGGTGACAGGCGGTACTTGGAGTGGATCATCCCAGCTGGAATCAGTGGCCGCCACAACTGGTGTAGTCACTGCCAGCAATACATACACGGGCACTGCAACGATCACTTATACAGCCGGATCGGGTTGTACAGTGACGCAGGTGGTTAGTGTAAATGCCAACCCGACAGTGGTGCAGGGCCCAACAACCGAATGTGCCGGCACAACCGTAACATTGAGCGATGCAGTTGCCGGAGGTACTTGGACAGGCGTTGGAGATGCGAACGTTTCCGGCACAGGTTCTACAGGTACATTGACTGCAGGGGCTGTAGGCGGATCTGCTACAGTTACTTATACGCTTGCCAATGGCTGTTACACTACATATTCCAATACAATATTTGCAAACCCGCAGCCTATAGCCGGTACGTTCAACGTTTGTGTAGGGGCGATTACTATTTTGTCTGACGCATCTTCAGGCAATAACTGGTCAAGTAGCAACACAGCTATTGCTGTAGCTTCTGGCCCTGATATTTCGGGGATATCCGCAGGCACCGCAACAATTACTTTTAAAAGTAATACAGCTGGTAACTGCATCTCAATGCAGGTTTTAACTGTAAATAGCTTGCCTGCACCAACAGGCAATATGCCTGTGTGCGCCGGGTCTACCATCACATTAAACGATGCATCCGGCGGCACCTGGAGTAGTGGCAATACTCTGATTGCAACCATTGGCTCAGGAACTGGTGTTGTAACCGGTGTTGCCGGAGGTAGTGTGGCTATTAATTTTGCAGGGTCGGCAGGTTGCAGTATAAGTACCACGGTAACAGTTAATCCGGCCCTGCCGATAACCGGGTCTGCCGCAGTATGTGTTAGTGGGACAACGAATCTTACAGACGCAGCAAACGGTGGCCAATGGAGTAGTGGCAATACATCTGTTGCTACTATAGGTTCAACAACCGGGGTAGTAACAGGGCAAACCACCACCGGCACATCTACGATTACCTACACTATTTCTTCCACTGGTTGTGCCGCTACAAGAATTGTAACCGTAAATCAACAGCCAGGAGCAATTCAAGGTAATCTGTCATTGTGCGCAAATGCTGCAACTACATTGAGTGATGCCATCGCAGGCGGTAACTGGACCATAAGCAACGGCTTCATCGCCACAGTAGGAAGTGCATCAGGCATTGTAACTGGTAGTGCAGGGTATACCGGTACAGCAACTATATCTTACGCCACAGGTAGTTGCATAGCCACCGCCGTATTGACCGTGAATGCGAACCCTACTCCTATACAAGGCCCTTCATATGAATGTTCCGGCATAACGGTTACTTTAACCGATGCTACAACTGGGGGTACATGGAGCGGCAGCGGAGACTTGAGTGCTGTTACCTTGGGGTCAAATTCAGGGTCAGTAACAGGTGGTGCTTCCGCCGGCACCGGTACGGTGACATATACAATTAGTAGTGGTTGTTTTGCAACTGCCTCAAATACCATTTATGGTAATCCGCAAGCTATTGCTGGTACGTTCACAGTATGCGCAGGATCAATCACTGATCTTACCGATGTGTCATCTACAGGTAACTGGGCAAGCAGTAATACTTCGATTGCAATTGCCTCCGGCCCTGATATAACCGGGGTATCTGCAGGCACAGCTACTATAACATTTAAGAGCAGCGCCACCGGTAATTGCACGGCAACCCAGGTAGTAACCGTTGAAGCACTCCCGGTTATGAATCCGATATCGGGCACATTAACCGTTGCCGCCGGAGGAACTGTTATCCTCACTGATGCTACAACCCCCGGCACATGGAGCAGTAATAATGCGCCAGTTGCCGTTATTAACAGCTCAACAGGTGCGTTGCACGGTGTTAACCCCGGCAATGCAACCATCACATACTCATCTGTAAGCTCATATGGTTGTAGTGCGTATACCACCGCATCTGTTACAGTTACCGCTTCCGGTGGTCGTGAAAGCCAGAACGGGAATGGAGTCAGCATATGCGTCGGGTCAAGTGTTACATTGAATGATGTGGCTGCGGGCGGCACATGGAGTGTTGGTAATAACAATGTAGCTACAATAGATGGGAATGGCCAGGTGACCGGTATGTCGGCCGGTAGTACTGCTGTTACTTACACTATAGTTAGCGGCTTTGGTAATTCAGAAACTATTGTGCCGGTTGTTGTAAATGGCCTGCCAGGTGCAGTTAACATTACTGCTAGCCCGGGCACTACTATCAATGCCGGCGAAATGCTGGTCCTTACAGCTGCGACAACTAATGAAGGCTCAAATCCATCTTACCAATGGCTGGTGAATGGTGTGGCTGTACAAGGTGCTACGTCTATTGTATTTGCAAGCAGTAGCTTTGCAGATAATGACTCAGTAACCTGCATGGTAACAAGCAGCGGTGCATGTGGTGGTATTGTAACTACAGGCACAGTTGGCATCTCTGTTGGTAACCTTGGTGTCAACAACAGCATGAGTGCAACGTTCGATGTGAAGATATTCCCTAACCCTAATAAGGGCGTCTTTACATTGAAAGGCAGCATTGGCACAGCTGCTGATGAAACTGTAACAGTAGAAGTGACAGACATCCTTGGCCAGGTAATTTACAAGAATAATGTAACTGCTCATAACGGTGTGATCAATGAAACAGTATCGCTGGGTGGCATGCTGGATAACGGCATGTATATGCTGAACTTGCATGGTGGGACTGTAAACAGGATATTCCACTTCGTAATTGAGAAATAGATGTCAAAGAACTTGTGAATATAGTAAGGGGCTGTCTTAAGATGGTCCCTTACTATTTTCGGGAGTGTTGGGAAGAATATTTATGATGTCTTTTTCTTCTCGTTGTAGAGCATTTTTATGAGGCCGTCTGCAAGTCCTATTTTAGGTACGTATATCTCATCGGCGAGCGACCAGCGCATGATGGATATATAGACCTGTAGTGCCGGTACAATTACATCAGCACGGTCTTCACGAAACTGATAGAGATGTTTGCGTTCGTCAAGGGTGGTGTAGCTGAGTTCTTTATAGTAGTCTTTGAGTAGCTCAAGTGTAAGCGGCCTTCCTTCCTTACGTTTGGACATTGAAAATATCTTGTTGATATTTCCGCCGGTGCCAATGGCTTCGAGGGGCTGGTAATCGCGGGCATAGGTTTTTATATGCCATTTCATATGCTCCCACTGCTCATCGGTTACTTTGTTATGGAGCAACCGTATGGTGCCTATGTTAAACGATTCTTTGAAAATGGTGTGGTTCTGGGCAAACAATGTGATCTCTGTACTGCCACCACCCACATCTATATACAGGTAAGACTTGTTGTCGCTCAGTTTTTCTGCAATGTGGGTTTCGTATATTATGTTAGCTTCTTCGTGCCCGGTGATGATATCTATTTTCATGCCGGTTTCCGCATAGATCTCATCCAGTATTTTTTGACCGTTGCTGGCATCACGCATTGCCGAGGTGGCGCAGGCTTTGAATGCCTCCACATTATAGATATTCATTAAAAGCTTGTAGGCTTTTATAGTCTCTATAAGTTTTTGTTTTTTTTCATCAGATACAGTTCCTTTATCAAATACATCGAAACCCAGGCGCAGCGGTATACGCAAAAGGGTTAGTTTGGTAAAGTCTACGGTCCCGTCTACATACACAGAGGTTTCGCATATCAATAGCCGCGCAGCATTTGACCCAATATCAATAGCGGCAAGTATCACTTTTTGTAAGTTTTATTGTGTAAATATTTATAAATAGCTTCCTGCGAACGAACCTTAGGTGAGTGCTCGTCCCTATGCACATACTGATTGGTCTGTTCATTATCTAATATACGACCTTTAACATTCTCAGCAAGCTGAATATTTAAAATATCTATTAACTCCTGTTGAATTTCTTTGTTATATATAGGACATGCGGCCTCTATCCTGTGGTCAAGGTTCCGTACCATCCAGTCGGCAGACGAAATAAAGACATTAGGGTCTTTACCATTGCCGAATACAAATACCCTTGCGTGTTCCAAATAGTCGTCAATAATACTGATTGCGTTAAAGGTGCCTTTAAATGCTTTTTGCTCGGTATAAGCGCAGCAAATGCCGCGAATCACCATTTGAATATTCACCCCAGCTTTGGCTGCCGCATATAGTTTTTCAATCAGTACATTGTCTACAAGGCTGTTAAGTTTTATTATTACGCTTCCCGGTTTTTTCTTTTTTGCCAGTTTTAACTCTTTATCTATAAGTGCCAGCATCGACTTGCGCATGGTGAGCGGTGACACAGGCAGTGTTTTGCAGTTCCTGAGGTAGGTTGCCTTTTTGATGGGGTTTTCAAGGTAATCAAATATCCTGTTCACATCGGCAAGTATGGCCCTGTTTGTTGTTAGCAGGCAATGGTCGCCATAATAGCGCGCAGTGTTCTCATTAAGGTTGCCGGTGCTTATAAAGCCATATTGCTTGGTACGGTTAAACTCTCTTTTTTTGATCACGCATATTTTGGCGTGTACTTTCATATTGTGCAGGCCCAATACCACTTTCACACCTTCTTCTTCGAGTTGCTCTTTCCACCGCATGTTAGCTTCTTCGTCAAAGCGGGCACGCAGTTCGAGCACCACCGTTACTTCTTTACCGTTGCGCACGGCGTTAATGAGCGCATTAATAATTTTGGAGTTTTTGGCTACGCGGTAGCAAGTAATACGGATGCTTTGCACAAATGGATCGATGGCGGCCTCGCGCAACAGATCAATGATGGAATCAAATGAATGATAGGGGAGATGCAACATCACATCCCGCTTGTCAATGACATCCATGATGCGACATGGCTGTTTAAGCAATGGGTGTACAAAAGACTCGTGGCGAGCGGGCGCATCATTAAATATAGAAACAGGGAAATCAATGAAGTCCTTGAAATTATGTATCCGGCCACCAGGTATCATGTTGTCCTTTTTGCTGAGACCGAGACGTTTTGTAAGATAATTTAAGAGCAGGTGGTCGATATGCCGGTCGAAGACAAAACGGGTTGTGCGCCCGTGCTTACGGTTTTTCAAACCTTTTTCCAGCTCGGTTATCAGGTTAGTGTTTACATCATTATCTATCTCCAACTCTGCATCTTTGGTCACTTTGATGATGTACCCCATAAACCTGTTAAACCCAAACGGAGCAAACAGGCTGGGCAGGTTTTGCCTTATGATATCTTCCAGCAGTATGATGTCTGTAGTGCCTTTTTCAGAGGGCATGATAACAAAGCGGGGCAACACTTTTGTGGGTATCTCAATGAGCGCGTAGCGCTGGATCATAGATGCTTTTGTGCTGCCGAGCACGCACGCCAGGTAGATAGACTTATCGCGCAGCACAGGTATGTGCGGTATCGTTTCTATCATCAGCGGGATGATCTGTGTGCGCACTTTGTCTTCAAAGAACTTTGAAACAAACTCTTTCTGTTCTTTTGAAAGTTGCTTTTCATTCTTAATGAAGATCTGTTTTTTCTCCAGCTCAGTGATGATATCGGCATAGGTATGGTCAAATTCTTCCTGCTGCTGAATAACGACCTGCTGTATTTTGCGTAGTATTTTATCAGGATTGGCCTCCAGATGCATTTTTGCTGATTTGCCGAGGAGCACCATTTTATTGAGCGCAGCTACCCGCACACGAAAAAACTCATCAAGGTTATTGGAGAAAATGCCCAGGAAACGCAGGCGGTCATGAATATGGTTTTTGGGATCGTTAGCTTCCTGCAGCACACGGGCATTAAATGCCAGCCAGCTAATGTCACGTACTATTGTTTGTTTTATTGTTGTTTTAAGCATAGTCTATGCGAAAGATAATTGTATTTAACTGTAGGTGATAATCTCTAAAAATACTTTCAAAAACAATGCGATAAAAGCATTTTTCAAAACTTAACATTGATAATTCTGTTCCGCTCACGATGTAATGCTTATTTGAAATCGGAATGAAGGAGGATAAGAGCCTCTCGCAAAGACACGAAGGAGCAATTGTCCATTTGTTTTTTTTAAGATCGCCGAGAGTATGGCACGCAGACTGATACTGCCCAATTGGGTATGACATCTCGATTTGCGGGTGAAGCTTAATTTTCTTCATTATATATTTTTGTTTTTCTTTATTTTAAAATCTACAGTTGATCTATGTTGATTTTTTTAAGTTTTTTGAATAGTGATGTAGGCTGGCAGCGGGTTTCGGAGGTTTTTTGAAAATTTATAGTTGATTTGAAATCAACTGAAAAAATATTTGCTGTTGATTTTTTTGATTTCCAGTTGATTTTTTGATTTGCATGGTGTTTATGTTATATGTATAAATAGACCGGAAAATGGGTGAAAATCATCGGTCCCAAAATAAACCTGGGTTTATGAAATATTACCCGCCTATGAAGTCGCGCAAGCGCAATCAAAGAAAAAATATCACGCTTTTTGTTAAAAATTTTAAAAACAATTTAAGTTGTTGTTTATCAATGTTTTAGTAGGCTAAAATGTCACGATAATATCACAGTTTTATCACGCGTGATTTTTATAATATGATTTAAAAATTCCAAAGTTACAATTCCAAAACAGTCGATATTGAAAGACGTATGATATCGGGAGACGCATGCAATGCGTCTCTACATTTTCGATTATTGCCGGCATACATTTTAGTGGTATAAAGTTCAGGAGTTCATTTGAGAATGATTGAGAAGTGTATATACCTTCAAAGTAAAAATTCAAAAGTAAAAACCCAGAAGACGTGGACCAGGCTATTCTTTTACAAACTTGCGGACTTCGGTGCCGTTGACCTTAACGAAGTATATGCCCGGAGGGAAGGCAGCGCAGTTGACAGTTTGCAATTTGCAGTTTGCAGGGGCAGACGGTAGAAAGTAAACGGTTTGGCTGAGGAGGTTGGTGATGGTGACCTGGATGATGGGGCTGCCTGAGGATAGGATGGTGAGGTTTGTCGTGGCGGGGTTTGGGAAGATGGAGACCTGGCTGGTCTTGCCGGCAATGGACGGCACTGCGTCATTGCATAATGAGCTTACATAAACAGGTATTGTTACATAACATCCTGCCGAAATTGAGTAAGTTATAGTAGCACTAAAACCAGATACACCTGTTACAATACCTGAAGTTGAGCCAACAGTTGCAACAGCAGTATTGCTACTGCTCCATACACCACCCACGGTAGAATCAGATAAACTCGTTGTGGTATCTACGCATACCCATTGAACACCCATAATGGCTGATGGCGGGGGATCTACAGAAATAGTTTTAGTAACATAGCCAGTGCCGACTGAATAGGTAATTGTGGTAGTACCTATGGCGACTGCTGTAACAAGGCCAGTGGCTGAACCTACCGTGGCTATTGATGGATTGCTGCTGCTCCATGTGCCGCCTGCGGTAGTGTCGGTGAGCGTGGTGGTATCGCCTTTGCAAAGGATGGTGTCGCCGGTGATTGGGGTGACGGGTAAATTAATACTACAATCATGATTAGGATTATACTTGGCCAAGTACATGGTTTCTCCCCCAATAGGTTTTACCGTATCACTACCAAAAACTAAATTCGCCCACGTATCATCACACAAGAAAATGTTTCCGGCCCTATCAGCGGCTAACGAAGAGTAATCATCACCACCAGACAAAAAAGTAAAATATTGCAACAAAGAACCGTTGGGGCTGTATTCAGCAAATAACATAGGGTCTTCGCTGTCAAATGGAACATGTATGATAGTGGTACTATCGATACGGATTCCTGCCGCTGTATCTTCATTATTTAAACCACAGGATATCCATATATTACTGCATGGATCGGTTGTAAGACCATAAACTTTATTATTTGTGTAGCCTGAATAGCCCATGTATGCAGAACTCATCGGATAAATACCCTTTGCCCACAAGGGGTTTCCAACACTATCGAATTTAGCAAAAAAAGCGCCTGTACTTAAATTGGCATCTCTTAGAGTGTCAGAACCAAATGCCATGTAAGAAGTATCACCTATAAAACCACCTATAACTATATTATTGGCACTGTCAATTGCTATGTTTTGTACTGTTGCACATCCAACAGGACTATTTGCCCAGACTACATTACCAGATGTATCCATTTGAGCTATGAAAGTGGAGTAGGCATAGTATAAGCTTCCGAATGAACCTGAGTGAATTACATAGGTGCTTCCAAATGATAAAGTGTCAGAACTAAATAACCCTGTTATGAATAGTTTGTAATTAGGGCTAATAGTCATGCCAACTCCAAACTCTCTAACTCGTCCTCCAAAGCTTTCAGCCCATATTACATTGCCAGAGGAATCGTACTTTGCTATAAATATTTGTTCAGTATCGACGCTTGCATTTATCAAAAGGTACGGGCCTATTTGAATTGTTGAATTTAAATAGGTTCCTATAATATAAACATTAGAGGAAGCATCAGTAGCTATCCCGCCGCCACTACCCCATCCGGCTGCAATATTATCCCCAGTTTTTGACCACACAATATTTCCCGATGTATCGAACTTTAGAATGAAATAACAGCCGTAGCCGGGTGTAAGAGAATATAATGCTGAATCAATGTGATTGTTAATTAGTAATAGTGATCCAAACCTAATAGAATCAGTGAAAAATAATCCATATAAATAGGCATTGCCTTTATTGTCTGTTGTAAAACTTAATGGCATAGATTGCCCATGGGTACTAGCTAACCCCCACCTAAGATTTCCCGATGAATCGTATTTTGCAATGGTAGTTTGATAATTTGGAGCATTATTATGAAAGGTGCTTGTGCCAAATGTAATACTATCTCCTTGGAACATTCCTACTTCGTACGCGTTGTAATGTATGTCGGTTGTAGTTATCCAACCATCAACCCCGCCAGAGGGGCTATAAACAGATTTTGCCCATACCCACCCTTGCGCATTTGTAT
>Ga0302140_10012786_pt1 | contig 10283 bp, 7 predicted proteins | sample I_Bog_E1_1_FD_202095 | JGI IMG/M metagenome (GOLD analysis project Ga0302140, IMG submission 202095) | Peat permafrost microbial communities from Stordalen Mire near Abisko, Sweden - I_Bog_E1_1 | ecosystem: Environmental > Terrestrial > Soil > Wetlands > Peat | place: Sweden: Abisko, Stordalen...
TTTCAAACCTGTTCTTCACAAACCCCTCCTTTCGCGATGAGCTTCTCTTTACCAGTTTGCGACATTCTACTCTCGCGATGCCCTCAAGGGTAACAGAGGATGCGCTCGCCTCTCCATCAGCTAAAGTGTCCCCTCGCTCTGCGAAAGTTCCAAAGTACGATCCAGTGGCGGCCGAGATAGTCATCACGCAAGCGACTACAACTATCGAAGCCGATGATGGCGAAGATCACGGCTATCAGACTGATGAGCAAAGCGCTCTTGATGAAACGTTATCCTCCTCCGTCCACGACTATAACTCGAATATGGCCGGCGGTACCACAAATACAAAGTGGGATATTATGTTTTCCCCAACGATGAATCGGAGCAAGATCGAGAGGATATGAAGCATGGATGATTGTGAATTTGTGTGGAAGAAAATTACACTTCGGGCCGGACTGGGACGGGTATATGGTATATGAATAAGGGGGACGAATACCCCTCGGCACAAATCCTGGGAATAGATCTCAGTCCCATACAACCGGAATGGGTTCCCCCAAATGTCAAGTTTATGGTAAGATGATGCGGAGCTCCCCTGGCTTGAGCCAGAGAACTTCTTTGATCTAGTCCACGGCCACCATATCACTCCGGCTTTGAAAAACTTCCTTGCTTTGATTGAGCGGGCTTTCAAGTATGTTCCCCACTCTCGCAGGACCAGAGAAGGAAAGTTGCTAACGCAATCAAGACATATAAAGCCAGGTGGATGGATAGAACTTAAGGAGATGCATTATTGGCCACATTGCGACGGCGATACGATGACTTCCTCCTTACCCTTCCTGAACTACCACGAAGTTGTTACAGAGGGCCTCGATGCTCTAGGCATACATTCTAACGCCGCTCGCGAGGAAGCCGCCGATCTCAAGAAATATGGCTTCACGAATGTCCGGCATGAAGTTTTGAAAGTCTCTCTAGGAGCTTGGGCCAAACAAAAAACATTGAAGCTGATAGGGTTGTACCTGAGGACGTCGGTCTTGCTGGGCCTAGAAGGCATTTGGGCCGCTGGGTGCTCGGGTGGAGTAAGGAGCAGGTAGACGTGCACTTGGTATCTATCAGAATTCCATGATGGATGCGTCTGTCCACGTTTATTTCCCATATCATATCACTTACGGACAAAAGCCGTTGGAGCCTCGAAAAGGCTGAAATCTCTGCAAGAAAGGATCCATAAGATCTTGGAAGGTGTGGCGAAAGGTCGGCTTGTCGTCTGGGAAGTATGTGGACCTTGGTGTCCACAAGAAGAAAGAGATATCCACCTTGGGCACGAAGAGCCTAGACCGTCTTCTACTAAGCTTCAGCCCTACGATAAGCATTTTATTGAGCAGACGGTACAGGTAGCCTATTACGCCTCATACTTGGAATAAAAGCGGAACTCATCTCTCGTATAGAGACGAAGTTTGGACTTTTCAAATCGGGTCCCTTCACATGGTAAAAAGAGTAACAAAACGTTGAGCACACTCCTTTCAGATATTTTATAAGTCTCGAGATATTGAAGTTTCCTCCGTCAAATCTTAATATCTTCGATTGAAAAAATAGTACCGCAAACCTCTCCGGCCAAAAAGGTAAGAAGCTCTAAGCCAACCCCTCCATCCGATCTCGCAGCGGGCAACCCCTCTGTGACCGCCATGTTCGCAGCTAGGATGATCCCGATCACAAATAAACTCCCGACCAGCACATCAATCACGGTCCACACCGCGATCCTTCCGTCAACGGCAGAAAAGTGGGTTCCCAAAAGTCTAGACGTCAACCTTCCCTGCTGACACACATCTCTCGCCTGACACTCGCACACGAGCCTTGCCCTATTGCAGCTCCCCCTCCAATCCAATCTCAAATAATTTTCTTACCTCTTGGCTGGCCGTAGGGCAAGAAACCAGATAAGCATGTGGGAATGACTCGAGATCAGTGCGAGGTAGGATCCATGCCATCGTCATACGTTCACGCTCTCGCGCAATCAGATCATCCTCCTCGCCTCTGCCCCACCTCTCCACCTCAACCAAGTCCGAATGCTGCAGATCTCTGCAAAGATTTGCGCAAGTGCCGGACATTCGGCACGCGCCGGGAGATTTGAGGGCCCGTTCCTCCTGCACAGATGAACATCCCATTCTAGCGTTTGGACAACCTTGGCCGTCTTCTGGCTGCGATTGCTGGATGGAGTTGCCCAAATGAGGGCAGGTCCTCGGCCATGCGTGGTCAGGATTGCGGCCATGACATGGCATGAGGTACAGTAAGTGAAGTAAGGCTGTGGTCAGCACACATACATACCCATTCACAGTCAGGTATATGCAGGATCGGAAACCTCGGCGGCCCAGACACGCACGCTCAGCTGTCAACATTAGCTTCCATCACATCACATCATATCCCCGCCATTTCTTGGGCAGATATATATGTGTGGCATCCCCAGAATCTGATGATCTCTTCTGCTTTTCCTTTTTCCTTACCAAAGCAAGCACTACCCAGTCTGAAATTCAAACTTCACTTGTTCAGCAATTTCCAAGTGCTCATTTCACAACCTGGAATATTCGATTATTTGATTACCCGAAAGATACGAACAAAGTACCTAAGTACCCGCGAACATTCCATCACGTGTCACAACTCCGACATATCAAGGATATCGATTTCCACTATACAAGATGCCAGGACTCCTCTCAAGAAGACTATCTCGGCCGCGATCCAACCACTCGTCGCCGTCTCCTAGCCCACCGCCAACAATCTATCATCGACGGTCACTCTCCCGCAATAACAGCGCTTCATACACTCAGCCACCGCCTGCTCTCACGCTCACCAGTCTCGGGCTCCCAGAGAACTTCTTCGCAACGAGGAGGAGAGACAGCCCTAGAATAGAAACCAGAGATGGGGAGAGCGATGCCGAGTGCTGGAACAGGATGTTGATGTTGCAAAGAGAGTATCATTGTTACAACAGTGCGAGATTGGAGGCTGCTGTTGAGGCTTTGGAGAAGGGGGTGAGGATTGAGGAGGTGCCTATTCGTGAGTTACAACGTTTCAATATGACATAGGAGGTTTGAAAGCTAATGATCTGGTAGCCTCGAGACTTTGTTTGGATCTGTTAAATGAGGAATTGGAGCAGAGGTTAGAAGCAAATGAGCGGGGCAACTCGCATCAATAGGGTCTCGGAATTGGGAATGTTTGGAGGGAGCGAGGCGTTCATGGCGTTGAAGGGATCTGAAGAGCATTGGGGGGATCAGGATGGGTCACTTCCTGGGACGGAAAGGATGGAACGACGATTCACGTATTGATGATGTGGGCATTGGGATCCTGAATGTACCGGGCCGTGTGTAACGTGTCAAGGGGCAGACTAGAAGTGTCGAAGTTCGGGACAGGTCAGTCCTGCTGGCTACTCCCGCGTTAGCGTTGGAGTTTGGTCCAAGGACCTATGGCGTTAGAAGGAAGCAGCCCTTTTAGGCTGCCGAAGTAGCGAATAAATGCTAATTTGAGTTTAATCATCATCATCAAACTTATCATCAAGTGCCAACAGTCTCAGCAGTGCCATGTCAGCACACATCTCTCGTAAGAAGGAGCCGGAACACAGCCGGGACTTCCGTGTTCGATTTGTCTGAAACTTCACGTTCAGCGGTGAACAAGATACGATATGCAAGGTTGAGTCGTGCTCTTGTCGCTTGGATTAGTTGCTTGATCTCTTCCCGCACTCCCGGGACTCAAGGCAGGAGCACAGAGGGGGCTAATCACGTGCTCGGCTAGATAGCCCCTGCTCCTTCCCCATCAAGAGCACCCCAGCACCGCTCGTTTTAAAGAACTGAGAGTCAATTTAGACATTTCAATACCTCGGTATCGAATGCTCACTCAAGTCATAGCGCTTCAAGTGCATGATAGGGCTCTATCATATGTTATGAAGCCTCGAGATCTCTCTCCGAAATGAACATCGAACCTGGCGGAGGACAAGCAGCCGCTTCTCCTGTCTAAAATGCACCTCAATGACCAGGTCCTCAATCTCGACCTCTACACCGACATTGCTGATGCACTCATGCTTCATCCTCGAATAACACGGCTCAGAGCATCACTGGACTGATACAGCAGGATTCAATACATGAAAGGGGTACAGCGTCAGAACGATGATGCGAAGTGCAGGCATTGTTTCAAGAAAGTTTAACACGAAGTCCTTTTTGAGCCAAGTTCGCGACAACTTCGCCAGCCAACCGACGGAGACTCGCAGCATCTTGAAAAGCAGCCGAGGACACAAGCTGCCAACCTGTCAAATTGAAAGGAGTCCTGCAGGACGCAGAGCCCAGCCTCTGTCAAGGTCGCAGTTTAAGCATTTCGACTGAGCCCAGCGATCTCTTGGCATGCAAACACCCGTTGCCTAACCCATGTGCAAGATCAAAAGCTTAAAGGGTTAATCCTTGCTTGATGCCCGATGTCATCCGTCAACTACCATGGGTCTCGGGACCTCAACTGACTTGGGGAGCTGAGGACATCTGAGACGTTTCGATTGTATGGACCTTCACGAGCCCTCAGCGCGTGCCCCATGACGTGGGAGAGCTCCCTCTTATCTCCTCTCGAGGCAGATCCCTCTCGGATGGTGCCGGTCACCCCCTCGAGTGGCGCTCAGGATTTGGGATTCCCCCACTCCGTAGCACCAGGCGAAATACCCGACATATGTACAACAGTGATGTACGTCCGCCACGAGGTACAAGTGTAAACCGTGTGCCACAAGCGGCGTCCTGACCCGAGCCTGTCGCTTGTGATCCGTGATGGTGGGACGATTGTCGTTCGCCTGTTTGTTCCCATTCGAGTGATCGAGTCTTTACAGAGCTGAAGGCCCTTCAGACCGGTGAGGAGGACTCTTTTTCCACTTCAATCTTTCAGTCATTGCAGATCAACAGGGTCCACCTGTCTGAACCTATAGTTGCCACTTAAGAGGCAATATTCGCTCGTTGGCAGGTCGAAGGCGTTGAAGGCAGCGTCCTAGAGGCCCATACGCCCAAAAGCTTATCTTGAATCTCGGGACAGGGCTCATGCCCAGCCAAGGTCTCGCCCAATAATCCAGCAGCGTGCAGAACTCTTCAGCAGAAACTTTATATAGAGCCTGCTCACATCCCGTGCTGTGCGACGAGGCTACCAAACCACTGGCGGAAGATTGAGCAACCCCTTTCACAGGAACAGTTGCAACACCACGTTGAACACGGCATCCGCGACTCTCCAGCGGCACAGACAAGAGACGGCAAGCTCCACATGCCCATAGCCGCATGAACGCCTCGTGGCAGACATTTCTTTTGTGCCAATGGGTTCCGCTGCTTGAAGCCCCAAGCTGATCCGCGCGGACTGCTCTGGGGAACGGGCCAGACGCAATCCTACTTCAGCCCAGACTCGCGCAGAACACTCCCGAACTCAGATCACCATCTCTCACCTCCGGCTCCACGAGGGGCACGCGAGTCTCCAGCCAACATCACACGATACAGCAACCGGGCGTGCTGGAGAATCAGTTTTTGAAGCCTCCAGCGCACGCTTCTCGCCTCGACTGATTCGACAGGTGTCTCAGTCAACTGCGCCTGTCAGCGCCCAGCGATAACCATCCCGCGGGGCCAACCAGGGTTGCTGGCAGGGGGCCCGATAGCCCCCTCCTTCCTTTTGGGCAGGACTTCAACGACCTCTCACAGGCCTTGCACGCCTCAAGATCCTCGCTGTTTCTGCCCCAGAAATAACGCGGTCGACCAGGGCGCGATCGAAATAATCCATGCCGAGGACGCTCTGCAAATCGCCTGTACTTGCTTTTGCACACTCCCAAAACTGAGGCCGGCTGCAGTCCTTCATGCGAAGTTGCTGTAGACTTGCCCAGTGCGACGGTTTGCAAGGAAGCAGCCCTCTCTCGGAGTTGGCGGCCTTATTTCATACATCATCCCACGCCATCACAGCAACCCCCTCTAACCATTCAAGGCTGGACCGCTTATCTTTGCCCCTCACCCACCAATCACCACACCCCCTTTCGCCCAATTTAGGAAAACTGGGGAGTGGAGATCTTCGATCATGGATTACAGGCGCACCTCCCTGGTGGTGAGCCCACTGCAACAGGCCAGCATAAATTCCCATATCTACTCCAGCTTCGCCGGCCCTGCCTCTGCTCGCAACACCAATGGAATTTTGTCTGAATCGACCACAATGTGGTGGGACGAGGATCGGATCGAGGCGACTGTCAATCGCCACTTTGTGTTATCCAAGCTGCGACCGGACGAGCAGCTGCGCCTAGATGAGCCCTTGGGATTTGGTGGCGGGCTGACTGATGATACGTATATGGAATGGATCGAACAGAAGGCCAAGCGTATATTCTTGATACTGGTGGATCTCGGAGTGCCAGATCAGATTTTTGGAGTGATCGACGATTCGTGGGACGACGATGATCTCCCGGTACCGTTGGACCAGGTGGAGCGACTTCAACTAACGTACGATAAGGATGAGAAGTTGGAGAAGAGGTTCTTTCATCGCCAATTTGCTTATTTGTTGAAGAATGTCCAGAAAGGAGAGCTGGTGTATTACGACGATGAAGAAGTTGTACCGCTGGAGTTGGCAGAGAAGCGGCCCGTGGGCGCTGTCGCAGCACTTGTAGCGAGCAACGTCGACAAGGTCCATCTTCCAGGGAAACCGGATGATTTACTTCTTCGTCGCCGGATACCATTAGGGACTACTCCAGGACGTATGCCACAAGAGGAATTTCTCTCTGGAGTCGAGGCCATGAAAGCTCTTGAGCATGCCCACTTGACCTGTCTTTGGGGTTCTTACATTCAAGGTGGTGCTGGATATCTTCTCCTCACACCCGTAAACGATAGCACCTTGAAGCATTTCTTGGCTATAACTCCGCAATCCATCAAAATACTCGCCAAACAAGATCGCCGCGTCCTACTTCTGAATTGGCTTCATTGTTTAGCAGACGCACTCTCTACCCTGCATGCTCAAGGAATATCTCACCGCAATATCAAACCTTCCAATGTGATGCTCGACATCGACAACAATATATTCCTCGGCGATTCTGGTATTTTCCCGTCGGCTACTTTCCATGGGGAGAAACGTGGGTTCGATAAGGAGATGTACGACTACTCTGCTCCAGAGCGAGCACCGCGGATGCCAGCACCACCGCCCATTTCACTTCCAGTTTCGAGGCCCACCTCCACCCGGCGGCCAACAGGACCTAGCACCGGATCTATCGTTCACTCAAGCGCACATTCATTTGTTGCCTCCTCCTCTTCCAACGACTCATCTTCAGTCCACACTTCGTCCACCGACTCACAATCTCGGTCGCCTCCAAAGTCATCACATGGACACAAACCACACGATCCTCAAAAAGCCGATGTCTTCTCTCTCGGCTGCATCTTTCTCGAGATCCTCACTTTCTTCCTCAAACGGACCTCTCGCAACTTCTCATCTCACCGTGCTGCTAAGAACAAGACTCCCGGCCGTGGTGGTGGCCTCCCGGACTCGTCGTTCCACAAGAATCTGGGACAGGTGCAAAGCTGGATGAGCGGGTTGATTAAGGATGCCAGCAAGAAAGAAGACAAAGTTTTCAGGGGCGTTAGCCACATCGTCGGCTTAGTCGACAAGATGATCAATCCGAATCCTGAAGAGCGCCCGTGTGCGAAAGAGGTCCAGGAGTCAATGCACAATATTTTATCTCAGATTTGCGGACTATGGAGTGGCCCTTTAGAGGCGGGGGACGTGAAGCCCCGAATCCACTGTGAGCCTCGCAAGACGGACCAGAACGAATGGAACTTTGGCTTTGATCAATTACGCCTGGCATCTCAACGAGCGGCGGCAGAGGCGTGTGCGAGTGTCAACCCCGTGACCGCGAACGGTGGCACTTTGGGTCTGACAGGAGGTGTGATTTATGGAGTCGAAAGAGTTCAATCACTCTCGGCTTCAAGTGCCGCATATACACTCTTAAAGGAAAAGTCAAAGACATTTCCAGTCGGAGACGACAGAGCAAGCATCGCAACGAGTAAGAGCAGGAGTAGTGAGGGAAAGAGCAGGTCTGGGAGCGGAACCAGCACACCGCATGGGAAAGTGAAGCCGAAGGCCAAGGCGTGGCAGGCACCTGTTTATGCTGGTGAGCTCTCAACGATCGGTCTGAACATCGGGTGAAAACTAATCATATACAGAACTGAGCTTTGGATAAGGATCCTCCATGATCTAGCTCTCTGAGGAGAGATGTCAAGGCGGCAAAACTCATTTCAGCCGCCGTTCGGCACGAGACGAGCATCCCTCACTCCCTTCACTGTCTCCCACTCACGCCTCACGACCTTACGAATTACATGAAGCATAGCGAAGGGGTAATATCTGTCTTTACTGCAAGCGAGTCCAGGTCGGTGTCTTGATACGCATAGGAGTTGGTGGTCTGCAGCTTTCGTTTAAAAAGATCGTTACTTTGTGTCCTGGGACCATGTACAGTGTCTATCGCTCATCGAGGTTCGAGTTAAAGATATCCCATCCATTTTTGTATTTAGAAAAGCAATCTATTGGAGTGCATTCTATCATCGTGCAGGATCCCGCCAATTTCCCAATTTTGTTTCCTGATGCATGACTAACACTCAGAGGGCATGGAGGAGTAGAACACATGGCTCTCCTTGGCAAAGCTGCTTTTGACGCCTTCGAGCAAAGCATCTACCGAACAGATTGCAAGTCGTAGCAAGTAGCGAAGGCACTAGTAAGGCATTTGTGCCTAAAGGGCTAGAACTGTGTCCACAAAGCCCTCCAGGCAGTCCGACATGGCTTTGGCAAGCCACTCTGGGGCTTCTGAATGGTTTTACCATCGGCCATCACTTTCTAGCATCGGAAAGGGACTTGAGCACTTGCATTTTCCCTCTCGTTCCTGGCGACATTATAGCAATTTTACACAATGGCAGGGCCCCATACATGCTTAGGAGACGAGAAGAAGGCGGACACTACTGGTCTGTGAAGTTTTCGTTCATGGCATTATATATAGGAGGATTTGCAGGAGTCTGTTCAGAAAGTCGACTTCGATATCTATTCTACTTGACTAAATAAGAGGACATCTAAATACCAATTGCGACAGACCATATTGCCATTTCTATGCTAGAAGTGCGCTATGCTCGCTAACTTCACGATGCTCGACGAAATCCAAAACGACAGCAACGCCCACTGTAAATGCTCTCAGCACAACGTTTCGGCAGAAAGCCGAGCCCCTAATACACACTCCCCTTAATGCTCTTATCCTGCTTCTCCTCCTCGGCCAAGGGCTCCAGTTCCGGAGAAAGTTCCAGCTCAGCTTCACTCCCAGCATCACTACCAACATCGCTCTGATCGCCCAACGCATCCGCCAACGCGCCCCTTCCCATCCCACTCTGCTCCCTGATGACCTTCCCATTCATCGCACTGCCTCCATGCCCAGCACTCCTCCCCATCAAACTGCCAACACCAATCGCTTTCCCCTTCGCCAGCCTCTTCCGCGCATCCTCCTCAGCGCTGAACTCTGTATCCGAGCCAGCTTGACTCGTATTCCCGCTCGCGCTCCCGCCGAAATCACGCCCTGCAGTTTTCACTAACAAGAAATCATTCCGCGGTGACTTGAGCCGCGAGCGCAGTCTGTCTTCCACGGAGATGAAGCTCGGCGTCCCGTCGGGACTCGAGACCACCTCGTCTAGACTCCTTTGCACATCCACAGTGGGACCCACACGACCTCTTGGATCATCTTCATCCTCGTCTGAAGAGGATTGCCATCGTCGAGCTGCGGGGCGGCGGAAAGGAAGTGAGGTGGACTCCGAGGTGATGGGCGAGGATGAGTTGGAGGGTTTGCCGTTCAGTTGCATAGCATGCATGCTATTTTCTTTCCTGTAGGCGTGCTTACCGTGATCGCATCCGTTAGGACAACCTCCCCACTTCTTTCTTACGGGAATCGGGGACATGGCGCCTGCATTGCTTGCGCTGCTCTCACCGGCTCCGCCAAGCAGCTTCTTCTCCTTCTCTTTGTCCTTTTCTGAAACGGCGGTGGCGGTAGGAGATGATGGGTTGGTCTTCTCTTTCGCAGCAGCTGCTGCTAGCCGTTCGCGTTTGAGTTCAGACCATGTCCGTAGCTTGTTTTCTAGGATGTATTTTCCTGAGTCTTCTTTCTTGCGCATGATGAGGAACTCGCAGTGGTTTACATTCCGCAGATCCTCGAAGTATTCCACAGAGAAGTGATACCATTTCATGAGGAAAACGCGACTCATAAGTCCATGTGTTACTATGTGATAATTAGCATGCATGCAAAAAGGCGAGTGTAAAGTGGTACGAAC
>Ga0302140_10012787_pt1 | contig 10280 bp, 7 predicted proteins | sample I_Bog_E1_1_FD_202095 | JGI IMG/M metagenome (GOLD analysis project Ga0302140, IMG submission 202095) | Peat permafrost microbial communities from Stordalen Mire near Abisko, Sweden - I_Bog_E1_1 | ecosystem: Environmental > Terrestrial > Soil > Wetlands > Peat | place: Sweden: Abisko, Stordalen...
AGCACTGCGATATATTAACCAATAAACAGCAAGGCCTGCAGGTATGTTTGCAACCATGTATAACACAACCTCACGGTTATTATGACACTATTTCATACAATGTACACGAATATGATTCTTTGGAGCATTATCATCCCGGAAATCAATTTAAAGTACAATTAATAGCATTTAGCATACCTTTAGATTTCTTTACAATTGTAAATACCGGCTTACTGGGTGTAGTATTTGATACAACAAGCGGTAAAATGTTGCTTCATGTTCCATGCCCCGATACTTTATTTATGAATGGTATAAAACCCGGAATTTATTATGCCAGAATTATTGCCACTAATTCCAACTTCCCTGATAGCACTTTTGGAACCCTTATTCATATTGCAATTGGTGAACCTGCAGATAACATGTCACTTAGTGTAACTCCCAACACTAACCCATATTGCCTTGGTGCTACCATTACATTTAAACCTGTTCCTGACGATGGACCGGGTGGTAATAATAACGGATCTACTTATACTTGGTGGATTACAGATAAAACGCAAGGTACTTTAGAATTCCCAGGTTATACATATGATTATCTGGGTTATACTCCTGCAACTTCCGATACATTCGAAATAACATGTCAGGAAAATAGTTTTGGATGTTTGGGTGCTAAAGTCACGTTGCCTGATACTATAATAATTATAGGCAAACCACTTATTACAAAGAAGGGTCCAACAACCATCTGCTTGGGTGATACAGGTACATATTCTATCCCTTTTGAAAATGCCACCAATTATGAGTGGAAAATATCGGCTCCGGCCCATGCCGATACCTCTACTAACGTATTAAAGATCAGGTTTGATACAACCGGAACTGTAAAAGTAACCGTGTTGGCATTTAATAGTTGTTTTACGGATAGCGCTGTTTGGAATGTTACCATTGTTGCCAAACCTAAACCTACAATTACTGCTGTTCCATCTACCAGTACAATTTGTGCCGGTACTTCGGTTACCTTTACCGCTTCAGCGGCCGGAGCAACCGGTTATTTGTGGGATAATGGAAAACGAACATCTTCCATTGTAGTCGTTCCAACTTCAGATACCTCTTATTCGGTTGGAGTATCAAACAGGGGTTGTACAGTACAGGATACTGTTAGACTCACCGTTTTACCTCGGCCTGCTGTTAATGTGTCCTATTGTGTAGGCGATTCAGTTATTCTGAATGCTACCGGAGCAAAGAGCTATTCCTGGTTGCCACCAACCGGATTAATAATAAACGATTCTATTGCGAAAGATATTATTCCTTCCATACAAACCTTTACTGTAATTGGTACAACCAATGGTTGTACAGATACAGTGAATGTTTCTGTAAATCCTTCTCTTAGATCCGATACAATAACTAAAGCAGTAGCGATAAGTCCGGGTCAAAGTGTGGCATTAACAGTACAAGGTGGTAATTCATGGTTATGGTCTCCTTCTTCGAGCCTTAATAATGATACCCTCAGAAACCCTATTGCAACCCCTGCCACAACTACTATTTATACTGTAGTAATTAGAAATTCAAGTGGTTGCACTGTTACCGATACAGTTACTGTGGACGTGGACTTTAATTGTGATATTTGGGTTCCTAATATATTCTCACCGAGTGATGCGAACAATCACAATACTATACTTTATGCAAGAAGTGAATGCTTAGTAACTATCGATTTCACAGTATTTGACAGATGGGGTAACAAAGTTTTCGAATCATTAGACATTAATAAAGGTTGGGATGGAAACTTTGGAGGTAAACCATTAAATTCGGGTGTTTTTGTTTATTATGTAACCGGTAAAAATTCCGATGGCAAAACCCTTGAGAAAAAAGGTAATGTAACATTGGTAAGGTAGCATTTATAGCTGCTTTAATCTATTTGATAAATGGCCAATAGCTAATAACTATTGGCTATTTTTTATTACTTTTGTCACAATACTAAATAGAATCGAACCCTATGAACTCATCCATTAATCAAATTCTAATTCCAATTGATTTTTCTGACCAGGCTATAATTGCTCTTGACCAATCGTATAACCTTGCCAAATTTTATAAAGCCGAACTTACCTTATTATATGTAATAGATGAGGGAAATACTGTTAATAGAATTTTTAATAAATCTATTGATGAAGAGGCTTTGAAAAAAGAAATAGAAGTAAAATTGGAAGAACTTGGGGCAAAAGTATCTAAAAAGCATAATGTTAAGGTAAATACAGTGGTTGCCAAAGGCCAGGTTTACGATAAAATATTGGAAGTGTCGGATATGATTAATGCCAAAATGATTATTATGGGCACCAATGGCACTGTGGGTCTTAAAAAGAGATTTATAGGTTCTAATGCGCTTAGGGTGGTAAAAGAAGCCAAATGTCCGGTTGTTACAATAAAAGGTAAGCACCCGAGGGAAGGATGCAAAAATATTGTACTTCCCATTGACATATCTAATGAATCTCGCGAAAAAGTTGACAATGCCATTGAATTAGGTAAGCTTTACGGGGCAACCATTCGTGTAGTTTCGGTATTATTTTCTCTTGATGAATTTGTTGTAAACCGCCTTACCAGGCAAATAGACCAAGTGAAGAACCATATTAAAAAAGCAGGTGTAAAATGTACGGCCGAAATGATTAAAACTTCTAAGGGAAATGAAACTCTTGCCAATATAATAATTGATTATTCAAACAAGGTAGAAGCAGACCTAATAATGATAATGACACAACAAGAGGGCGAGATAACGCCTTTTTTCATCGGATCTACCGCACAAGGAATTATAAATAATTCCGAAACACCTGTAATGAGTATTGTGCCTGTAATTAAGCGCGATGTGGAATTTAGTCCATATTGAGATATATTTTATTTATGAGCAGTTTCTTGTTTTATAGTATGTAATTTTCATATATTGCATTCATATACCAATCCAATGAAGTTTCTTACTATTTTTTCTTACATAGGCCTTTGCTCTCCTGTCTTAATTAGCGCTCAAAATGCCATTTCTGCAAAAAAAGACGGACAATCATCAACTTTTATCCATTGCACGAAGTTTTTTGTATCTAAACCAATGCGTGACCTTCCGGACTATAAACCTCTTGCAGACAACGAAAGACACGAAGCTTCGGATAAAAAGAGGAGGGATATTCAGCGTGCTAATAAAATAGCGCTTTCTGCCTATGATTATTCCGATCCACTTAGGCAAACAACTATTGGCTCAATATCAAGTATTGATGCTCCTATTGTTGATTTTCCGGGTACATCAGAAACGGATGAATATCCCGGGGATCCGAATGGAGCTGTCGACTCTACCTATTATGTACAGGCGTTAAATGTTACATACACAGTATTTGATAAAGTTGGCAATATAGTTATGCCTGCTAAAGATTTAGGAAGCCTTTGGGCTGGCGATCCACAAGATGGCGACCCTGTTGTTTTGTATGATAAGTTTGCTGACAAATGGCTCATTACTGAATTCCAAACTATTACTACTCCTTACCAATTCTGTGTAGCTCTTTCCAAAACCAATGACCCTACCGGAGCCTTTTATGTATGGGAATTCAACATTGGAAGTGTTGACCCTGATTATCCTAAGTATGCAATTTGGAATAACGGATACTATATCACTTTTCAGGCCTTTGGGACTTCAAATCTTATTGCGCCGCAAGAGATGGCTGTGCTGGAAAGAAATAGAATGCTCAAAGGTTCACCAAGTGCAGGAATGATTCTCGCTAATATGCCATCTTCTCCCACATTTATGGGTGGCAATAACAGTCTTCCTTCAGCGCCTAAAGTATTAGATTGTGATGCTAGTGCACTTCCTCCGTATGGTACGCCGGACTATGTTGTATTTTTTGAAAATAAAGCTTCGGGCGGTTATTCCAATAGTATTATTATGGATTCCTTAATTGTGGATACTGCAGCACATACTTTCCGGATAGCTAAAGCCGATTCTTTTGCAGTTTCCACTTTTAACAGTTATTTTAATAACGGATTTTTTGGATTGAATGATATTTCACAACCGGGCTACGCAAATGGAGTTGATGCACTTGACGGTACATTTAACTTTCGGGTGCCCTATATGAAGTTTCCGGGCTATAATTCTGTTGTACTCAGTAATACGGTTAATCTGGGTGCTTTAACTGCCGGGATAAGGTGGTATGAATTGAGGCAGAATGATGTAACACAAGTTTGGAGTGTATACCAGGAAGGTACATATGGACCCAATGACAGCACCAGTAGATGGAATGCTTCTATTTGTGAAGATTATGACGGTAATATTGCCATGGAGTATTCTGTAGCTGGCAATACTGTTTATCCGGGTATCCGTTATACAGGCAGACATGCCGGTGATCCATCGGGGCAAATGACTTTTGGTGAGCAAACAGCAATTGCCGGTAACGGCACTTTATCAGGAACCTATAATAGATGGGGGGACTATTCCCAACTTGATATTGATCCTTCAGACGGAATAACTTTTTGGGGTATTAATCAATATGGCGATGCCTCCAGTACTACTGTCCAACGAAACAGGATATTCTCTTTTAGGCTCGAGGGTACTGTTTCAGGTATTGATGAAGTACTAAATAAAACGGCCTTGACCGTTTATCAAAATGGCAGTTTGCTGTATGTTAAAGCTAGCGGATTGCCAAGCAATGATGAACTGGTAGTTGATTTGTTTGATATATCAGGAAGGCAATTGACAACACAACGGGTAACACCTGTTACGAATATTTTACAAGCACAAATAAGCGTAAGTAAACTGCCTAAGGGTGTTTATTTTGTTAGGATTGGAAAGGAAAACTTTCAACGGGTTGTTAAGGTTGAAATTAATTAAAAAATCAAATTTTATCCAATAAAAAATCCCGTACATGTACGGGATTTTTTTATAAGTAACAGCGAACAGCTATTTGCTTTTCTTTTCAGCAGGTGCTTTCTTTTTAGGTTCTTTTTTTTCACCTTCAGGTTTTGGTTTTTTTGCAGCAGCTTTTTTAGGTTTCGCAGCTTTAACTTCAGCCTGATTTACTTCCGGTGTATCCAAAGCTCCAATATCCGCTAAACTTGCTTCAATCGGTGCAACTACCTTTTTGGCTTTTGGCTTAGGAACATACGCCGGCTTAGTGCCATTCTTTCTGCGGCGGGTATTTCCATAGGACCCTTTCCATACTTTACCTTTGCGTGATCTTTTATCTCCTTTTCCCATTGTTTTTTATTTTTAAGAGTGCCAAAGGTATAAAAAAACCCTTCACACAAAATAGATACTTTTAAAATAGATACGGTATGGGAGTTTTTTAAATGTAGCCTGCTATTTTATATGATATGAGCCCCAGCCACTCATGCAGTAAAACATTCCATCCATCAAGCGCTCCTGTAGCAGGAATAAACATATGGTCGAATACAAACTTTCGCGGACCTGCATACCTGTCAACACTAAAGGGGGTAGCATTTATCCCTACCTTTCGAAAGCATCTTAGAGCCCGTGGCATGTGGAAAGCAGAAGTAATGAGCAGGTATTTTCCATTTTTATGTAAACTGTCCAAAAGGGGCTTGGAAAACAATGCATTTTCCCGTGTGTTTTTCGAACGTCCTTCAACAATGATGGAGGAATCGGGAATCCCGATTTTTAACAGATATTGTTTTAGTAAAACCGCCTCAAGCACATCAGTTTCCAGTAAACTGCCTGAACCTCCGCTGAGGAAAATTTTACGAATTTTACCGTCTTTATACAGGGTTATGGCCTGCATTAACCTATCTACAGACCTGTCGAATTGCAATCGAACTAACTCGTGGTCGTATGCTATCATTCCGCCAAGCACTATGCCCGCATCGTATGTACCGGGCAAATCGCTTTCTTTTACAGCAGGAGTCTCATATGGCCGAAAGAATTCATCTAAAATAAAAGTGTTAGAGAAAAAATAAAACACTACGAATGTTATAAGAAGCCGTTTACTTTTTTTACGCGGATCTTTGGTTAAAAGTGCCCATATCAGTAAAATCGTCACCCAAACAATAGGTGCTATCAAAAAAGCCAATAGTTTTGAAATGATAAAAAACATAGTTAGATCAATTTATAGTTTTTGTATTCACCGGGTCTCCAGCCTGTTTTTAGTTCAATAAACCGGACTATGCTTTCTCGTGGGCTTAGATTTTTTTTATTGGTATCGAAATCAAATTTCCAATCTTGCTTCTTAATCCTGTCAAACATTACAGCAGGATGTGCATCATCAAATTTTTTTAGTGCGCACACTACTGTATAATCATATTCTGAGGTGTCTTTCAGGTTTTTTTCAACGGAATCCTTTTCATTCCATAATTTATAAAAGGTGCTGCGTTTATTTTGTTGTACTATCGGATTTTTTACCCAGCCATAATGATATATACTGGCTCCGGAATGCTTTACGCTGAGTTTATGTCCTCCATTTAGCAGTTCATCATCTGTGGGATGAAGGTGATTGTAAATACGAAACCCCTGCGCATCGCGAAAAGAGCGGATATGCTTGTCGTTTCTGATTATACGGATTTCTCTGCGGTACCATAGCCTTGAGTCTTCCAAAAAAGCATAAGAACCATAAAAGTGCTTGTATTCGAAAAGTAATCCTTCCACCTTTTCAGCATCTTTCCATTGTTGCATGGATGCTTTAATAACAGGAATATCCTTTTCATGAATCAATTCATCAGCTTGAATATATATTACCCAGTCGGAATCGGCAGAAACGGCATCGAATGCTTTGTTCGTTTCTTTGGCAAGTAATAAGCCACCTTTACGGACAGAATCGTCCCAAATGCTTTCAATAATTTTTATCTTCGGCGACTGAATATTTCTAATTAATTCGAGCGTGCTATCCTCTGAATTACCGACACCTACTATTACTTCATCGCAAAGCGGAAGAATAGAGCATATTGATTCCACAACAGGAAAATCATACTTAACCGCATTCCTGATTATCGTAAAACCCGATACCTTCATTGCTTATATTCCGGTGTAATTAAAAGGTGTAATCTTTTTAAGTTCCGCTTTCAAAGAGTCACTTATTTGCAAGGAGTCAATAAATGCTTCCATACTTTTTTGAGTGATAGCTTCATTTGTCCGGGTAAGGTTTTTCAACGCTTCATAGGGAGCAGGATAATTCTCACGACGCAATATTGTTTGTATTCCTTCTGCTACAACAGACCAGTTATTTTCCAAATCGCGTTTTAATGCCGATTCATTTAAAATAAGTTTACTAAAACCTTTTAATAATGATTTATAAGCGATAAGTGAGTGTGCAAAGGGTACGCCTAAGTTGCGAAGCACAGTTGAATCTGTAAGATCGCGCTGTAGGCGCGATATGGGTAACTTGGCAGCCAGATGTTCGAATAAGGCATTGGCAACTCCCAGGTTTCCTTCCGCGTTTTCGAAGTCAATAGGATTAACCTTATGGGGCATAGCAGAAGAACCTACTTCTCCCGCTTTTATTTTTTGCTTGAAATAGTCGAATGAAATATAGGTCCATAAGTCTTTACTCAGGTCAAGCAGTATGGTATTAATACGTTTCATCGCATCGCAAAAGGCTGCAAGGCCGTCGTAATGTTCAATCTGGGTTGTATATTCTTGCCGTAAAATACCCAGTTCATCATGCAGAAATCTGTCAGCAAACTCTTTCCAATTAATAGCAGGATAGGCTACATGGTGGGCATTAAAGTTTCCGGTAGCTCCGCCAAATTTGGCTGATATGGGAATCCTTTTTACTACATCAATTTGATCTGCTAATCTTTCAACAAACACCATCATTTCTTTACCCAATCGGGTAGGGGAGGCCGGCTGTCCATGCGTGTGGGCAAGCATAGGGATATCTTTCCAGTCTTCTGCCAGCTTTTTTAATGTGGTTAAAATATCTTCCAGTCCCGGCAACAGTATATCTCTTTTAAATTCTTTCAATGAAAGAGGAACTGCCGTATTATTAATATCTTGAGAGGTGAGCCCGAAGTGGATAAATTCCTTACTGTCACCCATTCCCAAGCTATCCAGCTTACTTTTCAGAAAATACTCTACTGCTTTTACATCGTGATTGGTAATCGCTTCGAGTTCTTTAATCTGCTTTGCTTCTTCATGTGTAAAATTGTTGTAAATATTCCTGAGATTTGCAGCCACTGTCGCTTCATCAATATTCTCCAATTGAGGTAAAGGTAATCTGCATAAAGCCAAAAAATATTCTACTTCAACCCTAAGCCTATAGCGGATAAGGGCGTATTCGGAAAAATAATCTGCCAGCACTTCTGTTGTCTTCCTGTATCGGCCATCAATAGGCGAAATGGCTGTAAGGGCAGTTATTTCGGGTTTATTTGTCATGAATCTTTATAGATAATACATAAAATGGTTCGCCTAAATTACAAAAAAGAGGCGGATTAGGCGGTTTTTTACTATTCCAAAGTATCCTGTAAAGGATTTTAGATATTTTTGCTAATAGAATCCCGTAAAATATAGTTAAATGAACGAAGCTAAGCCATCTCATGCACATCCTTCCATATTCTTGTTTTTGGTGTTGCCTTTTGGCGTTAGTGGAGGATTTGTCACTGTTACGCTTGCGTATTTATTTTCAAAAGCCGGTATTTCTATGGAAGCCATTGCCGGACTATCAGCTGCAACTATATTACCCGGGGTGTTAAAATTCTTATGGGCACCTTTGGTAGATGCTTTCCTGACTTTAAAGAAATGGTATTTGTTATCGGGAATTGTAACAGCAGCAGGAATATTTTGCATGGGCATTTTTCCTATTAAAGAATCGAGCCTTGCTGATTTAACAATTATAGTATTAATTACCAATATGGCTGCCTCTTTTTTAGGCATTGCTGTAAACGGGCTTATAGCACATGATATTCCGGAGGAGATGAAAGGAAGAGCAAGCGGCTATCTTAACGCAGGTAATTTAGGTGGCTCCGGTCTTGGTGGTGGGGCGGGACTCTGGTTAGCACAAAACTTAACGAATAACTGGATGTCTGCAGCAATACTTGCTTCAGCTTGTTTACTTTGCTGTTTTGGACTTTTATTTGTAAATGAGCATCCTTCTACCATACGCGACACGAGAGTCATTAAAACGATAGAAAACCTTCTGAAGGATGTATGGCTTACACTAAAAGCACGTATGGGTATATTAGCCATGGCCTTATGTTTTATTCCGTTAGGAACAGGTGCAGCATCTAATCTATGGTCAGCTGTGTCCGGTGCCTGGAACGCGAGTGCACATACCGTTGAATTTGTTATCGGTGTAATTAGCGCAATTATTACGGCTGTTGGTGCTTTGCTTGGAGGGTGGATATGCGATAGGGTCGATCGTAAAATAGCATATATCATTTTTGGATTAACACTGGCCATTTGCGCTGTTGCAATGGCCTATTGTCCGCATATTGAAATAATGTATATCATCTGGACTTCATTATATGCTTTTGTTCTTGGGGCTTCTTATGCCGCCTCTAGTGCCTTTGTATACGAAGCGATAGGTAAAGGTGCAGCGGGAACAAAATATACGGTGTTCGCTTCTCTTTCCAATTTCCCTATTTGGTATATGACACTTATTGATGGTTGGGCATATCAGCATCATGGACCTAATGGAATGTTGGATGTCGAAGCTGGTGCAGGAGTACTTGGTATTATTTTATTTTTGATCTTGCTAAAATTTTTACCGAGCACGAAAGAAACCGGAAACTTGAGTGCTTAAAAGCATCTTCCAATTCCAACTACAAACCTATACTCCAAATAATTAGGGCCGGCATTATTTTGAGGATCATTCAGTAGTAAGGGCACATCAAACCTGATGGTTAACGGATGCACTAATTGCAAGGGCCCCCACTTTTGTATGGTAAGCGCTGCACCAATTCCTGCATCGGCAATAAGATTGGTGAACATTAGCGGAACATGCTGGCCGGGATAAGGCGTTATATTTATGACACCGGCATCGCCGAATAAGTAGGTGGTTAGGGCAAAATCATTTCGCAGGAAGCGTGGGTTAAAATGAATGAGTTTGTTAAACTCTAATTCTCCATTTACTGAGGCACCTGAGTTACCATAGTAAGTAAATACAGGATACGATTTGCCTCGAAAATTGTAGGATGATACGAATGTATAACCGGAATATCCTCTAATATTAAGCCCTCCGCCTTCCTGTAAATAATTCAAATCATAGCTATAGTTCGCCCAACTGGAAGGTATAATTCCTGCAGCACGTGTGAATGGATTATCCGCCATTTCTTCGGGATTGGCACCTGCTAAATAAAGCGCTGACTCAGTTGGAGTATTGCTTCCTGCACCATACTGA
>Ga0302140_10012789_pt1 | contig 10279 bp, 2 predicted proteins | sample I_Bog_E1_1_FD_202095 | JGI IMG/M metagenome (GOLD analysis project Ga0302140, IMG submission 202095) | Peat permafrost microbial communities from Stordalen Mire near Abisko, Sweden - I_Bog_E1_1 | ecosystem: Environmental > Terrestrial > Soil > Wetlands > Peat | place: Sweden: Abisko, Stordalen...
CAGGACTAGGGGGGTATGAAATGGATGATGCGCGATAGCGATCAGACAATTGATTCCCTCACCTCACCTCTACCCATTGCACTGAGGCGTCGATATAAATGTCGTATTTTTGTATTATTAGGGTCTCTCCGTTTGCACTCTGCCTTGCCTGCCTTCTTGCCTGCTGCGGCTATGCCGCTCTGCTTCCAATAGTTCGTTGGAGTTCAACGTTCTATTACATTGGCTTCCTGCCGCCGGGAACTGTTTTCCATGACGGTGATTGCCATGCTTGCCTACCTTGCTGTGGTTGTTTCCACGATCTGCCTGCTATTGCCCGCTGCGAACCTCACGGTTCATTTTGTTTTGCCTGCTACTTTGCCATCTGCTGCCTGGGCCTCTACGCCCCCATTCCCTCTCTCTTCGTCGGTCGTTTTGCCTTGTCCACGTCCGGCATTTCTGTTTTCGCTGCAAACCAGCTCCTGCCCCTACGTTATTGTGCCCTACTTACCGGCTGCTAAGCTGCTCCAACGGCCTGGCAATGCGACCACGCCGGTCCTACAGGCCTTTACTCAGGATGCTCGGCACCACGAACGTTTCGTTCTGGTGCAGACGCAGCACGAGAGCAATCCTTTCTGCGCGGTCAACCGCCGCCCACCTTCGAGCGAGGGCCATGTGTCCTTGACTGGTGGGTGTCTACCTTCGAGCGAGGCCCATGTGACCTCGACTGGTGGACGTCCAGCTTTGAGTGAGGACTGTGGCTCCTTGACTGCTGGTCCGCCTCCTTTGGCCAACATGTTTATTTTATTTTATTTTATTCCGACTGTGCGCGTCTCGTTCCACAACTCCGCTGGCGGTGGGGTGGAGGCCAAGGCGCCTATAGCCGTTGATGCCCAAGTCAGTCTATTCTCAGACGCCTGCCCGGCCGCTGCGTCTCCTGCGGTTCCACTTATCGACCAGGGCGTCACGACCCGCCACCAACACGGGGGCGACTTCGACGCAACGGCAACAGTCGAGTGGACCCCTGTTCATGGGTCGCGCCCACAATCCGCGCAGCTGCGCGACGACTCACGCTGTACAGACACCTTGACGGACGAACCACCAACCGCCATCCCCACGCAGCTCTCACCCTCGCCTAGCCTGCTCAGTTTCGAGATGGCCATGCTGCTGGTCGCTGCCCTCTTCACCCATTGGGTGTGTATCGAGCGCGTGGCCAAGGCAAATGCGAAGCGCCTGCTCCATGCAGGGGTGTGGGTGTGGTTGGCAACGCACATCTGGTTTATGGTCCATACGATTGAACGATTCGCGCTTCTGTTTGTGGGCGCTGGGAACACCTTCCTCGCCTGGCTACCCCTCATGGGCGGCCTGGTGGTCTACCTAGCGCTACCTGATGAGGTATTCAATAGGGCCAGTGAACTATCCACGCTCACCATTGGCGTTATCATTGCGCTCACTGGCGCATCCTATCTCTGGCGCTGGCGACTACGTGGCTGGTTTATGCGCTTAGGTCGTTCAGCCGACCCACAGGCCCCTCGTGGCAATGATTCTGACTACCCCATTGTGGTGCGCCTCCCGTGGCGCAAACTTGTCACTTGGTGGAATCTCGAGTACGTACTGGGGCTGCCTGGATTCTTGGTGCTGGGAGTGACTGCTTGGGTTGTCTGGCAATGCCTTGATCGATTCCTGACACACCAACTTGCCTGGCACAAGTGGGACGGCTACGACCCCCACTGTGTGATTGCCCGCTCCCGTAGAGAAGCGCTGCTGCGATACCTGTGGCCCCGCTATGGACCAGTATTGGGTCGACCTGGAGCGACAGGTGACTGGCTAGCAACGCTCTTTACACCTTATGGGGGGTACTCCCTGAGCCAGGCGTGGCGGTACGGCCACATCGAGAATGGCACTCGCGCGAGTCTGTATTGGATAGCCCTCAGCCTCATCGATCGACCATACGACGTTCCCCTATGGCTGACACTGGTAACGCAGTCATGGCGGTGGTGGCGCATGGGTCGCGACATCCACGGGCCCAAATTCCAGCACTACCTCCTGCAATGGCGCTGGTCCTCTCTCCTACGGCCAGGGCCACCAGGGCATGCACAGCTCGCCACCCAGTACGCCGGCGACTGCCTCTGTCGAATGCTGGAGCGCGTCCCCCTTGCCTTAACGGCGCTTGATCACTGGCCTCAGACCGCAGCGTTGATATTTGTCATGCTTCTCCCCCAGGCTGCAGCTGCTACGTTGGATCCCGTGCCATCAGTACCTGCACCGACTGTCAACGTGACAGCCAACTCGACCAACTCCTCTGCAACCTCAACGGAGCCAGCAGAGTTGGCCACCCTCGCCGCTCGTGCTGCTCGCTTTGCGACATCAGCCCTGGGGGTGCTATTCTATTGGATCGCTACTATTGGCTCCACTGCTGTATCGTGGTCGTTCCCCCTTATTCAGTCCTACTCTTTGGGATACTCTCATATTGCCTTTGCCTTGGTCGCGCCACTCGTCATTCTGACCATTTATTGGCGGGGAGTGGTCGCGATCGCCCGCTGGCTCGAACCCCGCGGCGGGCAGAGCCATGCTTCTGCTTGGTGGGCGTTCGAGCTCATTGTGGCAACCATTCGAGAGCGTTTGCCGCAGAAACGGATTTTCGTCTACCTTGGTCACATGATCCGCGCGACTCTCTGGATCGCCTACAGCGTGCTCAATGTGTGGAGCGTGCCTGGTTACGCCATCATTTGGGTCGCCAAGACTGGATTCATCCTCATCGCAGACGTGCTCTGGGGCGATCTTCCAGCAGACCAACACGTCACGCGCGAGAGTGTTGCAGCGCGGAATAACCCCCATCCAGAACAGCATCGCCATCACGTGCCTTCGCCACCTAGGCGTGGCTTGTTCCAGGACGCAGCCGGCGACCGACAGCCCTCTGAACCCCGCGACGGGCACCAGTCAGCCTCGGTCCCCGACACGGACTGGACCACCCCCGATCGCCCTATGTGGTCACCAGCTGCCAGCAACCGCAACCAAGAATCACCGCGTGCACCCCAGCCTGAACCAGATCGGCATGATCACGGCGTCGACTGTGGCGTGCTGTGGACATCCCTGTCGATGGCTGAGCGCGATGCCTTCGAGTTTGGTTGCCTTGCAGAAGCGCCGACCTGGTCTCATAAGGACGTCGAGCGTTTCTTCAAGCAGGTCACGCGCCAACTGGCTGATCGCTTGGGGAACAAGAAACCCAGTCTCACTGCCATCAAGAAACCGCCCAGCGGCGAGGAGACGGAGACTGACCAGACCATCATCAAACTCCTGGAGTATCTGGATTCGCTCAACAAGTCCATCAAGATCGTAGCGTCTGAGCGGCCAGACATCACTACCCGCCACATGCGCCATCTCTGGGAGTCGTACCTGGCTCGTCATTGCCACCAGCAATGGGACCCACTCCGCAGACGGATCAAGGAACTGCCGACGTTCACGGACTTCCTCCGCGAGGCGCTCGTCCTGCTGGGCATTGATGTCAACGACTCCGCTCGGTGCTGGAGCTGCCTGCGCCGATGCACACGAGTGGTCAGCATTAAGGGCGGCCCACCTTCGGTTGGCGCAGACGGAGCAGATCTCACCCGTGGCGTGAAGGAGACGGATCCACATCTGTTCGTGATCCGATTTCAGTTGCTTCATCGAGCCCTGTTCGCTTCCCGTATCACAGCTGGTGGCACCACCCGCGAGTTCGAGGACCACAGTTTGGAGTTGTTGCTGCTTAACGCTCAGCTCCCCGGTGCTATTGCATACGTGCGCACCCATGTTGCCAAGCGCGGCCGCCCATCCTTCGATGAGGTGGTGGCCTTGGTCCTCAAGTTCCTGCAGCTGACACCGGCGGAGCTTGATGCGAACATCACGACTGAGTGCCGCACTGAGGGCCTTCTCCAGGACTTCTTCAAAACGGAGTCAATCCGTACTCTCCTGTTGGGGCTGACTGGCACCGCCAATACCCCGATGGGCGACGAGAAGGACAATGCTGTCGCGCGACTCTTCCATCGGGTGTATCAGGGCCAGCGCGGCAAAACTGCAGTGAATGCGTTGCAATCCGTGCTGCGCACTAAGCTTCTCAAGCACTTGGAGCGCGGATACTCCCTGGTCCAAGGGGGAGCCGGTGGCACCTACGCCAGCTTTGCCCCCAGTGACAATGCATCCACCCACTTCCTGTCGTCTGATTCCGAGCCCGACGAGGCAGACGATCAAGAGCGCTATTCGCAGCAGCGGGATCTCGAGCAGGAGGCAGCGTGGCAACGATTTACTGATGGAACCCCGACCTTTGCGCAGACCAAGCGCTACCCTTCGACCAAGAAGGGCACCACGCGGAGCACATTGCGTCCTGAAGGGGCGAAGCCGCCGGCCACGCCCTTCAACGTCAACAACGACAACAATGCGCCGCCCCCCAGTACTCACACCGCGCCTGCCGCTGCCCCAGCCACTACGCCTGGCAACCCGCCACCGGAACAGCGCGCCAACCCCGACTTCGGATCAGGATCGCGCAGCGACAATGCTACCAACCGCCCCAGCCCGATCCTACCGTTGGACCACGAGCTCAAGGCGAAACTGGCCCGAGACAAAGGGGCGCGCAATCTGGAGGAGTGCTGGCGCTGCGGGCGACGCTCTGCTAGCGCTACCAAGAAGCATGGGAATCCCGATAGGGAGCCCACCTGCCAAGGTTCGCGCCAGTGTCCAGAGTACGGCCGATCAGGCGACAATGAGGTCCGATGGGATCTTCTTGCCTTCGCCCGCCAACCCGAGATCTTCTTCCCGCATGGTCAAGACCCCCGTCACGTCCTGCGCCCAAACGAGCGAACGATCGTCACCCAATGGCTCAAGCGGCACGGACGCACAGCGGGCTACCTGACCTCAGCCGTCTTCCTGAACCACCTCCAGGTGAATGAGCCTGATTCCGATCCGGAGATGGACGAGCTCGACAACGACGATGGCGGAGACGGCGGCGACGACAAAACCTCTGCCAGTCTCCGGGGGTCCAGCGATGGCAGCCAGCAATCTTCACTGGAGGATGTTGCCGCTGACGCGCCGGACCAGACGGCGACATCGTTGGACCCCCGGGAAACTTATCTCTTCACCATCTTTTCGCACCTACTTGACGTTTTGGTGGCCCTGGGCGAGAGCATTGACTGCGTCGACAGCGGCGTAGCCTCTTTCCTCAGCGACGCTCTCCCAGGCACCACAGATGCGACCGTGGGCCATCCAGCCTGGATTGCCGAACCGCGGATCGCTGTGCCGGGGGCTGCAACCATGACAACGATACCAGGCAGCCTGGTCGACTCAGCTGGCGGCACCACCATGATCGCTGCCAGTGCTGCTGCAGCGGCTGGACTGTCAGTCCGCCCGTATCAGGGGCCACGCCTCACGTGGGGCACGTCTTCCGATGTGAACGTGCTCGGCCTCGTAGATCTCGAGTGGTCACCGCCAGGCATGGTCGACTTGGAGCACCCCAACGCTCCGATTCGACGTTATCGCCTTGACAGCGTGGTTGTGGTCACTGACACGAGTCTGCCACCGAACATCCCGATGTTGCTCGGCGTCACCACCATCAAGTCCATGGGACTGGTTCCGGACTTGGGGGGGCGTGCAGCGTATTTCAAACCCACTCCAGGAGCACCACTGTCCCGCGCATACCCTTGGTGCCCACTGCACTCCATCGAGCCCATCGACCTGCACCAGCGCAGCCTGCCCATCCACATGTTGAACAACCGGACTATTGAGCCCGGCGACATCACCCAACTCGATTGCTACGTGTACGTTCCATATGGATCGCGCCCACCCGACAACCAGACCGTCTTGGTGGAGGGGCGCGACCCAAACTCCAGTGACTGCGTTCCTCACTTCCATCTGTACACGCCGGATGCGCAGTACACACTCGGCAGGGCCTTGCCGATTGATAGCAACCCACACCTCAGCCGCCTGCAACGCTTTGCACTGCGGCTGGAGGTGGTCAACTTTGGTACGCGCGCGATCCGTCTCCTAGCCGACGAGCGTATCGCCAACACCAGCACCCTCGATGTGGACCAACTGATCCGTCGACAGGCGCTGCGTTCTACGCATGAGCAACACATTGCGTCGCATTTCGCCAACGGATTCGAGCCAGGCACCCCCGTGCCTGAGGCGATGTCAGAGATCGCCAAACTCATCGAGGCACTCTGCAACCTCGCGCATCTGGCTGAGGCGCAACGTGGTCAAGCTGCAGGTTCGGCCACGGAGCAACCAACCAAAGCCAGCCCGGTAGATGACGGCCTGGACGACGTGGAAAGCGTTGCCATGCCGGAAACGCAACCAGAAGTCGAGGTGCTGCGCGACATGCTGGCAGCACTCACCAACTTCCTCCAAACCCGTACCGATCTGACCGGCGAGCAACGACTACAGGGTCTATTGCTCCTCATGCGCCATGTCCCAGTGTTCCGCTACGTACTGCGACCCCCCGAGCAGCTCCTCACTGAACCTGCCCGGCTACGCATCAAACCTGACGCCCCTGCTCAATTCGTGCGTCAGTATCCAGTCGCGCAGGCCAAGGTGGAGGCTGCACAGCGGCTCGCCCAGGACTTCCTGCGCCAAGGCATTGTCAGCCCAGTGCAGTCGTCATGGAACGCACCTGTTCTCCTTGTCCCCAAGAAGGATGGCACCTGGCGGTTCGCGGTCGACTACCGACGTCTGAACGAGTTCACGGAGATGGACCCTGCGCCGTTGCAACAGTCGCGCACCATTCTTGCAGAGCTTGGTGGAAACGAGTTCTTCACCTGCTGCGATCTCCTCTCCTCGTTCTGGCAGCAACCGCTACACCCCGATGACCGCCATTACACCGCATTCTCCATGCCTGGCGTGGGGCAACTGCAGTGGCATGTCGTGCCCATGGGCATGCGCAACTCGTCAGCCACGCAGCAGCGTATCATGGATTACCTGCTGCAGGGCTTGCAGCGCACGTGGTGCTTCGTCGATGACGTCTGTGTCGGCGGACGCAACTGGGAGGACCATCTGATTAACGTGGATCTGTTCTGGCGCCGACTGGAAGAAGCTGGGCTGGCACTCAAGTTCAGCAAGTGCGAACTCTTCCGTCGTGAGGCACACTTCCTTGGCTACCGTATCAGCCAGGAAGGCACCCGAACCGACCCACGCATCACCGACAAGATTGAGGCGTTTCCCCTTCCCCAGTCTCTGTCGGCGCTGCGCTCATTCCTTGGGATGGCCAACTTCTACCGTGATTTCATTCCGCGTTTCGCTGACATTGCGTGGCCACTCATCAACTTGACAAGCCAGAAGCGCTTCAAACCTATCCAACCTGACAGCCCTGAGGATCTTGCCTTTCGAAGTCTCAAGCGTGCACTGGCCTCCAGCGACGTTCTCGCCTTCCCCGACTTCGAGAGGCCATTCCACGTCGCTACCGATGCATCTGATGTTGGGCTGGGCGCCGTCCTCTATCAGTTGGATGACGGGGGCCGTGCGCGACCAATCCAGTTCCTGTCACGCACGTTACTTGGAGCCGAGAAGAACTACACGGTCACAGAACGCGAGGGCCTCGCGATTGTCACTGCCGTGGGTCGGTTCCGCCACTTTCTGTTGGGGCGCTGTTTTACTCTCGTGACCGATCATGCCGCCCTGAAACACATCTTTGGCGCCTGGGCTGCTCCCGCTACGGACAACAATGGCGCCTTGAAGCACGGCCCGCGACTCACCCGCTGGGCCCTGCAACTGGCGGCCTACGATTTTATTGTAAGTCATGTGGCCGGCACCCGTCTCAAGGTGCCGGATTATCTGTCGCGCAACCCCACAGACGCGTCCACGGATGTGGGGGGGGAGAGTATCAGAGCAACAGCACATCCATGGATGGGCGCGTGGGATGCTCGATCAGCTGCTGCGCAAGCAGTGGAGGAACCGCTCATCGCCATGGCGCGCAACACGCACCAAATTTTCCTGTCAGGCTGGTACCGTGGCTGGGAGGCAATCCAGAAGCGTGAGCGCACGGAGTTGAGCCCAACCCTGGTCCATCGACTGCAACGGGCGGATCCAGTACTTGCAGCCATCCTGGACCACTTGGACCCCGCCAACCAGCTCACTGAGGAACACACACGCAACCGCCTCCTGTCCATCTACAACGCTTCGCGCCCAGCCAACCACCCCGCGAAGGGCCTACCACCAAACTGGCTTGGTGCCAGTCTCGACCAATTCTTCCGTGGTTACGGAAACGTGCTGTACCGTCGCGGGAGCAGTAACGGACCTGTGCAGCTCGTTGTGCCCAATGAGTTACGCCTGTTCATGCTCGAATTCAAGCATGCAGAGACGATGCACGCGGGAGTCGATCGAACAACAGAGACCCTGCTCCGCCATTACTGGTGGCCAGGCATCCGCGGCGAAGTGCAGGGATACGTGGCAACGTGCGAAGTGTGCCAACGTGTCAAGCCTTCCCGCCACCGCTGGACCTATGGCCTCACACAACCACTCAATTTGGTGTACCGACCGTTTGAGCGCTTGTCCATCGATCTGCTGCAACTGCCCACTTCCGCAGACGGTTATGCATACGTTCTGGTTATGGTCGACCAAGCCACGCGCTACTGCGAGCTAGTACCGCTGGTGTCCAAGGACAGCGCCGTCATCGCTGAGGAGCTCTACACCCGCATCTACCAACGCTATGGGCCGATTCACACCATCGCGTCCGATGGAGGCACGGAGTTTCTTGGTCCAGTCGTCCAGGAGCTGTACAAGGCAATGGGATCGCACCACGTGATTGGGTCGCCTTACCACCCACAGAGCAATAGTGTCGTGGAACGCCTCAATTCGACGCTGCTGCAGTACCTGCGCGTCATGAGCGAGGGCAAACCATCTGACTGGCCCCATTACCTCGGTGCGTGCGCGTATGTCTACAACACCACGCATCAGACGGCAATTGGCACATCGCCCTACATGCTGATGTACGGGCGCATGCCCGGCGATGCAATTGACCAGTGGATCGACGAAGCTCTGGGTGTACACCAAGAGCCGCTCCCAATAGATGATTGGCTCTACCGCCTGGATACCGCGCGCTTCTATGCACAGGAAAACGTTCGTCAGATGCAAGAGCGCAATGCCGCGCGGCGCGACCAGAATCGAATCGATCCGGCCCGTATTCAGATCGGCGACTTTGTGCACTGGAAACCTGCCGATTTCAACATGCGCGACCACAAGCTGACGCTCAAGGGCAAGGAGATGGTAATGCGAGTGCTCCGGCTTAACGGCAACCAAGCGACGCTGGGTTACCCAGCGGATCCGCAGCGCACCCAGCTTGCAAACGTTGGAGATCTCACCGTTCTGCCGTCATCCACTCCGTATCTGGAGGTGAACCTGTATGACGCCCTGCACGGCATCCTGTCAGCCCAGCGCACTCGACCACGGCCAACACCCAACCTGGAACCGCCAGCACTGGCAGCCGCCGAGGTGCCTTTCGACGATAAGGGCAAGGAAGAGGCAGAACCAGACCTGCCAAGCGCTCCCAAGACACAGCGTGCACTCAACGAGCGGGAGCCAGAGACCAGCGTCTCGATTGGAGCGTCGCCAATGACGCCCCGATTCGAAGCTGGGGGGGTTGCTTCGGCCATGCAACCAGTCACGCCCATCATCAACCCAGTTGTCGTACCTATGATTGTATCACCTGTTCCAACAGCGCTGCCTGCCACCATGGTCGAATCAACCCCAGTTGTGCGTGTTGGATCTGCGGACAGCCAGCAGCGCGGCTACGGCCCCAGGATGGACCGCATCATCAGCGCTACCAAGTCTGCTGGTCGATGGAAGGTCGAAGTGGGCTACGAGAACCTGCCCGACGAGCAATCGTCCTGGCATTGGCTGGATGACCTCACCAACACCAACAAGCTGGTCATGTTTCGGGATTGGCAAGTCCGGAGCAAACGCGGTCGGTCAGCCATCGACAAGAACCAACTGCGAAGCCGCCACAGGGTGGGAAGTGAGCACTCGCGCCCAACTGCCTCAGCAACGCCAGCGCACACCCTGTCCAAGCCGGAGCGCCCAGTCAAGACGTCCGTAACCGCCAAGACTGTGGCTGCGCCCCCTATGCGACGCACTCGTGCCCGCATCATTGATCGTCCCAACGAGATCGTTGACCAATTCCGCGCGCTTGATGAGGTGGATAAGCGCGGGAACAAGGGTCGTCCGAAGATCCGTGATGAGTGAGGTTCAGGACTAGGGGGGTATGAAATGGATGATGCGCGATAGCGATCAGACAATTGATTCCCTCACCTCACCTCTACCCATTGCACTGAGGCGTCGATATAAA
>Ga0302140_10012792_pt1 | contig 10277 bp, 4 predicted proteins | sample I_Bog_E1_1_FD_202095 | JGI IMG/M metagenome (GOLD analysis project Ga0302140, IMG submission 202095) | Peat permafrost microbial communities from Stordalen Mire near Abisko, Sweden - I_Bog_E1_1 | ecosystem: Environmental > Terrestrial > Soil > Wetlands > Peat | place: Sweden: Abisko, Stordalen...
AATTTCATTGCCGCCGTCGACAAGGCGGTCAAAGTGAATCGAGACGCGCGACGGTACCTGATGCGCGTAGGGGGTAGAGTCAAAATAAAACGGCTGCGCGTCAACAATGTGCCCCAGCACTGCTGTGCCCTTCGGGAGGGTTTCTCCGGTTGGTAGCACCACTATCTGTAGTGTCTTCGCGGTCACGGAGTCTCCTGGATGAACGCTACCCGCATCTATGGACCGTGTGAATCGAACGGGCAACGCTGTCGACTCGGGAAGAGATGAAGCATGAATTGTCGCACTTGATAGGCCGCCGAGAATAACCACTCCGACGCTCTTAATGATTGATTGATTAAGTCTATGCATCTGATCGCTCCCGCGGGTAAGGTTTGCTTGCAAGATTGATAGAAACACGAAGAAACCTGAAGGGTTTCTGAAGTTTTTCTGACAAGTTCGCGCTTCTATCCCTTTGGGTATATGCTGCGTTTAGATTAGGAAAAGCGGCAGCTCAAAGATCCGTTTCGGCCAGGAACTTCATGCATATTCTCGTAATTGAGGACGAACGAAAATTAGCGGAAGCTATTGCAGAGGGCCTGCAGGGAAACGGCTATGAGGTTAAGCTTGCAAGTACAGGAGAAGCAGGGATTAGGTATCTCCAGGAGCATAGCTTCGACCTCATCCTGCTCGACGTGATGCTGCCTAAGAAAGGTGGCCTGGAAACACTGCGCGAGGTGCGGCGCGATGGGCACAGAGTGCCAGTACTTATCCTGACATCGAAGGGCTCGGTCGATGATCGCGTCCGCGGGCTGGACGCAGGTGCAGATGATTACCTGGTGAAACCGTTTGCTTTCCCAGAGTTACTAGCACGAGTGCGAGCGTTACATCGTCGCGCACATCCGACGTCAAGCTCGATCTTGCAGCTTTCCGATCTCAAGATGGATATCAACGGACGTGTTGCGGTACGGGGCGGTGCACCTCTTGAATTGACTGGTCGAGAGTTCGATTTACTTGAATATTTACTATTGAACAGTGGGACCGTTGTTTCGCGAGAGATGGTTGCGCGCGATGTATGGAAGACAACGGTACGATATACATCTCTGGACAATGTGATCGATGTGCATGTTGCTCGTATCCGCAAGAAGATCGATGATCCGTTTGCAGTCAAGTTGCTCCACACAGTTCGCGGCGTGGGCTTCGTATTACGAGTCCCGGGAGATATATAGTGCAGCTCCGCCCTACTTACATCCGAGCCAGATTGACTCTCTGGTACGTAGGTATTTTTGGCCTAGTTTTAGTTATTTACGCTGGCGGCGCATGCTCCCTGGAGTATTGGCAGCTGAACGACCAACTGTATCGTGCTGAAGTCCAAGATATGGAGACAGTTGAGGGACTGCTGTACCTAAAGCCGGATGGAAATGTTTCCCTTCATGAGGAATATCATAACCATCCGCAGTCTAGACTACTTCTGGATAGGCTACTGGAGGTATTAGACACATCAGGTAACGTTCGCTTTCGTAATGAAAAACTGAACAACGACGCACTTGGCGGAGGTTCCTTCGCGCGCGAAAAAGTTATCGGTTATTACGCAAGACGTAAGCTTCTCGCAGATGGAACGAATGTTCTGGTGATCAGCCATCTTCATTCAGTGCAGGGTCAGCCTCTCCTAATTCGCCTAGCCTACAGCATTGAACCACTAAGAGTAAGGTTAGACGAATTTCTCGGTCTGCTTCTGCTTGCGATGCCGTTTGCGTTGATTGCAGCGGGTCTGGCTGGTTATCGTATTGCAGGCAAGGCTCTAAATCCTTTGGAACATATGGCTCGGTTAACAGAGCAGATCACCGCTCGCAGTTTGAATGAACGCGTTCCTGTCGAGAACCCGGGAGATGAGTTTGGACATATGGCAAGAGTGCTAAATGGTTTGCTTGAACGCCTTCAGGAATCATTTGACAAGCTTGAGCGCTTCACCTCGGATGTATCTCATGAGTTGCGCACGCCTCTGGCTTCTATACGAAGCGTCGGCGAAGTAGGTTTACAGCAGGATCACAGCCCAGAGAAGTACCGCGACATCATTGGAAGTATGTTAGAAGAGGTCGCCAGGCTGACTTCAATGATCGACACACTACTAACGATCGCATACGCTGATTCCGGAGCAATTGACCTGCGAAGAACAGACTTCTCCTTTATGGATCTGATACAAGAGTCAGTTGCAGTGGTGGGAGTTCTTGCTGAAGATAAGAAGCAGACGATTGTGATATCAGGCCACAACGGCATAGCGGTCAATGCGGATCGGGCTTTCCTTCGCATGGCAGTGGTGAATCTTCTTGACAATGCAGTGAAGTATTCGCCGCAAGGCTGTACAATTCGGCTCTCCTTACTTGCGTTGCAGCAATCGTCGCCTAGCTTAAGTTTCGCCGAACTTGCCATTGAAGATGAGGGGCCTGGAATACCTGAAGAGATCCGCGGTCGAGTATTTGACCGTTTTTATCGAGTAGACGAGGCTCGCACGCGCGATTCAGGTGGGGCCGGTCTGGGGCTGGCGATTGCCAAATGGGCTGTCGAAGTTCATGGAGGCGAAATCATGCTTAGGTCTGTCAAAGATCGAGGCGCAGTGTTTTGCATTCGCCTGCCGATAGCTTGATTTTAGGCTTATCGTCTTTGTGCCATGATCAATTGAAGCTTACCTGGATGAGCAGAAGTGATGTTAAGTCCGTTTGAGACTTTTGAAGCGATGCCATTTACTACACCGACAGAATACTCGAAATCTCGGAAGCGATAGATCAGCCTGTTGTCACACAGTCCGCAGAATGTGCTGCGTTCGGGTACCCATCTGAACCTCATGCCGAGCCTCACATTATCTGTTCGATGAACCAGGCTGAAGGCGATATCCTGCTCACTGAATGTGCATTCAATCCTGCCGCCTCCGCGTAACACTACAGTGGTCGTTAGTGTGGCCCTCGTCTCGCTGACATCTGGGATACCTTCCATTAAAAGCGATTCCTCGTTGCCTTCCTCGTGGATTGCGACAAACTTTGCCAAAGCGCGAAGCCCGTTGCGCCCCGCACGAACCTCATCATCACTCCAATGATAACCGTCCAATACTGCTGGTAGTCGCTGATCGATGCCATGCTGACGCACAGGTTCGTCGAGGTAAGGTTGAGGAAAGGCGTCACTGTACACATGCAGATCTCTCAGGTAAAACTGATCAGCGACAAAGTGAAGGTTAGCGCGGAAGTATTTGCTCTGATACCATACCGTTCGCTGCGGCTGCTGATCGTTGCCGAATGAATTCTGCAGCATTACCTGTGCCTGCGGTGGCGTTGACTTGAAGGTCCGCTTGAAGCGACGTCCAGTCTCTCCCATCGTTTCGACTACGAGTCTATGGCTGCTTTCTACATGGGCTAGTTTTTCCATCTGCACTGGATAAGCTTTACTCATCATGGGCCAGCCAAAGCTATTTTCCTGACCGAGTTGAGCGTAGGCGATGGATTGCGTCGGCGCTTCGGAGATCATTTCCAGGAAGCGGTCCATGAAGATTTCGGATTGACCAGAGGGCCAGACAGGCTCCATCGTGTCTGGATAGGGCAACTGGTCATCGTAGTAGTAGGTTGGGTCTTGGCCCAACAGGCGAAAGACTGGCGTTGAGATTTGATGCTCTAAGCACAATGCTGGGCTCCATGCATTGTTCCGTGCCGGATAATAGGCCGCTATGGGGGCGCCCCAAATGGTGAATCCGTCGGTTGCCAATTGATCGCGGCAATTCCCAAAGGCATCAATACCGTGGTGATCTGAAAGGTGAGACACAGTGACGGCATCGAGGTTCCACGAAGCGATGGACTTTGCGTCTTTGCTGAAGACGCGCTTGAATGTTGCCATGGCAGTGTCTGCAAGTCTGCGACGTTCATCAGGAGTGTATCCAATGGCGTAGGCAACGGGTACATGGTAATCCCATTCCCAAGCAGGATTACCACGCCAAGGGATGCCGGCGTCATCACAAATCCTGCGATTCATTTCGAACCAGATGCCTGTCTCGTGATCGACTGGCATCTCAGATTTCAGGAACTCAACATATGGTCCTTCTACTAATGCGTCATACTGCAGCAACCAGGTGGCTGGGAATTTATGAGCCTTAATCATGGCCATCTGCTCTCGCACTGGCGTGATGAGATCCATGACCTCGCGCGGTTCTTCCGCCCGTATGAAGTTCATGATATTGATAGCTCGGAAAGCAGATCTAACTCCGACGTCCTTCGCAGGCATCGCTGACAACAACGTAGAGGCAGCCATCATATTCATGCCGCCGATCAAGATCTTACGTCGCGTAAGCGCTACTCGATCAAGCCCTTTCTGTACCTCTCCCACGACGCTTCCCTCTTTCATGACGATTCCCTCTTTTAATATGCTTCATCGGTGATTAGTTTACGATGCCGTGGGTGGTTTGCGGCATGCGGGCGCGGTTTTGCCTATCTGAAGGTTTCATGGAAATACTGTGAGTGCTTATGCGTTAAGAGTAGTTGCTGACCGGGGCAATAATCTACTTGGGACTTCATATAAATAACGATTCATTGCATGCTTGAAATGATGAAGCGTTCGTATTTGAGAGTAAGATCCGGGTGCGTTATATCCCATATTTATGGGAGCGTTCGCAAGACGTTATGTGCGGGGCATGAACTTCCACGCTCCGCACATACCATACCTTTGAACATCTTGAACTACTTGGTAACGGTGAGTGCCACAGTCGTAGTCTGAGTTAAGGCTCCAGAAGTGGCAGTGATCGTGAGACTGGATGAACCGACAGGCGTTCCAGGATACTTATTGCCTGAACCGCCGCAGCCGCTTAATCCCACTAAGCTAAACAATCCTAATGCCATCAAGAACACCAGGCCGGTTGCCTTCATGCTCCGCCGACGTCGAGATGGTCCCAGCAAGAAGAACGCAGCCCCCGCAAGACTCATAGTTCCAGAAGCGCCTGCCCAACCTGGAAGACGGCTTGCTGGAGTTTTTGGAGCAGCGTTACTTGCCTGGCTAAGATTATTCGGTGAGGTTGTTGCGACTACCACTGTAACTGCTGAGGATTGTCCACCTGTGAGGACCAAAGAAGCCGGACTCACGGTGCAAGTAGCTTCTGTAGGGGCTCCCGCGCATGTAAAGGTCACCTTGCCCGAGAACGTCGCATCTGTCACGATGGTCGACGTAAAGGTGCCCGTTTGTCCCTGAACAAGAGTGAGGCTGCCGGGTGTGAAAGCTTGCAGTGTCATTGCGGGTGTCAGTGTCGTTACCGCAACTGTGACCGCCTCTGAACTCTCCCCACTGAAGTTCACGTCTCCTGAGTAAACTGCTGTGATTGAATTGCTTCCAACAGGCAGCGAAGTAATGGTGAGAGAAGCCTTGCCGCTCGAGACGGGAACAATCTGAAGAACTGTACCGTTATTCAGGAAAGTAACCGTTCCACTTGGCGTGACTGAACCCTTTGCCGGAGAGAAGACAGCTGCCAGTGTCACACTCGAGTCCTGGGCAACAGTGGTAGCACTGGCAGACAGGCTAAGACCTGCTAACTGCAAAGTACTCACGCTGACGGTGACGGCCGACGAAGTCGCCGTGCTGAAATTTTCATCTCCTGAGTACACTGCGGTAATTGAATCGCTACCAACCGGTAGCGAGGTGATAGTGATGGCAGCCTTACCGCCCGATACCGGAACGATCTGAATGACGGTACCATTATCCAGGAAGCTAATCGTTCCGCTGGGCACAACCGAACCCTGTTGAGAAGCTAAGCTGGCCGTCAGCGTCACACTCGAGTTTTGCCGAACATTGGTAGCACTGGCTGACAGGTTAAGAGCCACTGACTGCATGGAAGTGACACTCACCGTAACCGCAGGAGAGGTAGCCGCATTGAAGTTTCTATCTCCAGAATAAACAGCCTTGATCGTGTCTTTTCCTACTGACAGTGTACTGATAGAAAGTACCGCTTCGCTGCCGGAGACCGGCTCGATTCCTATGACCACTCCATTATCCAGGAACGTGACCGTACCAGTGGGACTATAGGAACTTATATCAGCCGACAGAGTTGCGGTGAGGGTCGCAGCCGATCCTTGAACAACCGAGTTGGTGCTGGACGTAAGGCCTAGCGAAATTGCACCTGAGTTCAGATATAGACCAGTCACGCCGCTGAATCCCAGCACCCAGGCATCCTGCACGGCATCTATTGCTCCATCTCCGTTGATGTCCGCAGCGAAGATCGCGCCCGGAGCTCCAACTGGCGCAGAGGTCTGCACGGCCGGCCCAAAGCCACCGCCGCCCAGGTTAGCCATATAAACAAAGCTGCTTGTTCGGATGTCGGTATACGCATCAAAAGTGAGCATGTTCAACGCCAGATCAGGTCGTCCGTCTGCATTGAAATCACTCGCAGTTCCGGCAATCGGGAAGATCCCAGCCGAGTATTGCACCGGCAAATCAAATGTAAAGTCTCCGTTACCCAACAGCAGGTTTGTGCCAGTGGTGTTGTATATGGGCTCACCATTCCCGTCTACCTGCGTTTCAATGCCCAACGCAAGATCAAGCTTCCCGTCGCCATCGAAATCACCAGGAATGATTGCTGTGACTACCGTATTCTGAAGCACCTCTGTAGCACTTCCGAGATTAAACGTTCCATCTCCATTGCCGGGTAGGGCATACAGGTAATACTCCAATTCCGGATCACTAATATCAGCCAACAAAAGATCAAGCTTGCCATCCCCATTGATGTCAGCCAACTTGGGCAGATACGCTCCATAACCGTACTCTACAAACGTACTTGTGAATCCACCCTTCTTATCGTTAAGCAGAATGAAGAAACCCGATTGGGTCACTTGGGTGTACGCATTACAAGACGCGTCGCCGGGATACGCTGCCACAATATCGGGTGCGCCATCTCCATTCAAGTCGCCTACGTCGATGTAGGCAATATTGCAAGGTGTATCAAGCCCCAGCGGAATCTGTACCGGATTGGCGAAAGTTCCGTCACCATTGTTCAGCGAAACAGCCAGCCCTTTAAAATCGCCCAGAATAATATCCGCTTTGCCATCCTTGTTTAGATCAACAGCAATTGGTTCAACCCAACTACCGCCAATGGGATACAGGAGCGAGTTATCAATCGCAGTGGTGTAGGTAAAGTTGCCTTTACCGTCGTTGATACCTACTTTCAGATTAGGATAGGTGCCATTGACACCCAGTCCCTGGGTTGGGGGGGTATAGCTGATGGCATCATCATCGCCGCCGCCCTGATTGACCGGCACTCCGTTGAAGTCTGCTGCAAAAATATCTGGAATCCCATCGCCGTTGAAGTCGCCCATGGCCATGACCTGAAAAGTCTGAGCCGACTCCCCACCCACCGCCATTGCCGGAGCTCCTGCTTGGACTAAGTTGCCTCCAGAGAAGAAATCGACGCGTGCTTCTACAAAATCCACTTGAACGAAGTCCAGCTTTCCATCTCCATTGAAGTCGGCCGCGGATGGTTGCTGGTCACCGCCCGTCCCACTGATTAATTGCACGAGCGGCGTCGTATTGAATTCCCCGTTGCCTGTACCTAGATTTACGGAAACAAATCCCCAATTGTAACCGATCGCATCCAGAATTCCGTCGCCGTCCACATCTGCGAAGTGGACGATCTGCGGACCACCAATGAGTGCTGAACTAAGTCCTGCGGTCGTCGTAATCACATTGTCAAACTGTCCGTTTCCCTTTCCAAGAGCGCTATATAGATTGCCATCGCCCACGGAGAACAAAACGTCTGGCTTTCCATCTCCGTTGACGTCGCTGACGGCAAGGGATTCGTATCCGTTTACCGGTACCCCAGGTAGCACCGCACCGCTGGTCGGAAAGTCCGTAGGGAAATAAGCAAAAGTTCCGTCCCCTCTGCCCAGAACGGTGAACACTACGCTCGAATCGTTGTAGGAAGCATCGAAACCGCCCGCTAGAAACACTAGGTCGATCTTGCCGTCGTTATTCATGTCTGCGGCGACGGTTTCGCCAAAATTATCGAAAAGATATGCGTTGAATTGCGCATGTTGTTCAGGCAGCGGCGCAGCGAATGTACCATCCCCTTTACCAAGGCTCGTCTGAATAGTGTAGGTAGTGAGTGGCTGGAAGTCTTCATTGAAATGACCATAGGGAATTGCCGCTACCATGTCGGGAATCTTGTCTCCATTCACATCGATGAAGAGTACCGATCCGGCATTGCCGTAAAATTGAGCGCCAGTCTTGAAGTTGAACGTCGTATAAACCGGATCTTTGAACGTTCCATCTTTCTTATTAATGTAGATGTAAATACGATTGTTATTGCCGTCCATGACCTCCAGATCCGGATAGCCATCCCCGTTCAGATCAACGATCGTGCCGTACATGTCGTACACAATGTCATTCACTGCAGTTGTATTAGTGGAAGTAACCGCAAAGTCTGTGAACTTACCTGTTCCTGGATTGATTAAGACGTTGACTGTCCCGTCGTTTTGGACTGTGACCAGATCTGGCTTGCCGTCTTTGTTTACGTCAGCAGTTAGTGAGATAAAGGTGCTATTCGGATCGCTAGGATTATTGCCTTTGACCATTGGAGCCAGCCTGAAGCCAGGGAAATTTGCAGCCAGGCCTGTGGCCTTGGAACTCGTCGTCTTCGGCATCAAGGCACGCGCAGTACCAACTTGCGGTGAAGCAGCACGCGCTTTCGCGAGGTGTCGATCCATGATGGGCTTCAAGAATCGTTCGTAAGGAGATTGCCAGGCTTCGTTGGTCCGTCCTGCTTTAGTTTGCGCAGTGATATGACGTTTGTATTTGGGATTCTGTGAGAGTAACTGCTCCGCCATCGGAGTGAACGAAGCTGCCTGTCGATCTAGGGTCTTGTTTGCCGGCACAGCGACTGAAGCAGGCGTCGCAGTTGCGGCAGCGATCGCACTAATATGCGTAAAACCCACTGATAGAACAAACGTCAACGCGGCCAGTGTCTTACCAATTACTTGATTGCTAAACATAGGTTTCCCCTCTGCGTGTAGGAAGAATCTGAACTGAGTGATAGTGGTGCACTGTGAGGGTGCATTGATTGAACTTTCACCCACGGGCGGGATCTACTGTTATTTGACGACGGCTGTTTTTACCGTGGACCAGTTGGTTAGGAGGTTCAAGGCATTGACACTTCCCAACCCTGTCGCAAAGTCCCATCCAATAGTCGTTGGATAAGCCGCGCTGAATTCCGCCGTCGATGCCGATAGAGCTCCGAAGATAGCATTGCCGCTGGAGTCGAGACTCCATCCGAAGCAGTTCGCTGCGATGCAAGGTACATCAATGCTGCCCTTGGTTACATCGTGGTAAGTGCAAGTCGACTTGATCGCTTTGCCCTGCGTCGCATTGCACGCTGTAAGAGTTGCGCTCTCAGGACTGTCCTGCGTACCGTATTCCTTTGCCGCCAGCGCGTAAAATCCTGGATCTGGATTTCCCTGCCGTCCGTACTTCTGTGTTATCAAAGCAAATATCCCGGCCAGCGCTGGAGAAGCAAACGAAGTCCCACCCGCATAATTCATCACTGTATCCGCGACACTCGTATACGTGCAGGGTGTTCCCTTGCTGTGAATATCCGAGTTGCAATAGACAAGTCCGTGACCCCAAAATCCATTCGAAGAAAAAAGCGAAACATCAGGTACATCGCGTACACCGTCTGTTGGAACTCCGTAGACGTTCTGCCATGACGGCTTCAAGTACACGGAACTTGGGCCGCCGCTACCACTCGATGTATTTACAAACCGCAATCCTGTGCTGCTGTTGCAAAATCCGTTCGCTCCATATGCCGTTTCGCTTCCAACATATCCTAGTAAATCCGAATCCGCGCAGGAGTCATTCCAACTTTTCTCCGGCACGTACGACAGCGCTGAAGTGTAGGTAGAGCTGTTCGTCTTGGACCAATACTCACTCGTCGTGCCTTGGATGAAATCATAAAAATCAGTACCGCCGACCGCCACGTTATACGGTGTCGTAGCGAAGCCGCTTGTGGTAATGCCCGAGACAGCGTACGCTTCATCCGCGTCGCAACTGGCCGCTCCCTCATCTCCTGAAGACACAAATATAGATACACCTTCTGCGACCGCCTGCTGGAAAGTCGTCGCATATTGATTCAGGTTGATCGCTCCTAGTTCTCCTTCGCAATAGCCGTAGCTCATGCTGATTACCTGTGGTGGAGTTTTCTGACTCAGCAGGTTCTGTACGGCAATTAAACCACCAAATTGAGTGCGAGTGTCCGCGCAGCCAGCCAGCACAATAGCCGCGTCAGGCGCAGT
>Ga0302140_10012794_pt1 | contig 10276 bp, 7 predicted proteins | sample I_Bog_E1_1_FD_202095 | JGI IMG/M metagenome (GOLD analysis project Ga0302140, IMG submission 202095) | Peat permafrost microbial communities from Stordalen Mire near Abisko, Sweden - I_Bog_E1_1 | ecosystem: Environmental > Terrestrial > Soil > Wetlands > Peat | place: Sweden: Abisko, Stordalen...
TTCCGTCGCAACGCGCGCAAATAAACGGCGCAGATCAGGGAACGCCCCCTGATGAGCTTCTTATTTCGGTCGTGCATAATCAAAAGACGATGGCTCTTTTATGGAATCCTGAAAACTGGCAGCAGCGCCTGGCGGAGTTGGAGGCGCAGACCGGCGACCTGAAAGAGGCGCCCCTCCGGCGCGATGTTCGCTCGCTCGGCATGTTGCTGGGCGAGGTGCTGCGCGAGCAGGCTGGCGAAGCGCTGTTCGGCGAAGTGGAAACGCTTCGGCAGGATACAATCCGCCGGCGCGATGCCGAGGCGCGCGGGCGAAATGAAGAAGCGGCGCGGAATGCCGCCGGCGCTCTGGAGATGGTGCACCAGCTTGCTCCTGAGCGGGCGATCCTGTTAACGCGCGCCTTTGCCTTTTACTTTGAGCTCATCAACCTGGCAGAGACCAACCATCGCAAGCGGCGGCGCATCGCGCTCAAGCTGAGCGGAGGCGCGGGCCGGCAACGCGGTTCGCTGGCCGGCACGCTCTGCGAGATGCGGCGCGTGGGCATTGGCGCGGACGAGGCGCTCGATTGGCTCAAACGCGTGCTCATTATTCCGGTGTTTACGGCGCACCCCACTGAGGTGGCGCGGCGCACCGTGATGTTCAAGCGGCGGCGCATCGGCGAGTTTCTTGCCGCACTTGACCGCATTCCCATTCCCGAGCAGGATCTGGCGCGCGTGGAGGAACAGGTTCTGGCGGAGATTACCAGCCTCTGGCAGACCGACGAAGTGCGCTCGCGCCGGCCCACCGTCTACGACGAGATCAAGATGGGACTCGACTACTACGACGTTTCCATCTTTGAGACTTTGCCGGGACTGTACCGCGAGATTTCAGAGGCGCTGCAGATTGCCTACGGGATCGAGATTGAGCCGCACGCACTGCCCCAGGTGCTCCGCTTCGGCTCCTGGATTGGCGGCGATCGCGACGGCAATCCCTTTGTCACACCGGAGGTGACGCGCGACGCGATCCGGATGGCGCGGGGACATCTGCTGCTCTATTACCAGGGACAACTTGACCTGATTATCGACCTTCTGACGACCAGCGCGCAGCAGCGGACGGTGAGCGATGCGCTCACGGCGCGGCTCAAGGCTTATGTAGCGCAGGTGCATACGCCCGAGGCGCAGGTATTCGGCGAGCAGTACGAGTTTGAGTATTACCGGCGCTTCATTATCTGCGTCAAGGCGCGCGTGCACCGGACGCTTGAGGAACCGGGCCCTGCCGGAGCCGCAATGCCGGTGATGCCCTATACGCTTTCAAAGGGACAGGACAAGCTGGCGCAGGTGCTGCCGACCTACTCCTCGGTGGATGAGTTTCTCAGCGACCTTGAGGTGCTGCGGGAGTCGCTCGCGGCCAATGGCGGTATCCGGATTGCGCGCACCTTGATTGATCCCCTCATTCTGCGGGTGCGCACCTTCGGGCTGCATCTGCATACGCTCGACATCAGGCAACATGCGCAGGTGCTGCAGACGGCGCTGCAGGAAGCGATCAGCGACACCATGGCGCCGAACTTGCCGAGCGGACTGTCCGAGGCGACCGAGAGCGTACTCGAAACCTTCCGCGTGGTGGCCGAGGTCAAGGCAGGTTGCTCGCCTGAATCGATTCGCCAGTATGTGATTTCAGGCGCTTCGACGGTTGACGATGTGCTGGCCGTGGTTCGGCTGGCGCGACTGGGAGGCGTAAAGGTGGAGGGCTCGGGACGCGACCCCGGTCTTCCACCCCGGCGACAAGGACCCGTCGCCGGGGACCCCGGCTTGATGCCCGTGCCGTTGTTTGAGTCGATTGACGACCTGCGCAATGCGGCGGCGGTTTGCCGCGAGTTGTGGAACCGGCCCGACTACCGCAAGTTGATCGCGAGTTGGGACAACTGGCAGGAAGTCATGCTGGGCTACTCCGATTCAAACAAGGATGGCGGCATGCTTACCTCGACCTGGGAAATTTTCAGGGCGCACCGTGACCTTCACGTGGTGGCTCGCGAGGCCGGCGTCAAGTTGCGGCTCTTCCATGGTCGCGGCGGCACGGTGGGCCGCGGCGGCGGACCCACGCATCGCGCGATTTTTGCCCAGCCCATGGATTCGTTTGACGGGCAGTTGCGCATTACTGAGCAGGGTGAAGTGCTGAATTTCAAATACGCTGATGAGGTACTGGCCGAGCGCAATCTCGAGCTGATGATTGCGGCCTCGCTTGACGCGCTGGCGCGACCGAATGCGCGCGATCCAGAGGGCCATTTTACGGGTGTGCTCAAACCGGAGTGGGAAGCGGCCTTCGACGAACTGTCAGGGCTGGCGTTCGGGTTTTACCGCAAGCACATACTCGATGACCCGGGAGTGGTCACCTACTTTGAGCAGTCCACCCCGGTGGGTGAGCTTGAGAACGCCAAAATCGGCTCGCGGCCTTCGCGGCGGAGCTCGTCGCCCAAGCTCACAGACTTGCGTGCTATTCCCTGGGTGTTTGGATGGACGCAGTCGCGCCTGCTGGTGCCTGCCTGGTTTGGCGTGGGATATGCGATGGAAGAATACCTGGCGCGGCCCGGCTCGCTCGAACTCCTGCAGACCATGGCGAAGGAATTTCCTCTGTTCATCGACCTCATCAGGAACGTGGAGCTGGCGTTGGGCAAGGTGGACCTGGCAACGGCTCGGCTCTACTCCGAATTGGTTGGCGACGCAAAGCTTCGGGAACGCATTTACGACATGTTCGATGCGGAGTTCCATCGCACCGTGCGCGCCGTTCTTGCCGTCACGCGGCAGAAGGAAGTGCTGGAGTCCAACCAGGTGCTTGCCCACTCCATCAAGCTCCGGAATCCGTATGTTGACCCCATGCATTTGATCCAAGTGGACATGCTCCGGCGCAAGCGGGCCGGAGAAGACACGCCGGCAGTGAACCGGGCCATTGCGGCGACCATTAGCGGCATCTCGGCGGGCTTGCGGAACACGGGGTGATCTGACGACCGGGAAAGTACTGCGCCTGTAACCGTAAAGGCGATCTGCGACCCACGGTTTTCTATTTCAAGACTGGCTAGCTTGCGCAGACAAAACATGCGATACCGAGCCAGAGACAGCCGAACGGCCCGCATTGGCAGCGGCATGAGTCAACAGGACTTTGTCATCTTCTGGAAGCGTTACCAAGTCACCGCCGTCAAAATAGGTGAGCGCCTTTACGGCCTCGCTGGGCTGAAAATTGAAACCGTATAACGCTGATGCAGCTACCAGGCCTTCGTCCAACTCTACGTCGGTACGGAGCATCGCGGCTATGTCGCGATAGTCTTTCGCCTCGATTCTCTGCAGGATCACTTTTAGCTTGGTAGCCAGGAGATCACGAAGAGAGGCAATCTCCGCAACTCCATCCGGTGTGCAGTCAGGAACTCCCACACGTCCGATGTCGATGCCTCCGAAGAAGGAGATCTTCACGTGAGCGGTCCTTACTGGCGCAAGAACTGTTAGTGTGTCTTGCCGGCTCTGAATGACTCTCGAATGGCGGAGAAAGGGAAAACCAAATTCGAGATTTTCCCGGTCAAGAGGCCTCTCAGTAAAAAAATCGAAATCGATAGAAGTTCTGTGCCCTAGGCGAAGTGCCACCGCCGTTCCGCCATACATGACAAATCCCATCTTTATGCTGGCTGCGAGCTGCGGCCAAATCTCCAGTTGCTCTGTCGGCAAAACTTCCCAATGTGGCTTGAAGTTGTTCACTTCAACTCCCTGGCGGGCATCGGCGGCACTCGCCTTTTTCCGTACTGGGCAAGCCCCAGCCTGTAGTGCCAGTAATTCCACGAAGGAGCATCCATCTGTCCAGCCTCGGATCGCTGCAACACTCCGCGCAGATAGTCTTCTCCCGCAATTTCTGCAAGAAGATTCAGGTCATCCCAAGTTCCGAGGTTCATTACCTGTGCGGCAACCCGGGAGGGGAATTGCATTGCTTCATCGGGCGTCTTCCACCAGACGTAGGTGCGAGCCAGCCTCCGCAGGCACTCGAATGCCTCGGCGGAGAGCCGCAAACCGGAGATCTGCGTCTCAGCCTGGGTTGGCTTGGCGATCGCTCTTCCCTCCATGGCGCTCACTCCCTCCTTTCATTTTACCAACTCCACGAATTCACAACATTCAGCCGCTTGCCAATCCGAGCCTCCGGGTCTAACCTGTTTCTATGCATCGATGTCGCTAACGCCGTCCTGGTGAGAGCTCAGATGCAGTCGTGTGCCGACAGGCGCGCGCAATTTTCCGGTTGACAGCTCCACCATCCCACACAAAATCCATTCACAAGAGAGCCTGGGCATATGGCCCCGGAAAAGGAGAGCAACATGGCGCGCATTGCCGCGAACGTAACGGAACTGATTGGAAGAACTCCACTGGTAAAACTGAATCGACTGTCGGCCGGCTTGCCGGGAACGGTAGTGGTGAAGCTGGAGAGCCAGAATCCCGTATCGAGTGTGAAAGACCGCATCGGTTTTGCCATGATCGACGCCGCCGAGAAGGCGGGCAAAATATCACCGGGCAAGACGGTGCTGATTGAGCCCACGAGCGGCAACACGGGCATCGCGCTGGCATTTGTGGCGGCGGTGAAGGGCTACAAGCTGATCCTGACCATGCCGGAGACGATGAGCCTGGAACGTCGTGTAACGCTGCTGGCGTTTGGAGCCGAGATTGTGCTCACGCCGGGACCGAACGGGATGAAGGGCGCGATCGCCAAGGCCAACGAGATCCTGGCCAAAACGCCGAACGGATACATGCTGCAGCAGTTCGACAATCCGGCGAACCCGGCGATCCACCTGGCCACGACCGGCCCGGAGATCTGGGACGACACCGACGGAAAGGTGGACATTCTCATCTCTGGTGTGGGCACGGGCGGAACAATCACAGGCATTTCCAACTACATCAAACCGAAAAAGCCGAGCTTCAAGGCCATTGCTGTTGAGCCGACCGACAGCCCTGTGCTTTCCGGAGGCAAGCCGGGGCCGCACAAGATCCAGGGCATTGGCGCAGGCTTTGTGCCGAGCATTCTGGACACCAAGCTCATCGACGAAGTGATCCAGGTAACCAACGACGAGTCGATTGAGATGGCGCGCCGGCTGCCGAAGGAAGAAGGGCTGTTTGTGGGCATCAGCTCAGGCGCGGCGGTAGTGGCGGCGCTGAAGGTGGCGGCTCGCCCTGAGAACGCGGGCAAGCTCATCGTGGCCATCCTGCCCAGCTTTGGCGAGCGCTACCTGTCGAGCGTGCTGTTTGAGCCGCTGCGGCAGCAGGCGCTGGCATTGCAGGCCGAGCCAATCGCCGTCTAGACAGGGTTTGTTCAACTGCCGGCGGAACGGCGTTCGTTTCGCCGGCACAACTAGTTTTCTTCATCAGACACGTTTCTCCGGATTCTGCTTCTCATGGCTTTTTTTTCGCGCATTCGTGAAGACATCAGCTCGGTCATGGAGCGGGACCCGGCCGCGCGCTCGCGGCTTGAAGTGCTGCTCTGCTATCCCGGGCTGTGGGCCGTGTGGCTACACCGCATTGCGCACGTGCTGTGGGGCTGGAAGTTGTACTTACCTGCGCGCATGCTTTCTCAAGTAGCCCGTTTTTTTACCGGGGTGGATATTCACCCGGGAGCGCTGCTGGGGCGGCGGTTGTTCATCGATCATGCCACCGGCGTGGTCATTGGCGAGACGGCCGTTGTGGGCAGCGACGTGACTGTGTACCAGGGGGTGACGCTGGGCGGCACGGGCAAAGGCCACGGCAAGCGGCATCCCACCATCTGCGACGGGGTCTTCATCGGCAACAACGCCAATGTGCTGGGCAACATCACCGTGGGCGAGAACTCACGCGTGGGAGCGGGGTCAGTGGTGCTCTCTGACGTGCCGCCCAACTCCACGGTTGTGGGCGTCCCTGCGCACATCATCTACCGGAACGGTGAACGGGTGCTGATTACCGATCCGCACGACGTGAAAGACCCGTTGTCTGATGCGCTGATTGCACTGGCGGCGCGCGTGGATGCGCTCGAAGCCGGCACGGGCGCGGGAGCCGAAGAGCCCTGCGCTGAGCCCTTCGCCGCGGAAGAAGCCGACCGCGAAGCGTATCGCGTGGAGTTGGAACGACTCCGCGTGTACGTCTCGATGGGCGAGGGGATCTAGCCCAAAAACTTCGGCGAGACAAAAAATAAATCCGCAATTAAGCTTGACAAGGCTTCGCTATAGCACTATACATTGCTATACGAGGTATATTGCTATGGCAAAACCGAGGGGCCAGACAATAGTTGGCGAGTCGCCCGACCGCTGGGAGGCCCAACTGCGGAAAGGCGCTTTGGAGATGGCGGCTCTCGCATCTCTTTGGCAAGGTCGCCTGTACGGCCTTGAAATTATTCGTTTTCTTGAGAACCACTCCAGCATGGCACTGGCCGAAGGGACCATCTACCCCATCCTGAACCGGCTCAAGATGGAAGGCATGCTCACCTCCGAGTGGGTCGAAGCCGAAGCCGGTCACCCCCGCAAGTACTACTCGCTCACCGAAGCAGGCCAGCAGCGCTTGCGCAAGATGGCGGAAGCCTGGACCAGTTTCTCTCGCGGGCTCAGCCGCCTTCTTGAACCGGTACTGGAAAGACAGGAGAATCTCCAATGACCACAGAAATGCAGATCGAAGACTATCTAACCGCACTCCGCTTGCACCTCGGTCCTCTCACCATCGCCGAACGGGAAGAGATTGTCCGCGAAATCGGCGCGCATGTTCGCGATTCGGCCGAAGAGTCCGGCGCTTCTATTGAAAGTGTTCTAACCCGTCTGGGGCCGGCCGAGGAGTTGGCTGCCCAATATCGCGATGGCCTGCTCATTCGCCGGGCCAGCCGCAGCATTTCGCCTGTTTTGCTTTTGCGTGCCTCGGTCAGGCTCGCCACCAAGAGCGTTTTTGGGGTCCTTGTCTTCTTTGTTGGATTGTTCGGATACTCCATGGGCGGAGGCTTGGTCCTGACGGCGCTGTTGAAGCCGATCTTGCCGGAGAACACCGGCGTGTGGTTCGACGGCAGCGGACACTTTATGTCCTCTGGCGTCCTGTTTCCGCCTCCCGGATCGTCCGCGCATGAGGTCCTTGGCTTTTGGTACATTCCGCTGGCGCTGGTCGCCGGGAGCCTCGCTTTGCTGGCCACAACCTGGACCATCCGCGCGTCACTCAAAACATCGCAACATTGGCAAGCGAGAGTTTAGCGCGGACTCTTGAATCCGCCGGTCCCGCTCTCGCATGTATGCGGACTCACTTACGGTGCTACAGTAGTTGCGTTCCGATCTTTTTCCCGGGGTTCGACTTGTTGCGCGGTTTTCGCACGTTTTTCGGGGCGGTTCTTCTGGTTCCTCTTGCCGTCCATGCCACAGGCCGCGTCGAGGCCGCGTCGGTTCCATCGGAGATGCGATCGACGGCGTTCACGGTCAAAGTGAACGGCCATCCGGTCGACGTGGCGCACGCAGCGGCAAGCTACGAATTTGTCAGTTTCGACATCACCGGGCCGGTGTTGGTTGAGATCACAGCCATCCAGGCTGGATTCTGGGACAAGGGTGTCGATATCCAGCCATGGAGGCTGGGACTGCGGCCGGCGCGCCACGGCGCCACCATCAGCTTCAGGCTGGCGGCGCCGGCCAAGCTCTCCATCTCGCGGCCAGGCGACTTTCTCAATCACGCGGCAATGCTGTTCGTGTTTGCGGGCTCGCCGCCCAAGCCGCTGCCCACCGATGTGCAAGTGCATGTGGTGAGCGCGGGCGTGCACCGCGAGAGCCTGAATCCCAAGAGCGGGGAAACGTATTACCTTCAGCCGGGAGCCTACATCTTTGGCAGCCTGAACCTTGAGAAGGTTGAAAACGTGAAGGTGCTGGGGCGTGGAACCATTGTGTACGACGGCCCCCAGGATCCGACCAGCGACGAGGGCTGGATGCAGAAGCCGGACTGGCACTGCATTGAGGCGGTGGAATCGCACAACGTCGAGATCGACGGCCTCACCTGCATTGTGCGTTCGAGAACATGGTCTATCCAGATGAAGGACTCGGGTGGATTTGTGTACGACGATCTGCGCGTGATCGGGGGGAACCCGGGCAATGCCAACCAGGACGGGATGGACTGGCTAGGTGGCGGCGACACAACGGTGCGCAATTCGTTCCTGCGCTCCAGTGACGATGTGTTCGCCATGCAAGGCAACTGGGACGGCTATACCCACGATGACCTGGTGCGTCCGGGTCACGACGTGCAAAAAATTCTCATCGAGCACAGCGTGCTATCAACCAGCATCTCGAACATTGTGCGATCGGCCTGGCCCCAGAAGATCTTCAACTCGCGCGACTTCACTCTGCGCGACAGCGATGTGCTGCACGGCGGCATCGGAGCATGCGGGCAAACATTCGGCCTGCTGGGAATGTGGGGCGCCCAGGGCGCAAGTGGAGACCACAGCAACTACACGTTTGAGAACATCGCGCTCGACAACTGGTATTCGCTGGTGCAGATGGAGCAGGAATCTCCGGGCATTCACGGATTTACGTTCCGCAACATATGGGCGCTCGATCAGCCGCCCCTGGTTGCGTCCTCACTCACGGGAGACGTGTCCGCAGTAACCTTTGACAATGTGAAGTATGGGCAGCAGAGCGTGGAGAGCGACGCGGAGATGCCGTTGACTGTGAGTGCCGGCGCGCAGGCTGCGCACTTTGCCGCGGCACATGGGGTCCGTGCGTCCTTCACCTTGGATACGCCTGTATTCGCGCCCAAACAGCAGGTTGGGTTTACCGCCAAGTCGATGCCGGGCGCGCGCTACACCTGGCTGTTTGGCGATGGAACGGTGGGGCATGGGCGCAGTGTTCAACACAGGTTTCCCGACGCCCAGGGCACCCAGTTGGATGGAACCAACGGCGCAGGGCGGTTCAGGGTTCTGCTGCACGTTGAAGACAAGGCGGGCAATCAGGATTGGGCCGCACAAGGCGTGGTCGCGGTGAGCCAATGGCACGACGCCGCCAACACGGCCGTTCCCACGCTGCCCGGCCTCGCGTGGAAGATCTACGCGGGAACATGGGATGAGTTGCCCGATCTCGCCAAAGTACCTGTTGTCTTCAACGGCGCGGGACCGAACATAGAAGCCGATCCCCAGGGTTTTACCCGCTATGCCGTTGCCTGGGACGGATTCATCGACATTCCCGCCGACGGGGGCTACACCTTCGACCTGATCCACGCCGACGGCGCACGGCTGACGATCGACGGAGTTGAAGTGGCGAAGACCGGGCCGCCGTTCTCGCAGGTTTGCGGCTCACCGGGCAACGCGCTGCGCTTCGACCGTGGCGCCCTGGGTTTGCGGGCCGGCAAACATACCATTCATCTGGAAGGGCTGCATTCGGTGAGCCAGGACTCGCCCCGCCTGCTCTGGGAGGGTCCCGCACTGCCACTTACCGATGTGCCTCCGGCGGCCTTCCGTTATCCACGGGAAGATGAATTGATCCCTGCAACGGGAAAAGAAACCGGTAGGAAGTAGGATGAGCCGATGAAGACGCGCTGGTCGATCGCCACGACCACCGTTGTCTTCGCCATTCCTCCTCTGCCGAGGAATGCAAAATAAGTCGCCGTCAGCTCAATTATTTCGGCAGTTGATTCGTATCCCAGCCGCCGCCCAGCGAACGGACCAGTCCCACGCTCGAGACGAACTGACGCGTCTGGATATCGATGGCGGCACGCTGGTTGGAGAGCAGTGTTGCTTCGGCCGTCAGAACTTCAAGATAACTCGTCACTCCGCCCTTGTAGCGCTGGTTCGACAGATCGAACGACTGCTGCGCGCTCGCAACGGCGCGCTGTTCGGCGCTCGACTCCTGCTCGAGGATTCTGAGGCCGGAGAGCTGATCTTCAACGTCGTTGAAGGCGAGGAAGACGGTGTTGCGATACGCGGCGGCCTGCGCTTCGTAGTTGTGGCGCGCCTGGTCAGTAAGGGCGCGGCGCTGGCCCGCGTCAAACAGCAGCTCCACTGCCTGGCCGCCAAGCGACCACAGGGAACTCGGGCCCTGAATCCAAGTCCCAGGGTTGGTGCTTTCAAAGCCGCCCGCTCCGCCAAGGTTGATGTTGGGATAAAACGCGCTGATGGCCACTCCGATCTGCGCGTTGGCAGCGGCGGTCAACCGCTCGGCTGCGGCAATGTCGGGCCGGCGCTCAAGCAGTTGCGAAGGCACGCCCACGGGAACTTTCGGCAGGGCAAGATCGAGCGGCGAGGGCGGAATGCTGAAGGTGGACAAATCGACGTTGGCGATGGTGCCGATGGCGTGCTCAAACTGCGC
>Ga0302140_10012797_pt1 | contig 10276 bp, 4 predicted proteins | sample I_Bog_E1_1_FD_202095 | JGI IMG/M metagenome (GOLD analysis project Ga0302140, IMG submission 202095) | Peat permafrost microbial communities from Stordalen Mire near Abisko, Sweden - I_Bog_E1_1 | ecosystem: Environmental > Terrestrial > Soil > Wetlands > Peat | place: Sweden: Abisko, Stordalen...
TTTGATCAACCCGGCTCAGCTTGCCGGACAGGGGGACAGCGCGATCCAGCAGGCGTTGAGCGGGCTGAATGTGCTGACGGGGCTGGCGCCCGCGAACATCAGCACCAATTTAGGCGACCGGTCCGACTTGGAGCCGCCGAATCCAGCCTTGCATTATTATGCGTTGATGTTTGCGCCGGGCGGCAGCGGCAATGAGATTGATTTGGGCCTCGAGTCGCTCAATCCGACCGGAAAGCCATTGGCCAATCTGGGGCATTATTTCGCGCCCGTCCGGGCCATTTCGCTCGCGGTGCAACAGTCGCTGCATCAGACTCCGAAGACGGCATGCGGCGCGCCGATTCGCCAGTTGCCGGCCTACCAGGTCAGCAGCGATCCGAGGAGTCCCTATTATAATTGGTATCTCTCACGACCGTTTGCGTTGGTGACCAGCCAGCTTTCGCTGGATGATCTGACGCGGATAAAGTTGGACGGAATCGTGGACCGGGAAATCTTGTTCAGCGGCGCGCAACTGCGGGCGTTCATTGATCCCGGCGAAGCGATTGCTTCGACGATTGGCGCGTTTGCCGCGCAGGCCGACCCGCAGCGGATGACAATTTTTCCGGTCGCCATCGCCACCGCCTACACGGTAAATCGCGGTTATTTACCCGGAAACAATCCGCCGCCCCCCGGCACGGGCGCCACGCCGATGGAAGACACGTACGGAACCGTTCAATCGCACAGCGGCGAAATGCGGACCTCGGATGTGGACATGTCATTGCCCAGTCCGCACATGCCGATCAACCTGGTGCGGACGATTGGCAATCAGGACGCCTATGAAGGGCAGATGGGCGTGGGCTGGGATTTTAATTACAATCAACGGCTGACGGTCCTGGATCCGCTGACTTTCCCGCAAGGACTGCAAATGCCGCTGGTGGTGCGCGACAATCCGGCCGACAGCGAAATCGCGGGCAGCCAGGACATGCTCTTCACGACGGGCGGGGGGCAGGTATACCATTTTATCTGGCAGGGCACCAACATGCCCGCGGTGTTTGCGGCGGACCCGCTGGTTCAGCAGTTTGATTACCAGGATTTGGTATCCGACTATTATCTGCCGCAGCACGGGATGTTTGACCTGATGGTAAAATTCCGGGACGGCCGGTTTGAGCGGTTGACCCCCGATGGTGTGCGTTACCGTTACACTTCGGACGGCCGGTTGGAATCGATCATTGACCGCTTCCCGCAAAACCAGCAGGTGCTCCAATACGATCAAAACGAATGGCTCGTGCGGGTGGATGATCATTCGGTGTCCGCGCCCCGCTATCTTCAATTTGGCCATTACCGCGCCCAAAATACCGATCCGGATTTCGTTGCGGGCCTGGACCTGGATGCCGGGGGCAATCCGTCATTGCTGGGGAAAATCTGCCGGGTGCGCGATTACACCGGGCGGGATGTGCTTTTTCAGTATGATCCAAACGGATTCCTGATCACCGTCCTGGGCATTCCGGTCAACGGAGAGAACAACGGTTTTGCCGGCCGCTCCCGCACGGATTATAACTATACGGACTGCCAGTTGTCCGGCATTACCGCGACCGCAAACGGCATTCCGATCATCTCGTCGGTCAACGCCACCGGCCCCAATGGCAAGCCGATTGCCACCGCGACTTCCGGGAGTATTGGTTCGGACACGATCACCGTGCCGGCGAACAATTCCGCGGCGAACGTGGGGGCGCAGAAGACCGGGGTGAAGGTGGGCGACGGCAGTTCCATCAGCCGGAGCTATGACAAGTACGGGAATGTGAACACGACCACGGTCACCGGAACCACCGGCGGAACGGCGACGGAGGTGACTTCAAATACGGCCGACGGCTTGTTGTTTTATGATCTCCATCCGGAAGGCAATTGGGAAACGATCACGTATGACAGCGCCAACCCGGTCTTCCGTTCCCGGGGAAACCGGACCGCTGTGACAAAAAATCCGGGACCGCGCGGCGGGCCGGTGATTACCGAAAGTTACAATTATGACCCGCGTTATAACCTGCCGGCCGGCGACCAGGTGGATGCGAACGGATTTCACATAACCTGCACCCTGACGGCCGATGGCCTGTCGGTGGCCAAGGCGGATTATAACGGGGCCGGCACCCGCGCTTTTACGTACAATCCGAACGGCCAGTTGACGGATTCGGTAAATGAAGACGGGGTGGAACGTTCGATTGCTTATGACCCGAACACGGGTTTTGTGGAAGCCGAGAGCAGCGGCGCAATCGCGTATGCTTACGCCTACGATAACAGCATTCCTTCGCAGTTGGGCAAACCGGCCTCCCTGACACCGCCCGTCGGAAATCCCACCACCACCACTTACAATAACAACCTGCAACCGGTGGAAGTAAGCCGCGGCGGTCTGGATTCAACCTATGCTTACGATGAGCTGGGCCGGGAAATCCACCAAAAAAAGGTGGTGGGCGGCGGCCAGCAATTAACCACCACCTATGCCTACGATAACCGGGGGTTTGTCACGAACGTCGTGATGTCGGGAATCGAAGTCAACGGGGTGCAAACTTCGCTGGCGACGAGCTACACGCCCGACGCCCGTTTGCGAGTGAAAACGGCGACGCTTCCCAATGGCACTCCGCAAACCTTCCAGTATGACGCGCGGGGCAACGTCACCGCGATGAGCCTGGGTGATTACACGGAGCAATATACGTATGATTTAAACGACAATCGCAAGAGCGTGACCCAGGGCGGCGATCTCGTGAGCACGGCCACCTACGACGGATTTGATCGGGCCCTGACCAAGGTTACCAAGACCGGAACGCAAGACAATGCGGAAACTCTGACCTATTACAATGGCGGCCAGACCAAAACGGATACGATCACCGACCCGCAATTCGGAGTGGTGAGCGACATGAGTTATGACCAAATCGACGCCTTTGGCCGGCAGGTGAGCGTGACGCGGCATGGCGGCATAATTTCTCCCGCATATACGTATTCTTATGACCCATTGGCGAGCGGCGTCACCGGCCCGCGCGAATCCACGACGACCACCTGGGACAGCGCCGGCAACCAGATTGGGTATCGGGATCCCATCTCGCAGATGACCAGCTTAAGGGACGCGGATGGGCGCGTGTACGAGTTGGACAACCAGGAAGAGGGGGCAAAGTACTCCGTGTTCCTGGCGCACGACGATATGGATTATCTGACGTCGAAGGGCGACTTGCTGGGCACGGAATATACTTATATTCCGCGGGCGGATGGCTGCGACCTTCAAGTGTTAAATGCCCTCCAGCATACCACCACGCTGGCTTACACCTCGATGGGCGAAATGTTGAGCCGCAAGCGCGCGGACGGGATGGAAGTGGATTATCGCCACGATCCCCAGCGGCAGTTGGTCTATCAGGGGGATCCCGCGGCCGGGTTTAATTATGGCTTCGATGCCGATTTGCGCATGACCAATAGTTCGTTGCGCAACGGCGCCGCCACCCTGTTTAGCGGGTTTGATGCGCGGAATATGCCCACCACGGTTGCCATCCCGGGGGGCACGGAAACCATTCAGTATGATCTGCAGCGGCGGATGTTGCAGAAAAAGATTAATTACCAGTCCATCCCTTGGGAGGAAGATTACACTTATGACGCGGTAAACCGGGTGCGTTCCGAGACTTATATTCAGAATGGCGGCGCGAATAATACGGCAACCTTTGATTACGATCCGGCCGGTCCGCTATTGGCCTCTCATTATCACGAAGATAATGCCAAGTTTGACGTCAAATATGGTTACTATTCGGATGGCGCCCGCCAATCCATTACTTATCCCTCCGGGATAACGGTAACCGAGACGCGCGATGGCACCGGCAGATTGACCGGTATTTCGGACGGGAATGGCAACATTATCAATGCGGTCGCCTGGCAGGGCAACGATCAAGCCAAAGTGGTTCAAATCGGCTTGAACCTGCAGCAAGTAAACACCTTTGACGCGCGGGGGAGGCTCACCGGCTCGCGCGTGGTGCGCGTTAGTGATGGCACGGTGCTGTTTCACATGCGCTTCGACTTTGACGCCGCCGACAATGTTTCGACCCGTCAATACCTTCATCGGGGCGGCAAAGCGGATCATTTTGCGAACGACGCGGGCGAGCGGGTGACTCGGGCGCAGGTGGGAACCGTGCCGCTCGGAGGCGGGAACTTTTCCACGCCGCTTTACGACCGCAGTTACGACTATCACGCGAGCGGTTTGGATTACCTGGTCGACAGCAAAATGGCCACGAATCTGACTTCCGCGATTCCGGATTTTGCCACGAACTGGACGGCGCATGATGATTTCCTGCAACCGACCGTGGTGGACGGGTTCACCCGGGGCAGTGCGGATCCCGCGGGCAACGTGGGCCAGGCGCAGTTGCGGGTCCGTCCGGCGGGGGCGGGTTCAACGACACCGGTGTCCGCCACGCTGCAACACGATGGCCTGAGGCGTTTAATCACGGTGACCCGGACGGATGGCGTCACCATTCAAAACCAATACCAGCCGAGCGGGCTGCGGTTCTCGCGCAAAGTCCTCAAGAATGGCTTGCTCACGGCCTACTCGGCTTTTGTTTATGACAGCGCCGGGCGTTTGCTTGAGGAATATGACCGCACCGGAGCGCAGCCGGTTTTGCTGGGCCGCTATTATTATGCGAGCAGCACCGCCCCGGTGGCGGCGGATTTGTGGGACAGCGGCAGTGGACAATTAAAGCGGTATTATTATTTGCGCGACGGCAGCCAGTCAGTGGTTGCGGTGGCGGACACCAATGGAGTGGTGCAGGAAAGAGTATGGTACGATCCGCACGGCTCACCGGTCATTGAAGAGCGCGATTCGGTGGGACCCAAGATTTCGAGTGTCACCGGCGACACCAACGGCGCGGTCTATGTGGGCCTGTCGGAATCGGTTCTGCCGCTTAACCCCGATCCCGGTCCGGGCGGCGGCGTAGTCGCTTGTACCGTCACTCCCCCGGCCGGCACCCTGACGATTTCGGTGGGCGGGACGAATATTGCGGGAGCGATCGACTTGTTGCCGTCTTATTCGAACGCGCCTCCCTATTCGGTGGTGCGATTCACGCCCGGGCAGACGATCCCGGTCTCCAACGTTGTTTCCGTGGCGTTGAATTCCGGTGTCTTGTTCGATGAATGGGGCAACGGCAATAGTTCGGCGAACACCCGGTTCACGAATGGAGCGGGACTGGTCTACTATACCGCCGCGCCGGCTCCGCAAACCGCCGCCACCCAGGTTGCGCGCAGCGCGCTAGGTTCACCTTTCTTGTATCAAGGCCAGTATTTCGACTATGACTCGGGCCTGATTTATCTCCGCGCGCGGTATTACGATCCCTACTCGGGCATGTTCCTGGAGCCGGATCCGTTGGGGTATGAGGACAGCGTTAATCACTATGCGGCGATGCTGAACAACCCGGTGAGCGCGTGCGATCCGTCGGGATTGGCCGGATACCGGTTTGCGTCGCGCGAAACGTACGAGAACATGCACATAAGTTGCGGGTTTGTCGAAGCGGGAAACGGTTTGCTTTACGAGGCTCATCCCACGCTGGGGAGAGCCACTATGGGCGGTTTGGAATTGACCGCCCAGTTTCGGGTCATCTACCCGGAATATGTCCGAAACAACGGAGGTTTTGGTCTCTTTGTGCCGCCTTCTTGCGTCGAAGGATCATATCATGGAATGCCCGAAAGGGGTTTTAGCGAAGCTCACGCGAATATGGACGAAGGGGCGCATGCCTCCTCCGGGCTCCTGCTCGCCAAGCGCAATGGGGAAATTGCCAGTCTGCAAGAATCCGCGAAGTTTCAAGAGGCCGTCAACAAGGAGATGGCCCGAATCCAGCAATGGCAAGAGGCCGCTCAGGAAACGGGCGGGGCCGGGCAACTGGGAGCGCGGAACGGTCTGAGAAATGTCGCCCGGATCGTCCATGAGGCTCTCGGCAACCAATTTGGAATCAATCAGACCACGGTGGCCATTGCCAAAGTCAGGCTGGCGAATGGCGAAATATCCTATTTCGCCAGCGGCAGCGGCGGAACTTTGCGCCCCAGACAAAGGGAAGAACTGGCTCGCCTGGGCGTGCCCGACGCCCATCAGTTTTTTGGCGCCGCTTTAACCCGGGATTTTGAAAGACCTGACAACCATGCGGAAAGAATTATAATCCGCAATCTCCCCGAAGACGCGAAGATTTTGGGTTGGGGCATTGCCTGGGCTGGCTTTAATAAATCCATTCCGTGTAAGCTCTGTGCGCCGCATGTGAACGACGCTGGCGGCATGGTCCAATATTGAAAATTGAAGTTTGTGAAGTTTAGCATCATACAATATTCCCAGAATCTTGAAATCGAGTTAAGCAAACTCGACCGTCAAAGCCGTCTGGTATTTTCCCTGTGGTTTTGCCGGGACCTTTGGAAGCAGTTTTCCGGATCGTTGCCCGCGGTGATTGGCGCGGACCGAACCAAAACGCTGGCGTCCCTGGTGGAGGCGGACTTTTGGGGGGCAGGGGAGCCAGCGGATGCTTGCCTGGAGATCGCTGGCATGGCCCGGAACGCGCTCGCCGAAATTGCCCAGCCGGAGTTCGCCATTGACACCGGTGATGAGTTCGCCAACTTCGGGGTGGCGGAGCTGCTCGGTTGTATCGACCATGTGCTTGCGGTCATTGCGACCGGGTCGGCCGAAGCCGCCGCCCAATGTGCCGAACACGTCATAAATCGGGTGGATTATGAACTGGCCTTTTTTTCGGATGAAAGAGATCCGACTTCGCATCCGAAGTTTCAGCAGGAACTTGACCGGCAAAAACGCATGCTTGGCCGGCTGGCCGATCGGAACAATCCCTTAACGCCCGACGAAATCCGACAGGGACATTTTTGATGGATCGAGGTCCTTCCCCTAGGATCTGAATCATCGAATTAGAGGGAAATCGCAGCCCAAAGGGAAGTTAATCCCGCCCAGATATGGCGCCGGTCGCTGCACCATCTGGCCCCCGCCCGCCGCTCGCCGGTTTTCCACGCATGCCGGGGCGGGAAGAAGGCTTTCGCGCGAGGTGGCCCCGCTACGAGCCGGGTGATGGCGCGCCGGGCCGGGACTTTGGGCCGGTTATCAGCGCCAGTCCAACGCCCAGAATGGCGATGGCGCCCAACGTCAGGCTCCAGGGAATAGACTGATCCGGCATATCCTTGCCGCCATTGATCCAAACCAGCGTGGCAATGAGTCCATTGTTCAACACGTGAATCAGCATGCTGCAAAAAAGGGAGCCGCTCCGCCACACGGTGTAGCCCAACACGAGCCCCAGAACGAACGTTGGTGCGAAACGGTAGATGGAACCGTGAAGCAATCCGAACAATATTGCCGTGATGGAGATGGCCGCCCATGGCCCCCAACGACGCAAGCCGGAAAGCATCAGGCCGCGAAAGAACGTTTCTTCGCAGAGCGCAGGCGTGATGGCCAGCACCAGCCACAGGTTCCAGAGCGGCGCGGGCTGGTCACCGAGTTGCAACAATTGCTGCATCTCGTGCAGCACTGAATCGGGCGGCGGCGCCAGGCGAAATAGCAGGCCGCCAATCGCGACCGAGGAGGTCAGGCCAATCAAAACCGCGCCCAGGAGGCTGCGCCAGTGCGGCCGGCGCAGTGAGAAAGTTTGCGCCAGCGGAAACCGGCGCGCCACGGCCAGCACCACCACTGGCAGCAGCAAGACGCCATATTCCGTTACGAGCACGATGGTCGATAATCTTTGCCGGGCCAGGGCGAGGGTGACATAAAACAGTCCGGCCACCGCGAGGGGAAAAAGGCTTAACACCAAACCCGGGGTGGGGACGGCGGAATGTGGCCGGTCATTGCGCAGGAAACCGCGCCAGGAGAACGGGCCGCCCAGCAGAATCTGTTCGCGGCCAAATACCCGCGCCGCCAAGGCCAGCGCCAGGGCCGCGTACGCCAGTGAGGTGAGTATCGTCAGGAAAACCAGATGGCTGGCGGCGGTACCGACCATGAGCGCGCGGATGAGCAACGAAAGATTGACCAGCGGCACGCAACAGGTCCAGGCGTCGAGTTCCACGCCGGGCAAGAGTGCGGCCCCGACGGGCAGCATCACGGCAAAAGTCGCGGCCCCCAAAAAGTTACCGGCGTCCTTCGCGTCCCGGGCCAGGGCAGCGACGGCCAGGAACAACGCGGCAATCGTCCACGTCGCCGGAAGCAACAAGCCGCCGATCAGCGCCAGGGTTCCAATATGAATCAAATGGACATGGGCGGCCGCGGTCAGGCGTGAAAGGGTCAGGCCGATGCCGCCGAGGTTGGCGACCGCCGACACCAGGCTGATGCTCCAAATGGCCAGGAATTTTCCCAGCACAATTTCGAAAGAATGCACGGGGGCGCAAAGCAAGGTTTGCATGGTTGCCCGGTCTTTTTCACCCGCGGTCATATCCGTGGCCGCCACGATGGCTCCCACGACCGCCAGCAGCATGAGCAGGAGCGGCAGAAATTGGCCGAGGGCATTGTTGAACCGCCGCTGAACCGGAGCGACATCGTCCTCGCGCACATCCAGCGCCTTCATGAAGCCTGGCGGCAAGAGATGTTCGCGCTGCCGCTCCTTCAGTAAATGCTGGCGGAACCGGTTTAACTGCTCGGACAAACGGGACCACGCCTGGGCTGATCGCGGGATCACCGAATCGTAATAAACTGACACCTGACCCAAGTCCTGACCTTGCAGCGCCTCATCGAAGCCAGGCCAGATCACCAGCACTGCATCCGCTTGTTTGGAAGAGACTACCCCGCGAGCGGCCTGAAGCACGGCATCCTCAGGCATTGCTGGTGGCAAAGATTCGAAGGCGGCCAAGCCGGGGGAACCAGCGGTTCGGGCAGATGGCAAATTGGTTTGCACCGGCGGTTGCAATCGACCCGCTTCCAGGTCGCTTTTCAAGGCGGCGGGAATGTCCTGCCACCGTTCCACGGTCAAATGGTTGTTGGTCGCGGTCAGCCAGTCGACCAAGGGTTTTGCGCCCGACCCCCAAATGGCAACGTTATTTACGTGCCGATCCTCGGCCTCCGCCCGATGTTTCGTGACCCCGGTAAGCATGACGATCGCGAGGGGGTAAATCAGCAGCGGCAGCCCAATCAGGACCAGCAAAGTGACCCGATCCCGCAAAGCTTCGGTGATCTCTTTGCAGTAAATGATCCAGATGATGGGCAGGCGCATGGGATCAGTTCCCGCTGGAACCGGCGAATTCCTTCCGTCCCCGGGCGTGCTGCAAGAAAGCTTCGGTAAGGCTATGGCAACCGGACCGGGTTAGGATTTCCACGACCGTGCCTTCGTCGGCGATGGACCCGCCGTACAACAGGTAGATCCGGTCACAGAGGTATTCCGCCTCGCTCATGATGTGGGTGGAAAACAAAACCGCCCGTCCGGCGGCGCGTTCCCGGCGGATGGCGTCGATGATGAACTGGCCGCTGATCACATCCAGTGCCGCGGTCGGTTCGTCCAGCATTAACAGACGCGGGCGGTGGAGAAAGGCCCGGGCGATGTTGGCGCGTTGCTTTTGCCCGGTGGACAACGTGCGGCAAGGGCGGTCGGCGAACGAGCCCATTTCCAGCTCGCTCGTCAACTGATCGATCCGGTCGGTTAATTGATCCTTGGCCATGCCGTAAAGCCGGCCAAAATAGCGCAACACTTCCCGGGGCGTCAGTCGCTGGTAAAGCTGGGTGTCGCCGGAAAGGAACCCAATGTGCTGCTTGGCTGCGAGGGGATTGGCATGCAGGTCCAACCCGTTAATCGAAACCCGGCCCGTGGTGGGGGTGAGAATGCCCGCCAGCATTCTGAGGGCGGTGGTTTTGCCGGCGCCATTCGGGCCGAGCAAGCCGACGATTTCGCCGGCGTGCACCGTGAGGTTGACGCCATTGACCGCCGTCAGTGTTTCGAACTGCTTGACCAAACCGTTGGCTATGAGTACTGGCTGCATTCTGTCCGGAATCGCGGTGGTGGTTTTCCCGTCCGGCCATTAGACCAAAAGTTGTCAACCACGTCACGCACAGCCTCGACAAATCCACGCGCGTTTACATTTTCCTTGGGGTGGCCGCCTTGGCAGCGCGGATACCCAGGGCTGGTGGATTCGACGCCGTTGGCGTTGGTGAAGGAGTGGGAGCGGTCCCAATTGATGCTCTGGATGGGCAGGGGGATGGCGGAAGAGTTGCGGGCTGGCCGCGATTTGATTTTGCGGGGAGGCAGAGTTGACAAACGCATAAAATATGAGAAGCTCATTGCCCTTTGCGCCTCGGTAGCTCAATGGTAGAGCAGTTGACTCTTAATCA
>Ga0302140_10012798_pt1 | contig 10275 bp, 11 predicted proteins | sample I_Bog_E1_1_FD_202095 | JGI IMG/M metagenome (GOLD analysis project Ga0302140, IMG submission 202095) | Peat permafrost microbial communities from Stordalen Mire near Abisko, Sweden - I_Bog_E1_1 | ecosystem: Environmental > Terrestrial > Soil > Wetlands > Peat | place: Sweden: Abisko, Stordalen...
CGTCTTCCAGTCGCTGCATCCCTTTGTCGCCTTGGAACACCATCACGAGATCCACGCCTTCGACGCCGATCTGCAATCCCCAGCTTCCGCCGGTAATGGCAAAGAATGCCGGCGCGCTCCAACCATCCGCGGTCCGGCAGGTGGCTACACCCTTGCCGTTCTCCCCGCCAAGCACAAATCCCGCCTTGATCATGTGGGGTACGACAGCGATGCACTTCGCGTGTTCCAGCACTTCTTCCGGAATGCCTTTATCCGGCGTCGACATAATCTGGTGCAGGACTAACGTTGCATTATCAAGCCGGTTCTGTACAGCTTCGCGAGTCTCCGCCGTGGCGGCCGCAGCCGCCCCCATGCTGATCAATGCAACTAACGTTACGAGTTTCTTCATGCAAATCACCTTTTTCTACCCATGCGCAGTGTCTCTTGCTCTCCGCGCACTGAAGCGCACAAGGTACTTTTCACATTAGAGCGAAAGCGCAGCGAGGTCTGAGCAATCGGGCTCTATCGATGGAGAGCGGGCTTTCGATGGACTCCAGGGAATTATTCTGCTACGTGCGACACAATCCCTAGATTCCATCAGCGCCGGCCCTCCCGGCCCGCGGCGGTCCGTCCGGCGCCCACGCATGCCCGGTTGGCTTTGGCACCGGCCTGGCAACCTGAAACCTCTTAAGAATGGGAGCAAAATTGAACAGTTTTCCCATTTTCCATAGTGCATCCTTGTGCTACAGTACCGCTGGAGTGTGGCTTGGACGGTCATGCCGCGATTGTTCAATTGAATGAACAGTTTGCGATGCGGAGGCAGTTGTTGTCTGATTGTCGTACCCGATCTGGCAGCATAATTGAGTTACAGATCGAGGCGCGACTCGGTTCGTGTTCTTTTTGTTTAGCGCCGCGCCGCCTTACGCCTGGAGGCGTTCTTATCCATGGTTGCAGTTGAAAAACCCGAGTTCGACGCAGCCAAATTTCTGGCCAGCACCGGCCTGGGACGAAGAATTGTTCGATTTGCGCCCAGGCAGAGCTTCTTTTCGCAGGGGGACGCAGCGGATTCCATCTTCTATCTTCAAAAGGGCAGCGCCAAGATCACGGTTGCTTCGAAAGCCGGAAAAGAGGCGACCATCGCACTTCTCGCTGCGGGAGACTTTGTTGGAGAAGGCGCGCTCGCGGCGGTGCCGGGGCTGCGGTTGTCTACTGCCACCGCCATCACCGAATGCATCGCGCTCAAAATCACGCGGGAAGAGATGATCCGCGTCATGCACGAGGAACATGACTTCTCCGATTTGTTCCTGAAGTTTCTGCTGGCCCGCAGTATGCGCATCCAGGCCGATCTTGTCGATCAACTTTTCAACTCGAGCGAAAAACGCTTGGCGCGCATTCTGCTTTTAATGGCGGAGTTTGGCCAGCCAAACGAGGCGGAAACGACAATCCCCAAAGTATCCCAGGAGACTTTGGCAGAAATGGTGGGTACCACCCGTTCGCGTGTCAGCTTTTTCATGAACCGTTTCCGCAAATTGGGCTTTATCGAATATAACGGTCGCATCCGCGTCCACAAGTCACTGCTCAACGTGGTCCTCCATGACTGAGCTTCCCGCGATTTGCCGCTTTTGAACTCGAAATCGGTCATTCGATCGTATAAACCGCCGGCGCCCAAATGAGTGGTGAGTTCGGTAGGCACCCAAGCGAAGAGACTCTGCATCAGAACAACCGACAATTGCGGTCTGAATTGCTCAGTATTGAGGCCAGAGCCACGCAATACTGGCTATGCCAGCCGGCTGCGCTGCTTAAGCATTCCGGCACCGCGAAGCCTAATTCCAAGAACATTGCTGATTTCATACTGAAGTAGAAATGTGGGGGCGATATGACAATTCTGCAAATGGCGTTGATCCTGTTGGTTTTCTCCTGGGTGTTGCGCGTTCCCGCGGAGCCGGTCCGCGACCGTGTACACTCCCGGCCGTCGAGGCGATAAGGTTCACGAACGCATTGGTCTCAAATTGCATGATCAAGATGCAGCCTTCCCGTATATGGCACTGGGCGGATTCCGAGTATCTCAATCGAAACTGAAGCGTCAAAACCACTGAGGTGGACCTATGAATAAGGATCGAGTGAAGGGAACGATAGACGAATTGGTAGGAAGCGCCAAGCGCAAGGTTGGCGGGTTGACCGGTAATACGCCACTCCAAGTCAAGGGCCTTGCCCAGCAGGCGAAGGGCAAGATCGAAAATGCAGTCGGTAAGTCCAGGGATGCCGTCCATAACCCCAACGTTAGAAACAATCCGCCGCAAGAAACACGCCGTAAATTGAATTAGTTTTCGAGAAGGGTCGAACCAACCAAGCGCGCAGAATTGCCATCTTTGCGAAAGGGATTCAAGCTCTAATCCACTTTTGCCTACGTCCGCCCCATCTCGCTGGATTCGATCGCTGCTGAAGTCGCTCGGGCCTGGAATCATAACTGGCGCCGCCGACGACGACCCATCAGGCATCGCGACCTATTCGGTCGCCGGCGCGCAACTCGGAACCACACTCCTATGGACTGCGCTGCTCACCTGGCCGATGATGGCCGCTGTGCAAATGATGTGCGCACGAATCGGCATGGTGACCGGCAGAGGCCTGGCCGGGAACTTCAAGCAGCGATTTCCAAAATGGCTGTTGCTTGCCTTCGCTGTAGCCCTGCTGATTGCGAATACAATAAACATCGCCGCAGACCTTGCCGGCATGGCAGATGCGGCATCCATGCTATCGGGAATCAAGTCTTATTGGTTCGTGGCCGCATTTGCGCTCCTCATTTCGTGGGCCACAGTCAAGCTCGAGTATCGCCAGATCGCGAACGTGCTCAAGTGGCTGGTTCTCGTGCTTTTCGCATATCCCATTACCGCTTTTGTGGTGGGAGCAGATTGGGGCCACGTGCTGCGCGATACCCTGGTACCATCCATCCCACGCAGCAGAAATGAATGGGCAACGCTGGTCGCCATCCTCGGCACCACAATCAGCCCTTATCTGTTTTTCTGGCAGGCGAGTGAAGAAGTTGAAGAGGAGAAGTCGGCAGGCCAGGCCACCCTCGCTCAGCGCAAAGGAGCCACCGTTGAAGAGCTTCACCTAAGAAACATCGACGTAGGCGTTGGCGCGTTCTTCTCTAACGTGGTCATGTTCTTTATCATCCTCACCACGGCCATTACGCTTAACCGTCATGGCATTACAAATATAGAAACGTCTCGCCAGGCTGCTGAGGCGCTTGCGCCATTTGCCGGCAAGTTCGCGGCTACCTTGTTCACTGTGGGTATAGTCGGGGTCGGCTTCCTGGCCATCCCTACACTGGCCGGTTCAACCTCGTACGCGTTCGCCGAGACTCTGGGTTGGAGCCAGGGCTTGGACAAGAAACTAACGGGCGCGTGTTGGTTTTATGCGCTGATTCTTGTATCTACCGCAGCCGGCGTTGCGCTGAACTTTCTGGGCATTAACCCGGTAAAAGCGCTGTATTGGACTGCGGTCATTAACGGATTGCTGGCGCCCTTCCTTCTCGTCGCCATCCTCATCGTCGCCAGGGACAAGAAATTGATGCAGGAGCAGCCAAGTTCCCGCCTCGCTTGGAGTGTCGTGGCTGTAACCACCATTGCCATGTTTGCGGCGGGAATAGCAATGTTCGTTGTGTAGGCCGCGCATCTCGCTGCGCTCCGCAACCTGCATTTCTCGCGGAGGTTTATGGGACTTGGGGCTGTGTTTCGGTGTGGATGTGCGCAGTTTCTGCGTGAATCTCCACAGATTCTGTGGGGAAAACTGTGAAGCAACTGCCTCCAAACTGCTGATTCCATTGAATGGCTTCAGAACGGGCTGTGAGGCAATTGCCGCCAAGCTGTTGATTCTATTTGAAAGCTGTGGAACTGCGTGCTTTTCAGGAAAAAACGGAGCGGCGCAGAAATGCCGGAGAAAGAATGACACCGGGGATTGGAGGCGCGCACGAGTTTGGCTGTACTTCGTCATGATGATCCCAATCCGAACTTTTCCTATTGAGTCCTATATAGATTGTGCTCCGGAGAGAGTTAATTAACCGCAGCCGGAAACGGGTGCTAAACGCTTGAAATTCAACGCGGCAAAATTTGCCCTGGTTGACGACTGAGAAGGGGGGAATGGCGCAGTTCGGCGCTATGAGCAATTCGGGCTAGCCCGCCCGGGTTACAGAGACACGAGTTGGATGCTTCTCGGTGGCATCGATCTTGCGCGTCTTGCGAAGCTTCCAAATTCCCAGGCAGACGCCGATCACTATCAGGCCCGCGAACACACAGATCAGCGGAGTCGACCATCTCTGCAGCGTTTTTGACCACAGGTGAATGGCATGGCGGCCATAGGTGACGGCGAGCCATGCGACAAGCGAGTAGCGCAAAGTACGAGCTGCGGCGTACACAGGAAGAAAGCGGCCACGCGAAACGCCAAGCGCGCCAGAGGCCAGCAAGAATGGCGTGAGCGGAATCGGCGGCGGAAGCAATGCGGGCAGGAAGACTGCGAGCATGGGGTGTCGCTGCATCCACCCAACGATTCGCCGAAGAATACGCGCCGGCACATGACGTTGCAGTGCCGCTTTTCCACCTCTTCTGCCCACACTCCACGTGGTGTATCCGCCCAGAATGCTCCCGGCGATGGCAATTACAGTAAGCAACCAGGGATTACCGTTGTACGCCACTAACCACAGCAACAGCAGGTCGGTGCTGCCCGGCAATGGAAGAGGAATAGGCGATGAATCGGCGATCGCTACGAAGAAGAGTCCCGGCCCTCCCAGGTGCGTGAGCCAGTGCGGCATCAACGGCGGATGCTTAGGGGACGCAAGAAGAAGGGCTGTTTGTCGAATTGCACCATTCATAATGAGCTGTTCTTGCACTTAGTCGCCGCTGTGATTGAGCGATGACTTTTTCCATACCGAATCTCATTTGATGCTGAACGGCGCGGGCCACGTTGTACTTCTCAAATCCCGGCGACAGGTTCGATTCGCAGGCGCACTACTGAAATCGGCCACATTGGATTCGAAAAGTTCACCTCAATGGCTCCTCGCGCCCTGTCGGCAGATTGCGTTACCGTCTGAATCCTTCCGCCGAAGTGGAGTTCGCTTCCAACCAGGTGAGCAACGCTCGTATGCTGCCGGTGGCCAGCGCCATCGACGAATCTGCGGCCCCGTAATAGAGGTTGATACTGTCTCCGTCCGCGCCGATTGTTTGTCCGCACGGAAACACAACATCCTTGACGTCTCCGCCGCGCTCATAAGCTGCTTCAGGACCAAACATCCAGGAGTCTCCACGTTGCAAACAAATCTCGGGCTTCTCCAGGTCAAAGAGCGCCAGGCCCAGGCGATAGATACTTCCGGATGCCGTTTGCCGAACTCCGTGGTAAATGGTCAGCCATCCTTTTGCTGTTTCAATCGGTGGCGAACAAAGGCCAATCTTGTTTGCGTCCCACCATCCGCCACGGCGGGCTTCCATGATGACCTTGTGGCCGCCCCAATGCCGCAGGTCGGGAGAATAGGAAATCCACATATGCGCGCCCAGCGTCGTAACCGGACGGTGAATCAGCGCCCAAAGGCCACCAATTCTTCGGGGCAGCAGAGCCGCGTCTTTGTCTTCCGGCTGCATGATTACGCCCATTCGGTCAAAGCTCTTGAAATCCCTGGTCAGCGCCAGTGAGACGCCTGGGCCGCCTCGGGCAAACGAGGTGTAAGCCACCGCGAATTGCTCCAACTCTGGCACGTAGGTGATGCGCGGGTCTTCAATGCCCCATACCTCTTCAGGGTAGTCACGAGGATTTGCCTGCAATGTTGGTTCAGGGTCGATACGCCAATTGTCGATTCCGTTTGCAGAACGCGCGGCGCACAGGTGCGACAGGCCTCGCCGATCTTCCACACGGCAAAGTAGCAGAGTATCCCCATCCGGCAGTTTCACTGCACCCGCATTGAAGACGCTGTTAATCGGATAGGGCCAGTTCTCCCGGCTAAGGATCGGATTGCCGGAGTACCGCTCGAATAGCGGGCATTCAATGCAAGGCTCCGACTTTTCCTCTTCAGGAGCGATCGAATTCGCCACTTCAACGGTTGGAATAATTGGATTCAAGCTGAGATGCTCATTTCCTGATGCTGTTGGTCTACACTGGCTACTTTGGCTACCCGCATTTCCAGCAGGGCCATCAGGAACGAAAGCGTTGACTCCGCCCCCTGGTTTTCATTGATTCGGTCGGGATGAAGACCGTCTCTGCAGCCACCTGTTCTTGGATCATAGACCGGCGCATGCAAATCGTTGTTGCCGAGGAACCAGCGGAAAACCCGGTGGGCCTCGTCAAGCCAGCATCCTTCCTCCGTCAGTCCATACACCTCGAGGCAAGCCGAGATTGTTGCGCATGCTTCCACTGGCTGCTGGTCGAAACGCGCCTTCTCACTCCCCTCAATAAAGAATCCGTTTGACCCGATCGGAACAAAGATCTCTTTGTCGTCGCGGTGCTGCTCGGCGACAAGCCATTTCAGAGAGTCCATTCCAACCTCGATCATTCTCTGGTTGTCGCTACGCCAACCAGCAAGGATGAGCGCCTGTGACAGTCTCGCGTTGGAATAAGAAAGACTCTTCTCGAACCATCTCCAGGTCGCAGAGTGAGTGCGTTCGTATATATCCAGAAGCCTGTTCGCAAGTGTATTTCGGACTCCCTGAATTGCTCTGTCGCCAGGAAACCAGTCAAGATATGCCTGCATGCCCAGAATGCAAAACGCCCAGGCACGCGGACTGGTGAGAGTCAACGTCGCGGGAACAGCGGCCTCGAAGAGCCTGCCTGCCGCGCCTCTCAATCCCGCATCCTGCGAGAGACCTAGCACCTTGCCAATCGACCATAAGGCACGCCCGTGACTATCATCCGATCCAACTTCTTCGCACCACTTGCGGTCGTAGCCAAGGAAATTTCTGAACCTTCCCGAATTCGTGTTGAAGGCAAGCCATAGAAAAGCCAGATAGCGGCGAGATAGTTCTAGATGCTGTGGCGTACTATTTTGCGGATGGCAACTATCTGAGAGTACCGACACAATGAGCGCACGTGCGTTGTCATCGGTTGTATATCCTTCGTTCGCATTCGGAACTGAGAAGATTGCATGCTGCAGAATGCCAGTGTCGTCAGTCAAGCTCAACATGTGGCTGGTGTTCAATACCGGCAATACGTCGAGAGCGCTTACCGCGACATCTTCCTTCTGAGCCGCTCTTGGCTGCAATGTGCGTTCGAAGCGCGCGCGCTGAAAACTCGCCATATACTTCTGGGCGGTCTTGGGCCAGATAGTTTCGCGTGAGTGAAGATAGGCCCGTTTCCGCATGGCGTGCCGCTCACCGTCGTTATCCAGTAAGTAAAGCACGGCTTCCGCAATGGCATCGGGATTCTCGAACGGAACAATCACGCCTCTGTTATTCGCCAGCAGTTCCTTCGCGTGCCAATATGGCGTGGAGATGATCGCCTTGCCTGCGCCGAGCGCGATGGCAAGCGTGCCGGAGACGACCTGCGCCTCCTGGCGGTAAGGAGTAATGTAAATGTCTGCGGTGCCCACAAGCTCAACCAGTTCCTCAGCGCTCACAAAACGGTTGAGGAGGATTAGCTGCGATGAAACGCCAAGCTGCTCTGCCAGAGAACGAAGTTCTTCGCGGTAGCGCTCGCCCTCGCGCCGACGAATATGCGGATGCGTCGCACCGGAGACGATATAAACCACATTTGGATGTTTCGCCAGAATCGCGGGCAATGCGCGAATCACATTCTCAATTCCCTTGTTGGGTGAAAGCAGACCGAACGTCAGCAGCACCGACTTGCCTTCAGTACCGAACTTGTCTTTAAAGTAATTGGGATCCATGAATTGAAAATCGGGCACTCCGTGAGGAATGATATCGATCTTGCTGTTTGGAACGGCGTACACATCGCGCAGAAACTGTGCCGCCTGGTCGCTCATGACCACTACGCGATCTGAAAGCCTTGCTATCTCTTCAAGCACCCGGCGCTGATTCGGATCCGGCTCGCGCAGTACCGTGTGGAGCGTCGTCACGACCGGCATTTTCAATTTGTGAAGTAATGCCAGAATGTGACCGCCGGCAATTCCGCCATAAATGCCATATTCATGTTGCAAGCAGACCAGATCGTTGCCATTGAAATTCAGGAATTCCGCAGCGCGTTCATAAGAGGCCGTATCCTCTTGCTCCAACTCCAGGCGCACCTGCTCAGGATACTCATAGCTCGAATCCGGATCGTTGACCGGGATCGCAAAAAGACGGCCCGCTCCATATTCGGCGGCAAGAGCGGTGCACAAATCCGTTGTGAATGTGGCAATGCCACACTGGCGTGGCAAGTAATTCCCTATAAATGCAATTCGCGTAGGCAACGGCAGGCTGCAACTTCTTGGCCCACCCAAGCCAGATGCCGCGGGCAGAACGTGCCCCGACAGTTCTTCATTATGCGTCACATCGATATGAGACATATAGTCCTGCTTTCGCTTGTATCTGCACGGTTCAATCCGTCGCAGGGCAGCTTGATTGGCTCGGAATCAGGCCGAGCCCCCGGCCTGCGGTGTGCCGAAGGGAACGTCAGACTTAGTGCGCCAAAACCTCTTTAAGGCGGCTTTCTGCGGCCAAAGCCAGTGAACTGCGGCTCTGTATTTGTCGACTATTAAGTACCACTCTTGCTATCTGGAGGCCTAGAAACTTAGTGACCTGAAACGACCCTAGCTCCGCAGCATTGAAGCGGCCACTTACTCTTTTAAGGGCGTTGACCGCTGCTCGTCGGACTGCAATCTCGGGCGTTGCGCCGAGGCCCCTGGAAGACCGGGAATCCGTCATCCACATGAAATGCCATCCTGCGCTGCGAATGCTTGCATCCAGTTCCGGTGCAATAACCCCAATCACCTCTGTCCAGCCACTGCAAAATGGTCCTAGACTCAGTTCGACTTGATCCGGCAGCATGCAACCTTCGCGAAGGAATATTGTGTGCAGGTTCACGCTTGCCGGCTTTGCGATACGTTGGTGCCATCTGAATCGCAGGCAACTGGAACGGCTTCTATAACTTCATTAAACGCTGTGGCTGTGCCGCTCTTGACTTTGGTGGTCCGTTCGATCCGGTGGCCGGCTTGGCTAAGAGGTCCGGTCCGGCCGAGCCGCGTGGCTCGCCGTTCAGCTAAATACCTGTCAACATCGATTTTCTTGATAAGGCCCATGGCTGCTCCAATCGTTCTGTTACCTGCTTGAACGGTGCTCGTCTGGAGCGATGCCTGGAGAGCTGAAGGCGAGAAGGGGAATTTCTAATTGCTCTCTCAAGCATACACCTCAGGCAATTAATACGCCTGCATCTCTGCTGAATGCCAGCTTGTCAAATTCGACCAACAAGCACGAGCACGACAACGATCACGAGGATTAATCCCAGTCCTCCGCTCGGATAATAGCCCCAGCTTCTGCTATGCGGCCACCGCGGCAATACTCCAAGTACAGCCAGGATTAAGAGCACGATCAGTATCGTTCCAAGCATCAAGCGCTCCTTATTGATTCGCAAATTAACAGCGTTGCCTAGAATCCGCCGCGGCCTTTTTTGAGGCCGCAGCGTTTCCATTTAAGTGCTACTGCAAACTGCCTGTCGTTGCATTCGCCGGGCTGCCAATCGCGTCGCCGGATACCAGCAATTCCACCCTGCGGTTCTCCTGGCGTCCCGCGGAGTTATCGTTCGAGGCTACCGGAAGAGTATTTCCGAACCCCTCCGATGTAACCGAATTTGTTGCAACGCCCTGCGCCACCAGATAGTCGCGCACCGAACTGGCGCGGTTCTCAGACAGCTTCTGATTCATATCATCGCCGCCGACATTGTCTGTATAACCACCCACTGCAATGTTGAGAGATGGATAAGCGAGCAGGATTCCGGCAACCTTTGCCAGCTTCTCCCTGGCGCCGGGCTTCAACGAATATTGCCCAGTGTCGAACAACACATCGGACATGCTGATAATGAGACCGCGCGCGCTATCCCGCGTTTCAAGTATCTTGTTCAGCTGCTCGGATAACTGGGCACGCATAGCCGCTTTTTCACTATCCGCATTTTGGACGTTCTGCTGTGCCTGTTGCGCAAGGGCTCTTGACTGGTCAGCGTCGGCCTGAGCCGCGTTGATCTGCGCCGTCGATGCTGCTTGATTGGCTGCCAGATCGGATTGTGCCTGCGCCGTGGCGGATTGGGCCTGTGCCGCAGCCGATTGTGCTTTCTCCTTTTGACGAGTCGCTTCATCGGCCTGTGCCTGCGACTGCGCCTGTGCATTAG
>Ga0302140_10012800_pt1 | contig 10275 bp, 10 predicted proteins | sample I_Bog_E1_1_FD_202095 | JGI IMG/M metagenome (GOLD analysis project Ga0302140, IMG submission 202095) | Peat permafrost microbial communities from Stordalen Mire near Abisko, Sweden - I_Bog_E1_1 | ecosystem: Environmental > Terrestrial > Soil > Wetlands > Peat | place: Sweden: Abisko, Stordalen...
TTCGAGCGGCCCTGGATGGACAAAGTTGAACCCGGAAAAAAACTGAAGGATATCCGCGAACGAAGCGACTGGCCGCGAATTTTTCCAGAAAATTTAGGAACGGCGGAAAACCCGTTTCGGGTTTCGGATTTCGGGTTTCGGGTTTCTGGCAGGTAGGGTAACACCCCATGGCGGCCGGCCGAGTTCAGGATTAGTCTGACAACATGAACCGCAGCAACCGCATTCAACCTATCGCTGGAGGTAATTTATGTCACTGATTTCTCTCATCGTCACCCTCATCGTGGTCGGCCTGTTGCTTTGGCTGGCCAACAACTATATCCCGATGGACGGGAAGATTAAAAAAATCCTCAACGTCGTCGTGGTCATTTGTGTGGTCGTGTGGCTGTTGTATGCCTTTGGCATTATCCAGCACTCGGGTGACATCCGGGTGCCCCAGCTCCGCTGAACCGCCAACCGCTGCCATTTTATGAAACATACGCAACCACACCATCACACCCCCAGCCCCGGTCCGCAAACTGTGCCGGTCCGCTTTGAATTCACCAATCCCACCGCCAAATCCGTCTGCCTCGCCGGCACGTTCAACCATTGGCAGCCGGAAGCCAAGACGCTGCATTCCTCGGGCGCGGGCAACTGGTGGAAAGAAACCGCGCTGGCGCCCGGCACCTACGAATACTGCTTCGTGGTGGACGGCCAATGGCAGCCCGATCCCAGCGCCAAGGAAACCGTGGCCAATCCGTTCGGCGGCAGAAACTCCGTCGTGCATGTGGCCAGCTCGCTGGCCGCCGCGCATCTGGCCGCTGCCGAAACCACGCCTTTGAAAACCGAAACCAACCAACCAACCACCAACCTATAACTTATGAACCAGGAAACCTCCACCAGCAGCAATGAAATCGGCACGCTCGCCGAAGACGCGCGCGCCTTATTGTCCGCCACCGCCGATGTGGCCGGGGAAAAAGTCAGCGACGCCCGCAAGCGCCTCGCCGCCGCGCTGGACAGCGCCAAAGCGGTCGCGGCGAACGTCCGCGACAAGGCCGTGGCCGGGGCCAAAGCGGCCGACGCGGCCGTGCACGAGCATCCGTATCAAGCCATTGCCGTCGGGGTCGGCCTCGGCCTGATCGCCGGTTATCTGCTGGCCCGCCGCTGCTCCCGCAGTTGCGAGTGATCCGGTTATGCCCGCCACTGCCAGCTTCCAGCAACTTGCCGCGACTGCGCGCGCGTTTGCGCGCCGGGTGTTGATCATCGGGGAAAACCGCCTGGAACTGCTGACGGTAGAGCTCCAGGAGGAGCGGGAGCTGTTCCTGCGCGCCATGCTCATGGCCCTCGGCGTGGCGGCGTTTGGCCTGCTGGCCAGCCTCGCGCTCACGGCCGCATTGGTGGTCTGGTTGTGGGCGTGGTCGCCCGTCGGGGTGCTGCTGGGGCTGGCCGGTCTTTACGCCGCCGCCGGGCTCTGGCTTTATCAACGGCTCGCCCGGCGGCTGCGCAACTGGCAGACCCTGGCGGCCTCGGTGGCGCAGATCCGCAAGGACCGCGCCGGTCTGGAAAAATTCCTCGCATGAAACCCCTCGAATCGCGCAAGCAATTGCTGATCGCCGAAAGTGAACTCAACCGCGCACAATTGACGCAGGATTGGCGGTCAATGGCGGTCGAAGCGCATTCGCTCGCGGATCGGGCTCGAACCCTCCGCAGTTTTGCCACGGTGGCGGCGGCCTTGATCGCGGGTCTGGCCGCCTTTCGCCGTCCCGCCGCCCCGCCGCCGCCGGAAAAACCCTCCTGGGCATCGACCCTTTTGAAAGTCGCCGGCCTGGCGGCCACCCTCTGGTCGGCTTTCCGCCCGCAAAGCCCCCGTCAAAAGCCATAGCCAGCCAGCCTCCGATTCAACCTGGAAACGGGGAACCTTCTTTCTTCCTTGGACAGCCTATGCAGTTAAAGAATCATTGAACCACGGATGGACACGGATGAACACGGATGAAGAAAGGTCAGAAGGGCGCTCCGGCTTGGTTTTCCACCGGTCACTAAACAGTGCGCTTTCTGGACGGTTGGAAAATCACGTTATTATCCGTGTTCATCTGTGTCCATCCGTGGTTTTAAATCTATTTTAATGAATCGTTCCGGCTTTATGTGGAGTTCCACATAACCGTCTTAGAGCGGCCCTGCCGTCCGGCCCGCCGCCATCGGGGCTGCCGGGGTAACCCCATAAACAATTTTTGTTCAGCGCAGATCCATCAAGGTTCTTGGTTCATCACCAGAATCTCCACCGGCAGGTTGGCGGGCACCAGTTCCAGCCCCAGTTTGTCCAACATGGCTTGCTTCAGGCCTTCGGGATGGTCGCGAAAGTTTTGCTCCCGCCATCGCAAGTCCATGCTGAAATGTTGCGTGAGGCCGGTTTGATCAATGACCGTCTGGTTGAAATAGGTTTCCAAGTAAGCCGCCAACCCCTGAAAACCCTTGCCGGGTCCCAGGGGCGCATCCGACGTATGGAAACTTCCCGCTTTCATGTAGGCGTCGGATTTTCCAACAATGGGCGGCCTGAGCCCCGGCGCATCCGGGTGACTGACCTTGAGCAGCAAAACCTCCAGGTTCTCGGTCTCCTTGTGTCCCACCAGGCCAAACCTTGATTTCAACTCCCGTTGCAAGGCTTCCTGGGAGCCTTGCGGCAAAGTTGCTATGAAATCGAAACGATTCGTCGGCGGCGGGGAGGAAAACCGGATTCGAATGGGTGAAATCCCATATGCGAAGGCGGCCATGATCTTTGGCTTCACGTTGATACACACAAATTTGTCGCCCTGGCTGCCCGTGTTCCAGTTTGCCCACTCGGAGGTGAACTTGGTCGGCATGATTTTGAATAGAGGCGGCAGCGCGTCGACTCGATCTGGCGCGAGGTCTTTGTTGATGCGCCACATTTTTTCAATCCGGTTGGCTTCCCGTTCCTTGACGATGACCACCGTGGTCGTTCCCGTCGCCAGCAACAGCGTCACACCGGTGAGGATTGCCATCTTTGTTTTTGTCCAAGCCATAAGTTTCAATGCTCCTTTGATGAGGGTTAAAGTTGAACCGCTGGCCGCCGCGCCTTTCGCCACCGCGCCGGCCGTCACCACCTGGGCCAGCGCGGCGGGCGCGGCGTGAACGGAATTGGCCCCCAGCGCTGCGGCGATGACGGCGGCGCTCGAACCCACCCCATGCCGGGCCAGATTTTTCCGCAGCTTTTCCAGGGCATGACCGACCCGCTTCTTGGCGGCATTTTCCGTGGCCCCCACGGCCGCGGCAATCTCCTCAAAACTTTTCCCCTCAAAAAAACGCAGCACCAGCGCGTTGCGATCCTGGTCGCCCAACCGGCCCATGGCATCTTCGAGCAGCGGCTCAATTTCCGGCCAGACGTTTTCCGTTGATTCATCCGAAAGCGATTGCATGTAAGCCTCCTGTTCGCGGCGGGTGCGCCGGATTTCCGCGCGCAAAAAACTGGCCGCCGCGAACCGGGTGGTTTGATACAACCAACCCGACAAAATGGTCCCGGCGCGCAGGCGGTGCGCCTTTTGGGCGAGGATGATGAAAACGGCCTGGGTGATTTCCTCGGCCGCGCCGGCCTGGCCGGTCTTCCGCAGCGCGGCGGAATAAACCAGGTTCATGTGCCGCGTGACCAGCGCCGCAAACGCCGCCTCCGAATGCTGCTCGACGTATTGCCGCAGCAAATCCATGTCCGCTGTTTCCTGCATCTGCCAATTAATGTCCGCCGCCGTCAAAAAGTGCCATGATATTTTTGCGAACTGATGGCCGAAACGTGTTTCAAAGGTTATCTACCCGTGCAACTTTTCCACCTTGATTTACCTTGATTTACCTTGATTAGGCTTGATTCACCTTGATTGGGGGTACAATCCGGAACGATGCTTTTGAACCCGAGACACGCGAACCAAATAAAAATGAAACGGAAGCCAGACTGGAACATCATGGTGTCTGGACGTTTCAGCTTCGCGCCCCGTCGCTCCTCCGGAAGATTCCGGCGCGGGTGGGCAATATCACTGTTGTGTGAGCTCATGGAACGATTTTTTGGTTTTAGCATAACCGGGGACCCTGAACGCCGAAGCTGGGGGGACCTGCCTGCCCCCGGGTGGCTTTGAACCAGCAACCAACAGGGCCGATAAACCATCATCCATAGCTCGCAGAAAAATCATTTCGCCGGATTCAGGGGAAAACGGTTCCGCAACGTGCGGACGAAAAAGGCATCAGCTTTGACCGAAAAAATTTCCAGCGGTGAAAAACCACGCTGACGCGCAAGTATGACTGCGAGGCCAATTAGAAAAGCCGTGATGACAATGTTAGGCCAGGCATTAAGAGCCCATTGGCCGGACCACGTCCATTGCACGCGGTTTGAAAATGGAAGCAAATAAGGGATTGGCCATTGGTCGCCATCAGGGCCCCGAGCGCCAACCAAATCCGCGAGCAAATGCAGGTGAAAACTAAAGAATGCGAGAATCATCGTTTTGCCTTTCTGCTTCGCAAATTTGACGGCAACGGTTGCGACCACCAAGGCAAAGCCGAGGTTGTGACCAAGCACATGATGGTAGTCACTCCACCAATTGAGTGGCTGGCTGGAGTGCTGAGTCAGCTTCTCGGCGATAATGCCCAGTCCGTCAATGTCAGGCGCAACACTCGCCCAGGTCACCAATGCACGATCTCGTTTCGCGAGGGACGGCACCGCATTGGCGACGGCCCAGCCCATGAAAAAATGCGTGATCGGACTCATGTGTTTGTGGAACCCTATGAAACTGCTGGCAGAAACTCAATTCGTCAGATAAAAAGCGAACAGGACCACAGCCGCCCAAGTCTCCGCTTTGCGTTCCTTTGTGGCCAAAACCCGCTCCGACTGTGTGACGCTCCAAATTTGTGCCAATTCGCCCAACCGCGCGTACATCGTCAATTCCTACACGCTTTCCAACTGGCCGATGGCGGCGCGCAAAGCCAGCTCCAGTGCCGCCTGCCGCTCCGGGTGCAGGATCTGGCCGCCGCCGACCTCCCGCACATAAAAACTGTCCAGCGCCGCGCCGCGCTCCGTGACAATGCGTGCCGCCGCAATATCCAGCCCCTGGGCCGCCAGGGTCTGGGATATGGCGTGCAACAGGCCCAGCCGGTCCTCGGTCTCAATTTCGATCAGCGTGCGCCCGTCCGAACTCGCATTGTCGAAGCGGACCTTCGTGCCCAACTGCTCGCCCAGATACGCGGAATACGCCGGCCGGCCGGTGGACTGCTGGCCGATCAGCTTGTGCAAATTCACCGGTTCACCGGTCAGCACCGCCTCCAGCAAACTGGAAAACTTCTCCCGCTGCTCCCGGCTGGCCAGATTGCCGGAGCGGCCGTCGTTGACAAAAAAGGTGTCCAGCACAATGCCGTCGTTGCGGGTGAAAATCTGCGCGCCCAGAATGTTCAGACCGGCGGCGCTCAGCGAGCCGGCGATTTTTCCGAACAGCCCGGCGCGGTCCCAAGTGCAGACTTTCACCAGGCTGTAGCCGCGGTCGCGTTCATCAATCCACGCCGCCACCGGCGCCAGCACCCGCTGGTTTTCCAGGATCAGGCGGTGCATGAAACGGTGCGCCAGCTCCACGTCATCCAAAATCTGCTTGGGGGTGTAGATCTCGTAATAGCGCTCCGGCAACTGGCTGAAATGGGCCGCCAGTTCCTCGTCGGAAATCCGGCGGGAAGCCAGCTCGCGCACGGCATAGCGCAGTTCCTCGCGCGCCTTTTCCGAGGCCAGGCGGAATTCCGTGCCCCCGGTCAACAGCATCAGGGCGCGGGAATGCAATTGCCAGAGGAGCGAATCCTTGAAGCCGCTCCACAGCTTGTCGCTGGTCCCCTGCGCATCGGCAAAGGTCAGCAGCAGCAGCAGGTGCAGTTTTTCCGCCGATCCCATCTGCCGCGCGAACTTGCGGATGACGTCCGGATCATCCAAATCCCGGCGCTGCGAAAGCGTGGCCATGAGCAGGTGGTTTTCCACGAGAAATTTCAGCAGCTCGACTGAGCCGGGTTCCAGTTGCAGCCGCCGCGCCGCTTTCAGGGCCAGCGTGGCCCCGACCTGGGCGTGCTTGCCCACCTCATGATCCGCCGCCTTGCCCACGTCGTGCAGCAACAGCGCCAGATAGAGCATCCCGGGCCGTTCCAGCCCCTGGAGGATCGGCGAATAATGTTTGTACGGCGGCTCCTTGGCCTCCCACACCTTGTCCAGTTGCTCCAGGCATACCAGCGTATGCTCGTCGGCCGCGTACTGATGGTAAAACTCATGCTGCACCAGGCACGTCAGCCGGCCAAACTCGGGGATGTACTTGCCCAGAAAGTTAACCTCGTGCATGGACCGCAAGACCCCCGAGACCTCGCCGCGCCGCTCCAGGATGGTCATGAACGTCTCCCGCACATGCGGATCGTTCAAAAACTCGCGGTCCATCAGCGGCAGCGAGTTGCGGATGAGCTGGGCCAGGTCCGGATGCAGCCGCAAATGGCGTTGCTGCGCGTGCAAAAACACCCGCATCAGCCGGCGGGGCGAATCGCGAAAAATCCGGTTGCTGGCCGCCCGGATCTCCTGGTCCACAAACAAAAAACCATCCACCGGCTCCGGCAGGGTCCGCGCCGACGCCCCCCCCAGCAGCCGCCGCCACTTGCCCAGCCGCCCCGGGGCCTGCGGGTTCAGCAGCGCCAGCCGCTGCTCCAGCGTGCGGGTGATGAGGTAAATATTCCGCATGTGCACATACAGATCGCGCATGAATTTCTCGATCCGCCGGCTCGGCGAGCGGTCGCCGTAATCGAGATTCAGCGCCACCGCCGGCTGCAGATTCTTGCCCAGCACATCCTGCGCCCGGTTGGTGTGATAATGCAGTTCCGTGCGCACCCGCAGCAGAAAATCATAGGCCGCCTCGAGTTGTTTGCGTTCGGCCAGGCTCACAAACTCCCGCTCCTGCAATTCCTTCAGCGACCGGGTGCGGTACTTGAAATAGACCATCCACAGCAGATTCTGGAAATCGCGCAACCCGCCGCAGCCGTTCTTGATGTTCGGCTCCTGCATGCACGCAGAATTGCCATGCTTGCTCCGCCGCGTGGCCTGGTCCTCGACGCGCAGGGCAATGTACTTCTCCTCGTAGCCCACGACACACTTGCTGAGGATGGCCTTCTGGAAGCGCGCAAACAACATGGCGTTGCCAATGATCAGGCGCGACTCGATCATCGAGGTCTTGGATTGCATGTCCGTGTTGGCGACCTTCACGCAATCGCCCAGGTCCCGCACGGAATAGCCGATTTTCAACCCGATGTCCCACAGCGGATACAGCACGCCATCGATCAACTGCGCCAGATACGGCAGCGGTTTGCCGGCGTTTACCTGCCCCTCATGCAGGAACATGAAATCAATGTCGCTGCACGGATTCAGTTCCGCCCGGCCATAACCGCCAATGGCCACCAGGGCAATGTCGGGAAACTCCCGGTGCCCCTCGCCCGCCAGCTTTTCGCGGCCGGCCAGCCACAAATGCTGCAACAACCCGTCGAGAATGGCCGCGCGGGCCTGGCAAATTTCCTGTCCGCCCGCCCCGGCCCGGTGGAGCAGCTTCAAGCGATGCGACTCCACTTTGAGATAATTCTTGTACCGGGCGAGCTTTTCGACCGCCGTGGCGGCGGGGGAAAACGTCAGGCGCGCCGCGCCGGCGGCCTCAATTTTTTTTAACAAGTCCTGCACAGGGCCATAAGATGGCGTGAACCGCCGGGCAAGGGAATGAAAAATTGCGGCGGACCGGCGTGACCGAGACTGCGGGTGGCGGGTAACCGCAGCTGCGGACCGGGCGGGAAACGAAATCAGGCGCGAGTCTTGGGCAAAGCCACGCCCCAAAGTGCCTGCTCCGCAGGCAAACGGAGTCGCAGCGCGACTCCGTCCACCTGCTGGCCCAGCCACGCGTAAATCGTAAATGCTGTGGTTCTGGCCGGGAATTGACGCCGCCCGGATTTGTGTTATTCTGTCGGGCCTGTTATGAACCGCCATCCACATGTCGCAGTTGTCGGTGCCACTGGCGCCGTCGGCATTGAAATGATCAAGACCCTGGAAAAGAGGAATTTTCCGGTGGGCAAACTCACGTTGCTGGCCTCCGCACGCTCGGCGGGCAAGACGTTGCAATTCAAGGGCCAGGAGATCCCGGTGACCGAACTGACCAAAGACTCGTTTCAAGGCATTGACATCGCGCTGTTCAGCGCGGGCGGCAGCATCTCCAAGGAGTATGCGCCCATCGCGGCCAAGGCGGGTTGCGTGGTGGTGGATAATTCGAGCGCGTTCCGCCAGGACGACAACGTGCCGCTGGTGGTGCCGGAAATCAACGCCGCCGATGTGAAGGGGCACAAGGGCATCATTGCCAATCCCAATTGCACGACGGCCATCACGCTGATGGCGCTGTATCCGCTGCATCAGGCGTTTGGCGTGAAGCGCATTTTTGCCTCGTCGTACCAGGCCGTGTCCGGCACGGGCGCGAAGGCGATTGAAGAATTGAAGCGGCAGGTGGGCCAGGTGGTGGCCGGCCAACCGGTGACCAAGGAGGTCTACCCGCACCAGATCGCTTTCAACGTGTTGCCGCACGTGGATTCCTTCCTGCCCACGGGGTACACGAAGGAGGAAATGAAGATGGAGAACGAGGGGCGCAAGATCATGCATCATCCGTCGTTCCGCGCCAGCGTGACCTGCGTGCGCGTGCCGGTTTACCGGTCGCATTCCATCGCCGTGAGCGCGGAGTTTGAACGGCCGGTGACGGTGGAGGCCGCGCGCGCGGTGTTGAAAAACGCGCCCGGGCTGGACCTAGTGGACGAGCCGGAAAACAAGAAGTATCCGATGCCGCTGTTCACCTCCGAGAAGTACAACTGCGAAGCCGGGCGCATCCGCAAGGATTGCGCGCTGGACAACGGCCTGTGCTTCTGGGTCAGCGGCGACCAGCTGCTCAAGGGCGCGGCCCTGAACGCGGTGCAGATCGCGGAGGAGTTGTTGAAGTAAACAATCCTGCAACTTTAAACTCCAAGCCCTGGCCAAGCGCCGGGGTTTGTTTTTTTATTTTGACGCGGCCAACCTCGGGAATTCAGCAGGAAGGACACTATTCGTCCAACCCCGGCCGCGGGTTGGCAAACTGCCACCGGAGCGCCGGTCTCCGATCCGGCGCGTTTCCAACACGCAGCCATCGCGCCGGGTCTGTCGTCTTGGGAGGCGGGCGATTTTGCCGTTTCGGGTATAGTTCATTGTAGCGGATTTGTGGATTGATGGATGGGTGATGTCCGGACTTATCCGGACTTTGGCAGGGTCTGGGGTCTGGGATTTAGGATTTTGGGGGACTGGTTGCGGACGTCCCGACGGGACTTTCGGGCCACGCCTGGCCATTGCATTTCGCTTTTTTCAAGGGGGTGTCTGCGGCACACTGGGGGCGTGGAAAAGGCGATCATCGTCATTCTTTTGTTTGCCGGCGCGAGTTTCTTTTTTGCGCTGGCGGAGACGGCGTTATTTTCGCTGAACCGGCGGCAGGTGGCGCAAATCGGGCACCGGCATCCGCGCCGGGGCCGCGTGGTGGCGCAATTGCTGGAGCGGCCGCAGGATTTGCTGGCCACGCTGGTGCTGGGCAACACCTTTGCCAATGCGGCGATGCTGGCGGTGGCCCTCCACATGGTTTTCCAGGCGCAATGGGCGCTGGCCCTGACCATCATGGTCCTGCTGGTGGTGGTGTTGCTGGGGTGCGAGGTGCTGCCCAAAACCCTGGCGGTGCGCCGGCCGGAACGCTGGGCGGTGCGGGTGGCGTGGCCGCTGTTCGGGTTCGAGAAGATTTCCAAGCCCCTGCACCGGATTGCGCAGGCCATGAACAAGGGCATATTAGGCAAGGCCGCCAATCCGTCCGCAACCTCGGCCAAGCTGACGGACGCGGAATACCAGGAGCTATTGGACATGGCGCTGCAGCAGGGCACGCTGGCCGAGATGGAAAAGGAGATCATCCTGCAAATCATCAGCCTGGATCAGCGGATGGCGCGCGATGTGATGCGTCCGCGGGCGAGCATGGCGGCCATCAGCGATGAGGCGAGCGTGGAGGAGATGATTGCGGCGGCGAAAAAATTCCGGCATCGCCGGCTGCCCATTTACGACGAGACGCCGGACACCATCGTGGGGATTCTGAACACGCGGGCGCTGTTGCTGGATCCGAAAATCGAGCTGGCGGATGCCATTGAGTTTCCCTCGTTTGTGCCGGACACCATGAACCTGCTGCTGCTGTTCCGGGCCTTGCAGAAGCAGCG
>Ga0302140_10012801_pt1 | contig 10275 bp, 7 predicted proteins | sample I_Bog_E1_1_FD_202095 | JGI IMG/M metagenome (GOLD analysis project Ga0302140, IMG submission 202095) | Peat permafrost microbial communities from Stordalen Mire near Abisko, Sweden - I_Bog_E1_1 | ecosystem: Environmental > Terrestrial > Soil > Wetlands > Peat | place: Sweden: Abisko, Stordalen...
TTTGACGGGAGTGATGGCGGGCAGCGATCACGGGGTGCGGATCGTACGCCACTGGAAAGAGGTGGGCGGCAACGCGGTGGTGTTCGATATTAAGGACAGCGACGGGATCGTCAATATTGCGTTTGATCATCCACTGGCGAGCGGGCAGAAACATTACATTCCGGATCTGCCGAAGTTCGTACACTTCCTGCATTCACAGAATATGCACGCGATTGCACGCATCGCTATTTTCCGGGACGAACATCTGGTGACGACGCATCCGGAGCTGGCGGTGAAATCGCAGAGGACGGGCGAGGCGTGGCGGGAGAATGGCAAGCTGGTGTGGACCGATCCTTCGAACCCGAAGGTGCAGGATTACGACATTGCGTTGGCGAAGTACGTGGCGCAGTCGGGCGTAGACGAAGTGCAGTTTGATTATGTGCGGTTCCCAGCCGAGGGCGACCAGAAGGATGCTAGTTTCGCGTTTCAGGCCGAGCATCCAAAGGAACAGCGGTCCGAGGTGATTGCTAATTTTCTGGACCGCGCTTACGGGCAGATTCATCCGAGCGGCGTGCTGCTTTCCCTGGATGTTTTTGGAATCATGGCGTGGCAGCGTCCCGTCGATCTGTCGCACACGGGGCAGGACATTGTGGCAATGGCGAAGCATTGTGATGTGCTGTCGCCAATGATCTATCCGTCGCACTTCTTTGGGATGGATGGGATCGCGCATCCGGGGGACGCGCCAGAGCATTTTATTGGCGAGTCGATGGACCGGTTCAAGGCGATTACAAAGGATAGCGGGGTGGTGATTCGTCCCTGGCTGCAGGCGTTTGCGTGGCGGACGAAGACTTATTCGCCGCAGTATGTTGAAGTACAGATCGAGGTCGCGAAGCAAAAGGGCGGGATTGGATTCTTGTTCTGGAACGCGAATAACGATTATTCGAAGCCCTATACGGCGATGCCGGAGATGAGGGCGGCCAAGGGACGGTATTTCCGGGGCGACGAGGTGGGCGGGAAGGTGGAACCGGCCGCAGCCACTCCGGTTGCGTCGACGGCGTCGGTTCGTCCGCCTGTAGCCGGGGTATCGGCCGAGAACGGGCGTGGCGAACAGAAGATTTGGCGGCATTGAGAGATTTGTAACGACGGCGGTTTCGCAAGGTAGAGAGTTTGGCGAAAAAGTCGGGCGAGCGCCCGACCCGAAAGAGCGTTTCGGAGTTCAGTCGCCCGTCCGGTTAGTCGGTTTTGGCTCGAATCCCGGCGCTAGGGCCGGGCTATTTTCTGAGCTCCCTCCGGGAATTTGAGCCGCATTCAAACGAATCGGAATTTCCGCGATTCCCGTCCTCCAACGGCGTCTGACTCAAACCAATCCAAAAATAATAAGCTGGCATCCAAAGAAGTCGGCAGTTATGCGCGTAGGAGGAGCGGATGGGTTCGACCTTATATATGGTGATTGAGCATTTCAAGAACGGCGACGCCGTGCCGGTTTATCGACGCTTTCGAGAACGGGGACGGATGGCTCCGGCGGGGCTGACTTATGTTTCGAGTTGGGTTAGCGAAGGGTTGGGACGCTGTTATCAAGTGATGGAAACGGAAGATCGTGCGTTACTGGAGCAGTGGATGGCGAACTGGAGCGACATTGTCGACTTCGAGGTGGAGACGGTTATCAGTTCCAAGGAGGCAGCGGACAAGATCGCGCCCCGATTGTGAATGGGAGACAAAGGCACCGACTTGCAGGTAAGTCTATCTATCTGTAGCTTGTTAATAACACTCATCAATTCGGACGACGGGAGCTGCTCTCGGGATGGGGAAGCGTCGCGAGCCTCGTAAGGAGATCCAACTGCCGGTGCGCATCTTTGGCACCGACAGCAGCGGCAAAATGTTCTCGGAGAGCGCATTTACCGTCAACGTCGGCCAAAATGGAGCGGAGTTGAGCGGCGTCCATCGTGAGATCAATCTCGACGAGACGGTCGGTGTGAGTTACGGTGCGAACCGGGGGCGCTTCAAGGTTAGGTGGGTTGGGAAGCCGGGCACAGCGAAAGCGGGTCATGTGGGGCTGCTGAATATCTCTCCGGAAAAAACCCTTTGGGATTTTCCACTCCCGGCTGCGGGGAAAGATGACTACCAGGCTCCGGTCGTCCAGCAGCGAAGACACCAGCGGATCAAGTGCCATAATTCAGTGGCTCTGCACACTCCGGATGGAGCTTCGTTTTGGGGCACGGTTGCCGATCTCAGCACGGGCGGGTGTTACGTGGAGATGGCGATTCCGTTAGCTCAGGAGAGCAAGGTGAGCCTGTCGATATGGATCGGAGAAACCAAGATTTGGGTGGACGGGGAAGTTGCGTATAGCACGCCGGGAATGGGGATCGGCGTCAAGTTTAACCGGGTGTCGGAACAGGATCTGGAGCGGATCCGGGAATATCTGGCGCCACTTTCGTACATGGCGAAGAAGCCGACGTTTGATCAGTAGAATGGCGTCCACCGGTCCTTTTCGAGGGTCCATTTGAGGGCTGAGGATTTTTTTTCATAAAGCATTCATCCCACTGTCATGTTTCTGTAACGAAAAACCCATCTTCTAGGGATCAGCGGTCGCTCGACCGTTTCTAGGAGGAAGCAATGGGGTCGAATAGCCTTCTGACGAAAGTCAGTCAACATTTCACCGTCGGCGTAAGTTTGCTGGCACTGCTTGTCAACATGGCAGCGCCGGCCACTGCAGCCGCTGAGCAAAATCCGAAACAATCCGCGAAACAAACCGCCGAACAGACGCCAACGGCGTCCCCGATCAAACATGTGATTGTGATCATCGGGGAAAACCGGAGCTTCGATCACGTCTTTGCGACCTATCAGCCGACCAACGGAGAAACCGTATCGAATCTGCTTTCGAAAGGGATCATCCAGGCGAACGGCAAGCCTGGACCAAACTACTCTCTCTCGGCACAGTACAACGCGGTGGACGAGACGACCTATGCGATTAATCCTGGGGGAAAGACGATTTACACGAATATTCCGCCGGTGGTTGCAGGGGGGCCGACGAATCCCTATATCCCAACGGTAAAGATTGCCAAAGAAATCGAGCCGGGGACGCTGGCCAAGGGCTACTACTACGATCTGACCATTGGCGGCACGGGGCTGGCCCCGTATGAAGTAGCGGACACGCGCATCCCGAATGTGTTCGATTTGCCGGAAGGCGCTTTTCAGCTCACGCCGGCGGTGACTTACAACGATTATGCCAACAGTCCGGTACATCGGTTCTATCAAATGTGGCAGCAGACGGATTGCAGTTTAGCGACAGCGACGGCCAGCAATCCGAGCGGCTGCCAAAACGATTTGTTTCCCTGGGTTGAAGTGACGATTGGAGCGGGCAGCGATGGCTCGAGCGGATCGACCAGTCCGCCGACGAGTTATCTTTCGACGGGTGAAGGATCGACTTCGATGGAGTTCTATAACGTGCAGAAGGGCGATGCCCCTTACCTGAAGAGCCTGGCGGATCAGTACACGATGAGTGACAACTTCCATCAGTCGGTGATGGGTGGAACGATGGCAAACCACATTGAGTTCGGTTTTGCGGATTCGATCTGGTATAGCGATGGCGCGGGGAACGCCCTGACGCCACCGGCCGCACAGATTGAGAATCCGAACCCACAGCCGGGAACGAACAACTGGTACGACGATGACGGCTACAACAGCGGAAGCTATGTGGGCTGCGCCGATCTGAGCCAGCCGGGTGTGCCGGCGGTGGTGAACTACTTGCAGTCACTGCCGCGTCCAATTGCTCCCAATTGCGACACAGGACACTTTTACATTCTGAACAACTACAACCCTGGATTCAATGGGGACGGATCTTCGTCACTGGGGCTGTCGCCGCTGACGGTTCCGGGATCGTCGGTGCGGCATATCGGCGATGCGTTGCTGGAGAAGAATGTTTCGTGGAAGTACTACGGCGACGGATGGAACATTTACCTGTCGGATCCGACCTTCGCGAACCCGCTGGATACGTACTGCAACATTTGCAATCCGTTTCAGTATGCGACGGACATCATGACGAATGCGACGTTGCGCACCGAGCACATTCAAGATGCGCAGAACATCTACGAAGACATCAAGGCGGGAGAACTGCCGTCGGTGTCGATCATCAAGCCGGGCTGGCCCTCGGATGGTCATCCGGCGTCGTCGAAGATCGAGCTGTTTGAAGGCTTCGCCAAGAACGTGGTGAATGCTCTGCAGGCGAACCCGGACTTGTGGGCGAGCACGGCAGTATTCATCACCTTTGACGAGGGCGGCGGATACTACGATTCCGGCTATATTCAGCCCGTCGACTTTTTCGGCGACGGAACGCGGATTCCGTTGCTGATCGTGTCGCCGTTCAGCACGGGTGGGCACGTCAGCCACTCTTATTCGGATCACGTTTCGCTCACGAAATTCATCGAGCGAAACTTCAAACTGAAACCGCTGACGGAGCGCAGCCGAGACAATCTACCCAACCCGAAGACGGCGAAGAACAATCCTTATGTGCCGACGAATAGTCCAGCGATTGACGATTTGTTCGACGCATTCCAGTTCCCGCAAACCAAGTAGCGTTTTTTGATCGCGGGTAGTACAGGACCGGCCGAGGAGATCGTTCTTGGCCGGTTTTTCTTGCGAGCGAAGGATGAGGGGAGGGGCGTTATTTTCATCAGAATTTCACACGAACGGGGAGTTGTGTGCGGCGGGCGATGCGAGAATTTAGGGTCGGGTGATTTTGTTGAATGACGATTTGAGGGAGATTCTGACTTGGGTTTGACGCGGCGCGAATTGTTACGGATGGGGCTCTCGGCGGGCGCGGGGGTGGTCGCGGCTCGAAGAAAGTTGCTGGCGCAAACGGCGATGCCAGCCACGAGCATGCCGGGCATGAGTATGCCGGGGCCGAACGCGCAAGGGAGTCCGGTTCGGGCGGCGGTGCAAGGACCGCCTCCAGTGGCTCTTGCCAGTTATGTGACGCCGCTGGCGGTGCCACCGGTGATTCGTCCGCCGGCGAGTGGCGCAGCGCTTGAGATTCGCATGCGCGAGTTTCGGCACAAGGCACACCGCGACCTGCCGGCCACGGCGATGTGGGGATACAACGGCATGTGGCCGGGGCCGACGATCGACGCCCGCAAGGGGCAGGGGATTTCGGTGAAGTGGAAGAATCAACTTCCGACGAAGCATTTTCTTCCGCTGGATTTTACGATCCACGGCGAAGGGGACGATGTGCCGCTGGTGCGCACGGTTACCCACGTGCATGGGGCTCGCGTGATGCCGGAGAGTGATGGTTATCCCGACGCGTGGGTGACTTCGGATGGCAAAGTGGGACCGATGCACGCCGCCGATCCGTGTCATTACCCGAACGATCAGACAGCTACTACGCTTTGGTACCACGACCATGCGTTGGGAATCACGCGGCTGAATGTCTATGCAGGATTGGCGGGATTCTATTTGATTCGCGATCCGGAAGAAGACCGGTTCAACCTTCCGAGCGGACAATATGAGATTCCGTTAATGATTCAGGATCGGAGTTTCGCTGCGGATGGTTCGTTGCTGTACCCGCCGGCGCCGAATGGCACACACCCAGTGTGGATGCAGGAGTTTTTCGGCAATGCAATTTGTGTGAACGGCAAGGCGACGCCGTTTCTTGAAGTCGAGCCGCGGAAGTATCGCTTCCGGATGGTCAATGGGTCGAACTCGCGTTTCTATCACCTTACGCTATTGCCAGCGGACGCCTTGGGCAAACCGAAGGGCAAGCCGGTGGATGCGCCGCCGTTCATTCAGATTGGAAGCGATGGCGGGCTGTTACCGGCGCCGCTGCGAATGCATTATTTGATTGTCTCTCCGGGGGAGCGTTTCGACATGGTCATTGATTTTTCAGAACACAAGGGAGCGCACCTGGCGATGACGAACGATGCTCCCGCTCCGTATGCGCGGGGAGGGGAAATCGTGCCGGCGGAGGTGATGCTTTTTAAAGTGACGAAGCCGTTGTCAGGAGCCGATACGAGCGAGGTTCCCGAGGCGCTTGTGCCGTTTGTTGCGATGGATGCTTCGCATGCGGTTCGCGAGCGAACGCTGTCGCTCACGGAGATGGACCGGCCAGCGGATGGGTACACGATGATCGGGCTGCTGGACCAGAAGCATTGGGACGATCCGATTTCGGAGGATCCGAAGGCGGGCTCGATGGAAATCTGGTCGTTCGCGAACGCGACGGGCGACGTGCATCCGATGCACATTCATCTGGTGCAGTTTCAGGTTCTGAATCGCCAGCCGTTCGATACTCGAACTTATCTGCAAACGGGCAAGCTGGTGTTTACGGGACGTCCAATGCCGCCGGAATCGAATGAACGTCCGGCGTGGAAAGACACGATCAAGACGTATTCAGGGTACGTGACACGGGTCATCGCACGGTTCGATCTGCCGGCGGGCGTTGTGCCGAAGCCGGGAGAGGAGTTTCGCTACGTGTGGCATTGCCACGTTCTGGAGCATGAAGACAACGAGATGATGCGTCCTTACAAGATTGTTGGCTAGTTCGTCGCCCGGAATCGAACCTCAGGCCAACCCTCCCCGAAACGAAGGCATCTATTAGGCCGCTGCTTCGTCCGATGTCGCGGTCGAGAATCTTAGTGCGCCCGCTCTGTAAGGCGAGCCTCGGGCAACCTTAGCTGCGCACGCCTCGGGAACTCTCCGCTGGTCATGATTGAGATGTGGTTTATCTGGATCGTAGAATCCGGAAAACTTGTACTGCAAAACTCTATTCCAAACTCGAGGCGAGGACATGCGGGATGGGTGGTAAGTCGGATTCGGACGCGCATGAGAGGGAAGCGGAAAGTGATCTTCTGCAACGGCTTCCGTCTTTTTTCATAATCGGGCCCCCGCGGACGGGGACGAGTTGGCTGCATAGCGTTTTGCGGCAGCGGGCATGGCTTTCGGATCCAACGAAAGAGACGCGCTTCTTTGACCGGCACTTTGACCGCGGGCTGGAATGGTATCGTTCGCACTACCGCCAGGCGGACTCGGGCCGGCGGATCGGGGAAGTGGCTCCTACTTATTTTGCGTCGCCGGAAGCGCGCCTGCGCATTGCCCGATTGATGCCGCAAGCGAAAATTGTGTGTACGTTTCGCAATCCGGTCGATCGCGTGCTATCTCTCTACCGGCTGAAGCGGGCCTACGGGCTGATTCCGTGGACTTTCGACGACGCGCTGGTTCAAGATCCTGAATTGATGGAATCGAGCCGGTATGGAACGCATTTCAAGGCGTGGCTCGGTACGTTCGGAAACGCGCAAGTGATGGCGACGATCTACGAGGATATGCTGGGCGATCCGCAGAGATATCTGGATCAACTCACGGATTTCGTCGATGTGCCGAGAGTGAAACTGGGTCCGCAGCAGACGAGGAGGGTGCTTGCTTCTGAGAGCATGACCGAGCCGCGTAACTATCGATTGACGCGCGGCGCGGCGCGGCTGTCGGAGTGGGCGCGGGCGCGCCGTCTGGATACGGTCGTGGCGAAAGCGAAGGGCATGGGGCTGATCAAGTTTTTCGTGGGAGGCGGGCCGGCGTTTGCTCCAATCGCAATAGCGAAACGAGAACAGCTGTATGCGTTGTTTCGTCCGGAAGTGGAGAAGTTGGAAGAGTTGCTGCAACGCGACTTGTCGGCGTGGAAGAGTTTGGAGCGAGGGGCGGAGTTTCTATCGGCGGATTCACGGTGCGGATAGAGGATCTCTGTTTGGCGGTGTAGAGTGCCGGCCCTCAGGGGCTTGTATGTGGGCGGCACGAGTCTCGTGCCCTTCCCGAAGTATTCTTGCAGTGATCGTTCGGCGCAGCTGAAGCTGCGCCTTTTCAAAACTTAGGTAATAGTTACTGAACGACGAGCGATGCGCCGGTTTAGTAAGAGTGCAACTTTCTGAATGAAACCGGGGAAGAAATGGGAATCGGTGGCGACAGAATCGGAGATCTGGCTCCGCGCCGTGGCGCGAAATGGGGCGTGGCGCGGGGCAAGTAACCGTCCAAGGCCGTTTGGTTACTCTTACCGGAAGGCCATGGCACCTACGAGATTGGGCCATGTACCGTGGTGTGGCGCCGGTCTACTCTGGGCTTAGTTCTTCACTAAGCATCGGAGATCAAATGAAACTCCTCCTCTCGATTCTCTTGCTGAGCGCGTGTATGCAGGCGCAGAATTTCATTGCTAGCAGTTCGGGACTTCCTGATGCGCCCAGTTCCAGTTCCCATCCTTTTTGGACATTTGAGAACAAGCTGAATGTCGGCCTTCTGGCCGGGTTGATTGCAGCCGATGCAATCACGACGCAGCGTGGACTGAATGAGGGGATGCGAGAGGCGAATCCGGTGATGCGGCCTTTTGTTACGCGGGGCGCGGGCGGCGAGGCGGTTGGGTCGGCTCTGGGTTTTGGCGCGGGAGTGGGCGTGGTGTACCTTTTGCATCGCAGCCACCATTACAAGGCGGAGCGCATCTCGATGAGGATGATTGTCGCGGGCGAGGGCGCGTTTGTGGCCAATAATATTGTGGCGATCCGATAAAGGCGCGCAAGAGCGGATGTCTTGATGCAAAGTTTTGATGGAATCGATTTGACTTGCCGAACGCTCGTTCGGGAAGTTGGGCGGTCGTGACGGCGGGAGCTTAAGTGTTGGGTCCTGCAATCTGTGGCTGCGGACACTCCGCGGCGTTTTTCCAGCGCTTTCTTATTTCTGTCATTTCTCCTCATTGTTAGCGGCGCTCACCTTGTTCATCCACGTTATAATCTCAGTCTGGAAGAACGACTTTTCTCTGATGCGAAATCGCGATTCACGGAGAAGAGCTCGAGAATACTTCCACGAATCTTGGTAGCGAAGGAGTCTGCGTGGCGATTCAGAAGACGGACAAAATCTGGCACAACGGGAAGTTCATCGCCTGGGACGACGCTACTTTGCACGTGATGTCGCACGTGGTGCACTACGGTTCTTCGGTGTTCGAAGGAGTGCGCTGCTACGCGCTGCCGAGTGGTCCGGCAATTTTTCGCGCCACGGAACATATGCAGCGACTGGTCGACTCGGCGCGCATCTACCGCATTGATGTGCCGTTTACGCGCGACGAGATGCTGAGCGCCATGGTGGAACTGGTAAAACAAAACGGCGTGTGGCCCTGCTACATAAGGCCGATTGTGCTGCGCGGATATGGCGAGGCTGGGGTGAATCCTTTTAATTCGCCGACGGAAGTTTATATCGCGAATTATCCCTGGGGGAAATATCTGGGGACGGATGCGAGCGAGGGCGTTGACGTCTGCATCTCTTCGTGGACGCGGATTGCGCCGAATACGCTTCCCGCGATGGCTAAAGCGGGTGCGAATTATATGAACTCGCAGCTGATCAAGATGGAAGCGATCGTGAACGGATACTCCGAAGGCATCGCGCTTGATGTGAACGGATATGTCAGCGAGGGTTCGGGCGAAAATCTGTTTGTGATCCGCAATGGAGTGCTGCATACGGCTCCGCTGGGAAATTCGGTGTTGCCGGGAATCACGCGCGATTCGGTGCTGCAGATTGCGCGCGATCTGGGAATCAAGATTGTGGAGCAGCAGATTCCGCGAGAGTCGCTTTACATCGCCGATGAAGTTTTCTTTACGGGAACGGCGGCGGAGATTACGCCGATTCGCTCGGTCGACAAAATTACGGTGGGCACGGGCAAGATTGGGCCGATGACGAAGTCTCTGCAAGCGGAGTTTTACGGCATTGTGCGCGGGGAGAAGGCGGATCGGTATGAGTGGCTCACTCCGGTGGGAGTGAAGACGCCGGTGACGGTTTAGCTCGGGCGCCTCTATTGATGGAAACGTTGGTTTCGCTACAGACTCAGGGCGTTCTCCGAGTCGCGTATTACTTGTTCTGCTTGTAGATCTTGATTTCTTCCCGCACAGCTTTCAGAGAGCGCCGGCCCCACAGATTGGCGGGTTCGATTTCGTCGTTGGTGTTGGCGTCGAAGCCCTCGTCCGGCAGGGCAAATTCGTTGAACTGGTGGAGGATCAGAAAAATTGGGTCGAGCTGATCCGCGTAGGCCATGAAGGAATCGAAGGTGTCGTAGTCGCCGTCACTGCCAAAGCGAAGGGCGTCATCCGGACAATAGGGAAGAGACTCGGGATTGGGGCAGCCCCATCCATTTTGGCCAGCGGTCGCGATCGATGCGGTGAAGTTTTCGGTTCTCGATCCGGCTAAATTGTACGAAGGGTAATAGGGGCACAATGGTTCGGTGCACGAGGTGTTGAGGCGGTCGACCCAACTCCAGAATCCATAGACAGGATTGATCTCTACCGG
>Ga0302140_10012802_pt1 | contig 10275 bp, 8 predicted proteins | sample I_Bog_E1_1_FD_202095 | JGI IMG/M metagenome (GOLD analysis project Ga0302140, IMG submission 202095) | Peat permafrost microbial communities from Stordalen Mire near Abisko, Sweden - I_Bog_E1_1 | ecosystem: Environmental > Terrestrial > Soil > Wetlands > Peat | place: Sweden: Abisko, Stordalen...
TTTACCAGGTAGATAAAAAGGATGAACATATACAGGTAATCCCAGGGCTGCAGACGGTTTTGATCGAGCATGCATGAGCATACTTCGCATACCAGCAGGCTCAGCAGAAACATCTTATTTAACGGGGCTGCCAATACCAATAGAAGCAGTAATACGGACAATACGAACAGGAAAGTGTGAACGGACGACGGGATATTGTCAAAAATGTTTAGGACCGGCGCCGTCGGGAATACCCGGTAAATAGTGAACATGCGCCAGCCGATCAGCTTGGCCATCAGCCAGCAAAGCGCCGTGACCCTTAAAAGCAGGGCAGCGATTTTTTCGGGCAGAACCAAGACTGAAAATTGGGACATGGGCGGCTAACGACCGCCAAGTTAAAAAATAAAAGCCGGGTTGCCTTTGGCCTACCAGGTTTTTGATCACAATTCAGGAAGGTTTTATATCGTCGGCTTATTTTAGTTAAAATAAGCGTTGTTGAGCATGATGATGTTTAGCTGGTCGGCGCTGTTGGTCGATGTGTTGAGTCCTTCTAATATCACTGTATAAAGGTAGCCATTGGTAAGAGAAACGTTCGGCATCGTTGCAAGTACCGTGCTTGTCCCGCTTTTTAGTATCTCAAAGGTAAAGTTTGATTGGCCCGGCACCGGTATAAAGGAGGTATAACCTTTAAATGATTTATTGGTTGTAATAGTAGCTCCGGACTGTATAGCCAAATCTACAGCAGGCGCGTCGGGGCTAAGGTCAACAAAACGTACACCTGCTTTTCCGCTTGCCGGTTTCACCAGTGTATCGGTCAATAACAAAATACCCGGCTTTGCGGGCAGGCTGTCAAGGAACAGCGAGTAGGCCATGTTTTGTTCGAGCGTGAACTGTGCAGTGGCCACTATTGGGCTATAGGTGCCATAATCATAAAAATTGGCGGTGCGCTCACCTGCAATTGCGGTAAAGTAGTCAATACCTGTTCCATAAGTAAGCGGCGCCACATTCACTTTATTGCCGTTTAAATAAAAGTCCAAAGGCTGTTCGTCTGGCGAAGCCTGAATAACGGTTATTAGTGCCGTGGGAATAGCAGGCGCCGGGTTATTGTTCTTTAGGCACGAAGACAGCATTAAGGATAACATGACAAACCCCGCAAACAAACTTATCCACCTATTTTTATAACGTTTCATTTACGCTGAATATATGATGCTACCTTGTTTTACGTACGCGCCCCCTAAATCGCTACAGTAGCCTGCAATTAGGCGATGCAAGGATAAGCAGGTCAACAATATATTTTTTTCGGGCGGCCAAAAGTTACGTAAAATTACGTAATAAAAAACAGTAAAAACCCTCATCAACCGGCTTCGCAAATATTGTATTTTTATACAATTAACCTTAGCGCTTAAAAAACTTAAAACAATGGAAACTGGAAAAATTGACCACTCGGGCATGAAGCTGGGCAAAGCAGCCGCAGTACATGACCCCCGTACCCTGATGCTGGCAGATTACCTGGATACCGCTGCTTTACCGTCCGTTCCCGCAAGCTTTGTGTACGCCAAAAACATAGCGCCAACAGCCTGGGGAATGATGGGAAACGATAAGATTGGCGATTGTACCTGTGCTGCTGCAGGCCACCTGATTATGGAATGGACCGACGATAATGGCGATTTATTTACCCCTACGGATGCACAGATCATCGCGGTGTATTCAGCGGTTACCGGTTATAACCCTGTTACCGGCAAGAATGATAATGGCGCTGTGGAAACTGCGGTTTTGAATTATTGGAGAAATACGGGCGTAGCCGGTCATCAAATACTGGCGTACGCGGCGCTTGAACCCAAAAACCACAACCACGTTATGCTGTCAACATTCTTGTTTGGCGGTTGCTATATCGGGATGGCACTCCCCATCAGCGCTCAAAAGCAAAAAGTATGGTCGGTCCCACCAGGCGGTCCAACAGGGCAAGGCGCTCCCGGCTCCTGGGGCGGCCATGCTGTTCCCGTTATCGGATATGATAAACACGGATTGACAGTGATAACCTGGGGCGCAACCAAAAAAATGACCTGGTCGTTTTGGGATGCTTATTGCGACGAATCCTATGCCCTTATCAGTCCTGATTTTGCAAACCAGAAATCTTCGCCAAGCGGTTTTGACCTGGCTGCCTTACAGGCTGACCTGGCTCAAATTACGGCGTAGTGAGTTGGATCGAGTTAGATTAAGTTGATTCAGTTGTCGTGGGAGATCGTATGTATCGCGTCTTCTCTCGGCATTGATGAATGTTGGAGACTTGATGCATCACGTCTCTACCGTTGACAATTAATGTAAAAATTTCCAACTCAATCAACTTAATCCAACCCAATCAACCAATCAACTAAATAGTCTATATTTGAACAACCATCAATTATAAACTATTTGTCATGATCCAAAGAAAAGTCCTCATCTGGTCTGTTATTGTCGCTATCGGCGGTTTTATTTTCGGGTTTGATACCGTGGTGATCTCCGGTGCGGAACAAGCTATTCAAAGCTACTGGCAACTTGGCCACTGGGCGCAGGGCTTTACCATATCAATAGCTATTGTCGGCACTGTTTTTGGTGCGCTTTTTGGCCGGATTCCATCCGACATGCTCGGACGTAAAAAGTCACTCGTAATCATTGCGCTTATATTTTTATTTTCCGCACTGTTTTCGTCGATTTCAACCAATTGGTACCTTTTTGTAGTCTTAAGGTTTATTGGTGGAATAGGCGTTGGTGCTTCATCAATAATTGCCCCTGTTTACATATCCGAAATTTCCCCTGCTGAAGCAAGGGGCAGGTTGGTCGTTTTGTTTCAGTTCAATATTGTATTTGGGATTGTTATATCGCTGCTTTCAAATTACCTGATCGTTTATATTCTCGGACCGGATCATGCAGATTCATGGCGTTATATGCTAGGCGTGATGGCTGTTCCATCTGTACTGTTTCTTTTGCTGCTGAAATTTATTCCTGAGACCCCGCGATGGTTGTTATTGAAGGGGCGCCGGGAAGAGGCAAAGAAAATATTGATGGTGATTAACCCCTCGGGTTTTGAAAGTGAACTGAATGTTATCGAGAAAAGTAACAGCGATGACGCGGAAGAACCAGGTGGTAAAGTCCTGTTTAGCGGCAGGTATAATTTCCCGATAATGCTGGCCATCCTGATCGCTTTTTTTAACCAGGTTTCAGGTATTAATGCCATACTTTATTACGCCCCTCATATTTTTCAAAACGCAGGCTTTGCCAAACAGGATTCGCTCGCGTCATCGCTCATCCTTGGCATCGTAAACTTTGTTTTTACAATGATCGCCATTCGCTTTATCGACCGTACCGGTCGCAGAAAACTCATGCTTATAGGGTCATTTGGGCTTATAGTGACATTAGGGTTAGTTAGTTTTTATTTTTTTAACCAAAAGGTTTTCAGCCCAAATTATGTTATTGGTTTTTTGTCCTTGTTCATTGCTTTTTTTGCCTTTTCGCAAGGCGCCGTTATATGGGTGTTTATATCCGAAATATTTCCAAACCAGGTTCGGGCAAAGGGACAATCAATTGGAAGCTTGACCCATTGGGTTATGGCCGCTGCTATCACCTTTTTCTTTCCGGTCTTTACGGCAAAACTTGGCGAGGGCTTCACGTTTTTATTTTTTGCCATTATGATGGTATTCCAACTTTTATTTGTTTGGAAAGTAATGCCCGAAACCAAAGGGAAATCATTGGAGGATATTGAGCATACGCTGATCCATTAAATTTAGGCTTAGGGCCATTCTGCTGTACCGAATTGGCTAGTTTTATAAGTATTTCGGTTTGTACTTGATTCCCGAAAATAGCTATTCAACAACAATTAGCCCGTTGGTGCCGTAAACCGCTGGTCCCTTGCTCACCTCGAATGTTTCAAGATCGATAACACCAATATGATAATCTTTATCCTGTGATACGTAGGCGTATTTTCCTGATATCTGCACATTGATAGGGGTTTTCCTGGTGTAAAGGCGATTCAGTACTTTTCCATTCATAGCGTCGACAACCAATACGGTGTTATCCAAAGCGGCGGGCGCGATAATGTACTTCTGATCAGGGGTAATGTTTGAATAAAACAATTGGCCAACTCCCAGGTTGTCAAAATGCTTTAACACCGACAGATCCGATTTGGAAAGCAGGAAAATTTCGTTGAACCCAGAAGCAACGATCCAATTTTTACCGACTGATAGGCCCCTTATGGGTGTTGAGAACGCGGTATGATGCAGTACCAAACCGCTTTTAGGGTCCAGTTGAAAAACCCCGTTCTGCCCCGCCATAAGCCAAAGTGTATCGCCCCTGGCAGAGAACGAGAAATTATGCGAACCTTTTGGCAGGCCAAATTTTCGTTTCAGGGTTAATTTTGCGGCGTCGTACACCAACATCGTATCGCCACCGATTTCCACATTTACAAATAATTCTCCTGACTTTCCCGGGCGAACTTTAATGCCATGCGGGCCATTTCCGGCGATGGTATCAACACAGGTGTACACTTTTTTAATAGCCCTTCCCGAAAAAGGATCGATCACATGAAAGCCGTTGCCGGTTTTGCCAGAATGATGGTCGTAATCCTCCAGCCCAAAATCGGTTATGAAGCATTTTTTTGTTACCGGATCGTAACATATTTCGTGAGGTTTGTAACCTACTGGCAATTGGGCCAGCTGCCGGTTGTTTTCCAGGTTGAAAATGGCAACCGAATCTTTTTCCTGCTGTACGGTCACAAGAAGTTTAGGCTGGGCCTTTAATAGTAACGTAGAGATGCTTAAGGCGATAAAAAGGACGCATTGTTTCATAACAGGTCTGTTTAAATCTGCAATGAAATTACACTTTTTTCCAAATCAGCGGCGCTTGTGCTGAATGATGGGTTTTATTTCTATTTTTAAAACTTGTTATTTTACAGCTGTTAGACCCCCGATGAGCGCATCACTGATCTTCATTATTATCCTCGCTTATTTTATCCTGTTGATGCTGATCGCGCGGTTAACATCGCGGCATAACATGGAAAATAGCTTTTTTGACGGGGACAAGTCATCGCCCTGGTTCCTGGTAGCATTCGGGATGATCGGCTCGGGTATATCGGCGGTTTCGTTGGTATCTATCCCGGGCAATGTAGGCAATAACAACCTGTATTATTTCCAATTTATCCTGGGCACTATTGTGGGTTACCTGTTTATCGCTTTTGTACTAACGCCTATTTATTATAAGTTAAAGCTGGTATCCATTTACACCTATCTCAATATCCGGTTCGATAATATCACCTACAAAACCGGTTCCCTGTTTTTCCTCGTTTCCCAATCCTTCGGGGCTGCGTTGAGGCTGCTCTTGTCCATCAAAATTTTACAGTATGCTTTTTTCGACAGCCTGCATATCCCTTATTTTGTAACCATCATCATTGTGCTGATACTGATCTGGCTATACACCAATAAGTCAGGCATTAAAACCATTGTATGGACGGACGCGCTGCAATCGCTGTTTTTGATCACGGTGATCATTATTTCTATTGCAACTATAACTCATTCCCTGGGTTTATCGCCCGGTCAGATGTTTAGCGCGGTAGTACATCATCCTTATGCCAAACTGTTTGATTGGGACATTCATTCCGGCTCAAATTTTTTTAAACAATTTATTTCAGGCCTTCTGATAACTGTTGCGCTAGTCGGTCTCGACCAAAGCATGATGCAGAAAACGCTCACCATTAACAATGTAAAAAGTGCAAAAAAGAATGTGTTGGCCTTTAGTTTTTTTATCGCCGCTGCCCAAACCTTGTTCCTGGGCCTGGGCGTGCTGCTTTATTTATTTGCTGAGAAACATGGCGTGCATTTAAGCGTGAAAGATGGGCAATTTGAGAATACCGACGGCCTTTATCCATTCCTTACCCTGCATTATTTAGGGCAGATTGGCGCTATTGCCTTTTTTATCGGTATAGTCGCTTCAACTTTTGCCAGCATTGATGCATGTATCGCGGCGTTAACCACGGCTTTCTGTTACGATTTTATGGATATTTCGAGCCAGCCGCATGAACGCAAGCGAAATATAAAAAACAAGGTGCTGCTTGGCGTAAACTTTGCCATGTTTATTATTGTAATGGCGTTTTGGAATAGCCATGGCGCTATAATAAACACTATTTTTAAAATCGCCGGTTATACCTACGGGCCGATTTTGGGACTATTTTTAACGGGGCTGTTTTCAAAAATCGAATTAAAAGGCAAGTGGGTACCGGTTGCTTGTGTTGGCGCCGCCGTGGCTACTTTGTTTTTGAACTGGCTGTTTATTGAAACCATCAACTTTGATTTTGGCTTTATGAATATCCTGGTGAATGCTTTACTAACCATAATTTTCCTTGTGCTGATAAAAAAGAGGACAAATGTTGCTGGATGACGAAACGGATATAGCGCTTACAACCGGTCCGCAGGACTTTGCGGTTTGCGCCCAAATGATGGCGGGGACAGACCCATGGCTGATGCTTAGTATGGACTATGAACTGTGTTTAAAGAGTTTCGAAGGCCCGTTCCGGGAAATATTTGTACTGAAAAAGGCTGACGAAATTATCGGCTTTTTCATAATACAAACACAGGGGACTTTTAAGGGGTATATTCAAACCATTTGCATCAGCCCGGCCAACCGTGGCGCCGGCTATGGCACCAGGATCCTTGAATTCTGCGAAGAACGTATTTTAAAATATTCGCCCAATATTTTTATCTGCGTCAGCGTATTCAACCAAAAAGCGTTGCGCTTGTATCAACGGTTTGGCTTTGAACTGATAGGGGAGTTGAAGGATTTGATAAGGCCCGGATTTAACGAGCTGCTGCTGCGTAAAACTGTCGGGCCTATTGCGGATTATCAGTCATCAAAAAAACTACGAGGATAATTATTGGGTATTGTCTCAATTTGAATTTATTTTTTTTCGATGCTTGAGAACCTATCTGCCACATCGCTAAAATCCATAAAACGCTACGCATTACTCCAGCAATGAAAGGGGGGTTGACAATCGGCGTTTTGTCATAAGTAGATATTGTAAGATTAGCGGATCAATTACGCTAACTTATTCATAGTTTTAAGGCTATCTAAATAGTGGCATTTTTATTTCACCTAAGTTTCACGAAAAATGAGGTATATTCTAATAGTGCTTTTATTCCTCTTAGGTTCGGCTGTTAAGGCGCAGCAAGGTCAATCAAAAAATCACGCCGCGGAGTTACAGGTTTATGATCAAGCGATAGTAATTGCCATCCATGATTTTTCGAAAACCAAATTGTACAGAATGGATTCGGTATTTATTGTTACTTTATATGATACGCTACACCGTGTGGCAATTGATACAATTAGCGCCGGTAATTATAAATCGCGGAGAGGAAAAGCCTATCCCTATATAATCGCTGTAAATATCTTTGGTTTCGGCACGAAATATTTCCTTGATACGACAGCTAATTTGAACCAGCAAAAGGGAATACCATCGCGTTTCATCGAACAAAATGGCAAACTTTTCGTCTGGTGGGACGACCATTTTCAGTTAACTGACAGTACTATTAAAGTCCTTGATAAATATCATCAGATTGGCCGCGGAGGGCCTGGCGATTGGATGAAATATTTGCGTGGAGGCGGAGGGGATGAATTAAAGAAAGGAGCTGACTATTATTTTTGTAGAAGCAATTTAAATGTTTACAAAAAAAAAATAACCAATAGAGCTACAGAGTGGTATGAGCCGCCAAATGTTAAATGTGGCCAATAATAATTCGGAACGGTTGATAGCCGAAGCCAAATTCAAAAACTATATCTGAAATCAAATTGAAACATTACTATTATTCGTAATAATGATAAAAGCAAAGAGCAAATTATTTCTGCTATTCTGTATAAGTCTGTTAACGGCAAATTGTGCAAAAGCCCAAACCAATGATACAGTTGCCAAAAAGGCCACTTTGGTTCGGGAAGTGGATGAGGCCATCAATAACGGCATCGCCGACAGCAAAATACCCGGTGCAGTTATCCAAATAAAAAAGGATGGTAAAGTAATTTATACCCAGGCATACGGCGATGCCCAAATGTTCAATTACAACCATGAACTATTGCCTGTTCCCGATAAAATGATCACCGGCACGCTTTTCGACCTGGCATCATTAACAAAAGTCGTCGGCACAACAACTTCCATTATGCTGCTGGTTGACAAGGGACTCATCAGGGTTGATGACCCGGTGAGCAAATATGTCCCGGCGTTTGGCACACCTGATAAGGCGGCTATCACCATCCGCCATTTATTGACCCATACCGCCGGGCTATACGAATGGTACCCGCTTTATTACCGTGCATCCAACAAGCAGGAAACATTTAAACTGATAGGGGAGTTGCCGCTGCATTTTCCAGTCGGCGCCCAGCGCAAATACAGCGACCTGGGTTTTACTGTGTTGGGTGAAATCGTCGAGATGGTTTCCGGTATTCCGCTGGACAAATTTGAAGAGCAAAATATTTTTGTACCACTGGGGATGAGAAATACGCTATTCAATCCCCTGAAAAGTGGGCGGAACTTTAATATAGCAGCCACATCATTTGGAAACCCGTTCGAATACCGTATGGTCCATGACCCTTCGATGGGCTACCAATTTAAAGAGATCAATCCCGACCAATGGAACGGCTGGCGGCATTACATTTTAAAAGGCGAAGTAAATGACGGCAACGCCTGGTATGCCGAAGGCGGCGTTGCGGGCGCGGCAGGCCTGTTTTCGACCGTTGATGACCTGCAAAAGCTGGTGGATATGCTGATGAATAAAGGCAAGGCGGGCGGCAAGCAATTTATCTCGGAGAATACCATTAACACTTTCCTGACCAAAGACAAGTTCGGCAACGGCCTGGGCTGGATGATGGACCCGGCAAACTCATTTATGAAGAATGGTCCGGAAGGTACATTCGGCCATACCGGATTCACCGGCACCAGCATTAGTGTAGTTCCTGCTGAAAATGTTTCGATTATCTTACTGATCAACCGGCAGCAAATGGGCTTGGAGGCCAGCGGCGAATACTACAACCCAAATCCCATCCGGGCTGCGGTATTTAAAGCGGTGATGGATTATTGTAAGTAAGTTTGTAGTGTAACGCCTAAAGTGGAAATTAAGACTATTTGCCTTCTGACTTTAGACTTGCGACTTCAGACTTAGGGCTTAAATCATTCCCATTTGAAGGAACGTACCGAAAGCGGGCAGATGATCAAATTCCACACTACAAGCCCGCCGATGGTCATCGGCAGTTCCCAAACGTGTGCCCCTTCAAATGCTATTTTTCGCAGGCCATCCACAAACAGGGTTAATGGCAATACGCTGCAAAATTGTTCCATCCAATGCGGGTAGTTTTGTATCGGGAAGAACAGGCCGCATAGCAGGATCTGTGGCAGCACCACCGTATTCGCAATAGGCGCTATGGAGTTCTCGTTTTGCACGATGCCGCTGATTATAAACCCTATCCCCATAAAAATAAACAGCCCGAACAATGAGAATACCAGCATCTCGAAAAACGTTTCGATCCCGCTAACTAAAGTGAAATTAAAAACATAATACCCCAGGGCCACCATCACGATAAAGCCTGCAATATGGAAAAACAGGCGGCTAAGCATTTCGCCAGCAATGATGGACCGCCGTTTTACCGGCGTCGCCCTTAATCTTTTCAACACCAGGTTTTTGCGGAGACTGAATAGCAGGAATGACGACCCATAAACACCCGCCATCAGCAGCGAAAAACCCAGTTGGCCTGGCAATATAAAGTCGATATTGCGATAAACCCGCCCTGCGGCCTTTATTACCAAAACTTTTGCCACCGAAACATTATCCGGAAATACCTTTTGATCGATTAGATCTATAGCCTGGCCAATTTGCGTTTTCAGCAGGCCTATCCTGTCGCCGGCGGAAGGCGACGCGAAGAGGGTAATAGTATAATGGGTTGCATTATCCGCCCGGATATTTAATGCGGCCGCAATTTGCCCTTTTTTCAGCGCTTCCTGTTGCGCTGATGGCGACAGGCTTTTTAAAAAGACGACCCCGGGTATGGACTTGATGGCTTTAAATACCATATTGCCCGTGTCGCAGCCCGGTGCGATGGCTAGTTTTTGGTCAGGCACTTTGCCAACATTGATCGACCCAAACACAACGATAAAAATGATAGGGAACAGTAGCGAAAAAACGATAGAGGTGGGGCTCCTCAGGGTAGCCAGCAAACTGTATCTCGAAATGGCAAAGGCTGCTTTTACCTGGTTGGCAGGGTGACTCATGCGGGCAAATATAATATTTATGC
>Ga0302140_10012803_pt1 | contig 10275 bp, 12 predicted proteins | sample I_Bog_E1_1_FD_202095 | JGI IMG/M metagenome (GOLD analysis project Ga0302140, IMG submission 202095) | Peat permafrost microbial communities from Stordalen Mire near Abisko, Sweden - I_Bog_E1_1 | ecosystem: Environmental > Terrestrial > Soil > Wetlands > Peat | place: Sweden: Abisko, Stordalen...
CAACTGAACTGCGAAGATGTTTGGAATTGGATAGATGACGAGGTGGGGAATGAAGTGACGGATGGAGTAGATCATGAAGTAGAAAATGAAGTGAACGGAGGCAAGAAAGATGAGAAGAGACAAGAAGTGTACTAGCATGGAGTGGGAACACTTGGAACCAGACCTGATGAGCTGGAGCATGAATATCGGCGCGAAAACACGTGCAAATCTGGTAGCTGAACGCGCATGTTGGAGCATAGGAAGGAGTATAGCGAACGGGAAATTCCACCAATTGAGGGTTACTTAACCCATCTCTCGAATCTGGGGGACAGATAATAGAGGGAGGATTTGAAGGACAGTTGGAAATATTTGTAGATTTGTAGCCACTTTACCAACTTCAAACAGGCTTGGCGCTGCTGACATCACACGAACTCGTCCTCCGCTGTCAGCTTCCCCAAGCTTCATATCTACAACCATCCTGGAAGGACCAGCATCAACATTTTCTCCACGGCATGAATTCTCAGCGCGCAAACTGTGGTGGCGCTCGATTTCAACAAGATGGCAGAGTTGGACATCGGCAAACGTTTTGGCGCGAGGAGGATGTCATCGAGTCGGGATCGCGTTTCAACAAAGCGGCCAGCAGCAGACTACGGCCTCGCACCTTCCTTTGCTCTACAGATGCTACTCCGAGAACTAATCAACAGCAACTAAATATCCAGAACTACCTCAGAGCAATTAAATTGCCCAATCCCCAGCCATGTGGAGCCCGTTCGCATTCTTCAATCTGTAGGTGCTGCTCCATCTTCAAACGTCCAACGTCTCCCTCTTTGTAGAGCTTCCATTGACCATCTACCAGTCCCTCAGACTTCGTCGGCTCGTTTCTCGTCTCTCAGTTCACGACTCTGCCGTATCCCGAGACTGACTTCAGCGGCAAGACGATCATCGTAACCGGAGCAAACGTTGGCCTCGGCCTCGAAGCCGCACGACACTTCGTACGACTCGGGGCCTCGAAAGTGATCATCGGCTGTCGAAGTGTAGAGAAGGGAGAGGTTGCAAAGAAAGACATTGAAGAGAGCACAAAGCGGACCGGCGCGGTGGAAGTATGGCAGGTGGATCTCAGCTCGTACGAAAGCGTCAAGCAGTTCTGCAATCGAGCACAGAAGCTTGAGCGCTTGGATATTGTGACGGAGAATGCGGGAATTGCTACGCCGAAATATCAAGTGGTGGAGGGAATGGAGAGCACGATTACCGTCAATGTGATCTCAACGTTCTTGACGGCGTTATTGTTACTGCCGAAGCTGCGGGCGGATGCCATCAAGTTCAACATATTGCCCCGCCTCACGATCGTGGCTTCAGATGCTCATGAACAGGTATTTTCTTCTTGATCTGGTCATTTTTCAATGCTCATTGTAACTTGCAGGCCGTTTTTAGAGAGCAATCGGCCCCGCACATCTTCAACGCGCTCAAGTCTCCGCAATACCAGTCCGACAAATATAACACCTCCAAACTCCTCGAGATCCTCACGATCCGTGAGCTTGCACCCGCCATGATGGCTTCCGGAAAGCCACAAGTGATTTTGAACACTTTGACGCCTGGATTTTGCTACTCAGACTTGATGAGACATGCTGTATTCCCTCTAAATGTTCTTGGCTGGGTGGGAAAGAGGGTCATCGGAAGGACGACTGAGATGGGAAGCAGAACACTGGTCACTGCTGCAAGTGCTGGTGAGGAGAGCCATGGCAAATACATGACAGATTGTTTGGTCCGAGAGCCTAGCAAGTGGGTCAGGAGTGAGAAGGGCAAAGAAACGCAGAAGAGAGTGTACAAGGAGTTGCTTATGATATTGGAGGAAATCGAGCCTGGCGTCACGAAGAATGTCTGACGGTTCTTAAGAGGTAAGTGTATAGTTATGCAACAAGATAAAGCCTCGATATCCCTTCTCATCAAAGTATCTCCCAGGTTCTATTTGCTACAACGGATCGCGTCTTTCCTTTCACGTCGTTTCCTCTTTCTTCCAGTCAACAAGTCGGAACATTCGACCTTCGGACATATTTATAGTATTCGCTTGGCAGGACGGACTACTCTGAGATGAGGGGGTCGGTAGTCGATATGAAAATTCTGTTGTGCCATTTGCTGATCAACACCACACTGGAGCTGTGGTTCCAAAAACACGACAGGCTAGTTTCAAGCTGCATGCATTCTTGTGTTACGTCGCTGCCTTGCCGAGCTGTATCGGCAAAAGATGTGGTCCTTTTGCACCGCCCAATCAAGCCAAGAAGCTTCCGCCATACAGATCACGCCCCTTCGCTCTGGTTGGGCCACCAAAATGTGGTCCTTTGGCACCGCCCAACCAGGTTTCGTGTCCTCAGCCAAGCAGACGCGCTGCGGTTGGGCCAGCAAAAGTGCAATCGGGCACATGCATATTATACCAAGTCGGTCTGGCCTCAGCAAGGCTGAGCCTTGCTGTGGAGCATTTCACTTCTTGTATATCCGAGGACGCAATCTACACTATTTTGTATCCGTTCTGCTCTGGAAGATCTGATGGATTCCATGGAGCCGTTTGGCAGCCCATCGAAGAGTTTTACTCCACAAACCCGCGAGCATTCTTCAGCAGTCTGGGAAGCTCTTCGGGACAAAATCACACAACTCCACTCAGTGCAAGGCAAGCCACTTGGCGAAGTGATGAGTATCATCGAAGAGGAGCATGGCTTCGTTGCTAGGCATGCATAATTCAGAATGAGTCCCATTCACTGCAGCGCTGATTCTCCGTAGTGTACGCCAATACAAGATCAAGATATCCGAGTGGCATGTGGGCAAAAACATCAAGGGCGCTGAGTACGAATTCATTGCCCAAACGCAGGCAAAGCGTGCTCTGGAGGACAAGGAGACCAATTTCCGGGTCAGGGGCCGCGATGTTCCCGCCGAAAAGATAGCTCGCGCTGTGAAGCGGCAGAAGATATCAGAAGAGGAGCTCATTGCTAGGCCCTCTGCACGTCAGTTATTTCTCTTCCGATTGTAGGTATCCCTGAAATTAACTCTTGAGACCAGCGACACCATCTGATATAAGCTATGGTACCCCTTCAGCATTTGATCCACAATCGCCATATGTCCAACAGGCCGTGCCACAGTCGCCCGGTCCGACATTTGCCTCATCGCCAAACCAGCTTGCTGCTCACTCATCTTGGAATTCATCAGAATTGCAGGGTCGTGCAGTTTTCCTAGTATCCCCTGGCTACCAACCTGCTACACCTCTCCCCGTCGCTTGGCAAAGGCCTAGCACGCCACTTGGATCTGCTGTATTTCAGACCCCGCCGGGGATGTTTCAATCCCCAGAAACCGTATGGAACACAGTGCCAATGGACAGAATCACTGCGGGCAGTGACGCTGTGACAGATGACTCGGCCATGTTCAGCATCAAATATGAGTGACTGGTTGAATTGATTCGGAAGACAGAGGAAAACCAATTGCTCAATTACATGAAAACGATGTTGGAGATTAACTCCTTGGTATACGATCTTGTCACTTCGGATCAACAAAGAAGCCAGGTCATCGGCCAAGAAGACTCGGCGTTGACTGCTGCTTGTTACGTTTGCAGAGCCTTGAAGAAATTTGGAACAGATGATATGGCTAAAAAAGTCGAGTCTGAGCGTATACTTCTCGAGGCCATCGCTGTCAGTGAGGGCTGCTTTGGTGAAGAGCATCGGGGGGCGCTTCATTTTAGAGTCAAGCTATTTCTTCTTTACGATGATTGGACTTGTCGAACAGATGAGTGCGGTGGCCTGCTGTTACAAATCCTGCTACTCGCCGCACGAAATGCGCCAAACTTACCGGCTTCTGAGATACTTTCTGGCATATTAGACTTACCAGATGACGATGAATCTACGGAATGCGCGTGGCTCAACAATTCATCTTGGGTACCCTTCTTTGGCAATTCGTCAGATCGAATAGCTAGACTTTCAGTCCAAGATTTCAGGATTCAAGACTCGCCACGAAAGATGTGGGAGGTGATCTCAACCGTCGCCGATCAAGTTACCACGATGGGCTGGACTAGTGATGCCCTCGAACCCTTCCTCGACTCAATATTGCATCAAGGCCCTGACTCTGCTGACGGAGCTTTGTACTTCTGGACTGCAACCTTTATTGCAGCGCTCCACAGCAATTGGGGACCAATATACGATTCGAAGAGGCTCCTAATGAACGCTATCGGCGTGGATTTCCCCAAGTCAAGCTCTATCGAATTAAGCTTGGAACACTTTTACATAAATCCCTGTCGAGTAGAGCTATCAACTGTCATACAGATCAATGCTGAGGCAGACTCAGGAAATACCCCCGTTTCATCACTCCCAACCCTTGAACCGGCACCCGACGAAATGAGCAAAATCCTACGGGGAAGTCTAGAGGGGCTCCGCTTGGCATTAGCAGAAGCCTCTTTAGGAGAAATCGAGAAATTCGACAAGACCCATATCTTCCATGACCTGAGTAACCTAACGACCGTTAAGTGAATGCATATCATTTTGTGCAGTGCAGCCGAGTCTGGAAACTCTACATTAATTTCAAAACTCGGTCAAGGTTTTGGAAAATGCACCTTTGATGGAGATTCTTCCTTCCTCGATATCTTGAACCATTGTGGGCCTGTGGCCGAGTATGATTTAGACGAATCACTCCTCCATCTGGCCATCTCAGGTGGCCACCTTCTTACAGTTGAGGCTCTGCTCATTGCTGGAGCAGATCCTGATGGCCCAGACGATTCTGAATACTCGGCCATCGTTCTTGCTGCCGAAAGCGGTCATGATAAGATCGTTCAGCTGCTGACCAAAAGAGGTGCGAAAGTGCCTTCTGACTACCTGGTATTGAAATGTATCATACAGTCCTCATACCTCGACAGCCAGCTTCGTGAGAAGTTTCTTCATTCTCTTCGCCATCATAATGACGCAGATGCTTCATTAATATCAGTCATTTTGATCGGAGGACTTCAAAGATATGAGCTGTTAGACGACATCTCGGAAATACTAAGAGAAAAGGTTGTCCGCTTTCAACAGAAGGCAGAGTCGCTAGTGGGGCTGGAGCCTCCTTTACGCCTCATTCTGCACCACTACGGCCCGGAGGTGCGGGAGGAGGCCTTGGATCTTGCGGACAACGATGGAAGAGGCCTGGAGCTCTTCATATAGCAGCGCACTGGAATCGCGCTGCCTGTGCTCGACTACTGTTGAAGTACGAGATAAACGTAGACGTGACAAATAATGATGGGGACACGGCGCTTCAAGTTGCTTTGAGGAAAGGACATACGGGCGTATCGAACGAGATCATCATGACGTTACCCTTGTCTGTCGAACTGGAAGGGGATGCTTGAGACTGAAGACAGAGCAGAGCTGCTAGCTCAGAATGATGTTTCGAAGGTTCAAACCCTTTTCTAGCAATATGATGGCTACAGTGGCTTTCTGAAGGCAAGCCCCCATGGAAAATGGTCATACAGCGTCATTTCATATTCTATATTTCAAGATGGGATTTTCGACACGGAAAACTTCGCGTTCTAGCTACCGGCGCTTTCTTTGCCTACTTATCTTGCGAGATCGTGAACTTGGACTTTTTTGCATCATCCTCGTATGATTAATTTCCAGACAGTTCAAGATGGGAATTTCCGCAACTTGTGGCCTCGTTCACATAGATGGCAAGGCATATTCTGAGTTTAAGAGAGGAGAAGACAATACTGAGGAAGAGACTTTTGTATTAATGTAAAGACTCAAAGAGTGACATCAACAAGCCTGACGCAACCGATCTTGCTTGATGGTTGCAGCCTTGGGGCCGCCGATAAGTCACATCCAAACGCTTTCTTCAATTCTATTTCAACAACGAAGAATCCTTCTTCTTATTCTCCAGAAAAAGAGCATTGCCGTACCGTTCGTACTTTTCAGATTTAGGAACCGCCTTTAGCGCCTTTACTCTTGGTTTCTTGCTCTTAGGCTTCTGAACTTCTTCCTCGCTATCACCAGCCTCCTCGTCTGCAGCCTCCAGCTCGTCTGCCTTCCTCTTAGCGTGTCTAGGTTTTTGCTTCGACTTCAACTCCGCCTTTTTTTTGTCTCTCCATTCCGTGGCGTCCTTCTCAGGATGATCCTTATCGCCTCCTTCGTTGATGATCTTCGTTAGGTGGACGTTTGTTGCACTCGAGCCCTTCAGTACCCGATGGCAGAATGGGCACTCTTTGACGTTGTCGTCTGCCTTAGCAACCGCGATAAAGGCTTTTTTTCTCCGCCGACGTCAATGGGAGCTTGACCGTGCTGAAGTCAGCCATGTCCTTCGGTGTGATGTGTACCATGCTGAAGCGTTGACCTTGCATGCCCTTCCATCGTGTTACGAAGTGTTGGATGAGACTTGCCGAAGGTAATTCCGGACTTTCTGGACCTGGCCTTCCTGCTCAGGTACCCCGAGGTTCGAGCTTTTGTGTTGGCCTCTGTGCTCTGCTGGATCTGGTCGAGTCTCATACTCGCCAATCTTCCTTCATTTCTCCTCAAAGCTGTAAGGTGCCATGAGGTATCTTTATTCGAAGAAATTCTTCCGAGGATCAAGTGTCTGTTATTTAATTGCTAGCATATATAAGCTGTATCTGGCGAGCAAGACAGAAGTTTTGAGAAGGAGAGGAGGGACTACTTATAAGCGGTAGCCCGCTAGAAGTTTGCAAGTCAAAACCTCTCGACCAAATACAAGCAAACCTTGATATTGCTAAAGTGCAAGCAAGTGCGGTAGAAGGAGGTTTGCATGTTGCAAGGTACGTCATTTCAACCTAGGCCCAGATTGTACAGAGATATGCTGGGACATTGGATGTCAAGTAAATGGAGAAGTCCTCAGTGTAGCGGCGTAATGGTGTACTGTACGCGGAGCAATGGCACAAACTCATACAAGAGTGGAGCTTTTCGGTATTGGCTTCCACTCTTCACTTAATCCTCGCTTTACTATTTTCCCGAGAATGGTTCGAGAGAAATTGTACAATATACTTGTTTCCTCGCTCATATGGATGCAGATAACAATAGCATCCAATCCTACCTGGAGGTCGAAAGTTGGTCACGTGGCCCCCCTTTTCAGTCAGTTTCCAAGTTGTCACAAACTGCTTGGATAACAGCAATCTTACAAGAATCATCTGAGAAGCTACCACCTGACCACCATCGCCCTTCGTAGGCATACAACAGTGCAAAAAGTCACTGTAACACAGTTGTAAGTGGCCTGTAAGAAGTCGTGATTTCTAGTGGGCATTGCCTGCTTCGCCACCACCAAAACCCCTGAATCGGGTAAATTATTCGGCCTCTCCTCGTCACCAAACCCAAAGAAGAAGCATTCTGCGAGAAATGTTATAACTCGAGTTAGAACTCGTGACAATTGAAAGACCTTATAAACTTAACATCTCGCTATAAATTGCTGAATTATCTAGATTCATTCTCCATCTTCTGATGGAAAGACTTCAGCAAGACAGGGTCAGGAAATCTACAGCATCAAGCCTGAGCTACTGATACACTCTCTAAGTCGACCGAATCTCTCCCTCTCTGCCAACAAAAGGCGTGCTGAAAACATGGCAAACGGTACTGCAACTAATGACATCGATGGGACTTCTATCTCAGATATTCCTGACTTGAGGAACTTCACCGAGTACCTCAGTGAGACGAAATGTCGCAACCACTTCTCGAGGAATAAAGATAAAACGAAGGCGTCACAGCACTTCACTCTCGCAAGTGCACCCGAGTTATCCGTTTACTCAATCAAAGTCCGGGGAATCACGCACGGGTTGCCACATATCGAGCTGCACCTAGGTCAAGATCTCAACTCACCAATCACAGCTGTGGGGAGGATCCATTTGCGGAATCATGGTTTCGGGGTTCCACCTCCTCTGGGCGAGCAGACTGATTTTCCAAATCTTGCGATGAAGAACGGTATGAACGAGGAGCTCATGACATGGGAGAATCTGAACAGAGTCACCAGGTGGTCGGAGAAAGTTTATGGTTTCGAGTGGGGTGTTGGGAACCAGCGGAAATCTTACACATGGATCAGAACCAAGCCAACGGGAATGAAGAATGGTCTTGACATGAAGGAGCTAGAGCTTAGGGTTGGTGGGAGAGAGGAGGCGGAAAAGGGTGGTGAGATTGTGGCCAAGTGGATTAAGGGAAATGGATTCAAGACTCTGAAAAGGGGGAGCTTGTTTGTTAAGAAAGGGGTCGAGGATGAGAGGTGGGAGAGTGTAGTCATGATTACTTTCTTGATAATTCTGGAGATCTTTGTTAGGAAGGGAGGAGGGTGAGATTTGGCTCGTCAATAGTAATTCTTTGGAGCTTGTCAAGATCATCGCATTCTGTCTACGCGTAAAGGGTGCTGGAGCGAAAGTAGCGTTCCACTGACCAGTCTCTTTACGCTCCTCGGCCAATGCCCCTATTCGAATATCAACCTTCAAATCCAAAAGTCGCCTCGGTGCTCAGCGCAGTTTCAGTTCCAAGGCTTTAGTCTCGTTTGTGCTGATCCTCAGCCAATACCTTTCTCGGCTCCCACCGTATATCATCCAGCGTCAACCAGCATGTCCAATCTTAAATCACATAAAAGAAGTCTTGGCCGACCGCAGCCCACCAGTAGCGGCGCATGTATGGATACTCAGCAAAGAAGCCTCGGAAACTAGGATACGCCTCCAAAATGTAACAAACAACCAAGAGCAATGCGAACACGCAGGTCCAGCCTCCAGATAGGAAAGCAAAGATCCAGGCGAGGAGATGGCAGATGGTAAAGACAGGACGCAACAGCCGTCCCCAAGTTTTCCGAGCGACGAAGAGGCTTTTGTAGATCTGTGGCACTTCGCGGACAGTGTATAAGTGCGTCCGGATAGTACTTCGTTCCCAGCGAAACATTTGCTTGAGAAAATCAGGACAGGCCTTCACCGTGCGGTGAACTTCGGTCTCGGGTAAGGCCTGGATGGCAATTGTCCAGCCGCGGGACTGCAGCCAACGAGAGATAAAAGTATCTTCACCAGCCTGCATTTTCTTTCCCATCCAGCGGTCGTTGGTGTAGCCGAGGGCGAACATTGGGTCCTTCAAAATGAAAGCTCTGAAGAGAGCGGTTCCGCCTGCGAGGACCCAGCACCATCTTGCTGCTGCATATGAGGCTTTGAGCTGAGAGTTGCGGCTCCAGGCGACGCGCATGGCTGCCACTTCTCACGGCGTTATGATGTTTTTATCTTGCCTCTCTTTTGGGATAACAGCACTGATGGTTGGGCCCACGGCGCCAACACTCTCGTCCTCGAAGCATGGGAGCATTCCCTTCAGAAAGTCTGGTCCCCAAGTAATATGGTCGTCGGTGCTTGCGAGGATGGCACCTCTGGCGTTTCTGATACCAACAGCTAGCTGATGCCTCTTGCCTTTCATGGATGATTCGAGTACTCTAACTTTGGCGAGATCGGCAGCTGAGAGCGAGGCATTGGTGACCACGGAGAGAATGTGGTCTTTGTGCTCTGGGATAGTTACAATGAGAATCTCCAGGGGGTTGTTGGCGAGCCAGGAGCAAAGGCATCGAGCCAGGAGGGTTTCGAAGGTGCAGACGATGACGCTGACTTGATCCGGTGTGTAGATGCACTTGGGAGGGATGGGAACGGGTTGGTATCGAGCCAGGTTGCGCCTGTCGAGTGCCTTTTCCATCCGGCCCCAGAGCCAGAAGAGCGCGAGGATCAAGGCGGTTGTAGGTACGTCACTGAGAACACTCATTGTGAAGGAGATGTGAAGACCAAGATTGAGAAGCCGGAGATGGAAGGTTGACTTGAGTTGGAGGTCCAGGGGGCAGAGGAACTCAAATAGTCGAGGTTAATATTGAGTCTCCACCAAAGTGCATCTGCTTTCCATTCAAATTGACGACGAGATATCTCTTGCGAAAGCCTTAGATCTAAATTCTTATTTCCTCTGCAAGAACATCTTTGAAGACAGTTGTTAGCTGGGTGGTTTAGAAGGCAAATTGTGCTTCTGTATATGGTGTTTCTGGTTGATACTTTCTGGAAGTCCCGTGGGCAAGTGTTGTAGTCGATGAAAAGAGGGGGTAGAAGGTTCTATTCTGTACCTAAAATTCTGAAGGTGAAATAAGGTTGCTTTTTTGGTTACCACGTCATTGCCTTTGTCACTTTCCGCACATGCTTTCGACTGTTTTCAAGTTCTTGCCCTGATATTATTGCATTTGGTTCATGATTAATTTATAGAGTATAACGAAGGGAAAGCATCCAGATAAAGTTCTACGTACCTAGAGCACAAACGTCTCAATTCAACTGCTCGCCTTTTCCTCCACCTC
>Ga0302140_10012806_pt1 | contig 10274 bp, 10 predicted proteins | sample I_Bog_E1_1_FD_202095 | JGI IMG/M metagenome (GOLD analysis project Ga0302140, IMG submission 202095) | Peat permafrost microbial communities from Stordalen Mire near Abisko, Sweden - I_Bog_E1_1 | ecosystem: Environmental > Terrestrial > Soil > Wetlands > Peat | place: Sweden: Abisko, Stordalen...
AGATAGGAGGAGGTTGGCTCGAGATAATCGTTAAGGCGCAGGTTGGCGAGTTTGAGTTCCGCCTGATTCAGATCGGCGAAAGATTTGCGGAAGTGAACGAACATCAGATCGCCCTTGTGGCCGATCAGCGAAAAAATTGCGGACTGGCCATCGGCTCCATTCTCCATTTCGGTGAGCACGGACGAAGCTTCCCCGGCAATCTCGGCGCGGGCATCTTCGGGCAGGGCACGCCATGCGGTTCGACGAAAGCGCATCATCTGGTGCAGAACGCTGTAGCCTTCCGTGGTCAGCGGAACTTCGGGAAGAGCGGCGGAGGACGGTTGGGGATGACGAGTTGAAGCGGCTGGCGTCGTCACAGGATGTTCAGTTTGTGTGCTCATAATTCAGAATCCATTGTACGCAATGGGGGCGGCAGCGAATTAAGGATTTAAAATCATTTTGGGTTTTAGATAACACGGTTCATGAAGAGACTTGTCCAAGTCGTGTTCTTAGTGTTATCGCTGGCGGCGTTCGCATCGGCACAACATAAACGTTTATGGGTGCTGGGCCCCTCTGGCGAGATGGTGGAATACGATTCTTCGACCTTAGCGATGAAGCAAGCGATCAAAGTTCCAACGGAAGCTTTTGCATCACCGCAGGGGCTTGAAGTGAATCGTGCGGGTCAGATGTTATTTGCCGCGCCATTGAGTCTTCCATTCTCCGAGGGTGATCTGGCGGCGGGAAAGAAGGTGTGGCTGTGGAATGGCCACGCAACTGCAACGTTGACGCGCGATGTCAGCCGGGCGACGGCTACGGCGGGATCGAACCTGGCTATCACCGAGTCGGATCCCGCGCCCTATCTTTCGGCGGAGGGCACGCATCTTTATTGGTTCGGGAATCAGGCGCGGCGGCTGCAGCGCGATGGCGTCGACCTGTCGTTGAAAGACAAGTGGCTCAGCTGGCGCACTGAACTCGATGGCGGAGGGCGTGAGGATTTGGCCTCGATTGCGATGCCGGATTGTTCGTGTCCGACGGGAGGTTGCGAGGAAACTTGCGCGTACGGGGAAGTGTGGGTTCCGGAGGATGGGGTGGGAAGCTTTTTCCTGGTGAATCAGAATATCGCCGGGCAGACGCGCGCGACTTACAAATCAAGCGCAATTTTCGCGAACAGCGCAGGGAAGTGGGCGGCGACGCAGATCGATCCGCCTTTGCGGCGCGTCCTGGATGCCGCGGGCGTTGACGCGATTCTGGAAGCGGTTCCGGACACCGGTTGCTGCGGCTGGTCGAACGAGAGCAATGACCAAACGCTGCTACGTTTTCGCGGTAAGACGTTGACGGTTTTCGATGAGAGAAATGAATATAAAAATCCCGATTACGATGTCAGCTTTTACACGGAAAACGGCAAATTGTCTCCGGATCTAGTTTTTGTCGCAGTGACCATTGCAGCCACTACGCCGGCCAACACGCCGATTCAGCTGGCCGAGGAAGGCCAAGCCAACCCCGAGGAATCACAACACATTCGCAAGGCTTTGCTGGATCTTCCCGCGGTTGAAATAAAGAGCACGGACGAGCCTTCGCGCCGCATCGCCTTCTTGCCGCACGCAACACTTGTAGGCTGGATCAGCGACAAGGAAATCCTTATCGTCGAAGGTCATTTGCTGGTTGCTTACAATGTGGCGAGCGGGACGCGGCAGCGATCGAACCTACGTGTGGAGGATGCCGCCCACGTGTTTTTGCGCTAGAAGCAGAGGTGCGAGTTGTGTAGTCGACTAGTCGATCGGTTCGCCTGCGTTGTATAACATCCCTTCGGAAAATTTCTCTCATGAACATTCTCGATCTCGTTGTCGGTAAGCCGATCGCAACCAGTGACGAACGCGCGGAGCAAATCAGCCCTACGCAAGGCGTGCCGATCTTTGGCCTGGATGGGCTGAGTTCGGCCGCCTATGGCCCGGAAGCGGCGCTCAGCCTTCTGATCCCACTCGGACTGATAGGCGTGCACTATATCGTTCCGATCAGCGCCGCGATTATTACCTTGCTGGTGATTGTTTACTTTTCCTATCTGCAAACGATTGCGACCTATCCTTCTGGCGGCGGGTCTTATACGGTGGCGCGATTCAACCTGGGCGCACCTGCGGGACTGCTTGCCGCGGCGGCGCTGCTCGCCGATTACATCCTCACGGCTGCGGTGGGAATCTCCGCGGGAGTGGGAGCTTTGGTCTCGGCTGTTCCTTCGTTGCTGCCGCACACGGTGTCAATGTGCGTGGGAATCCTGATTCTGATTACTATCCTCAATTTGCGTGGGGTTCGCGAGGCGGGCACAGCTTTCGCGATTCCCACCTATTTTTTCGTGGGCACGCTTCTAATCACAATCGGCGGAGGTGTGCTTCGCGTTCTGTTGAGCGGAGGTCATCCTACTCCGGTGGTACCGTTGCCGGCTCCTCCGCGGGCAACCGAAGCGGTTACGTATTGGTTGCTGCTCAAAGTTTTCGCAAGCGGCTGCACTGCGTTGACTGGCGTCGAGGCTGTCAGCAATGGCGTGAAGGCTTTCCGTGAGCCTACGGTGAAAAACGCGCAGCGCACTCTCACGATCATTATTTTTCTTTTGGCTGTCCTCCTGGCCGGGATTTCCTATCTGGTGAAAGTGTATGGAATTGCGGCCACCGATCCGGGCAAGCCGGGTTACCAGAGCGTTCTTTCGATGCTTACCTCGGCGGTGTTTGGCAAAGGTATTTTTTACTATCTCACCATCGGATCGATCCTGGTGGTTCTGTCGTTGTCCGCCAACACCGCGTTCGCCGATTTTCCGCGCTTATGCCGCGCCATCGCGCAAAACAATTATCTACCGCATGTTTTCGGATACCGGGGCAGACGGCTGGTTTACACCTATGGAATCGTGGTGCTGGCGTTGTTGTGCGGCGGCGTCCTGATTCTTTTCGGGGGCGTTACGGACCGGCTCATTCCTCTTTATGCGGTCGGCGCGTTCATGGCCTTTACGCTCTCGCAGGCCGGCATGGTGATGCACTGGTTTAGGAGGCGCGGCCCACACTGGTTGAAGAGTGCGCTGGTGAATGGACTGGGCGCAACGGTTACGGGAGTGACCACACTGGTGGTGTTGGTCGCGAAATTCGCAGAGGGTGCCTGGATCACTCTTCTGTTTATTCCGCTTACGATTGTTTTCTTTGCCATGGTGCGCCGTCACTATCACATGGTCAAGGTCCTCACCAGTTCCAAGGAGCCGGTGAATGCGGCGGCGCTCAAGTTCCATCCGATCGCGGTTGTGGCCGTCGATCGGTGGAGCAATATAACTTGTCAGGGCATTCAATTCGCCGCGCGGTTGTCTCCGGAAGTGATTGCGGTTCACGTGGAACCCAGCGAGCACTCCGAACTGCTGCAGGACGATTGGGAACAATACGTGATTCGGCCGTTTAAAGACGCGGGCAGAGAGCCACCCCAGCTTCATATTCTGCCGTCGCCCTATCGATTCGTAATCATTCCTTTTGTCCAGTTTATTCTTGATCTCTCCAAGAAAAATCCCGACCGCAGCATTGTGGTCGTGATTCCGGAGTTGGTCGAGGATAAGTGGTATGAATACTTTCTGCATAACCAGCGGGGCCGGCTGCTCGAGTGGGTCTTACTTGCGCGCGGCAACGAGCGAATCTTTACGGTGAGCGCGCCCTGGTATGTGGGAAAACATACGTAAGCGGCGAGTTCCGAACAAAAAATAAAGCGAGCGGCGGGCCGCTCGCTCGCGAAAAAGAAATTGGCGATCTAGCGATGGTCGTTGTCGCCATGGCTGTGGCGCCAAGTCCAATACTGCTTTTGTTGTTCCGGAGGCAATTTGCGGAAGTCTCTATTTTCGTCGTAGTGATTCTCTCTCGCCCAAGTGTGGTAATAGACGATTTCGTCATTGTTCCAAACGTGGTAATCGCTGTAGTAGGGGTCATAGACGCGGTAGTAATGATGCCCGCCGCAGGCGGATCCGAGGGAGCAGGCTAGCGCCGCTGCCAGTAACCAGGAACCGAGAAATCTTGATTTTCCATCCATCGTTCGATGCTCCTAACCTTAGATTTTCGGAACGGCATGGACTTCTCTCATCCAATCGCCAACGTTGGTTGCCGAGAGCCACGAGCGGGTTGCTCCTAGAATGGTCGGAATCGGATTGTCTTGAGATAGAATCAAGAAGAAGTAGTCTTATCGACAAAAGAGTTCGAGGGAGCAGAAACGCGAAATGTATCCTGAAATCATGGTAATCCCGATGCGTGAGGAATTAACCCGGCTGGGCATAGAAGAACTGCGAACCCGCGAAGCTGTCGACCACGCTCTGAAGGCGCAGTCTGGCACGGCGCTGGTGATTGTGAACTCGATCTGCGGATGCGCCGCCGGGCGAATGCGCCCCGCGGTGAGGATGGCATTAGAGAAGGCTACGCACCCGGACAAAGCTTACACCGTTTTTGCCGGGCAGGATGTGGAAGCTACGGAGCGCGCCCGCAGCTACTTCACGGGGCAGCCTCCATCTTCGCCTTCGATCGCTATCATGCGCGATGGTCAACTTGTGTACATGATGCCGCGCCGCGACATTGAATCTCGCGAAGCTCCTGCCATTGCCGCCGAACTGAAGGCCGCTCTCGATAAATTCTGCGGCAAGCCGGTCGCGGCTTCTTCTTAGAGGAGTTTGATTCTGGAGAAGTTCGTGCGAGCGATGTTCCTCTGAAGAGGGTTCACTTTTTCCCGGCAGCGCTGACCCTAAACGCCTTCACCACGATGCCATTGGGTTGCACTCCGACGGGGATCATGGTGAGGAGGGAATATTCGCTGGGCTCCAGCTTTCGCGGATTGCGGCGCTGGATGACGGTTACGTCGCCAGCTTGCGTGTCGAGAACGAGAAGATATTGCTCGTTCTGCGACAAGGCCAAGCCCTCTGGGCGACTGCCGACTTCTATGGTCTGGATTCTCTGGCCGGCATCAATGTCATAGACGGCTACGCTGTTTGACCCGAAGCTGCTGGCATATAGCCGGGAGTTATCTTGTGTAATCAGCGCCCGTGCCGGGTGTTCGCCCAGAAGAACGCTGCTCCCGACTTCATCGCTATCTGTCTCCACGAAAGAAATGCTGTCGGAATCGAAGTCGCACACGATCAGTTCGCCACCATTGGGCTTTAGAGCGAGGCTTACCGGTGTCCTACCCACATCGAGCAGCGCCAGGACTCGGTCCGGTTCGTTGCCGGTACTTTTGTTGGTTGATAACGCAAGCGACGCGACCTGCGACGATCCCGAACAGGCTACGAAGGCTTTGCTGGAATCGGGCAAAATCGCAATATCTTCGGGTTGCCGGCAGACGGGCAGCGTCGATCGCACTCGCAGAGACTTTGCATCGATCACCGAGACTGTGTTATCGCCGCGGTTCGATACGACGACCGTTGCGCCGTCGGGTGAAACCCTTGCCAGGCCTGGCTGCGAGCCGACGCGCACATTTCCGATGACTAGCCGCTTTTCGAGGTCGAGGACGGAAACGTTGGCCGATCCGGAGTTGGCTACATAGGCCCGCTGTCCGTCTTCGGCAACGTCGATAAAGAAAGGCCGTCCGTGAACCCCGATGGTTGCGACTACGGCATTTTTCTCGGCGTCAATCACACTGACATTATTCGAACCGGAGTTGACCACGTAGATTTCATTTCGAACGCGACTGGCGGCGATTCCGGTAGGTGATAGGCCTACGGGAATGGTCTTGGCCAGTTCAAATGTGCGTATATCGATCACGCTCACGGTGTTGCTTTTTCCGTTGGTGACGTAGGCGTACTCGCGGTAGGCGGGACCGTAATCGGGCAGAGATTTCTCGCGGAAATACCACCAACCGGCAGCGCCCAACAGCGGAATCAAGGCAGCAATGAAAAGGATCTTGCGCAAGATGAGAAATGCTTCCCACAACCAATCTGGAAACAAGATAACAGAGCAGAGTGCTTCTCCGGCAGTCAGCGAGGCGTCAATTGGGGTTGCATCGGCAAACTCGCGGTGGGCGTCGACTGCTTCAATGCGGCGGTCACGGCTGCCAGGTCGTCGTTCGAAACGCGAATATCTCCGTCGAGCACGGCCGTCAATCTGCCGGCGCCGGTTCCCTGAAACTGGGCCCGCCGCAAGGTCGCATAACTTCGAACTCCCGGAGGGAGCGCGTTGTTGAAGCCGCTGCCCTGGCTGATCGCAATAAGAACGGACTGCGAAATTTTGTCGCGCAGCGTCTCGCCCAGCGAACCAGATCGCAGTAACTGGCCCAGCAACCCCTGGGAATCGATTCGGCTGATCTGCCCATTCAGTTGCAACGTACCATCGTTGCCAACGGACGGAGTCAGCTTCACCTCGATGGTTCCGTTGCCTTCCACAATCTCGTTGATGTTTTCCCGCCCAAATTGCAGGTTGCAAGTCCAGCGCTCGTAATGGAGTTGCGCAAGCAGCAAGCTCGAGGGCGGTTGCGGAGTGAGGGCCGCGGTTTGAACCGCAATCTGTTCCCCGCAGCGATCGGCTTTGTCGAGTTGCACCCGCAGCACGTCGGCGATACTGTGCTGCAGATCGGTTAAATCTGCGGTCAACTCCACGGCGAATTTATTCTCCCCGGCTCCGGATGATACTTTGGAAACCACTCCCGAGCTTCCGATGGCAACCGGCTGGTTGGCGAATTTCACGATGTTCTTTACGGGGGGCAGGGAATACGCGACGTTCTCGCGATTACTGGAAGCGTCGATGCTCATCTCCTCGCCGAGTCCAAGTTGCTCCTGCTGAAAGGTTGTGAGGGTTTGTCCCAAGCCGTCCGCCGCGCTCGCCATTTGCGGACCGGCAAGCTTGCTTTCGAAGGCCTGATCCAGCATTCGTGACTGTTGCGCTAATTCGGAATCGGCCTTAGCCAGCCGCTTGATCATTTCTTTCAGTCCGGATTTTTGCGCTTCGGAAAATCCTTCGATGAATCGCTTGTTCAAGGTCCGCGCGGTTTCCAACGCATCGTCGAGCGTCTTATCATGAGCGGCAAGTGCCGCATTGTTTCCTTTGCCTAATTCTTGCTTTAAGGCTTGAAGCGCCGCGTCTGCAATCTCCGCGCTTTTTATCATTGCGGCAAATGCGATTCGCTGTTCGCTGCTCGCCTGCACCGCCATGATTTCGTGGAAGTCTCGCAGGTCATCCTTGGTGTCGATGCCGGTGGCTTTGCCGCCGCCGCTTAACCCGCCCCCGCCCGCTGACGGGCCCCCAATGTGACCGCCCCCGCCGCCGTGTTGGGCGCACAGGGCCGTCGGGCAGGCCAACAGCCCTACCACCATGAGCGTGATTTGAAATCGGGGATGATTGAGAAACTTGCCCAACATAAACTTGTTCCTCAGCAAAACACTGGTTAGTGCGGCCACAACCTAGCTTGACGCAGATCGGGCAGAAACTCCATCGAATTTACAGTTCTTTGCATTGTGGGTAGGGGCAGGGGTGGCGGACCTGATGATCAATGGCATGATTCCGCGAGTCTCTTCAACGCCACTTATGGGCGTGTGGCTTCAGGATTCGGCGGGCGGCACGGAGGTCTCGATTCCAAGCTTTAGCTTCCTCCGCGGAAAGGTCAAATTCCCGCAGCGCAGCAGCCAGTTTCCGCACTGAACCGGGCTTCTTTATGTCCGGTAATAGTCGGGCGACCGGTGTTCCGTTCTTGAGTAGAACAAATGTGACGTTCTGATAACGGACGCTGTTTACGCAATTGGCGAAGTTGCGGGCGGCTTCGGTGACTGAAATCGGGATCGGCTTCATAAAATCAGGTTATCAGATTGTGCCCCGAGGCTTGATAGAAATCGAAGGTGGCCTGCCGGCACCAGGCTACATGAACGAGCAACCGGGTGCACGTCCCAAGTCAGCAAGGGACCTAGCAAAGCTGCTTAAGAACGCAAAACGGTCACGACCGTCTCCCTAACCCCAATCTCCGGCACCGTTCTCCCCACCACATCCGCGATCTGCCGCACCTGCTTCATCAATTCGTCGAACTGATCCGGGAACAATGACTGCGGCCCATCCGACATCGCTTGATCGGGTTGATTATGCACTTCCACCATCAAGCCGTCCGCGCCGACAGCCACGGCCGCGCGAGATAAAGGAGTAACTTTGTTGCGCTTGCCCGTGCCGTGACTTGGGTCGACGAAGATCGGCAGGTGACTCAGTCGCTGCACCGCAGGAACAATACTTAAGTCGAGGGTGTTGCGGGTGTGATCGGCGAAGGTGCGTACGCCGCGCTCGCACAGCGCGACGCGATAATTTCCTTCGCTCAAGATATATTCCGCCGCCATCAAGAATTCTTCCAGCGTCGCCGACATGCCGCGCTTCAGAAGCACCGCCTTCTTGGCACGGCCGGCTCGCTTCAGCAAGGAAAAATTCTGCATGTTGCGGGCGCCGATCTGGATCACATCCGCGTATTCCTCGACCAGATCGAGCGACTCATTGTCGATGGCTTCGGTGATGATCTTCATGCCAAATTGTTCGCGGATCTCCGCCATGATGCGCAGCCCCTCCTCGCCCAATCCCTGAAACGAGTAGGGCGAGGTGCGGGGCTTGTAAGCGCCGCCGCGAAAAAACTGGGCTCCCGCGCGGTGAACTCGCTCCGCTACCGCGAAAGCCTGCTCGCGGCTTTCGATGGCGCACGGTCCCGCGACAATGGCCAGCCCGGGGCCGCCGATGGTCGCAGCGGTGCCTTCAAAGCGGATCACCGTGTTGTCTTCTTTCACGTCGCGGCTCACCAGCTTGTAAGGCTTCGAGACCTTGATCACTTCCTGCACGCCCGCCATCTCCTCCAGCGTGCCCTGCTCGACTTCGCCCTTGTTCCCAGTGATGCCGATGGCGGTGCGCTGCGCGCCCGGCATGGCGTGAGCTCGATATCCCAGTGCAGCAATTTTTTCGCAGACGCTCCGCACCTGCTCCTCAGTCGCGTGCGCCTTCATGACGACTAGCATGATTTTTCCTCTGTTGAAGATCCAAATATGGGACAGCGCCGGGCTGTCCAGTTGCGATCGCTCGGCTCGATCTTAGCCCGGAGAGGCATGAAGCCTGACCTCCAAGTCTACCGTTGCCCCAGCCCATCCGCAAACCCAGCCCTGCTGCATCCCTCGGGATGTCCCGGCATCCAACTTACCGTACTCGATACCCTCGTCCGGAGGTCCTCCGCATGAAAGCCGCCGTAGTCCCCGCCGTCAACGCTGCCTGGGAAGTAAAAAGTTGGGAAACTCCCAAGCCCGGCCCCAATCAAGTCATCATCAAAATTCATGCTAGTGGCTTGTGCTATACCGACGTTCATCTGACGCACGGTCTGTTTCCGCTGGAGTTTCCCCGAGTGCTCGGGCACGAACCGGTCGGCGAAATTGTCGAACTTGGCCCGGGGGTTACCACTCGCAAAGTGGGAGACCGCGTCGGCGTCGGCTGGGTGCAAAAAGGTTGCGGTCGCTGCGAATGGTGCCTGCGCGGCAAGAAGGAACTTTGCCAGAATAATCAATCGACCGGTATCAACCTGCAAGGCAGCCACGCGGAGTACATGCTCGCCTTTGCCGATCCACCATGCTCATTCCGGACGCGCTTAGCTACGAGCAGGCCGCGCCGATCTTTTGTGCCGGATACACCGTTTGGAGTGGCCTTCGCCTTGCCGACCCTAAGCCGCACGAGCGCGTTGCGGTCGTCGGCATTGGTGGACTCGGGCATCTTGCACTGCAGTATTCCAAGGCCAGCGGCTTCGACACGATTGCCGTTACTAAGACGAAAGATAAAGAAAAAATGATTCGCGACCTGGGAGCGGATGAAATCGTGGAGGATGGGGCGAAGCTCATGTCCAGCGGCGGCGCCGACGTTCTGCTCGCCACCTCGAACTCATGGGCGGCGGTCGCCGATGCCGCCCACGGCATGCGCCCCGATGGCCGCATCATTCTAATGGGCGTCGGGTCCGAAGCCCTGAACTACACGCCGGAGCTAATGTTTAAGCGTGTTCGCCTCATCGGCTCATCGCAAAATGGTCCGGAATATCTCTACGAAGCGCTCGACATGGTTGCGAAGGGAAAAGTTAAAGTCATCGAGGAAGTTTATAAGCTTGACGAGATCAATAAGGCCTATGACCGCGTGGCAGAGGGGAAAGTGCGGTTCAGAGCCGTGATTACGATGAATTAAAACGTGCGCCTTATACTTTGAAAATGCCCCGCTCCCTGGCCGCTGAACAAGACATACTCGCTCGTCCAGCGCCGAAACGACGGCCCCGCCTCACTTCCCGGCGCATCGGGATTCATACTTCCACCGCCGGGGGAA
>Ga0302140_10012809_pt1 | contig 10272 bp, 7 predicted proteins | sample I_Bog_E1_1_FD_202095 | JGI IMG/M metagenome (GOLD analysis project Ga0302140, IMG submission 202095) | Peat permafrost microbial communities from Stordalen Mire near Abisko, Sweden - I_Bog_E1_1 | ecosystem: Environmental > Terrestrial > Soil > Wetlands > Peat | place: Sweden: Abisko, Stordalen...
AGCGAGCCGAGATCATCACCAGGCCCGCCCGGAATGAAAACAGGAACCCCGCCGCAGCCGCTGTAAGCGAGATCTGGCGCGTTGCATCCATCTCCCGCGTCAACGGGAATGTTTGTGCAATTGAGCCGCTGCCTCGTCGGAGCAGCGCGATGGGGTGGGAGGCGCTCATGCCTGCCTCCGCGCGAAGACCCGCATTCCGCGCAGAGCGTGCCGGAGGGCATCGGCGGCTTCTGCCGCAATCATCCGCCGCGGGTCGCCCGGATCGACGGCACGCCAGTGAAAGCGAACGATGATAAACGCTGAAATGGCGAGACCTTCAACGAGGGTAAGGACCAGGATCAAGAGCGTGCGTGGCGGGAACGATTTCTTTTCCGGAATTCCCGGAGTATCAATCACACTCAGTACCGGCGTGTCTTTTGCTTCCTGAATCTGCGCAATCTCGAATTGCTGCGTAAGAAGTTCGAACACCGTTTCCTGAACCCGCACGTTCCGGTAGAGATTTCCGTACGGCACCGCGAGCCGTGGCAACTGCCGCAGCGGCGGATAGGACAAGTTGTCCGAACTCTTCTGTGCGACGCTCGAACCTGAATCATCATCGACATCCTTCGAAAGAGACGCGGAAGTACCTCCCAGCTTTGCCAATTCCTTTCGCAGATTCGCAGCGCGCGCCTCCGCAGCCCGAACGCGAACGTTGCCGTCGCCATAAATCTGATCAAGAGAAGTCAATTCTCCCTGAGTCGTAATCAGCTCTGCCTCGAGCGTCGCCGCAGCATCGACGGTCGCACGTGTCTGTTCCTTAAGATCGACCGTCATGTTGGTACTCGAAAAGTTGCTCAGTGCTTCCTGCGCCCGGTCGAGCTCCGTCCTCACCGTGGCCAGCCGGTTTTCGATAAACATTCGTTCGCGATGCGCCGAGGATGTGTTGGTCCGGTTGACCACCAGGTTCAACTCGTCGAGGTATGCCTGTGCCATATCACGAGCGCGCTGCGGGCTCTCATCCGTGACGGTAATGGTGATTACCCCGCTCTTTTTATCCTGTTCGACGCGGGTGCGGCGAATGAGAGTTTTGCATGCGTCTACACGATACCTCTTGCCATAAACGGATTGGAGCTGAAAGCGGTCAACCAGACGGCTGGTTACTGTGTCGCTCTTCAGCAAGTCGATAAAAAGAGAACCTGTATTGTGGCCCCCAAGAAGGCTCGCGGCAAGGCCACCAAGCATGTCGCCGCCCAGTGAGCGGCCCGCCAGTGCGGCGAGCAGTGCAGTTCCCGACCCGGAACTCTCCGGCGGCATGATGCGTGCCGTCGATTGAAACTGTCTAGGGATGAGAAGTGCGATGGCGATATTCGCAAGCAATGCGATGCCCACCGCTCGTGCCAGAAATCGCCGATGCCGCAACAGAACCGATGTATTTACGATCCAATTGGGACAGTGAGTCGCATCGCCTCGCGCCTCTGGAGTCACTGCGGGCATTGACTGGCTCTCTGGCGGTTCAATCGGTTCTGTCATGCCGCTCCTAAATGCCCGCAACGACGGTGGCAATCGCAAGCGATGCCGCAATCTGCCCGACGCCAATAATATTTCTCCAGACCACTGAAGCTCCGATGATCTTCTGCGGCACGACAATCACATCGCCGGGGTCAAGCTTGGTCGACAGAACGTTGTTGCCATACCCTTCTCCGGAACGACGCCCGACAACTGAGCCATTAGCACGAATGACAAAAATCTCCTTGCGGTTTGCGATCGCGGTGGCCCCGCCGGCGCGTTCCAGATACCAGCCAGCGGTCTTTCCCGCAATAAACGTGATCGCAGACGTGTTGTACACTTGGCCGCTGACCAGCACGAACCCCGGCCGCTTGGGAATACGCAACACATCGCCTCTTCGAACTTCAATATCCGCCGCGGTACCTGCCCATTCATCGATGGAAGAGTCGATTCCAATCACCAGCCGGCCGGTCGCCGGTTGACTGCGAAGTCGCGAGAGAACCTGGTCCTGCTGTTGCTGAATAAGTTGCAGCGTTGCCGCCTGATCGCCTCCCGCAAGCGTCTGAGACATGCGGGCAGCCGCGGAACTCGTCTCAATTTGGCGAATCAGCTCTTCGCGGCTCTTTTCCTCAAGCACTTTGACCTCGGGACGAGTCAAGACGGCACCCTCCGGATATGCCCCTCGACGGAAGCCTCCGGCCCGTCTAAGAATATCGCTCAAGTGTTCGCCTTCCGTGAACCCGTAGCTTCCCGGGTGCGCAACTTCTCCCTGGATCAAAATGGAAGCGCCGATATCGTTCCATCCCGTCATTTGATGGATGGTCAGCACATCGCCAGCCTGAAGAGGCGAATCGGCCTGCGCGTCGTTCCGCAGCACCGCGGCTCCAATGGCGATGGTGCGGCGTTCGATCGTAACTCCGGAGTCGTTCACCGCGTGATAACTGATTAAGTCCGCATCCTCGAGCGAGGCGTCCCGCTTGAATCCACCGGCGGCGCGGACCAGTTGAGCAGCGCTCATACCGTCGAACATCGGGTAGGAGCCCGGATTCTGCACCTCGCCCTGAATGGTCACGTTGGGAGAGTCCCGCTCATATCTGCCGAATATCCGGATGGTGTCGAACGGCTGAAGGGGCGGATTTGAATTTCCAATCAAGACTTCGGGAAGGTTGAAACTGATCGTTTCAGGGTGGAGATCGGGGGCTACGAGCCGGACAATCTCACCTCTGGCTGCCGGTTCCGGAAGTAAGTCGCGGTAACTCTGCAAAACATCGGCGAGATGCAACCCATCGCGGTAGGCAATCCTGCCAGGGCGGCCCACATGTCCCTGGAGATAGATCACGCGCTCGCTGGAAGGAAGCACAGTGCCGACTCGAACACGGTCGCCGTCCTTCAATTCCAGGTTGGCGAAGTTAGCCTCTTCGTTTGCTTGCCCATTGGCTGCGGGACCTGGTACGGGGATTATTTCGCGGCGTTGGTTGGCTACGATGCGTTCGATCGTGATGTGGCTCAATTCCGCGGCAACGGTTAACCCTCCGGCATTTGCAAGTCCGGCTGCCAGGGTCTTCTCCGCGCGAAGTTCGTAAATTGCCGGACGCTTCACAGCCCCAAAGACGGCCACTTGCGGCCCCGCAGGCGGAACGAGCAGAGTATCACCGCCCTGGAGATGATCATCCGCATTCCGAATGCCATGGAGAAGAAAGTCGTAGAGATCGATGTCGCCAATGGAATTCCCATTGCGCATATGATGCATCACGCGCAGCGAACCGATTGCGGTCGGCCCTCCAGCAGCGTAAAGCGCGCTGAGCGGCGATGCGAGCGAGCTGATGTCATAAGCGCCAGGCCGTTGCACATCGCCGACCACATAGATTCTGATGGTGCGCAGGCGAGCCAGTGTGACAGCCACATGCGCGTTGCGAAACTGCGGCTGCAGAGCGGCGCCGATGGCAGCCTGCGCATTCCCCAGCGTGAGCCCAGCCACCTGAATCTGGCCCGCTTCCGGCAGCGTGATGGCTCCTTCCCGATTGATGGCGCGTGTAAAGCTCTGGGATACTCCGCCCCACATGCTGATGCTGAGTTCATCTCCACCGCCAAGCACATAATCCGGTCCGAGAGGAACATCGAGCGGCATCGAATCGACCGCGGAAGGCGGATGGTTGTAGTCAACGGCAAATCCGCGACGGGTAAACACGTCCGCGCCGAAGCGCTTCAGTTTCTCCGGCGAGTCCGGAATCTGCGTGTAAAGATCTCTCAGGGAAAGCAAATTGTAAGGCGCTTCCCGGCGAAGCGACTTTGGTTCATCCGTGATATTCGGCTGTACCTGTGGCGCCTGGCGCTTGTCTGCGGTACCAGTTCGTGACGGGGATTGCCGATCATCGAGTTTCGGAAGCGCGGTTAAGTCTTCATTCTCACCTGTCAAATTCGCGGTATCTGGGTTCTTCAGGCGATTCTCAAATTCGGCATCCGTATTTCTAACAGGAGTACGGCTGCCAGTCCGATTCGCGCTCTCGTCTACGTTTTCTTTCGACGCAATCTCAACGTCCTCTTCCGAGATGTATCCCCGAGCCTCAAGGAGGTGAGTGATGCTTGCTCGCAGCTCTTTGCTGACGGCAATCTGGCTGAAAAGCTGTTCATCGGTGATTCCATCGACCTGCGACGGGATCCCTTTTGCCTGGGCCAGGTCGGACATAAGAGATTTGAGTTCGACAATGACTTCAGGATTCTCCTGTGCAATTGCGATGATCTGGGGCGCGCCGAGCACGTTGTGAGGGTCTTCAACGGGCTTCTCCAAAGAGCCGGCCTGGGTTGAAATGTCAGGTACGTATGTCGCCGGCACGGTTTGCGAGACGGGCCTCGTCCCGAGTTGAGTTTGCACCGTCATGTCGGGTGGAGTTTGCAGCGTGGTGTCGGGTTGCGTTTGCGCTGCGATGTTGGGCGCAAAGCAGAGAAACACCAGGCAAGCAAGTGCACCGGAGATCGAGAAGCCTATTTTCCTTGACCCGTTCCTTGTTCTAAGTAAGATCATCGCTGTTGCACCTTCGGCGCCGTACACCAGCGCGGCCATCGGAAGGAGAGCCACGGCGATGATTACGGCGCGTCGCATGGCTATCCGATCACATGAAGCATCAAGGTCATTGACCCGTGGCCGGCCCCGCAGAAAACCGAACATTGACTCACAAAATCGCCTGTCTTTTCCGGAGTGAATTGCACCTCTGAACTCCCGCTCGCCGGGGCCTTTAGTTCTACATTCAATTCGCGAATTCGGATGCCGCGCGAAACGTCGACGCTCCTCAATAAGAGAATCACCGGCACTCCCTTCTGGAGTTCGATACTGGCTGGCTCGAAAGTGAAGTGTTTGGCAACGACCTCGATGCGCCGGGGAGCGGCGTCCGCCGGAAGCGACGACAGAAAGAACGGATTCGGGGAGCACACGCCAGCGAGCACGAAGAGAATTGCGATGCGTTTGATCATTATGGCTCCTGAATTGTTGTGGTGTTTGCCCAGAAGGCACGCCGCCTATGCTTCCTCGCGCTCGCTCCGTCGCATACTGTTCACCCTATGCCGCGATCCGAAGGAAGCTGTCATCTGCGTGTCAGGAGATTGTCAGCAGTTTGTCTCGCTCCGCGAAGTCCGGTCTCTTTTCAACAGCGCGCTCACTGCGTTCCGGCATGCTGGCGTTGGATGAGTCACTTGGCGCAACAACAAGTGACAATGCGCTGACATTCGCAAGACGCTCCCATGACACGCCGATCCAGGAATCGAACGAATCTAAGTCTATGTTGATTGCTGCAGCGTCTCGAAACAGGTTGGCCGCGCAGTCCGCAACCCACAAGCGCTTACACAGGTTATGGCAAACGGTGATATCAAATGCAATTTGACGGGAGGTGCTCTTGAAGGATGGTCCGAAGATTTGTCATCCCGTGCTTGAGCTCGAGCCTTCAACAGGGTTTTCTGTTGATCGCTCGGATTCGGAGCGCCTCAGTGCTTGGGTGAAGTCTCCAGCGAAGCGTGTCTTTGACTTTCTGTTGGTGTTTGCGATGCTGCCGATTTTACTGCCATTATTCCTGATCGTTGCCATTGCAGTTCGACTCAATTCCAGAGGGCCGGTCCTGTTCTTGCAAAAAAGAGTGGGGCGCAACGGAACTCCTTTCACAATCTACAAGTTCAGAACCATGCATCTCGCCGGCGAGAGACGAACCCTGATTACAACCATCAACGATCCGGCAATTACCAATCTGGGCAGGTTCTTGCGGTGGTGGAAACTCGATGAGTTGCCTCAATTCCTAAACGTATTGCGAGGTGAAATGAGTCTTGTGGGACCGCGACCCAAAGTCCCGGAACAAGAGACTAGGGTGTCAGGTTGCCGGCCGGGGATTACGGGCGCGGCAACCATCGCGTTTGCCCAGGAAGAGGTCTTCCTGGTTGGAATCCCGGAAGGCAAATTGGAGGATTACTGCCGCGATGTTCTCCTCCCTCTGAAGCAAAGCCTCGATGAGAGCTACATGGCCATGGCCACGCCCCTCTCCGACCTGCGCCTTCTTCTGCACACGGCCATGAGACGCTGGGATCGCACGAATGCTTCTCAGGTTCTCGAACCAGCGCAAGGCATTCGCAATCACGGTGTGAGTCCACTTGAGAAAGGACTGGGGATTGGAGATTGAAGCTCGACTCCATAAGTTATCGATTTAAATGGTCGGCCATAGAGGACGATTTTAGAACTTGTCTGCGCTGTCCCGGAGGTTTCGAGACCCAACAAATCGCTCAGGTCTGACTTGGAAGTGGGCAGTAGTTTCTCTATTGGCGACCATCCACCCGGAACCCGTGATTCAGGCGCTACGTTGTGATCTAAAGGTGTTGAGGCAACCTACAGCGTAACGCCGGATTACCGGCTACTCGTCGCGAACCCTGTTTTCGGCCTTATCGGGGTTCTTGGCAGGCTCCAACCAGGGTCGGGGAAGGCGGCAGTCCGGGAACAACCCAATCTCTAGGTACTGCGGCGTTTGTACTAAGCCGCTGGCGCGGCGGACGCTGCGGCGTAGGGCGTCCCCTGGCATTGTTGGCGGTGTAAAGCTGGGGTCACAAGGAGGATTGTGTGACCCATCTTCGGCAGAAGATGCTGGATGAGCTCCAGCGTCGCAACTACTCACAGAACACAGTTTCTACCTACATGCACGCGGTGGAGGAGTTTTCAAGATACTTTCACCGTTCACCAGACAGGTTGGGACCGGATCATATCCGGCAGTATCAGGCATATCTGTTTCGAGAGCGCAAGCTTCAGCCAGGAACGATTGCATGCTGTACCGCAGCTCTGCGTTTTCTCTACGTCAAGACCCTGCGACGTCCTTATCTGCCCGAGCACATCCCGTTTCCCAAGCGCCCCAGGCAACTGCCCGTTGTACTCAGCCCAGAAGAAGTTCAGCGGGTGATTGATTCAGCAGAGAACCTGATGCGCCGCGCCATGGTGATGACACTGTACTCGACCGGCATCCGCTGCTCGGAACTTTGCCATCTGAAGGTCTCCGATATCGACAGCGATCGCATGGTCATTCGTGTCCACAAGGGCAAGGGCGGCCGGGACCGCGATGTTCTATTGAGCCCCAAGCTGCTGGAGACTCTACGCGAGTATTGGCGCTGGATGAAGCCCAAGACCTATCTGTTCCCAGGCACTGTGAACAACTGGCGCGCAGATAAGCCCATTACCCCGAAGGTCGTGTGGAAGGCCGTAAACGAGGCCGGCAAGCGCGCCGGCATCGGTAAGCGCGTTGCGCCGCATTTGCTTCGACACAGCTTCGCGACGCACATGCTGGAAGCCGGAGCCGACCTGCGCACCATCCAGGTACTGCTTGGCCATGCCAAGATCGGCGATACGGCACTTTACCTGCATCTGTCCCGCCGTCATCTGCAAGCGGTTGCCAGTCCGCTGGAAGCAATCGAGGTTTCGAGTCCGGATGACGTGAAGCGTTCCAGGAGGTTGATGAAGCGATGAGCCGGCCCACCCTCGAGGTGGCCGACATCGTCCGCGCAGCGGGCAACAGATTCTGGGAGAAGCACAAGTCACACCTTGCATGGGTGCATCGCAAGGTGCTCGATGCCATCGTCCGGTGCCGTACTGCGGCACTGGGAGGTCATCGTGATAAGTGCGTCCGCTGCGGCCATCAGGCCATCTCATTCAACTCATGCCGATCGCGGCACTGTCCGAAGTGCCAGGGCAACGCGCGCGCCAAGTGGCTGGCGGCGCGTTCGGCCGAGCTGTTGCCAGTGCCTTACTTCCACATCGTCTTCACGTTGCCGCACTCGCTCTCCGCTCTTGCACTCGGGAACAAGCGGCTGCTCTACGATCTGCTCTTCCGCGCCAGCGCCGCTTCGCTGCTCGAACTGGCTCGCGATCCCAAGCACCTGGGAGCCGACATCGGGTTCCTCGGCGTGCTCCATACCTGGGGACAGAACCTTGAGCATCATCCCCATGTTCACTACATCGTTCCCGCCGGCGGACTCGCCCTCGACGGCTCCAGATGGATCGATTCCTCGCGTCGCTTCTTCCTGCCCGTCAAGGCTCTCAGCCGCGTGTTCCGCGGCAAGTTCGCCGCTGGACTGAAGCAACTCTTCGAGCAGGACAAGCTTCAGTTTCACGGCTCACAACTGTATCTGGCCGCGCCTGGCTGCTTCTCCGGTTTCCTCCGCCAAACGTTCCGGCAGGACTGGGTCGTATACGCCAAGCCACCCTTCGGCGGCGCCGACCATGTTCTCAACTACCTGGCTCGTTACACCCATCGCGTAGCCATCTCCAACCATCGGCTTGTGGCCTTCGAAAACGATCACGTCTCCTTTCGCTGGCGGGACTATGCCCACGGCGGCAAAAAGAAGGTCATGACGCTGTCAGCCGATGAGTTCCTGCGGCGATTTCTTATCCACGTTCTACCCAAAGGACTGGTCCGCATCCGCCACTTCGGCTTCTTCGCCAACCGCAGGCGGGAAACCGCACTTGCGCGCTGCCGCCAGTTGCTCGGCGCAACGGCCTGCGCAGATCGGGCCGCCGCTGACATTCAACTACATTGCCCAGCCTGCTCCGGCATCATGCTTGTCGTCGAACGAATGACCTGCGCCCAACTTTATTTCCACCCGAACCCGATACTGCATAGCCAACCGAGGTGCGGAGTTGACAGCTCCTGAGGAATCCATCGCCGACTACGACTCCATCCAACTCCCACGATGGCGTGCTCGCGCACGCAACGCCGGCGTGCGCCTCAACCCCGGCGGCGACCGTCATGAAAGCACTTTCACTAAGGCTCGCTGGGCCTCCATCGCAGCCGGAACCGGAATCTGTACCGCCCGATTCGCCGCTCCTCGCCGCTGCAAATCCCACCCAGACCATCTGCGGCCCATTGAAATCCCATAGGTAGATCACCGCGTCCGCCGCAAACGCCAGCGGCTCAGTACAAACGATCCTATCGAAACTGCCCCGGCCAAAGAATGGGGCTCAACCCTGCTTCGTCTGCCGGGGTAGTCCCGATAGGGACCTAACGTTTGTCGATACTGAAATGCTTCGACCAAATCTGCAGCTTAGAGTAGTTGGTAGGGAGGGGCCCACATGACGATTCGACCTCTTGGCAAGAAGATGCTGTGCTTTGGGGCTGCTGGCCTGCTCTTGGTAATGGTGCCTCTCGGGGCCCAGCAGCCGAAAAATGAACCGCAGTTTGACACCGATTCCGACCACGACGGGCTGAGCGACGCATTGGAACAGCGGCTGCTCAACCAATTCGTGCCGAAGTTCATGGTGGGAGAGCATGATTGCTCAATCAGTCCGGCCGAATTTGAGCCCGGAGTGCAGAAGCCAGAGGTCCGGGCTGACAACGGCACAATCTACGGGCAGGTGTTCCCCGCAAAAGATCCGACCGATCGTTTCACGACTGCGGAAATCCACTATTACCATTTGTGGCGAAAGGATTGCGGGAGTCATGGGCATCCGCTCGATACGGAACATGTCGCGGTTCTTGTGCGCGCCTTGGATGAGCACCTGAACACGGCAACATGGAAAGCGGTCTACTGGTATGCGGCAGCTCATGAAGATACCGTCTGTGATGTAAGTCAGATCGCGCGCGCTGCAACGCTCAATTCAGAGGATCACGGAGCTACAATTTGGATCTCGCCGGGCAAGCACGCTTCATACCTGAATGAAACGCTGTGTCACGGAGGTTGCGGTGCTGACCGGTGCGAAAATATGGTCCCTCTTCGAACCACGGCACTGATCAATCTGGGAGAACCGAGCTACCCCATGAACGGCTCAATCTTCATCTCCTCCAGCGAATGGCCGCTCACGGCCAAGATGTCGAACTCGAACTTTCCTGGTGCTCCAATAGCGCGCCTGAATCAACTTCCTGACACCGATATTGCCTGGTTCAATCCCGGAAGCCATCCCGCACAGGGTGTAATTGCAACAAGCCTGAGCACGGAAAAGGCGATTGCCGGCAGCGGACAAAACACCACGGCAGCCGTCGCGTTGGCTGGCAACTCGACGGGAGATGCCCTCTCGACGGCCAGCAGCTCAACCGGCGAGGCCCTCTCTGCCGCGGGCAATTCGACGGGCAACGCCTTGCGGAAGAGTTACCGGAATATTCGACACGCTCTTGGCGCCTCGACTCGCAATGTGGGAGATGCCCTGCGCATGACTCCAAAGACAACTCAGGAAGCGCCGCATTGAACCATTTTCGCCGGGTGGGATAGAGGCGTTGCCGCCGCACTGGCGCAGTTTCCAGCGGTTGACTGGCCAACAGAACAGATCTCGAAAATGGC